>WNGD01003589.1_pt1 | contig 29783 bp, 30 predicted proteins | sample 5400671 | NCBI WGS metagenome assembly WNGD01 (sample SAMN13153369, study PRJNA577476) | soil metagenome | isolation source: 40 cm soil or saprolite under grassland replicate 2 | place: USA:California | collected 2016-06-15
TTGTGGAGGGTGGCGACGAGGTCCGCGCCGTCATCCATCGTGATCTGCGGCTTGTGAGCGAGGGCGGCGTGGATGTGCTTGTAGTAGGTGGCGTCGTCTTCGCCGCGGACGGCGTATACGGGGATGCCGTGCATAGCGACGAGCGCAGCGGCTGCATCGTCCTGAGTGGAGAGCGGATTGCTGGCGCATAGGGCGACTTCGGCGCCGCCGTCTCGCAGCGCGAGCATGAGGTTGGCCGTCTCGGTCGTTACGTGGAGGCAGGCAGCGATGCGCAGGCCATCCAGCGGGCGCTCTTTGGCGAAGCGCTCGCGGATCAGCCGGATGACCGGCATCTCGCGGGCTGCCCATTCGATGCGGTTGTTGCCTTCGTTGGCAAGGGCGAGATCCTTCACGTCGTAATCGATCGCGGGCTTGACCATCAGCGCTCCTTTGCTAGCTCTCTTTCCGGCAATGACTCCTCGATCTGGTCCCGCATGCGGATTGCCCAGTCCCAGTGCGGGACCGGATCATCGCGGCGAGGCATGATCTGGAGAAACGGTATCTGTTCTCGCTTGTAGACCTCGAAGACGCGTCGGAGTTCGGGTACCGGGTCTGCGTGGTCGTCGACGCGGAGGTCGCATGATGGGTAAATCTCCTCGCCCACGACGATGATGCCGGCGGACTGCCGGCCGCGGCGGTCGCCGCCGGCCTCCTGGCCCGCTTCGAGCGCCTGGACCAACCGCTCCGGAAGCTCTTCGATCAGCGTCGTCTCGAACGCCCGCGCCATCGACTGCACGACCTCTTCACGCTCGAGGATGTTTCCCAGACAGACGTAGCCTGCTCCCGACACTTGCCCTGCCCATGGGATACACTTCTCGCCGGTGTATGCGGCGGCGCGGCCGTCCTTGTCGACCACTGCGATCTGACGCAGAGCGCGGCCCGGGTCGTCTTCGATTAGCCTCTCAATCGCGCGCTCGGCCGGCAAACCCTGCGCCAGGAGCTCCAGACCGTCGATCCCGAGGTAAGGATTGACGAACGACTGACTGGCGATTGCGCCGACGCCGGCGCGGCAATGTGGCACCATGCCGCCGGCCGCGAGCGCCTTGCTCGAAGTCGCGACGCCGAGCATGCCCGTGCGTGGGCAACGGGCGGCGATGGAGAACGTCATGGGTCCACTCCCGCGGCTTCCCGCTCGAATTCGGCTTTCATGCGGATCCAGTCTTCAGCAACCCGGCTCAAGCGGTGTTTCGCGCGTCGGCCGCAGTTACCATCCTGCGAGCGCGACGTCCTTGACATCGTGGGTTGATCGTGGGTGTCGGATTGGGCATTACGTCTCCCTTGCCGTCTGCACGGCCTGCTTTTCGTCCAAGTCTCGTTCGATTGCGTCTCGTCGTCTGACCAGCGCCTCCCAGTTGGGCGTGAAGTCCTCACGCTGCGGGCGTGTGCCGTGAGATTGCACGGCATTCTCCTTGAATACCTCTAGCACTCGCCGAAGTTCCGCTACAGGATCCGGGTGGTCATCCACGCGCAGGTCGCACAGCGCGTATTCTTCCTCTGCCAGCACCTCGATGCCTGCGGCCTGCCGGCCGCGCCGGTCGCCGCCCGCTTGCTCTCCGCCTTCCAGCGCGAGCATCAGGCGCTCGTACAGCGGATCGCCCCCGCTGCGCTCGAAGGCGGTCGCCATCGCCTTGACCACGTCCTCGCCCTCGAGGATGTTGCCGAGGCAGACGTAGCCCCCGCCGATCAGGTGGCCCGCCCAGGGAATGCAGCGCTCGCCGGTATAAGCCGCCACGCGCCCCTCGTGATCGACGATGCCGAGTTGCCGCAGGTCGCGCCCGACGTCGCTGCTGATCACTCGCTCGACGACCCGCTCCGCTGGCAGTCCGTCCTCCATAAGCTTCAGCCCGTCGATCGCCAGGTAGGGGTTGGCGAACGCCTGGCTCGCGATCGCGCCCACGCCCAGTTCGATGTGCCGCCCGGCGGCCCCTGCCGCCAACGCCCTGCTCGCGGTGGCCATGCCTAGCCAGCCGTTCTGCGGGTCCCGCGCAACGATGGAGAAGGTCACGCAGGCACCTCGTCGAACACCGGTGGCTGCGGGTAGTACTCCATCATCTTCTGGACACTAGCCGCAATCTGCTCGTTCTTAAGCAAGCTCACGAGGTACAGCGCCATGTCGATTCCAGCCGAAACGCCCGCCGAGGTGATCACGTTGCCATCATGCACCCAGCGAACGCCCTCTTTCACGTCCACATCGCCGAGCGCCTTGAGTTCGTGGATGGCGCCCCAATGTGTAGTCGCGGGTCGGCCGGTGAGGAATCCTGCACGATGCAGGACCATCGCGCCCGTGCAAACGGAGGTCACCCAGGTGGCGGACTGGCCGGCCTTGCGGACATAGTCCACAAGCCGCGGGTCGTCCATCGCCTTCCGGCTGCCCAGCCCGCCGGGTACGAGGATGACATCCAACGACGGCGCATAGTCGAAGTCGTAATCGGCGACGACGTTCAGGCCGCTGAGGGAACGCACGGGGCCGGCTTTATCGGCGATCATCACAACTCGCCACTCGGGATCGAGTTTTGCGAGCATGCCGAGGACCTCGTAAGGGCCCACGGCGTCGAGCTCCTCAAAGTCCGGATATAAAACGATGCCTGCGGTCTTAGTCATTTCCGCCATAACCTCCATCGTCTCGCCGGCCGGTAATCGGTCCGGCCGCCATACCAGATCGGAAGTCCGACCCATTTCCAGGGCTGCCAAATGCGTTCTGCCTTGATTCCTTGACGCGCCATGAACGTCGCAAGTTCTTGAGGGTCAACGTGAATGTTCTGCTGGACCAGTGCATCAAGAAGCCCGTCGTGGCCGAGTTTCGGGTACCGTTTGTGGAGCCGTTTGATCTCAGCGGCCAAGAGTTCGTCAATGGCGTCATATTGGCGGGAAGTCATCGAGACACCAGTTCCTTCCCTTCGCTGCGGCCACGCCATCCGGCGGTCAGGCGGCGGTAGAGGCTGAGGGCGCCGACGGGCTCCCTGCGAATGATTGGCGTTTCGTGCAGGGTGCACTGCGTCTCATAGCCAAGACGGTGATAGACCGCGACTGCCGGATGGTTTTCACTTTCCACGGTCAGAACGACGAGCGGGCAGCGCTCGATGAGGTCAGCCGTCACCGCGCTGGTGGCTATTGTTGCTAGGGCCTGGCCTCGGTAGAGAGGATGCGTGAATACATTGCCTACAACAGCAACGCCCTCGCTCGGCGAGACGACGTGGGTACCGGCGATGGAGACCAATAGATTGTTGACCGAAACGCCGTAATAGACGCCCTCGTCGATGTGGCGAGCGTGGTATGCCGATGAGCCACTCTCAGTCGCATAAAGGCGATTGATAGCGGCGATATCGCGGCCGGTAAGGCGGACGGCTTCGCCGACGACGCGCTTGAAGCCCGGGTTTGTCACCGACATTCGCAGCATCGTCTGTGGCCGGGTACAGACGAAGAATCTTTCGAGCGATCGGCGATGCTCGGCGCGCAGGCTCCCGAAGCTGAAGCGTGGCCCCGGATGCAGGCTGAGGGCCGCCTCGATAGCGGTTGGATGGCCCAGGACGAAAAGAGCGCGCCCGAGTCCACCCCTGGAGTGCAGGACCAGGCCAGCGCCATCCGGGCCGGACGCGGCGAACCATTCCGAAAGCCGGAAGAGACCCGGGTCCAACTGCGCCAACGCATAGGCGGCGTAGGCTCTCTCGGACCAAAGCAAATTGCGGATGGCTTCCCGGTCTTTGAGACGCTCGACCGCGTACATTGCGCGAGTGCGCTGGCGCCCACGGGACAAAGTGGCAGTCATACCTAGGCTCCGGCCACCCGCTCGTGTAGGTAGGTCCCGATTATTGGCGCGAGCCGCCGCTTGACTTCCTCCGGTGCAAGTTCCAGCCCGGTGACGATGGCATCGCGGAGGGCATGCGGGCATCCACAGTTGCGAATGTCTGGAAGCCTCTGAAGAGCGAGGCTCACAGCGTTGCGTGAGAGTTGGACGTTGCGCAACAGGTTCGCGACAATCATTTCAGCCGATACGTCTTCATGCGTGTCGTGCCATACATCGTAATCGGTCGAGCAGGCGAGAATGGCGTAGCAAATTTCCGCCTCACGGGCGAGCTTGGCTTCCGGCAGAGCCGTCATGCCGATGATGTCGGCACCCCAGCTCCGGTAAAGGTTGGACTCGGCGCGGGTGGAGAAGGCCGGGCCCTCGATCACCACGAGCGTGCCGCCGCGGTGAACGGTGGCGCCCGCCTCGTGCGTTACCTCCGCAAGCAGCGTCCGGAGCTCCGGGCAGAACGGGTCGGCGAAGGCGATGTGGGCAACGATCCCCTCGCCGAAGAAGGTGGAAGCGCGTCCGCGCGTGCGATCGATCAGTTGGTCAGGCACCACCATGTGAAGGGGTTCGATGTCCTCGCGCAGGCTGCCCACGGCGCTGACGGAGAGGATGAATTCGACGCCGAGCTGCTTGAGGGCGTGGATGTTAGCCCGCGCGGGAATCTCGGAGGGGAGGATGCGGTGACCGACGCCATGCCGCGGCAGAAACGCAACTCGCTCGCCTGCCAGCGTGCCGATAACGAGGTTGTCGCTCGGCAGCCCGAAGGGCGTATCGATACGCACGTCCTCGACGTCTGACAAGCCGTCCATCTGGTAGAAGCCGCTCCCGCCGATGACCGCTGCACGTACGGACTTGTCAACCACGGACCGGCACCTCTCGTGTACAGACGCCTTGAAGGCTCTCGATGTAAGGAGGTCGCGCGACTCCATTCTCCGTGATTATCGCGGTGACGTACCTGTTTGGCGTAACGTCGAAGGCGGGGTTGTCGGCAACGACGCCCTTTCGCTCCGGGATCAGGCGCCGCGAGCCCAGGTGAGTAAGCTCGTCAGGCGAGCGCTGCTCGATGGGGATGTCTTCACCCGAGGACAGCGAAAGATCGACAGTGCTGGTGGGAGCAGCCACGTAGAAGGGAATTTTGTTCTCGTGCGCAAGGACGGCCAGCGAGTAGGTGCCGATTTTGTTGGCGACATCGCCGTTCGCAGTAATGCGGTCCGCGCCCGTGATCACGGCGTCGATTTCGCCGCGACGCATGTACGAGCCGGCTGCGCTGTCGACGATCACGGCGCAGGCAATGCCATCGCGCTCGAGTTCCCAGGCGGTCAGACGAGACCCCTGGAGGAGCGGCCGGGTCTCGTCGACGTAGACACGCTGCACGCGGCCGTCCGCATGAGCTGTGCGAATGACGCCGAGCGCCGTGCCGTAACCGCCGGTTGCGAGGGCCCCCGCGTTGCAGTGCGTAAGGACGTCGTTGGCGTTGCCGAGCAGGTGCGCTCCGTAGTCACCGATGCGGTGGTTCGCCGCGATGTCCTCCTCGTGGATAGCGCTGGCTTCCGCCGTGAGCCGCTCTCGGACTGAATCGGTCCCGGCGCGCCCTTCTACCGCGCTCAGGCAGCGGTCTAGCGCCCACGAGAGGTTGACCGCCGTCGGGCGCGTCGAACGCAGCTCAGCGGCTGCAGCTCGGATGTCTTCGCCTGCGGCAGCAGCAAGCGCCAAGCCGTAAGCACCGGCAATTCCGATAAGGGGAGCGCCGCGGATCTGCAACCGACGGATCGCTTCGGCGACGACCCGGTAGTCGTCCGTCTCGATCCAGCGCTCTTCGTTTGGGAGCAGGGTCTGGTCCAGGAACCGTACCTTCCCCTCCGGCAGCCATTCTATCGGCGCAAACGCTTTATCCGTCGTGTCACTCGCCTCCCGCGGACATAAAAAAACTTCTCGCGGTGGAGAAGTCCTGTTCGGTCACTCTCATCTGTCCCCGACTGATCGGGGTCGGAGTTGGCACCGTTCTCCGAAGGATCGGAGCGGTTGCCGGGCTTCTAAGGGCCGTTCCCTCCACCGCTCTGGATGAGAGCGCTGCTATTCAATTGTTGATGCGATGGTAGCGCCGCGACGGATAGGGTGTCAAGCGAATCCGAGGCCGTGGTTTTCGGGGAAGAGGCGCACGGGCGCAGCACGACAAGCTTCAGAAGATTTGTGTCTATTCGCCGGTCGTGTCCTTAGCGTGACCCGTTCTATTCTCGGCGCGTGCTGCGCCCCTACGTGAGGGTCGCATTATTCGTACGTGACCAGCGAAAGGACATCGTATTCCCGTAGCCTCTCGCGCCCCTTGAGGAAGGCCAGCTCGACCACGAAGGCTATGCCGTGGATCTCGGCGCCCAGGAGCTCTACCAGCTTTGCGGCGGCGTTGGCTGTGCCGCCAGTAGCGAGCAGATCGTCGACAACAAGTGCCTTCTGGCCGCGTTTGAGTGCGTCCTCATGGATGTCGAGCTGGCTGGTGCCGTACTCCAACGAGTATTCGACGCTGATGTGCTTGGCGGGGAGCTTACCGGCCTTGCGGACCGGCACCAAGCTCACGCCGAGGCTTCGAGCGAGCGGGGCTCCGAAGAGAAACCCCCGCGATTCGATGGCGACGACGGCGTTCAGTCCGGCTTGCCGGTATTCGTCGGTGAACCGGTCGACGACGTACTTAAAGGCATCAGGGGTCTGGAGGAGGGGCGTGATATCGCGGAAGAGGATGCCCTGCTGGGGGAAGTCGGGGATATCACGGATGAACTGCTTCAAGTCCATGGGCGGCGTAGAGTATAACAGGGGGAACGAGCCAGGGGCCGGACGAGATGTAGGGGCGACCTTGGGGTGAGGGTGCGTGGTGTGGGTGGTCGCCCGCCCGAGGGTTGCATGTGAAGGGTCGCTTGCCAACCAGAAAGCCGATCCGCCTCGTCCGCCAAGTGTACGAGGGAAATCAGGCTTATAGCGTCACAGTCGGAACAGCGCGCCGCGCCGCTTCATTCGGCGACGAGGACGTCGTTACGATTGGCCGGAACGCACTTTCCGAAGCGGCGGGGCGTCATGGTGTCGACGTTCTCGCGTACTGCTTCATGCCGGACCATTTCCACCTCCTCGTAGAGGGCCGCGACGGGAGCAATCTAATTGACTTTATGAAGCTCTTAAAGCAGTTAGCTGGCTATCGCTACAAAACGATGTTTGGCCGCTCTCTTTGGCAAAAGGGTTACCATGATCATGTTTTGAGGAGAGAAGAAGACATCGGGGCCGTCGCCCGGTACATCTTTGCGAATCCGGTGCGTGCAGAACTCGTCGAGGCAATGGAGGACTATCCGTATTCGGGCGGCATTCTCTTTAGCGAGGTTTCGGGCGACCTCCCCCCGCGCCCCGCCCCGCGGCCCGAAGGTCGCCCCTACGAAGATGGATCGCATGCTTGACCGAAACCGCCTGAAGCAGCGGGTGACGGCTGACGTCGACCGGCGGCGCAAGGAGCTCATCGAGCTCTCGCTGAATATCCACGCCAACCCTGAGGTCGCCTTCGAGGAGCATAAATCGGCGGCGGTGTTAAGCGAGTTCTTGGAGGCTAATGGCTTCGTGGTTGAGAGAGGAATCTGCGAAATATCGACGGCGTTTCGGGCAACTGCCGGGTCAGGCGAACCGCGCATCGCCCTGCTCGCCGAGTATGACGCTCTTCCGGGAGTGGGACACGGCTGTGGGCACAACATTATCGGGACGGCTTCATGCGCGGCCGGGATCGCTCTGAAGCCCCTGCTCGAAGATAGCGCAGGGACGGTCATGGTGATCGGGACGCCGGCGGAGGAGGCTGCCGGCGGCAAGGTGTACATGGCCGCTCGCGGGGCGTTTCACGGCCTCGACTGCGCGATGATGGTGCACCCGGGAAACCGGAACACCGCAGTGGCGTTCGCGCTGGCGTGCCTGGAGCTGGACGTCGAATTCGAGGGCAAGGCGGCCCACGCTGCGGCCCGGCCTGAGGCCGGGATAAACGCCGTCGACGCCATGGTCGCTGCCTTCGCGAACATCGGCCTGCTGAGGCAACAGCTTCGCGACTCGGCGCGGGTGCACGGGATCATCACGGATGGCGGGCAGGCGGTGAACGTTATCCCGCATCACACGGCGGCCAAGCTGCTAATCCGTAGCGAGGATGACGACTACATGGACGAAGTCCTGAAGCCGAAGGTCCTGGGCTGCTTTCAGGGGGCGGCGGTCGCGACCGGCTGCGGATTGAAGTATCGCTGGGGGGAGGAGTCACGCTACAAGGCGATGCGCACGAACCGCGTACTGGCGGATGCGTATCGAACGAATGTCGAGGCACTCGGCCGGAAGGTGGTTGAGCAAGAGTCGCACAGGTCGATGGGCTCGACCGACATGGGGAATGTGAGCACGATCGTTCCGGCGATCCACCCCAGCATTGCCATTGCTCCCCACGACGTGCCCGTGCATACCGTGGAGTTCCGCGAGATCGCCGCGAGCGAGGCGGGGCATCAGGGGCTTATCGATTCAGCGAAAGTGCTGGCGATGACGGCGATCGATGTTCTGCTGGACGATGAGCTGCGGAAGCGGATGCGGGAAGAGTTCACGGGCTCGAAGTGAGAAGGCCGAGGTCACGGACCGGAATTCGGAAGGTGTCCAGATGACGGCCTCAGATCCCGTCGTGGCGCTTGACGCCATGGGCGGAGACAATGCGCCGGGGGCCATCGTGGAAGGGGCGGTAATGGCGGCGCGCCAGCTCGGGGTACGGGTCGCGCTGGTTGGCCAGACCGAGGCGATCGAGCGAGTGTTGGGGCGTCTGGCGCCGCGACCCGATGCGATCACCGTCATCAATGCGCCTGACGTAATCGACATGGACGAGCACCCGGCGCAGGCAGCGCGACAGAAGAAGCAGTCGTCGATCGTCGTTGGGCTGCGCATGCTGAAGCAGCGCGAAGCGGACGCTTTCGTATCGGCTGGAAACACCGGCGCGGTGATGGCCGGCGCGATCATGCATGTGGGGCGTGTGCGCGGGATCGAGCGACCGTCGCTGGTTGGTCTGCTGCCGTTCGCGGGCAAACTGACGGCGTTCCTGGATGTGGGTGCCAATGCCGACGCGCGGCCGGAGTACCTTCTGCAGTGGGCGCAGATGGCGGCGGTCTACATGGAGCACGTCTGGAAGGTCGAGAGGCCGAGCGTGGCTCTCCTAAACATCGGCGAGGAGGAATCGAAGGGAAGCGCTGTCGTGCAGGAAGCTTACGAGCTGCTCGAAGCGAGCGGGCTCAATTTCATCGGCAACGTGGAGGGCCGCGACGTCCCGCTCGGTGGAGCGGATATCATCGTGACGGACGGGTTCACGGGCAATGTGGTCGTGAAGACGATGGAGGGCACGGCGGACCTGATAATGAACGAGCTGCGGAATGCGATCACGAGTCGGCCGTGGTATGCAGCGGCGGGGCTCGTGTTGACGCCTGCGTTCTCAGCCCTTCGGAAGAAGTTCGATTATCGAGAGTACGGTGCAGGGCCGCTCTTGGGCGTGAACGGGCTAGTGTTTATCGGCCACGGCCGGAGTGACGCGCGGGCGATCTCGAGCGCACTGAAAATGGCGCGCGAGGCGGCGCAATCGGGGATGCTCGAGGCGATCCGGGAGGCGGCGCCGACGCGGGCGGTGGCCGGGCGGGCGGGCATCGCCGACTCCTCAACGGAGGAAGTCGAAGCGACTTAATAGCGGCGGCTCGGCCTACGGCTCGAGCCAGCCAGCGAGAAGGCGTGAAAGCGGTTCGATGGCCGAGTCCAGGTCGAAGCTGTCGGCAGCGAGGCGCGCCTGCATCATGGTGCCCTCGACAACGGCGATGAGCACCGATGCTATGAACTCGACATCGAGGTCGCGGCGAACGAGCCCGGCTTCGCGGCCTGCGTTCAGGATCTCGATGGCGAAGCTGCGCCAGTTGCGGTACATCGCCGCGAGTTGTTCGCGTACCTTCGCGTCTCGTGACGCGTGTGCCGCGAACTCCATGAAGAGCGCGGACCAGAGCGGGTCTTCGCGGTTCAGGGCGAAGATGCTGCGCAGGACCGTCTCAAGGTTCTTGGCGACAGGTACCTCCGCATCCACGGCCTCGCGGAAGGCGGAGAGTTGGCGGCTGATGCGCTCCTCGAGCATCGCCCAAAAGATGTCTTCCTTGGCTTCGAAGTGTACGTAGAAGGCGCCCTTCGAGAAGCCTGCCTCGCGGACGATCTCGTCGACGGTGGCGCGCTCGTAGCCGTTGCGAGCAAAGACGCCGAGGGCGGAGTCCATGAGCCGCCGGCGGGTCTCTTCGCGCCGGCGGCGTTTCGGCGGCGATTCAGCAGGGGTAACCATGTTTGATGAGATTATACCGGAGGGTTCTGCGCCCAGGGTTCTTGTTAACCGTTTTCCTGACTGCGGCCGCCGAAGCGGAACCACATCCTGAGTGCCTGACGCAGGTTGCGCAGGGCCTCCTCAGAAGGGCGGTCGGCGACGAGGCAGCGGTCGATGTGATGGTCGATGATCAGAAGGCCAGCCTGGTCGAGGCTGCTGCGCGCAGCCATCAGCTGCGTAACAACATCTTCGCAGACACGGTCCTCTTCGAGCATTCGATGGATGCCGCGGATCTGACCTTCGATCCGGCGCAGCCGCGTGAGGATTGCTTCCGTCTCAACGTTCGTCTGTTCGGGTGCCCGCTGTTCTTGCATTGACATACCCCTCAGGGGTATAATAGCATCATCGCAGGCCGGGGTCAACGCGGCCGGCAAATGCTGAAGGAGGAACGATGGCAAAGCCCGCAGAAGTAAATGACGCCGAGTGGGACCAGGAGGTTCTGAAAAGCCAACTGCCGGTGCTGGTGGACTTCTGGGCGCCATGGTGCGGTCCCTGCCGCATGGTAGCTCCGATCGTCGAGGAACTGGCGGACGAGTACAGCGGCAAGGTCCGGTTCTATAAGATCAACACCGACGACAATGTCGGGACAGCTTCCAAGTACGGCATTCGCAGCATCCCGACTCTGTTAGTGTTCAAGGACGGCCAGATCGTCGACCAGTTGATCGGATTCCGGCCGAAGAGTGATCTCAAGCGCTCCTTGGAGAAGGCTCTTTCCTAACAGTGGCCCCAGAAGGAAACAACAAACGCGACCCCGCTGAAGGGGCCGAAGAGTACGACATCGTAATCATCGGTGGCGGGCCGGCCGGCCTAGCGGCCGGACTCTATGCGGCGCGCGGACTGCACAAGACCCTTCTCCTCGAGAAGGGCGTTGTCGGCGGCCAGATCGCGCTTACAGAGCTGGTTGAGAACTACCCCGGCGTGCCGACCGTCAACGGATTCGACCTGGCGCAAACGATGCTCAAGCAGAGCGAGTCGTACGGGATGGAGACGGACTACAGCGCCGTATCCGCGGTGGAGCGCGCAGGCGAGAAGTGGATCGTCAAGACGGAAGAGCGGAACATCATTGCCAAGGCGGTGATCGTAACGAGCGGCGCTGACTACAACCGATTGGGCGTGACTGGCGAGGAACGTCTGACCGGCAAGGGCGTCTCGTACTGCGCAACGTGCGACGCAGCGTTTTTCAAAGGCCAGGACGTGGCTGTCGTCGGCGGTGGCGATGCGGCGATGGACGAGGGCTTATTCACGAGCCGCTACGCCGACAACGTAACAGTCCTACACAGGCGCGATGAATTGAGGGCCAGTCGAATTCTCCAGGAGCGGGCGTTCGCGAACCCCAAGATGAAATTCCGCTGGAATACCATAGTCGATGCAGTCGTGGGCGACGGGCAGGTGACCTCCCTGCGGTTGCGTGATGTTGTCACCGGCGACGAAAGCACTCTACCGGTGGGCGCCGTGTTCATCTTCATCGGCCAGCATCCGAATTCAGGGTTCTTGAAGGGGCTTGTGAAGATGGATGCCGGCGGCCACGTCATTGTCGATGAGTGGATGCGAACGGAGCAGCCGGGACTGTTCGCGGCCGGCGACGTGCGCCAGAACTCGGCACGCCAGGTTGCCAGCTCTGTCGGCGACGGCGTGACGGCGGCGATTGCTGCGGACCATTACCTCAGCAGCAAGTTCAGTAGTCACGCGGCCGTGGCTTCACCGGACTAGGCGCGCAGCGACTGCTTGCTCCTTGCTACCGGTTCCTCGATCCTATTCGACGCGGGAGTGGAAGGGTCCCGGTGGGCCTCTCGGTCTTCAAAACCGTTGTAGGGCGGTAGGACCGTCCTGGGTGGGTTCGACTCCCATGCACTCCCGCCAGTTCTCGTCCCGTAGTAGGCAAACGGCCGAAGGCCTGCTAATGGAGGCCATTGGTAGCTCTTAATTGCTCGCGAAAGCTCCTGAATCCGTCCGGCACTCGAGCCTCCAAAGCGGCGTTTGACAGCAACGTTGACAGCAACCCACAGTCACTTGTGCCGGAAACGCGTTTCAGCCTTCTAGCTCCCCAGGCTTGAAGAGCCCGCTCTCGTCATCGATGATGCCGAAGACGTCGTCTTTCTTCCTCATCCCCGCCTTATCCATTCATAGGCGAGGTTGAGGCGCGCCACCTTGCGCTGTCTCTCGGCTCTTTCGGAGAGGTCGGCCGGATCCGCCGCGCGGTCGGGGTGATACTGCCTGACGAGGGCCCGTAATGCGACATCGACTAAAAAGGCAGGCGCCTCGGTTCGAAGAAAGAGCTCGCCGTCCGCCTGCTTCGAAGTAAGGTGAATCGATTTCGACGCGGGCGCAGGCGCGAGTGGCCAGCTGCTTGACAGGTTACCGAGAGAGACTTATCATCACGGGAAACACTGGCGCAGGAGGAGGAGCCCATGTTTGCCTGGAAGGTGTCGTTGATCGTTGCGGCGCCACTCGCGGTGCTGGCTGTCTTGGTGCTCTCGCCGTCGCGGAGCGCGGACGCCTTTATTCACGAGAAGATCGCGGCAGCGTGCCGGGCCGGCGGAGAAGAAGTCCAACCGCCGGGCCAACTCGGCGAGTCGAACGGCAATTCATTCATCCGCGCGCTTCAGGCCACCGGCTTGAGCCAGGTTACCATCCATTTCAACCCGGACGTGCCGAGTTCCAAGTTCCGGTCGACCGGCCATGACGTGATCATACCGGACGGCGTAGCACCAGGGGTAAACCTGACCTTGAGCCCCGGGCTCGAGCTGGATCCTAACTTCCCAGCCTTCGCCAACTGTCATAACCTCAATCCGTAGCTTAGGAAGGGTTCGTTCCGTGCACTGGCGACGTGCCAGGAGCGCCACTTGACTTCGTAGGGGCGCACCGGGACGTCGAAGCCGCGCAAGGCGACGTTGCTTTGATCCGACCAGACGAAGCCCCTTTACCCTGGCTGCGCTGCGAGAGAAACTCTGGCTCGAAGAAGCACCTTTTTTGGTGGGTTCGACTCCCATGCACTCCCGCCAAGGTGTTCTGACTACTTGATGACAATCACGTTGCCGTACACAGGCTGTCCGTCCATTGCCACGATCACCTCATATTCGCCAGGGAGAGGTGGATCGTCGAGCGAGAAGGGATATCCTTCGTAGTACCCGGCGTAGAGGTCGTCCTCCCCAATCTCCTCCGGGGCTGGCCCCAAAGGCTTGCCGTCCTTCATCCAGCGCACGCTGAGCAGCGATCCAGGCGCGAGGCTCGCGCTCTCAATGACATAGCCGAGTGCGCCTTCGTTGGCGAACAGTTCTTTGGCTTTCGTCGGAGATATCCCCTCCTCGTGGTCGAACCCGGTTCCGAGCGCGAACGACTGGAACGGGGGAGAGGACACCGCGGCGGCCGGAGCGACAACGAGCACCCCCTTGCGCGCCAACTGGCCCCCCAGGAATACGTAAACGTCGATTACGCCGGGCTCCAGGCCCTCCGGCAGCGCGATCGGGAGTACGGTTTGGGCGGTCTCGTTAGCGTCAAACGACCCAGAGGCGATGCGGACGCCGTTTCGTTCGGCTGTCCAGGAAAGTGTTGTGCCAACAGGGAAGGACGCATACTGAGCGATCGCATACACGAGGCTCGGCTGGCCGTCGTAGAACAGTATCTCGTCACGAGTCTCCGCATCGCGGTAGAAACGCAGCGGCCCAACATAGGCGTCGTCTCCGATGTGCAGCGTTGCCGTCGCAATTTCCTCGTAGTCGAACGAGATAGTGAGGATGTTTTGGCTCGGCTCGCCGGGTAGCTGGTTCTCCAGCTGGATCCACGCCGTGCCCTTGTTTGTTCCGGGCCACGTTTGCTGGCCTCCCCCGTACGCGAACCCGTTTTGCGACCATGCCCACGTCAGGTCCTGGACGCCTGCCGCGTTATCGAACGTGAAGTACGCCCATACGCGTGGCCGGTCGAAGGTCACCGACAGTCGACCGGGAGGCTCTTCGAGCGTCCGCTCCTCGGCGAAGGTCACGAAGTTCACCACGGGAGGCCCATCGGGTATCAGGTCGCCGTCCTCAGATTCAGTGATAAAAGCCTCCGCCGGGACCGAGGCCTGATATTCGTGGGACTGATCCATCCGTTCGGCGTAGGCGTTGGTACCGCTGACCACGCGCTTCGCCCACTCCAGGTGCCAGGGTGGCTCGTCAGCCTTCTCGGCTATCTGGATGTATGCGGCCGCGTAATCACGGGCCTCCTCCTCGCGACCTAAATTCCACAGGTAATACGCCGCCAAGTAGTGTGCATTTGGCATCTCAGGGTAGAAGCCTATTGCCTCGATTGCTTCGGCCGTTGCCCGCGTGTAGCCCTCAGACTCCCCCGTGCCGCCGTAGGCGTTTGCCGCGAGCAGGTGGTCCATATAGCAGTCGTAGTTGTGGTCTTTGAACCCAGTCTCGCAGTTATCCAACTCCATCGCCTTGCGCAAATACGCCTGCGTTGCATCGTTGTCACGATGCAAATCAAGGGTGGCCCTCTCCCGGTACGCCGTCGCTAGCTTGGGGTCGAGTTCGATCGCCTTATCCAGGTCAGCGGCCGCCTGCTCGTCTCCGTTCTTTTCCCCGTACGCTTTGCCCCTCTGAACGTACGCCGCGTCGAATTGAGGAGCGAGCTCGATGGCCAGCGTGTACTCTCTGATGGCCTCTCGTCGGGCGAGATCGTCCCGCGCGCGGAGATAGTGCGTGTAGGCCGACTCCGTGTCCGCCAGCGGTATTCGCCCCGGCGACCCCGGCCTTACCTTGATGGACGTGGGCTGAGTCTCTCCCGCCTTGATCACGGAGAAGTCATCGCCCTTGTTGTCCAGGGAGTGGAAGTAGCGTGTCAACTGTTCTTCGCTTGTGATAGGTGTTCCCGCCAATGCCACTATCATGTCGCCTGTTTGAAGTCTCTCGCGGTAGGCGCTGGTTTCGAGGTTCACCCGCAGTATCACGCATCCCGGTACGTCAGGCAGGCCGTGGCGTTCGCGCAGATATTTTGTCGCCGTGGCGCACGTGAACCCCAGCACTGGCTTTTCGGCTGTAACGTCGAACTCCGATTCGGCGATAAGCGCGCCGGCGACGATAACGCCGAGGAACATGAGGCCCAGCGCGTGCTGGCGGAAAAAGCGGACCAGTGCCGGCCCCTGGTTCCACCCCTCTAGCGGCAGTTGATGTCTCGCAAGGTGCGCGCGCACCGTCCGATAGATCTCGCGCTTCGTGTCGGATGGGAACCCAGAGGTCTCGTACGTCAATTGACGGTGGAGGCCTTCGGCACGGAAGCGCGTAAGGTCGTCCACCACCGTGAATCTCCGCACCTCCCACCACTTCATCGACCGTCTTGAAACCAACTCGCGCACCGCGAAGCCGTCTTCACTGATCGTCAGCGTACGGCTCATGCTGAGCAGGAGAGGCGTGCCGTGGGCGAAGATGAGGAAAATTTCGGCCACGATGAGCAGCAGTGTCAGCAGACCCCAGCCTTCTTGCGCGAGAGTCGCGAAGAACGAAGCGAGTATCGCGATCCCGAGCACCGAAAAGACAAATGTCTGGAGGAAATGCCGCCGGCGAAATACCCGTGGTGTCAGGAGGGCCTCTTCGTCAATGGCCTCCGATGTGATCTCAGCCAGTGACGGAGGCTGCGGCCGCGTAGGCGCCCGCCATCCAAATTTCTTGCCCAGAAACCGGCTAACGAGAGAAAGGATGATTATTAGGGCGACCCACGCCGCCATGCTGGCCACCGTATCCGTCACGAATAACAGGACGCGTTACGGTGGCTCCGCGTTTCGACTGTCGACATCCCGGAAATCCGGTACGCACCTTTGCGGCTTCGACTCCCATGCACTCCCGCCAGGCGTGCGCCGGTGCGGTTTCAGTTGTCGGTTGTCAGTTCTTGGTTCTCGAAGGTTCGGCGATCTGCTAAGGTCGACTTCGAGATGATGTACGTTTTGTACGGATCGGACTCGTTCTCACGGTCGGAGGCACTCAGTGCGATCAAGGCTGAGCTCGACGTTAATGCGATGCTGTCCCCGAACACCACGCGCCTTGATGCGCGGCAGGCTGCACCCCAGGATGTGTTCGCCGTTTGCGACACCTTGTCGATGTTTGGCGAGCGCCGCCTGGTGGTCCTCGAAGGCGCACTAAGCCAGGCAGCCGGACGGACCGGTGGCAGGCAGTCGAAACGGAAGCCCGCTGAGGCGGCAATCGAGCGCAGCCCGTGGTGGGCGCTCGTGGATTACGCGCCTCGCATGCCCGAGCAGACGGTGCTGGTCCTCGACGACGGCGAGAACATTGACCGAGAGCTGCTTAAAGCGCTGGAGCCGGTGGCCGACGTGCGACGAAAGTCCCTACCCATGCAAAAGGAGATAGCAGCCTGGGTGCAGTCGCGTGCGCGGACGACAGGCTTGACCATCGAAGGACGAGCGTGCTCGTTGTTAGCTGAGCTGGTCGGTACTGATACCTGGATGCTGGCGAGCGAGCTGGACAAGCTCGCGGCCTATGCTTCGGGGAAGGCCATCAGCGAAACGGACGTAAGGATACTGGTGACCGACGTCCGTGAACGGGAGGGCTACCTGCTGGCAGACGCGGTTGCGGATGGCAAAGCGGCGGCAGCTACGAAAGTGTTGCACGATCTCCTGGCGAAGGGCCGGCCGCCTGCGGTCCTGCTCCTGACAATCGAGAACCGCTACAGACGCATAGCGGCAGCGCGCGAGATGGTGGACCGAGGTGAAAGCGGGCGAAACATCGCCGCACGCCTGCGGATCGAGAATCCCTACGCTCTCGAGCGGTTGCTGGACCAGGTATCTCGCTACCCGATGCCGCGCGTTATTTGGGCGCTGGACCGTATCGCGCAGGCGGACTACGACGTCAAGCAGGGGATAATCGATCAGGAGGAACTATCGCTCGAACTGGTGGTCCACGACCTCTCTGCGCCTGCTCCCGCTTCTCAGGCGGCTTAGTCAGTGCGAACACCCGCCCTGGCCGGTTCCTCCTGGTAGATGGGGTTGTAGCAGGCCGCGAGATGTCCTGCTTCTAGCGGCGCGAGCGGAGGCACCGGTTCGGTGCGGCAGACGTTGGTAGCCTTCGGGCAACGGGGCAGAAATGGGCATTCGTCGGGTAGGTCAATCAGGCTGGGCGGCGTGCCACGAATAGACGGCAGGCGGCCGAAACCCTCTCGGTCCCAGCGAGGACGGCTCGCCAACAGCGACCAGGTGTATGGGTGGCGGGGCCGGTCGAATAACGTCAGCGCGTCCGCATACTCCACCACGGAGCCGGCGTACATGACCGCCACGTCCTCCGCCATCTGCGCGACGATTCCCAGATCATGGGTGATTAGCAGGATCGATGTGCCATAAGTCTGCTGGAGGCGCCGCAAGTCCCGAAGAATGGCTGCCTGCACTGTAACGTCGAGCGCCGATGTTGGTTCGTCTAAAATGAGTACCTTCGGATTAAGGGCGGTGGCAATGGCGATCATGACTCGCTGGGACATCCCGCCCGAAAGCTGGAACGGATAGCGAGTAGTGACTTGCTCCGGATCTGGAAGCCCCATCTGGGCGAGCACTTCGACCGTCCGGCGCTTGGCCTCCCGCCTGGGCACATCCAGATGATTTGTGATTATCTCCTCGACTTGCTGACCCACGGAAAGCACTGGGTTCAGGCCGGTTGCCGGGTCCTGGAATACCATTGCGATGTCGCGGCCACGGACCTGGCGGAGCTGCTCATGCGTAAACGAAAGAACATCGCGGTCGTGAAGGAGGATGCGGCCGCCTGTGATGCGCCCGGGGTGGGGCAGCAGGTTGAGTGCGCAGAGCGCGACAGATGTTTTGCCCGATCCGCTCTCGCCCGTCAGGGCGAGTGTGCCGCCCTCCCGCAACGATAAAGAAACATGGTTGACGGCTTTGACGGTACCGTCAGGCGTCAAGAATTCGGCTGAGAGGTCTTCTATGCGCAGGATGGGAGCGATCAAGCGGGACCCCTTTTCAACCCGAGCGCGGCGGTTTGAGCGTCTTTTCGATTATATCAGCCGACTTCCAAAGGGTACGGCACTGACAGCGAAACGGTCAGGGGTTATCGCGGGAAATATGGATGACCTTACCCTGCACTTGAATGTTTGCTGCGGCCGTGTAGATGGGCGCCATGGTCCGGTTAGCGGGTTGCAAGCGGACGCGGTCGCCCTCGCGGTAGATCTTCTTGAGAGTCGCTTCCTGCTCGTCCTTGAGCCAGGCGGCGACCATTTCGCCGTCGTGGGCCGTTTCGGCCTTCTGCATGAGCACGATGTCTCCGTCGTTGACGAGCGCGTCGATCATTGAATCGCCCTTTACCCGAAGGGCGTATACGTCTTCGCGGCCGCCGATCTTGTCGGGCGTTACGTCGATGGTGTCCGAGTCATGATCTTGCCACGTATCGGCGGAAGGGACAGGGATAGGCTGCCCTGCCGCAATCGTACCGATGATCGGCACGGATATCACTCTCGGGCGCTTGTCGACGAGCTCTATTCCTCGTGAGACATCGCGGTCGCGACGGATTTGGCCGCTCTTCTCAAGCGCACGTAAGTTGTAGTCGACTACGGACGTTGAGCTGATGTCGCACGCTTCCTGGATTTGCCGGATGCTTGGCGGGTAGTCGTGGTTGTCGATGAAACTGCGAATGAACTCCAGGATTCGCGTCTGCTTCGGCGATTGCTCTCTCATCGCTTCCTCCATGCCCGGCCAACCCATCGCGACCGAACCTTTGTTCTTTTAGAACAAAAGTTTAGAGAGCATACGTTCGATTGTCAATCTCGCGCTGGCATTGCTACAATGCCGGACGCTACCCATTCCCAGAACGGACAATGACCGCCCGATGGCGAGCGGACTAGAAGACGTGAGGATGCCAATGCCGGAAGAGGAAGGGCCGAAGCGGGCGCTGGTAGTTGCGGCGCACCCTGACGACTCAGAATTTGGTGTAGGGGGCACGGCTGCGCTCTGGTCCAAGAACGGATGGGAGTTCTATTACCTCATCTGTACCGATGGCTCGAAGGGCAGCGAGGACCCGGAGATGACGCCGGAAAAGCTGGTGCCGCTGCGGCGGGAGGAACAGCGCGCGGCTGCGCGGGTGTTAGGCGTGAAGGAAGTCTTCTTTCTCGACTACGTGGATGGGGAACTCGACTACACCCGCGAGCTGATGCGCGACGTCGTCAGATACATACGAAGGCTCAAACCGATCGCGGTCTTCACTCACGACACAGACCAGATCGCCCGCAACCTATTCGTGAACCATCCCGACCACCGCCATGCGGGAGAAGTCGCGATCGACGCAGTGTACCCGATGGCGCGAAACCGGCCGACCTTCCCCGAGTTGCTGAAGGAAGGCCTGGAGCCGTTCAGCGTCAAGGAGCTTTACCTTTGGACGGCGTCCGAAACGAATTTTGACGTGGACATCACGGAGACGATTGAGACGAAGTTCGAGGCTTTGCGGCAGCATGAAAGTCAGTTCGAGAACTTCGAGGAGATGGCTGGACGCGTGCGGGAGTTCTGGCGCAATGCCGAAGGCGGCTACGCCGAGCGCTTCCGCCGGATACAACTGCTCTTCTAGCCGGCATGATCTACGCCCGTTTTCGCCATAGCGCTCGCGAAGCGTACGGCGTCATTGAGGGCGAGCATATCTATGAGCTGGAAGGCGACATCTTCGGAGAGCATTTGCAAGCGCAAGTCGGGATCCCGCTGTCCGAAGCCGTCCTTCTCGCGCCTGTGCCACGGCCCGGCAAGATCCTGGCGGCGGCCGTGAACTATCAGTCGCACGCTGCGGGGGCCAGCGTAATCACGAAGAGCGAAGAGGCGCCGCCTGAGCCGCAGTTGTTTCTGAAGCCATCGTCGTCCGTTATCGGAAACGATGAGCCGATCGTGCTGCCGGAGGGCGCCCGGCGGGTGGACGCCGAAGGCGAGCTCGTGGCCGTAATCGGTCGGGCATGCCGGGGAGTCAGCGCGGATGAAGCTCTCGAATACGTCTTTGGCTATACGTGCGGCAACGATGTAAGCGCGCGGCACTGGCAGCGCGATGACCTGCAGTGGTGGCGTGCGAAAGGCGCCGATACCTTCTCGCCCATCGGCCCGGTGATCGCCACAGAGCTCGATCCCGGCGGACTAGAACTTACGACTCGTATAAACGGCGAAGAGCGGCAGAGGACGAATACAGTGGCGCTGGTGCACAGCGTGGGCGCGCTGATCGCCTTCGCCTCGCATGTATGCACGCTGGAACCGGGCGACCTGCTATTCACGGGCACCCCTGGGGTGACACCGACGCTGCTCGAAGGCGATATCGTTGAGGTGGAAATCGGCGGGATTGGGGTTCTTCGAAACTCGGTCGTGCGGCAGGCGCCGCCGACTGGGGCCGGGCCCGGCTAGGCCCTTTAGCCGCAGGCGCTAATCTTTGCCGGTCTAGCCTGCGGATGACTGAGCAGTGCGGTGCAGGAGCTTTTGGGCCTCCGCTGTTACCCCGAGGTCGACCGCATCGCAGTAGGTGGAATAGATGGCGCGATCGATTAGGTGGAGACCCTCTTCATTGAGCTGCCCGGACTGCTCGACACGCAGGAGGAGGAGCCGACTCAAGCGCCGGAGGAAGTGAAGCTGAAGCGCTGAGAAGGCGCCACCTTGGCTCTCCTTGATTGGAGAGAGCATGCCCTTGAACCCTCCCTCAACGGTCAACTGCTCGTAACGGTTGGTATTCACGCAAGCTCAGCATAAGAGCCGCGCGGAAGAAGAGGCAAGAGGAGAGCGCCGCAAGATTAGTTAATATTCTGTATAGAGAGAATAAGAATCGACGCGGACAGGCGAGAGATAGAGGCTCGCGGCCCTTCACCTACTCGGCTCGCGAAGAGCCGAGTCCTCACAGACGGAGCTTGCCGTGAGAAGGCTGGCGCCGACGCTGGCGTTGGTCCCCAGTGCCGTCGCTTTCGAGCTCTAGGGCAGCAGTCGCGCCGAACTCGTAAACGTATCCGCAGGAGAGGCAGGTGCTGTAGGCGCCGTACCAGTCCTCTTCGAATAGCATCGAGCCCTCACATCGCGGACAGCTGCGCGGCGGAGCAGTCTGCATCCGAGCCCACCTCCCTAGTTAGACACGACAAAAAAGGCCGTTCACCACTTTTAGGCGCGGCCCTTTCCTCCGCCGCCGGGGTTAGTTGACGGGTTCGGGTCGAAAGGGCCCTTGACCCTACCCCGCCAGAGGCGGGGATTCACCCCACTGCATCTCCCCCGGTCCGCCTAAGCGGATTTGGCGCATCACACTTGTGATTGCAGTAACTATCGTAGGTGAAAAGGGGCAGGGTGTCAATGCAGCCGGAACACACGCAGGAAGATCAACCATAAGTAACGAATATTAACGATCCCTTGACACGGCAATACGCCGGTGATAATTTTCTAGCCACCAGTCGCCCCCGGGAGGCCGGCGACACGTGCCCAAGATGCTCGCCCCATTCCAGATTCTACGGTACCCCAAGAGCCTGCCCGGGTAGGAAATGCAGCAATACATTATTCGCCGCATGCTCCTCAACGGGGTTGTGCTATTACTCGTGGCGACAATGGTGTTTGCGGCGCTCCGTGTTGACTCCAACCAGGTCGTGAACAGATTCGCGGCCGGTTGCTTTCACCAGGGCGAGGATACCCAGCAATGTAAGGACGTCGCGAAGAATCTGTTGGGCCTCGACGAAAGCATTCCCAAGCAGTACGTGGACTTCATGAAGAACACGCTGACACTTGACTTTGGCAAGACGTTCTCGGAGAAGAAGCCGGTGCTGCACGAAATCACCTCGCGCGCGGCTCCGTCTATCGAGCTCGGCCTTCTCCAGATCGTGGTCGCGCTTCTCGTTGGCGTCCCAGTGGGCGTAATCTCCGCGATCAGGCAGGACAAGTGGATTGACTATATCCTCCGCTTTGTCGCGATCTTCTTCCTCGGCATACCCGTGTTCATCATTGCTGTTTTCGTGATTCTCTTGACGACAAGGTACGCTGGCGGGACCGGCCTGGACCAATGGCTGGGACCCGGGTCTGACTGGAAGGACATCTGGGAGGACCCGGTGAAGAATCTCCAGCGGGTGACGGGGCCGGCGCTTGTCGGTGGGCTGGGCACAGGCGCAGTGCTCATGCGTTTCTTGCGCTCTCAGATGCTGGAGGTAATGCGCCAGGACTATGTCAGGACCGCTTGGGCTAAGGGGCTTCGTGAACGCGTCGTCATTGTGAGGCATGCGTTGAAGAACGCCATGATCCCGGTGCTAACTGTCATCGGACTTCTTCTTGGCGCGGTCATCAGCGGCAACGTGATATTGGAGACGCAGTACAACATCCCCGGCATCGGATTTTTTGTGACGAGCGCGGCATTGCAAGGAGACTTCCCCGTAATCCAGGGCATAGTGCTGGTGGTGGCTGTAATGCTGGTGTTCATCAATTTGTTGGTGGACATCGCCTATGGCTGGCTAGACCCGCGAATTCGCTACAGCTGACGGACGTAGATGGCGCAAGAACAGGCTATTCCCAGCATCGGTCCGGCAGCGCCGGAGTTCGCGCTGCCCCATCGCCCCGGCGTACTTCGGAATGTCCTCAAGTTTATCCGGCGAAAGCCACTCGGGGCGCTTGGCTTCTTCTTCGTCCTTTTCATGATCGCGATGACGCTGGGCACGCCGAAGGCCGAATTCGGGGTGCCGGAGCTGCCGCACTCTCCCCTTGGCTTCAAGCTCGGCCAGCCGTGGCTCGCACCTTACGGCGAAGAGCAGAACTTCAAGAACGCTAACGGGCGCCTTAACACTGATGCGGCGCCCTCAACGAAGCACTGGCTTGGGACTGACGGTTCCGGCAGGGACAACTGGACGCGCGTTGTCTGGGGCGCCCGCCGGTCGATGTTCATCGGGCTCTGGGCTCTAGCCCTGGCCACCGCCATTGGTACTGTTATCGGTGTAATCAGCGGTTACTTTCGCGGATGGTTCGATACAGCCGTACAGCGGCTTCTCGACGCATTACAGTCGTTCCCGCCGTTGCTCACGCTGATACTCATCCTGTCGATTACTCCCTTCACGTCACAGCCAAGCTTGTTGGTAGTGGCTTTCGCTTTAGGGTTTGTCGGCATACCGCAGGTCCAGCGAATTGTGCGGGGAGTCGTGCTGTCGACGAGAGAGCAGCAGTACGTCGAGGCGGCAAGGGTGATTGGGGCTACCGACACCCGGACGATGTCGTTCTACATTCTCCCGAACATTATGGCCTCCGTCATCGTCGTGTTCTCGACCGGCCTCGGCGTAGTCATCCTTGCTGAAGCCGCACTCGCCTTCATCGTCCCGCAGTTTGTTCCGCAGGAGGGTGCCTCGTGGGGACTCGATCTCGGGCGCGCCCAGCGGGAGGGCGTGGACACACATACGTGGCCGGTGATTGCTTATGCCGGCGCGATCGCGCTGGCCGTACTCGGCTTCAACCTCGCGGGGGATGCACTGCGTGACGTTCTTGATCCCCGCCTGCGCGTCGGTTGATAATCGCCCGCGAACCTTCTCTGCTTTGGCAACGTATTGAATGACAGCGGGCTGAAAGGAGCGCGAGCCTGATGGAGGAACCTACTTACTGGAACCGGTTCTGGCGTAGACGGCTCAGCCGCCGGCGGTTGCTGACGGGGGCGGCGCTCACAGGTAGCGGTCTGGCTGCCGCGGTCGTAGTCGGCTGTGGCGGCGATGAAAGCGGGACAGACAAGACCAAATCTGACGGGGGCGGAGAAGGCGGCCTCGGCGAAGACCTCGAAAGTCAGGTGCCGCAATTCATCGATGCCCGGCGGGAGGTAGTCCCAGCGCCCGCCGACATGCGGGGTGGAACGTTGCGCTTCCAGGGTTTCGATCCCGTCGTACTAGACCGACATGATCCACACCAGACCCAATTCGGGCCGATGTATGCCAACCTCTCTGCGGTCTTCAGCAAGCTCTACATGTACAAGAGCCACACCGAGCCGACGTGGGAAAACATCGTGCCGGACCTGGCGGAGAGCGCTCCGGAGATGATCGGCACCCCACCGACGGAATACGTCGTGAAGCTGCGCAAGGGCGTAAAGTTCCACGACACGGACGCGATCCGCAGTCACTTCCCCGACCTGGCCGGACGCGAGCTAAAGGCCGAGGACGTGGTCTTCAGCTATGACCGGCAACGTAACCCCGACAGCATCCAGAAGGGGTACTACTACCGCGCCAGTCAATATCGCACTATAGACACGATTCAGGCGGTAGACGACTACACCATCAGGATCAAGACCAAGGGGCCCATTGCGCCCTTCTATCACTTTATGGCGGACACCAACGCGATGATAGTCCCGAAGGAGATCGTGGACATGGAACCCGGGCCCGGCGGTCTGCCCTTGGACACCGTCGACACGAACCGCGGGCCGGCACCCGGGGAGCGGATGATCGGGACCGGGCCCTTCTTTTGGGGAGACTTGAAGTTTGGCATCGAGTACAAGGCCCTGCGTAACCCGGCCTGGTTCGGCTGGGGCGAACCCGGTCTGCAGCGGCCGTATCTCGATGGGTACACAGTCTCCGGCAGCAGCCTGAACGATACCAGCCTGGAGGCGTTGTTCCGCCGCAAGGAGGTCGACACCGCCGGGTTCATCGAAAATCCCGAGTGGGTCTTCAAGATCAAGCGGGAGAAGCCCGACCTGGAGTTCTTCCGCAGCTGGATCTCCGGCTGGATCAACAGCCGGTTCAAGGTGTTCTGCAAGCCGTTCGATGACGTTCGAGTCCGCAAAGCCATTCACCTGGCCACCGAGCGCCAGCAGGTTGTGGACGTTATCGGCAGCGGCGAGTGGAGGATGCAGGGGCCCGTTGGAAACGCGATCTCGTACTGGGCACTTCCGTATGACGAGCTCCTGACGCTGCCCGGCTACCGTCAGACCAAAGACGAACGGACGAAGGACGTCACGGAAGCCCGGCAGCTGTTCGAGGCGGCGGGAAGCCCGGAGTTCCCTCAAATCTGGTTCGCTGATATCCCCAGCTATATCCCGAACTTCGTCGGCACCTGGAAGCAGTTCATGAACCAGAACCTCGGCATCCCGATAGACAAGCTCCGCACGCTCACGCAGGCTTACTCGCGCATAGCCGAGGCGATTGCCGACGACAGCTGTGACCTAGCCTCAATGACCTGGGGGTTCGACAACGGCTGGATCGACCTCGACGACTGGGTCTATCCGTACTTCCACAGCACCGGCTCGAAGAATTCCTTCCGGCTGAAGGACCCGGACCTTGATACCCTTTTGGACGCCCAGCGAACCGAGTTCGACTATGAGAAACGCAAAGAGCTCGGCTACCGGATCCAGCGCTATCTGTTGGGCCTCGAGGGCGACGGAATGCAGAAGGGCGCTCACGCGCGGACGGATTACGCGACACCGCGAACGGCAACGGTGGCCTGGCCCTACTTCAAGAACCGCGTCGCGTTCCCTTGGTTTGGCAATAGCTACTGGAGTGCTAACGTCTGGCTCGACAAGAATAATCCGACCATTCGCGGGCGGCCGGCCTAGAACCTGAATCCGTACCGGCGGGAAGCAGGGATCGTCAGAAACGGGACTGTTCGCTCCGGACTTAGAGGATCGACGCTGAAAGGAGTTTGAAGATGGAGGAGCCGACCTACTGGAACCGGTTCTGGCGGAGGCGAGTTAGCCGCCGGCGGCTGTTAAGCGGCGCTGCCCTGACCGGGAGCGGCCTGGCTGCGGCCGCCGTTGTTGGCTGCGGTGGAGATGATAGCGGCAACGGCACCAGCACGCAGCAGGGCTCCAATGTCAATCGGGGAGCCGATCTGGGAGCCGAAAAGATTATCGACGCCCGCCGTGAGGTGGAGCCCTGTCCTGCCGATATGCGGGGCGGAATTATCCGCTCGCAAGGATTCGACCCGGTGGTGCTCGACAGGCACGACCCCCATCAGACGCAATTCGGGCCGATGTACGCCAACCTCTCTTCGGTCTTCAGCAAGCTCTACATGTACAAGAGCCACTCTGAGCCTACCTGGGAGAACATCGCGCCGGACCTGGCGGAGAGCGCGCCGGAGATGATCGGCAACCCGCCAACCGAATACGTGGTGAAGTTGCGCAAGGGCGTGAAATTCCACAGCACTGACGCCATCCGCAACAACTTTCCCTCGCTGGCAGGGCGAGAGTTGACCGCGGAGGATGTTGTCTACAGCTACGAGCGGCAGAAGAACGCGTCCCAGAGCATTCAGAAGGGTTACTACTACCGCCGCAGTCAGTACGAGACTATCGATTCGATCACGGCGACGGATCCTTACACGATCAACATTAAGACCAAGGGGCCGATTGCACCGTTTTATCACTTCATGGCCGACACGAACGCAATGATTATCCCGAAGGAGATCGTCGACAACGATCCCGGTCCGGGCGGCCAGCCACTAGACACCGTGGACACGAATCGCGGGCCCGAGCCGGGTCAGAGGATGATAGGCACTGGTCCATTCTTTTGGGGTGACCTGAAGTTCGGCATCGAATACAAGGCGGTGAAGAACCCGGAGTGGTTCGGATGGGGTGAGCCCGATCTGGGTAGGCCCTACCTGGATGGCTACACAGTGTCCGGGAGCAGCCTTAACGACACCAGCCTGGAGGCGCTTTTCCGGCGTAAGGAGATCGACGGCGCCACCTTCATCGAGAACCCGGACTGGATCTACAAGATCAAAGAGGAGAAGCCGGAGCTCAAGTTCTTCCAGCTCTGGGTATCCGGCTGGATTGGGACTCGTTTCAAGATGTTCTGCCAGCCGTTCGATGACGTGCGGGTCCGGAAGGCCATCCACCTCGCAACCGAGCGGCAGCAGATTGTGGACGTCATCGGCAGCGGCGAATGGAAGATGCAGGGGCCCATCGGCGGCGCTATTGCCTACTGGGCGCTGCCAGAGGATGAGCTACTCGCGTCTCCGGGATACCGGCAAGGTTCCGCGGAGCGGGAAGAAGACATCAAGAAGGCCCGCCAGCTATTCGACGCGGCCGGGAGCCCGGAGCTGCCGCAGGTCTGGTTCGCTGACATCCCGAGCTACATCCCGAACTTCATCGGCACCTGGAAGCAGTTCATGAACAAGAACCTCGGAATTTCGGTCGACAAACTGAGAACGCTTTCGCAGGCTTATTCGCGGATCGCCGAGGCTTTGGCGGATGACAGCTGCGATCTCGCTTCGATGTACTGGGGCTTCGACAACGGCTGGATCGACCTCGATGATTGGGTCTACCCCTACTTCCACAGCACCGGCTCGAAGAATTCCTTCCGGCTGAACGACCCGGACCTCGACAAGCTTTTGGACGCCCAGCGGAGGGAGTTCGATATCGAGAAGCGGCGGCAGCTCGGGTACCAGATCCAGCGCTACATCCTGGGTCTCGAAGGCGAGGGAATGCAGAAGGGCGCGCACGCCCGGGTGGACTACGCGACGCCGTACCTGGCGATCGTAACCTGGCCGTACGTAAAGAACTCGGTCTTCTTCCCCTGGTTCGGGAATAGCTACTGGACATCGAACGTCTGGCTCAACAAGAACGACCCGACTTTCCGCGGCCGCCCCGCTTAGCGCGATCGCTCCGACCAGCGAATGACGGCGGCGGTCTTACATGACCGCGGTGGTGCTACCACCGTCGACCTGGATTGTCGCGCCGGTGATGTAGCGGGCTTTGTCCGAGGCGAGGAACACCGCGAGGTTCGCGACATCGTCTGGTTCGCCCAGGAAGCCGATCGGGACGCGGCCCTCCTCGAGCGCGACGGCTTCCTCTAGCGATTGCTTTTGCCGGCGCGCGCGGTCTTCGATGAGTGAGATGAGACGCTCGGTGGCGATGTTGCCGGGGCAGATATTGTTGACGGTGATCCCGTGTGGGGCGAGTTCGCGGGAGAGCGTCTTTGCCCAGCCGACGACGGCAAGGCGCGTGGCGTTCGAGAGCATGAGGCCGTCGATGGGTTGCTTGACGGCCACCGACGTTACGTTGATCACGCGCCCGGAGCCCGACCGCCGAAGGTGCGGAAGGGCCTCCCGCGTCGTGCGAACGGCTGAGAGCAGATTCTGGTTAATGGCGTGCTGCCAGTAATTCTCATCCAGCGTTTCGAAGGTGCCGGTGGGCGGGCCGCCGGCGTTGTTGACGATGATATCGAGGCCGCCGAGTGCCTCGACGGCGGCGGCAACGGCGGCCTTGATGTCGTCGTGGCGGGCCATGTCGCAGATGAGCGACACGACCTTCACCTCCGCGCCCGTCTCATTCCGGATATCGTCTCGCGCATTCCTGTATCGGCACACGCTTTCTTGTGTCCCTAATCGGTGTGCCGCGCCGCTAACCCGCAGCAATAGGGGCTATAATCGAAGTCAACTAAGGCAGGTGAGAGGTAGTGCGACAGCCACCCGCCCGCGTCATCGGCGGGGTTCTTGCGTTGACCGTTGCCGTCGGCGCCGTCGCGCTTGCCGCCAGGATCTTCGATTCGGACGGTGCCGACAAGCTAGTGAGCCGTATTACGCCCTCACCCAGCCTGTCGCCAAGGCCGCTTCCGTATATCAATATCCGCGGGGAGCAGGTGGCGCTGGTGCCTGGTATGACATATGGGCAATCTCCGGCACCGCCAAGGGACTGGCTGGTACCAACACCGGTCGCCCCCGTGTGGAGAGTGACCTACGATCCCGGCGAGGGGCCCGGGCGCGTGTCCTGGCTCGACTTCGATAACAAATTCACCCTGGTGGCTAGCCAGATTCATCGTGAGGACCGCGAACTGTTCGCACCCTTGCTGTCCACACTCGATTCACCCTTAGATGAGTTCGACAAGCCACCTACACAGATAACGATCCGCGATCAGCCGGTGCCGCTTGCGCCTGGAATGACGTACGTCCAAAGAAGCAGCTTGAGATGCGGATCGCCTTGCCCGACGACGGAAGTCACCACGTGGCAGGTCATCTACGACCTTAGCCCCGAGGACGCGCTGGAGTCGTGGATCACTTTCGACCAGGACTTCAACGTCCTCAATAGTCGAATCCTCGATGAGGACAGCGACCTCTTCAAGCCCCTTTTGGATGTGCTTAAACCGTCATACGACATCTTCGCCAGCCCGCCGGCATACATATTTATCAGGGGCAAGCCGGTGCCGCTTGCGCCGGGGATGACATACGGCCGCGTAGGCGGCACGGGAGACGGACTTCTCGAACCTGGGGCGACGCCACCCCCCACACCCAGCTTTCGAGAAGTGTGGGAGGTGACTTACGACGCCAACCCCGCGGAACCCGGGTACTCAAAGCTTGCCTTCGATGAGAACTACAACCTTCTAACCAGTTCAGTACGTCCCGAAGATCAGGACGAGTTCCAGCCGCTCCTAGACGCCTTTCTCGACCCATGACGAATTGTGCGGTTTCCTCCTTGACCCCCTTGCCTCCCCGCTGCTAGACTGCGGGCGAAAATCGAATAGAGAGGACGCGGGTGCTCCGCGACCCTCCGGCGGCGGTCCTGTCGCCGTCGCGAGGGCAGGAGCTAAGAGCGAAGCCGGTAAAAGGCCGGCGCTGTCCCGCAACTGTATCCCCGGGCGGGAGTGAGCAGTGAACAGTTAATGGTGAGTAGGCCGTTCCCAGGCTATTCACTAACCACTGTTCACTGATCA
>WNGD01003217.1_pt1 | contig 29738 bp, 30 predicted proteins | sample 5400671 | NCBI WGS metagenome assembly WNGD01 (sample SAMN13153369, study PRJNA577476) | soil metagenome | isolation source: 40 cm soil or saprolite under grassland replicate 2 | place: USA:California | collected 2016-06-15
GGCGGGCAGCAGGGCCACCAGGACCGCGGCGAGGTTGACCAGGTCGATCGGCGCCATGCGGAACTCACCTCCTCTCGCGCGGGTTGGGACGGGAGGCTGCAGCGGGAGCGGCGCCGCGAGCGCCGGCGGGGTGGCGCATCAGCGGCCACCTCCGGCCTGGTAGGCACGGGCCAGCGTCAGGACCTGGGCGACATAGCTCCAGGCGTGGTTGTAGGCGTAGACCGCGCCGCGCAGGTCGCGGCCACCGCGGGCGCCGTTGGCGCACAACATGCGCGCGGCCGCGGGGATCGCGTCGGCGGGGTCGTAGACGTCGCCGCCACGGCCGTAGTGGTCCCAGGTCGAGGGGGGGCCGTTGCGGATGTTGAACTGCATCGGCCCGGCGCAGCACCCGAAGGCGTTGACACCCTCGCGCACGCCAGGGGCGCGGGAGCGGCCGTGGTCGGTCTCGACCTTGCCGATCCCGGCCAGCACGCCCCACGGCAGCCCCGGGCAGCTCCAGGCCGCCGAGCGGTACAGCGCCAGGTAGTCGGCGGGGATCTCCGCACGGGCCGCCCGGCTCGGCACCGGCGCAGTGCCGGCGTCACGGGTGGCCGCCGGCGGGCGGCTGGACGGGGGCGGGCCCGAGGCGAGGTCGATGACGCCGTGATCGTGGAGCACGCCAAGGCCGATCACGGCCAGCGCGAACCAGGGCGCCAGGCCGATCTTGGTCCGCACCGGGACCTGCGGGTAGCCCCTGGGGATCATCGGCCACCCCCTCGGGCTTGGGTGGGCGCTGGGAAGCCGACGTGCAGGTGGTCCTGGTGGCCGTCGTTGCTAAACCACGGCCGGGGGCCGAACGCCCACGGGGAGCCCACCTCGCTCGGCGCTGCGCCGGCGCCGCCCTGGCCGATCCAGCGGGCAAGCTCATGGGCGGCCGCGTTGGAGCGGCTGATCGGGTGGCCGTCGACCTGGTCGACGTCGACGGCGCGCCAGACGGTGTGGTTGGAGACCCGGTCGGTCCCGCGGACGTACCAGGAGTGACCGGTGCGGATGCACGACACCCGGATGCGGTGATGGGTGGCGATCGCCACCAGCAGCGCGCGGACCCGGCGGTCGAGCCGGGGTGAGGGGTAGTCGCTGGCGGGCTGGCAGCCGGCGGTGGTGGTGAAGGTGAGGCCCGCCGGCGGCCGCACGCCCGAGCTGGGAGGGCCGCCCGCGGGCTGGCCGGCGCGGGGGCTGGCAGGGTTGCTGGTGCTGGCCGCCACCAGCAGCCCGATGGCCACCAGCACCCACACCCCGGCGTTGCTGCGCCGCCGCGGCGCCGGCCGGGCGATCACCGCGTACCTCCGCCCTGGCCGACCACCGCGGCCGCGGCGGCGGGGTCAAGCGGGCCGCCGGTGCCGCGGCACAGTGGGCAGCGCCGGTAGGCCGATCCCTGGTTCTTCAGCCGCCGCTCGCGGCCGCGGGTGGCGGGGTACTCCAGCCAGGCCAGCTCGAAGGTCAGCCCGGCGCGCAGGGCGACCTGGACGAGCCGGCCCGGGCCCGTCCAGTTGGGGTTGCGGTGCTCCCGGGTGATGCGGCGCACCAGGTCGTCGGTCCAGTGTTGGATCTGCCGAGAGTTCGTTAGAGCGTTGGAGAGGGCTGCTCGAGCGTTGTCCCTGCTCAGCCAGCGTGCGCGACAGGCTCGCATGCTGCTGCAGGATTCCTGACCCCCGAGCAGGATTTCCGCACGCCTGTCAGAAAGAGTGCAGCCCCTTTGGGATTCGTGAACTCGGCGAGGGCCGACGTGCTCGGGGTCGTGGGCGACCTTGGGTCCCTCCGGCCCTTGAGCGGCCTTGAACTCGGCCAACTGGGCCACCGCAGCGATGCAGACCCGATCGCCCGCACTGCAGCTATCCCAGGCTGCGCAGTCGCCCTCCTGGCCCGGGGCCACCTGGCACCAGACGGCCTCGGTCGGTAGGATCCGGGCTCTTGCAGGTGCGGCGGGGCTCCCACCCGGCCGCGCCTGTGGCCCCCCTCGGCAGCGCCGCCGTCCCCCACCCCCAACCTGCAGGTGTGGCATGGAACAGCTCCGCGTTCCCAGGTTGCTGGCTGGCGCGCTCGCGGCGGTCACCGGGGCCGTCGTCGCGTCATTCTTCGGGGTCGAAGGGACCCTCATCGGCGCGGCGCTGGGCAGCATGCTTGTGACCCCGGCCGAAGCCGTGTACACCCGCACGCTGACGTCCGCAGACACACTGGCGCGGCGCTCCCTCCTTCGCCGGGTGGGCGAGGGGGCGGGCCCGAGCGAGGAAGCTGCCAGCAAGGCGCATCCGGAGCCGGTCCGCTGGCGGCGGGTCGCGGTCGCGGCGGTGCTGGCGTTTGGGATCGCGGTCGGCGCGATCACGGGCGTGGAGGCGGTCGCCCAGCAGCCGCTTGCCAGCTTGGTCGGGAGCCGGCCGCGGCAGGGAGCCAGCACCTCCGTCGGGGTGGTCGTCGCCGAGGCAGACAGGCCGGCTCCGCCGGCAAGCCGGGCGCCGGCGGCGTCGACCACCTCGCCGTCGCGGTCTGCACCGACGACGCCGGTCGCCGTTCCCACCACCACCGCGCCGGTGGCTGTTCCCACAACGACCGCGCCGGCGGGGACGGTCCCTAACACCACGGCCGCAGCCACAACCGCGCCCAGCTCGCACACCCCGACCACCGGCACGCCGTGACGCGGGGTTGGTGGCGTACCTGCACCGCCCGGCGGCCGCAGCCCAGCAGGCCAGGCGAGTTGGGTGAACTCAGCGCCGTCGGCCCGCCGAAGCACCTTCAGTAATCCCGAACTCGCGGGCTTCCCCCAGTAGTGGCCGGCGAACTGGCCGCCGGCGCCGTTGCCCCGAAGCGGCCGGTGCTCGCCCGTGGCGGGATCGCGGAAGCACAGCAGGTACACCCAGCCGACCGGGCCGGGCTGCGCCCACGGCTGGGCGGCGATCCACGCCTGCAGCTCCCCGGCGGGATCCGGAAGCGCCGGCGCCGACGGTCGTGAGCTCCTGGAGCTCGGCGCCGCGGTGGCCTGGACGGCGAGCTTGACCGCATGCCGCAGCCGGCCGGCCTGCGCGCGGGCGTCCAGCGGCAGCCGACCGGTGATGCCGTGCTCGTCCAGCAGCATCAGCAGCCCGGAGGCCAGCTCGACCACCCGGCCCACCGTGCGGTCCTCGCCGGCAGCGGCCGGATGGAGCTCGGGCGCCTGCAGCGTAGCGGCGGGGGAGAGCTCGGCGGCGGTCACCGGACCCGCCCCCCGCCGGGCGCAGAGGCCGCGTCCGGCCGCAGCAGCAACACGGCCTCCACCACCCGGCGCAGCGCCTGCGGGGCCAGGGTGATGCACAGCCGCCGCAGCCCAGCCGCAGCCGTGCCGTCGTCCAAGTCGTGAGCGGCGCTCACCAGCAGCCAGTCGCCGTAGGACCACTGCCCGGCGGCCAGCTCCAGCCGCAGCCAGTCGACCTCGCCGGCGTCGTCGACGAACCGGCGGGCCCGGGGCCACAGACACGGCGCGCCCAGCACATGCAGCGCGGCCGCGTGCTGACTGCCGGCCGCCTGGATCGGCCGTGCCGGCTGGGCGGTCACCGGGCACGCCCCTTGGTCCGGCCGCGACGAAGCGACTGTCGTTCTTTCGGGGTCAGGCCGCCGCGGATGCCGTAGTCCTCGCTGGACGGGGCGGCCAGCGCGTCGGCAAGACAGCCGGCCCGGACCGGGCAGCGCGCGCAGACCCGCTTGGCGCGGGCGGCCTTGCCGTGCTGGCCTGGGGTGGGGAAGAACAGGTCCGGATCGACACTCGGCGCCGCGCAGGCCGCGCGGCGCCGCCAGCCGCCCGGGGCGGGGGAGAGCTCGGCGGTCACCGGGGCGCACCCCCACCCTCGAGCTTGGCCAGGACCGGCCCGGCGGTCTGGTTGATCTGAGCGACCAGCGCCAGCACGGCCGCCTTGGCGTCGCGGAGGTTGGGCTGGCCCGGGCTGGCCGGCCGGTGGGGGTGGGGGTGGGGGAGGGTGGCGTCCGGGATGGGCCAGCGCAGCTCCAGCCGCGCCAGCGCGGCATGCCGGGTGTCGTCGGGGTCGCACCAGGGGTCGCCGAGCCGCTCGGTCCAGCTCCACCAGGGCGAGCCCAGCCATAGCGGCAGGGAGGTGGCCAGGGTGACCGTGCAGACCAGCCGGCCCGGCTCGGGGTCCAGGCCGCGGTCGAGCTTGTAGTCCAGCACGCGGGGGTGCCAGCGGACGTAGCCGGGGCTCATGATCGGCCCGGTGGCCACCTGCAACGCCGCGATGGCGAACTCGCCCGGATCCTCGGTGATGCTGCCCGGGGCCTCGCCCCAGGAGTAGTCGAACAGCTCGGTATGGCTGCGCAGGTAGGCGCCGTAGCGGCTGACCCGGTCCGAGGCGTTGGTGCGGTCCCAGTCGGAGTCGACCCAGCAGACCCGGTCGGTCATGGCCGCTCACCCCCTGGTGGGGTGGGCTCGATAGGGTGCAGCAGCCGGCCAGCGCGGTAGTGGCGGCCGTGATGGGCGACCTCCGCCCGCACGGCCTCGGTGCGGGGCCGTGGCTGCCCGGCGTTGACCTGCTGCCGGGTCTGGCGGGCGACCTGGGCCAGCCCGCTGGCGGCGTCCTCGAGCTGGGCGGCCTTATCGGCCAGGTAGTGCCAGTTGCCCACGTCGATCGCCTGCGCGCAGCGGGACACGAAGTCCAGGACGCGCACGTATTGCTCGGCCAGGCGGATCTCGGCATCGGTCGGGGTGGTGGGGGCGGTCATGCCGGCCTCACCGCCTCACTGGTGAGGGCCTGGCGGGCCAAGGTCAGGGACCGGTTCGCACTCCGGGCAGTTCAGGCCCTGGCCGTGCTGGCAGGCGGTCAGCAGCTCCAGCGCCGCCCGCAGCCGCGCGGCCTCGCGGTCCAGCCGCTCCAGCTCGCCGGCCAGCGCCGGCGGGTCAGCGGGGGAGCTGAGCCGGCCGGTCAGGTAGAAGCGGACCAGGCCGGGGCTCTTGCGGGAAGGGTAGGGGCCATGCAGGCGGTCGAGGTCCAGCAGCTCGCCCACCCGGGCCACGGCCGTCTCCGCGACCTCGGGCTCACCGATGACGCGGACGTCCAGCAGCTCGCTCACGCGACCTCACCGCCGTCGTCCTCCGCCCACGCGACCTGGTCGCCGTCGTCGGCGAGGTAGGCCAGCGCCTGGTAGGGGTGGCGCTCCTGGCGCTCCCAGGTCGCGTGGTGCAGCCCGCTGAACTGGCCGCGGTCGTCGTAGCTGGCGTCCTGGTAGGTGCCGCGCTGCACCTCGCCGTAGAAGCAGCCACGCCCCGGCGTGCCGAGCTGGCGGAGCTGGCGGGCCACCCACGCCTTGGCCTCCTCCTTGTCGGGGAACTCGTGCGGCTGGGGGAGCGCCGGGTGGTGCATGCTGGGGTCGTGGCCGTCGCTGTAGCGGACCTCGGCCTGGTAGGTGGTCTGCCCGAGCTTGGCGTAGTCAGCGGTGGTGGCCATCAGCCCGCCACCTCCACAGGCTCGGCGGGCGGGTCGAGCACGTCGGCGACCCGGTCGCCAAGCGACAGCCCCAGCTCGCGGCGCCGCACGGGCACCCGCCGTGCCCGCTGCTCAGGCACGGCGTCCCAGCAGCCGTGCTCGGCCGCCACGCCGAAGGTGGGGTTGAGCCGGTCGAACGCCCTGGTCATGTCCAGGCGGCGGCCGACCTGCACCGACCGGCGCACGTAGGCGACCGCCTCAGGGTCAAGAGCCCGGTGGTCCGGGAAAGGTCGGTCTCGGTGGAGGTCCTGGAGCAGGCTCTCCAGCGCGCCCGCAAGCTGGTAGGCGAGGTTCGGCTGGGTGGTCGCCCCGCGCTCGTGCTCCTGGATCAGGCGGGCCATCTGCTCTTGGATCAGGCCCACCAGGTCCACCGCGGCGGCCGGGTCCACCCGAGGTGACAGCGAGCCGGTCATGCGGCCTCACCGCCCGTGAGCGCTGCGGGGTCGAGGCCCCACATGCGAGCCAGTTCGATGGTGGAGAACCGCCACTGCTTGCCGACCTGCCGACCAGGCAGCTCCTTACGACGTGCAGCGGCGATGACGGTCGGCTTGGAGACGTTCATCCACTCGGCGACCTGCTTGGCGGAGCACGTCAGCTCACCAGCGGCCAGCAGGTCGGCCAGAGTGCGGGGGACTGCCGCCTTCCCGGACGGCAGCATAGGATTGCCCTGCATCGGGGCGACTCCGATCTCTCGATGCCCGGCCTCGGCAGGAGCTTGTGAACGGACGGTGTTCGCGCACCGTCCCGGCTCTCGCCGAGGCCCTTGAGTTGCTTAGGTGAACCTCCTTTGCGCAAGTTAGTGTTTAGCACACTAGAGCTGTGCTAAACACCTGTCAACACCTGGGCTTACCAAGAGAGATGGGCATCCGGCTGGCCTGCTGTAATGTGTGCTAGCACACCAGGACGATCGAGATCCGCCGGTAGCAAGGAGGAGCGAGGTGGCCCCAACGGTCCGCCGGACAGATCCGCCGTATCTGCGGGTGGTAGCGGCCATCCGCGACCGCATTTCGTCCGGGGAGCTCCAAGAGGGCGATCGGGTGCCATCGGCGCGGGAGATGACGCGCGAGTGGGGCATCTCGCTGGCCACAGCGTCCAAGGTGCTAGCCACCCTTCGCTCCGAAGGGTTTGTCCGCGCTGTACAAGGCGTCGGCACCGTCGTCAGCGCTGCTGAGACCATGCGGCTTGGCGCCAGGGACCGCATGGTGTCGACCAGGCGAGGCGGACGCATCTACCCGCCCGGGCAGCACGCAAGGATCACGTCCGCTGAGATGGTCAGCGCACCGCCGCACGTTGCCGACGCCCTCGGGATCGCGACCGGCGCGCCTGTGATCCGTCGGCGCCGGGTCACCTACCAGCGCCGGGGCCAGGGCCAGGACCGGCCTGTCTCGGCGTCGACATCCTGGTACGACGGCGCCCTTGCCGGAACCTGCTCCCGGCTGCTCCAATCTGAGCGGATCCAGGAGGGCACCCCCGCCTACATCGAGGCGGCCACCGGCCGGCACGTCGCAACCGGCAGGGATCAGCTCGCCGCCGATGAGGCGTCCGCGGAGGACGCTCAGGACCTTGATGTCGAACTCGGCGCCCCGGTCCTTCGCGGGCGGAACTGGTACTGGGACAGCAGCGGCGGCGTGATCGAGTACGGCGAGAGCGTCTCGATTCCGCGCCGGTGGACCGCCTACGACTACGAGATCGGAGATCGCGTATGAAGCTCCTGCACTCCGGCAAGGTCCGCGACGTCTACGTCGACGGCGAGGATCTTCTGCTGGTCGCCTCGGACCGAGCGAGCGTGTACGACGTCGTGCTGCCAACGGAGATCCCCGACAAGGGCAAGATCCTGACCCAGCTCTCGCTGTGGTGGTTCGAGCGGCTCGGCGACGTGGTGCCACATCACGTGATCTCGAGTACCGACGTGCCCGCCGAGTGGGCAGGTCGGGCGATCCGGTGCCGCCGGCTCGACATGCTGCCGGTGGAGTGCATCGCCCGCGGGTATCTGGTCGGGCTAGGGCTGCAGGAGTATGAGAAGCACGGCGCGGTGTCAGGAGTGACGCTGCCACCGGGTCTCGTCGAGGCTGACCGGCTGCCCGAGCCGATCTTCACACCAACGACCAAGGCAACCGTAGGCCATGACGAGTTCATCACTCTCGGCGACGTGGCGGAGCTAGTCGGCGCCGAAACCTCCAGGCAACTCCGTGAGATCACCCTGGAGATCTACCGGCGGGGCGCCGCGCTTGCCTTCGAGCGAGGCATCATCATCGCCGATACCAAGCTCGAGTTCGGGCGCGACTCGACCGGCGCGCTGGCGCTCGGTGACGAGCTGCTGACCTCGGATTCCTCCCGGTTCTGGCGTGCCGACGACTGGGAGCCTGGCCGCACCCAGCACGCGCTGGACAAGCAGTACCTGCGCGACTGGTCGGCGACGCTGTCCGACTGGGACCGCACCCCTCCCGGGCCTCCCATCCCGCCCGAGGTCGTTGAGGCGACGAGGCAGCGATACATTGAGGTCTTCGAGCGCATCACCGGCCTCACCTGGCCATTCACGATCGACTTCACGACCAGCACAAGGGAGCGAGCCCGATGACCGAGCACCAGCGCTTCCAGTCTTACAACCAGATCACGTTCCTCTCCGAGGTGCGGGCGCTCCTGCGCGAGCGCGGCCTCACGCCGGACCTCCCAGAGGCCCGGTACGACCAAGCCATAGCCGGCGCGCAGCAACTCTTGGCGGCGATGGGCATCGTCCCCACGATCCCCTCGGAAGTCGCACTGAGCCTCAAGGGAGACACCGACTGGATGGACCACGACGAGGCGCACCGACCGCACCAGCCGCGCACATAGGCGGGAGAGCTACACGGCTGCAGATGCGGCAAGCAGCCAAAGCAGAGCCCCGGCCACTCGGTCTGAACTACATCGTGGCGCCATAGGTCTCTGTCGTGCAGGCAAGTGGAGGATCATGGGAACGCGATCACCCGCGCCTCGGGCATGCGGCAAGCGGTGTTGGCCTGGGCTCCGGCAATCGGATGCTGATCACAGCCCGCCACTTGTGGACGTTCGCCGTGCTGACCAACGTGTCCCTGCCATTGGGCCTAGTCGTAAGTTACTAGAATGGTCCGTACGGAGTTTTGCCCAGGAGATTAGCGAGCCGCTCATTCATCCCGTATCGGAGTACCAACCTGGACGTTTGTGCTGGTAGACGCGGCGGCCCTAGGCCTTCTGCCCGCAAGTTGTGTTTGGTTGTGTTTTGTGTTGGACTCCGGCCGTCAAAGCAAGTGCCCCGCTCCCGTGAGGAGCAAGGGCACTCGCTACCACATCAACCAGGAACGACGCTCCCGGCATGCATCGGCGGGTACACGCCGATGCTGCAACCGTGGCACATGCGAGGCCGCAACACAAGGCAGTAGCAGACGGCCCACGGTCGCAACCAGATGTCAGGAGCGGCGTTCCGCGAAGGGAGCGCAAGCTGCCAAGGGAACTCAGGCGACGGGATGTTCCGCCAGCGGCGGCCATTTGTTGTGTAGCAGTGACGGCGGCGGTGGCCCACGCAACGCAGATGGGAGCGCCGTCAGAGGCCTATTTGGCGTTCACTGCTATTGCGGCGGCGATCGCGGCATGGGCGGGTCGGCCCATGCGCTAGCGGTAGGTTCTGAGGCGTTGGGTGCAGCCAGCGGGTTGTACCCAACGCCTCGCCAGGTCAGTTCGATGAGGGGCACGGTGGTGTTAGATGGCAGGGGACCTTCGAGAGTTCATCAAGCCGTCGTCTGACGAGAGCTATGAAATCAGCGCCTTGTGGGAGGCCTTGCTGACGAGTCGGGAGCGACTGCGTGAGGTTACCTCGGGGAGCGATTTTGACCGTCTTGCCAGCGTTGGCAAAATTCAACTGGCTTGGCAGGGTGGGGAACTGCACGACTTGCCAGAGCCGGTAAAGCTAGCGCTACTCGCGGCATTGAGGACGCTGGCGCAGGGCGACGGCGTGGCTGTCGTGCCGGCCGACAATGAACTGACCACTGGAGAGGCCGCCGAACTCCTAGGGGTATCCCGGAACTATGTTGTGCGGCTGATTGACCTTGGCGCATTGCCCTGCCAGCAGGAGAGGTCGGGATCGCATCGCCGTCTCCGAGTCGAGGATGTTCTGGCCTTCCGACGGAAGCGGCAAAGCGAGCGCCGGGACGCTATTCGCAATCACGATGAGGCAAGCGAGCGCCTGGGCCTGCCTTAGCCACCCGCCGAGTAAGCCTTAGGGACAAGGAATGCGTCGACGACGAGTGCTAACCGATGCGAGTGTGCTCTCCCCACGCGTAGCGCGGTCCATCTTGCTGCGCTTGGCCGACGTAGGCTTCTTCGAGATCCAGTGGACATCGGAGATCATTCAAGAAATGCGTCAGATGATCCTGGCCAAGACGCCTCTGCTTGGACGTCACTCCCTCAATCCGCTGGTCCATTACATGAGGGTCGCGTATCCGAACGCTGATGTGCTAGATTCCGACGTGCTGGACACACAGGAGAAATTGGAGGTCATTCCCCCTCAGATCAAGGGCTACCACATCATCCTTGCAGCTGTGGCTGGCAAAGTAGATTCTATTGTCACGGTCGACAGAGATCGTTTCGCGACGGAGATCTGCGGCGACTTAGGCATCGGCGTCATAACCCTCGACGCGCTATTGTGCTCGTGCTGGGAAGACGACGAGCATGCATTGCTTCAGGCCCTCATCGAGCAGGCTGTCGACAGGTCTTGCTCCTCGCTCGAGGAGATGTTCCAACGGGTGGTGCTCCCGTTGAACGCCTATGCCCCAGCATTCATACAACGAGTGCTCGGAACGTATTCCCCTCCCTCTGACCGCCGTGGAAGCACAGTAGTCAGGCTCTATCGACACTTTGGGGTGTAACGGCTCCTGGCCACAGAAACCCGTCCTACGGACGGGGAGCGAAGGCGAATAGATGGAAATCTGGAGCTGCTTCAGCTCCCGATGCCCAGGGCCTCGGCATAGTGCGGGCTTGTCTGATTGGTAATGGTTGGCTGGGCGGGCCGAGTGGAGGTGAAGGAGACACCGGCCGCCGGCGATCATCTGGTTGTTGAAGCCCATGACCGGTCCGGATTGTCGTGCCTGCCTCCATGATTTCTCATTCCATTCCTGCTGCTGCCTATCGGCCGGACACGCCCCCAGGTTGGCACCCGAGCAGTGCCTGCCCGATGACCTCGCCCAATCGCCGACCCATAGCCACGCGGCCGACGGCACCCGCTGGTCGGGGTGCTGGCCGTGGCGGTCTGCGCGGTGCTGGCCGGCGCCAGATCCCTGGCCGCGATCGGCGAGTGGCCAGCGACGCGTCCTGCCAGGTACTGGCCGCACTCGGGGGTGTGTGCACCTTGCCGAGGCTTGGGGAACTTCTGGCCACCGGCTTGCGGGCCGTTGCCGCACGCCCATGCCCGTCCGGCCGGCATCCAGCTCACGGCTGCCAGGACAAGTCCTCGTCTTGACCGTTGCCGGGCGCCGTGAGCCGTACCACCCGGGTGCCGTCGGCCTGCATCACGTACAGGCTCGGCGGGCCGGCGCGGTTGCTGCCAAACGCGATCCTGCTGCCGTCGGGCGACCAGCTGGGTTGATAGTCGTCGGCCGGGCCGCTGGTGAGGCGTTGCTCGCGGCGGCTGGCCACGCTGATGACATACACGTCGGTGTTGCCGTGTTGCTTGCGGGTGAAGGCGATCCTGGTGCCGTCGGGCGACCAGGCCGGTCGTTCGTCCTCGACCGGGCTCTTGGTCAGCCGCCGGGCGCCGGTCCCGTCGGCGTTCATCGTCCACAGCTGGCAGGCGGCAGACGAGGGGTCGCACTCCAGGAAGGCGATCCTGGTGCCGTCGGGGGAGAAGGCCGGCTCGCCATCGGTGGCGCCGCGGTCGGTGAGCTGCTCGATCGCGGTGCCGTCCGGGTGCATGACGAAGATGTCGTAGGCGCCGCTGCGGCTGCTGGCAAAGGCGATCTTGGTGCCGTCGGGCGACCAGCTGGGTGAGGTGTCGTCCTCCGGGTCTGGGGTGAGGTTGCGCAGCCCGCGGCCATCGGTCCGCACGATCCAGATGTCCGACTCCGCATTCGGCTTCTTGGGCCGATCAAACACCACGGTGTTGCCGTCCGGAGACAGCGACGGTCGTGACAGGTCGCCAGCCCGGAACCGGGTCAACTGCCGCAGCCCGCTGCCGTCGGCGTTGACCAGGTAGATGTTGTAGCTGCCGGTCCGGTTGCTGGTGAAGACGATCTTGTTTCCCAGCCGGGGAGCCGGCGCGCTGGAGGCGCTGCTGGGGGACGCGACCTTGAAGCTGCGCACGATTTGGTCGCAGCCGCGCTGGATCTCCGCGGCCCTGGCCCGCGTGGACTGACAGTTGAGGAAGTACTCCGTGGTGTGGTCGAAGGCGAACACCATGGTGCTCGCCACGGGCGCTCCATCAACGGTCGCCGTGCCTCGGAAGCGAAGGCCGGGCAGCCCACCCATGCTGAGCTTTTCTGGAACGGCCTGCACCGTGCCCGCGGGCTGCTCGAGCAGGCGCTGCACCACTGCCTGGACCCCGGCCGTGACCGCGTCCAGGTTCTCCGCCGTTACGGACACGGGCAGCCGGTACGCCCGGACCAGGACCAGGTTCACCTCGTCGGCGGCGACCGCGGTGCCCCACAGCGTGTCGCCGCTGCCAGCGGCCCGGGTCTGGACTTTGCTGCCCTCCTGCCATCCCGCCGGGTAGTCGAACGAGACGCCGTGGCCCAGATAGGTGCTGGTTGCGTTGCCCGAGGCGAACCGGTGACCTTGAGAGGTGCTGGTTACTCTGCCCGAGACAACGCCGTAGTAGGCGGACAGGCCCACAAGGACGACGACCAGGGCCACCGGCGCCAGAGCCAGGCCGCGATGCCGCACGGCCAGCGCCCGCCCCACCGTGGTCTTGGCGGCAAGGTCACCGAGGCGTTGGCGACGCACGCCGGTGGCCAGCATCGCGACAAGCCGACCAGGTACAACAGCGGCAGCCAGTCCACCACCCGAAGCAGCGTCCGCACGGCGATCGCCGCGATGGAGGGCCGGCTCCCGTCGGGACGCACGACCCGCAGGCCGAGCAGACGCTTGCCCACGGTCTGCCCGATCGCCGCCTCCAGCACGAAGTAGTAGAGCAGCACCAGGGCCAGGTACACCCCCGCCCAGACGCCGCCGAGGGTGACCGAGACGCCGCCCCCTGCCACACCCGTCTGCCCGATCGTCAGCCCGAGGACGACAAACACCCCCAGCAGCAGGCCCACATCGATCAGGGCGGCACTGATGCGACGCCCGAGCAGGTCCTCCTGGCCAGGCACCACAAGGGGCGGTGGCCCCAAGGACTGCGGCGTCGACTTCAACACCTCATTCATCTTGCATCCTCCGTGAGGCGCAGCCGGCCGCCCAGGCCGCACGCCCCGGTTCTTCGGCCAAACTCGCTAGCCAGCCGTAGCTTTGATCTCCTCGGCTATTGCCGCGGCGTCGAGCAGCAGCTTGCTGCCGTTCCCCTGCGCGGCAATCCGCCGTCGAGCGCCCGTTCTTGCGTTCGCTCCTCGCTGGTGCCAACCGCGACCCGGCGGCCGGGGTCCTTGACGCCAGCGACCGTGGCAAGGCGTGGATCCTGGCCCCCCAGTGGTCGGCGCAAGTGTCGTCGCGCTGGCTTGGACGTGGCGGTCGGCTTGGCTGCCTGACCGGCGCAGCGGCCAACAAGCAGCGCCCGGTGGCAGTGACGGCCGGCTCAGCCATGCCTGCTGAGGTCGACTGCGCCGCTGGGTGCGGTGATGTGAAAGTCGCTGCCGTACTCGGTGAAGTCCAGCCGGCCGGTGTCCGTTCCCTTGAGCTCCATGCGCAGCGGGTAGGCCAGACCCGTATTCGCGACATAGAGCTTGGAGCCGTTCTGCTGGCTGAGCACGACCGCCTTGTTGCCGTCGAGCGTGGCCTGCTCGACGCGCGGCTGCAGGGGGCTGTCATTCTTGGTCAGCTGGGCGGCGAGGGAGTCCAGCGACCAGCCTTCGACGCTGCTCGTCTGCTGCGCGCCCAGCTTGACCCAGCGGCCGCTGGCCAGGCGCTGCAGCGACGGGGGTGCGCCCATCGCCTGCCAGGCCCGCTGATCGGCCTTGAGGTAGGTGTCGGCGCCGACCGTGGTGATCTCCAACACCCCGTCCGCCGTCTCGATGGTGCCGCTGCCGGAGTTTCCCTGGATGCGCAGGTCGACCCGCTGTGGCTTGCCCTGGCTGCGGCCCGTCCCGGTCACATGGACACTCTTGGCGGCCTTGAGCGCCGCAGCGGCGTTCTGCTCGACCTGGGCCGCGGACTTCTTCTCCAGACCGTTGGTTTGGGTCGCCTCGGTCCTGGCGGTGTTGGTCTTGGTCCCTCCGCCGCCGCAGCCGCTGGTGGCAAGGGCGATGAGTGCGGCGATGACGGCGAGGCGGGCGATACGGCTGGTGGTGGTTGCCATGGGAAGCTCCTCCTGCGGCAGGGCAACGCGGGCCAAGCTCGCGTGCCACACGACTTGGTCTGTAATCGATCGGCGAACTCGCGTACCCGAGCTGCGGGGCGACCGGGCCCCAGTTGCAGCGACCCCCTTCGACGACGCAGCCTCCCTGGCGGTGCGCCACCGGCTCTCCGGTCCTCGCCGAGGAGTTACGCCCCTTTCGTGCCGCACAGAAGGGGCCAAAGGCCCGGTGATCCAGGGGCCATCGGCAGTGCCGTTGGCCGTGGGCGGGATCCCCCGCAGCGGGGCGTGGTGAGGTCGGACGGTACTGCCACACCTATCTCCTCGAGTCGCAGCAGCACCAAGGAAAAACCACCAGGAGCAGACGAGCAGTGTCGTGCGGCACCAACCGATGGTGTTGTGCAACACAGCTGCACCGAACGTCCACGACGACCCTGGTGCGGCACCAGGGCCTCGGCAAGTGCCGAAGTATCGCGTTCACAGGCTTGACGGGCTTGTGATGCCGAGCAGGGGAAGGAGGCGGGTGGCATCGCGGGCGTTGCGGCGCAGCGCCGCGGCGATGTTGCGGTGACCGTGGCGCCGCAGGATGCCGATGGCGAGGTTCCGCAGGCTGGCCATGGCTCGGGGCGCGGCGCCGATGCGGAGCTGGGAGGCCGTTGGGTTCAGAAACTCAAACGTCATGCCGCGACCTGGTAGTACTCGTGAACCAAGCCGCCGAGGCGATCCCGGCGCCGAACGCTGGCGGCGGCCGTGACCGCGCCGGGCGCAGCTCCGACGGCGATAGCGTTGGGCGGGCGAAGGGCGAGGCTTCGGTGTGGCCGGTGCTGGTTGTGTGCGCCGGGATAAACCGGCATGGAGAAGGAGATGAGAGAGCTCTACATCGAAGGAGTAGCGATCCACGGTGGCCCCAAGTCATGCGTTGGCGCTTGTGAGGGCGTCGGCGAAGCGTTGACAGGGGTACGCGTAGGCTGGGCTATGGAGCCGCGAAATCAGCGATTCGGGGTGTCGACGCCGTACAACCAGGCGGAAGGCAACATCGCTGACGGCGCTATCGCGAGGCGTCAGCGGACCCTGCGCGGTCTGAGAACCTGTGCATGCGCGGAATCTCCATGCGCGAGAACCGGGAGGCCCGACGGTCGCCCGTCGGCGTCGATGCTGTCCCGCCCAGTTGGATCGGGGGGTGGCAGGTCGGCGCGCGGGCGGGCCGCGAGGGGAAGGCCGTTGGCCGTAAGCCTGAGATGAACGGCCGTCGGGAGTCAGACAGCCGCGTAGTACCCGCGAAGCTGGCGAACAACGCCGGGAGACCGGCCGCGGAGTCGGTGGAGGGAAGGCGGCTGGACAAGGGGAACACGGACCTGCAAAACGCGCTCCGGACCCAGCGCCGGGAATCTCGCGCGTCAAGTGCGCTGGACCGTGTGCGCCAAGTCGCGGTGACAGACAGGGAAGCGCGGTTCACGGCGCTGCTGCACCACGTCAGCGTCGATCGCCTGCGTGCGGCCTATCGGGCGTTGCGCCCGACGGCGGCCGCGGGTGTGGACGAGGTGACGTGGGAGTCCTACGGCCAGGATCTGGAGGCAAAGCTCCGGGACCTGCACGAGAGGGTGCAGCGGGGTGCCTACCGGGCGAAGCCGTCACGGCGGGTGTATATCCCGAAGGCGGACGGGCGGCTGCGGCCGCTTGGGATCGCCGCGTTGGAGGACAAGGTCGTTCAGCGCGCCGTCGTCGAGGTGCTGGGCGCCATCTACGAGGTGGACTTCCTCGGCTTCTCGTATGGGTTTCGACCAGGGCGCGGACCGCACGATGCGTTGGATGCGCTGGTGGTCGGGATCGAACGCGAGAAGGTGAACTGGGTGCTCGACGCGGATATCCGCGACTTCTTCACCAGCCTGGATCAATCGTGGCTGGTGAAGTTCCTCGAGCACCGGATCGCGGACAAGCGGGTCCTGCGCCTGATCCAGAGATGGCTCAGGGCAGGGGTCGTCGAGGAAGGTGTGTGGTCGGCGAGTGAGGACGGGTCGCCCCAAGGGGCGACCGTTTCCCCGTTGCTGGCCAACGTCTACCTGCACTACGTCTTCGATCTGTGGGCCCAGCAGTGGCGAAGGCGGCATGCCCGCGGTGACGTTGTCATCGTCAGGTACGCCGACGACATCGTGCTGGGGTTTCAGCATCGCTCGGATGCCGAGCGGTTCCGGCGGGAGCTGGCGCAGCGCTTGGCCAAGTTCCGGCTGGGGCTCAACGCCGAGAAGACGCGCCTGCTCCGGTTCGGACGGTACGCCGCCCAGCAGCGAACAGAGCGTGGCCTCGGGCGCCCCAAAACGTTTGAGTTCCTGGGATTCACGCACTACTGCGCAAAGACCAAGGACGGACGCTTCACGGTGCGACGCCGGACGATCAAGAAACGCATGGCAGCCAAGCTGCGCGAGACCAAGGTCTTGCTCATGCAGCGCCGCCACTGGCCCATCGAAACACAGGGACGCTGGCTGGGGGCGGTGCTACGCGGCCATCTCGCCTACTACTCGGTCCCGGGCAACATCCACCAAGTGACGGCCTTCCGCGAGCAGCTCGTGCGGCACTGGCACCGGGCGCTTCGGCGCCGCGGCCAGCGACACCGCCTGAACTGGCAGAAGATGCGCCGGCACGTGGAACGATGGCTCCCTCCCGCCCGCTATACCCATCCCTGGCCCAACGAACGCTTCGACGCCAGAACCCGAGTCAGGAGCCCAGTGCGTTAGCAGCGCACGCTGGGATCTGCGCGGGGGGCCGCCCGCAAGGGCGGTCCCTACCGCGATAAAGGTGGCGTCGACCCCAGATCAGCATCCAATCCAGACATTCCTCACGAACTGTCCGCACCCACCGCTCGGCGAATGCGTTGGCGTTCGGCGCCTGGATCGGCGTCTTGATGGTCTGGATGCCGTCGGCGGCGAACACGTCGTCAAAGGCGCGGGTGAACTTGCTGTCACGGTCACGAATCAGGAACCGCGGCACGGTAGTGCCCTCCGCTGTTTCCCGCTCCCGTTTCATCGAGAGCTCCCGTGCCCGTTGGACCACCCACGACCCGTTGGGGTGGTCGGTGACCCCGACGAGGCGAACCCGCCGCGTCCCAAGTTCGATGATGAACAGGACATACAGCGTCGTCAGGCGCACGGTTTCAACGGTGAAGAAGTCGGTGGCCACGATGCCTGAGGCCTGCGACCGAAGGAACGCTCGCCAGTTGCCCGACGCCCGTCGGGGTGCGGGCCCAAGCCCGCTGCCGAGCAGCACCGTGCGGATGGTCGTGGCCGAGACCGACACGCCGAGCTTCTTGAGTTCACCCTGGATGCGCCGGTAGCCCCAACGAGGATTCTCCCGGGCCAGCCGCAGGATCAGCGCCACCACCTGCTCTGCGAGTGCTGGGCGGCCGCCCCGACGGCGGGGCTGGGTCCATTTGCGCGTGACCAGCCGGCGGTGCCACCGCAGGATCGTGGCCGGGGTGACAAGCAAGACCGACCAGTGCGAGCGGGGAAGCGCTCGGCTCAGCACCGCGAGGACCGCACGGTCGGCGGGTCGGAACTGGGGTCGCTTGACCTGGCGGCGAAGCACCTCAAGCTGGTGGCGCAGGACGGCGATCTCGACGTCCTTGGCGTGCTGGCTTCGGAGGCTTCCAAGCAGCATGCCGACCAGGCGGCGTGCCATAACGTAGAGGAAGGACAGGGCCATCGGCGGATTATCGCTTGACCCGATCCTCGCTGCTCAACGCATCCGGCCGGGTTTCTGAACCCTACGGCCGCGGGCGAACGCCTACGCGGAGCGGTGGGTGGGCACGGTTCGGCGTGAGGTGCTGGACCGAATCCTCATTGTCGGATGCCGGCAGCTGCGGTCGGTGCTGGCCGAGTATGCCGACCATTACAACCGCCACCGTCCGCACCGCGCCTTGGGGCAGGCGCCGCCGCTCGGGCCGACCGAGCCAGCGGTCGTCGAGCCAGCCGGGAGAGTCGTGCGGCGAGATCGGATCGGTGGGCTGATCCATGAGTACGCGCAGGCCGCCTGACGTGTCCGAGTAACTGGCACCCACACGGTGCTGGAGCTGAAGGTTACCGTCCCGAGTGACCAGTTTGTGCGAACGATGTTCGAAATATCGGACGAGGGAGACGAGCATCGGCCAGGCTGCCGATCCCGTGGTCGGACTCCAGGTGTGGTCAGGTGCCCGACAGGACTCCGCCGTCGGCGCGCACGACCGCCGGATTGGAGAGAATCTCCCTTACAACAGCGCCGGCCGCGCCCCGCACCGCAGCGTCGGGTCCGAGGCGCGAGGTGAGCACCCGGACCCGCGACCATCGCCGCCCGATCACCCGTGCCTCCAGTTCCTCGGCAAAGGGCGCGCGCAGCCACGGCCCCAGCAGGGTGTAGAGGCCGCCGAGCACCACCGTGGTGGTGTCAACCAGGTTGACGGCGGCGGCGACGGCGATGCCGAGCGCGCGGCCGGCCGCCTCGACGGCCTCGAGCGTCCGCGCCTCCCCGCTGCGCGCCCGCGCCAGCAGCTCGGCCACCGAGCCCCCCGGCTGCCCCATGCTCGTGCCCGCCTCTCCGGTCAGCCCGGCGGCCCGCATGATCGCCTCCTGGCCGGCGACCTGCTCCAGGCAGCCCCGCGCCCCGCAGCGGCAGGGCGGCCCATCCGCCTGCACGGTCACGTGGCCGACCTCGCCGGCGAAGCCCATGACCCCGCGGAACAGCTCGCGCCCGACGACGATGCCGGCGCCGATGCCGATCTCGCCGGAGACGTGGACGAAGTCGGTGAGGCCCTGGTGACCGCCGAACCACAGCTCGCCGAGCGCGGCCAGGTTGGCCTCGTTGTCGACCATGATGGGGAGGCCGTCCAGCTCGAGGCGGACGGCGAGGAAGTCGACCACCCGCACGTCCAGCCAGCCGAGGTTGGGCGCCAGCCGCAGCAGGCCGCGCTCGGCCTCGACCAGGCCGGGCAGGGCGACGGCAAGGCCGGCGACCGTGAGCCCGTCCGCCTCGGCGGCCTTGGAGGCGGTGCGGGCCATCCTGACGGCGCGGCTGAGCACCCGGCCAGGCGACAGCCTGCGGTTGTCCCCCAGCCGGGTGCGGAGGTAGCGGACCTCGCCGGCGAGGTCGGCGACGCACACGGCGATGTAGTCGACGTTCACCTCCAGCCCCAGGCCGGCGTAGCTCGCCCGATTGAGCGCCAGCGCGCTTCCCGGCCTGCCGATCCCGCCGCCGGTGCTGGGGCCGAGCTCGGCGACGAGGGAGGCCTGCAGCAGCTCGTCGACCAGGCTGGAGACGGTCGCGCGGGTGAGGCCGGTGAGCGACGCGATGCGCGCCCGCGACAGTGGCCCGTCGCTGGCGATCTGCTGCAGGACGAGGGCGAGGTTGTGCTGCCGGACGGTGTGCTGGCCCGCGGCCCGTTGCGCGCTCACCGCCGCCGCCCGGGCCGCACCCGCTCAGCCGCTGGCATGCCCGTCTCCCTCCGGGGCGAACAGCCCGCGCGCTGCGCCCTCGCGGACCTGGGCGTAGCGCGCCCGCACCGCGGCGCCTGCCGCGCCGCTGTCGTCGGGGCTGGGGACGGTGGTGTGGCCGAGCGGCCAGGGCGGCGGGTCGGGCGTGCCCGCTAGCGCCCACGCCGCCTGCCGCGCGGCGCCCAGCGCGACGTACTCGGCCGGCTCTGGCACCTGGACCGGCACCTCGAGGACCAGAGGCGCGAGCGCCCGCACCGCCGCGGAGCGGCTGCCCCCGCCGACCAGCAGCACCCGCCGGACCGGGATCCCCTGCGCCCGGAGGGCGTCCAGCCCGTCCGCGAGCCCGCACAGCACGCCCTCGACCGCCGCCCGGGCGAGGTTCTCCGGCTCCATGTTCGACAGGCGCAGGCCCGCCAGCAGGCCGCTGGCGTCGGGCAGGTTCGGAGTCCGCTCGCCGTCCAGGTAGGGGAGCAGGACCAGGCCGCCAGCCCCCGCCGGGGCGCGCAGCGCGAGCTGGTCCAGCGTCGCCAGGTCCACGCCGAGCGTGGCCGCGACCCCAGCAAGCACCCGGGCGGCGTTGAGCGTGCACACCAGCGGCAGGAACCTCCCGGTAGCGTCGGCGAATCCCGCCACGATCCCGCTGGCGTCCTCGCTGGCGGCGTCGTGGACGGCGAACACGGTCCCGCTGGTGCCGATCGAGACCACGACGTCGCCCGGGCCGGCCCCAAGCCCCAGCGCCGCCGCCATGTTGTCGCCGGTGCCCGCGCCGAGCACCGCGCCGGACCTGGTCTGGCCGGCCGCCGCGCTGGGCGCCAGCACCCGGGGCAGCGCCGGCATCCGGCCGAAGGCCAGCTCGAGCAGGTCGTGGCGGTAGGCGCCGGCGCGTGGCGACCAGTAGCCGGTGCCAGAGGCGTCCCCCCGGTCGGTCACCGGCTCGCCCTCGCCGGCCAGGCGCCAGGTCAGCCAGTCGTGCGGAAGCAGCACCCAGGCGACCTGGCTGGCGCGCTCGGGCTCGTGCTCGGCGAGCCAGCGCAGCTTGGTGACGGTGAAGCTGGCGACGGGGACCGACCCGACCGCGCTCGCCCATGCGGCCGGCCCGCCCAGCTCGCGCACCAGTGCCGACGCGGCCCCGGCGGAGCGGACGTCGTTCCACAGCAGCGCCGGCCGGACGACCTTGCCGGCCTCGTCGAGGGCGACCAGGCCGTGCTGCTGGCCACCGACGGCGATCGCGGCCACGTCCCCAGGCCAGTCCCCCCCGCCCAGCACGGCGGCGGCGCTCTGGAGCGCCCGCCACCACGCCTGCGGGTCGACCTGTGTGCCCTCGGGGTGGGGTGCCGACCGCTCCGCCAGCACCTCGCCGGTGTCGGCGTCGCAGGCGACGACCTTGGTGGACTGCGTCGAGCAGTCGACGCCCGCGACGACCGGCATTGGCGGCTCCTTGCTCGGGATCATACTTTATTCAGTTAATGAACTTAACATCCTCGGCCGCCGCTGACGAGACTGCCTCGAAATATACCCTGACCTCATGAATTCCTCATTTTTGCGCGGCGTTCAGCGGTTGACTCCGCTGCTGGTTTGGGCTTTAGTTCGTGGAGTGAACTGACAAATCCCTTTCTCCGGAGGTTGCCATGACCGACGCCGGTCACGGCGTGCTCGGGATCGGGATGGTGGGCTACGCCTTCATGGGCAGAGCGCACTCCCAGGCCTGGCGGACGGTGAGCCGGTTCTTCGACCTGCCGCTGAGCCCGCGCATGGCCGCGATCTGCGGCCGCGACCGGGCCAAAGTGCGGGCGGCCGCCGAGCGGCTCGGCTGGGCGGCCTGGGAGACCGACTGGAAGCGGCTGGTCGCGCGGGACGACGTCCAGCTGGTCGACGTCTGCACTCCGGGGTCCAGCCACGCCGAGATATCGATCGCCGCGCTCGAGGCCGGCAAGCACGTGCTGTGCGAGAAGCCCCTGGCGAACACCATGGACGAGGCACGGGCGATGGCGGATGCCGCTGCCGCGGCGGCGGGCCTCGGGGTCAGGGCGATGGTCGGCTTCAACTTCCGCCGTGTACCAGCGGTCGTGCTGGCGCGCCAGCTGGTCGAGGCCGGCCGGCTCGGCACCATCCGCCACGTTCGCGGGGCCTACCTGGCGAGCCCCCTGATCGATCCCGACTTCCCGCTGGTCTGGCGGCTCCAGGCCGAGCAGGCCGGCTCCGGCGCGCTCGGCGACCTCGGCGCCCACGCCATCGACCTGGCCCAGTACCTGCTCGGCGACCGCATCGTGGGCGTGTCCGCGCTGACGGAGACCTTCGTGAAGGAGCGGCTGCTGCCCGACGGCAGCGGCGCGCGGGGGCCGGTGACGGTCGACGACGCGGTGGCGCTGGTCGCGCGCTTCGGCACGGAGCGTGGCGGCCCGATCGGCACCTTCGAGGCGACCCGCTTCGCCACCGGGCACAAGGAGGGCCTGCGCGTGGAGCTCAACGGCGACCGCGGCAGCGTCGTGTGGGAGCTGGACCGGCTCAATGAGCTCGACTTCTTCGACGCCACCGACGAGCGCGGCACCCGGGGTTTCCGGCGGATCCAAGTTACCGAGCGCGAGCACCCCTACGCCGGTGCCTGGTGGCCGGACGGCCACACCATCGGCTACGAGCACACCTTCACCCACGAGGCACGCGACCTGCTCGAGGCGATCGCGGGCGGCAGCGACCTGGCGCCGTCGTTCGCCGACGGGCTGCAGGTACAACAGGTCCTGGACGCCGCGCTGCGCAGCGCCGCGTCCGGCTCGGCATGGACGGCGGTGGCGGCATGAGCATGCAGCACGACAGCTATCAGCCCACCAGGGCCGACCGCTTCAGCTTCGGGCTGTGGACCGTCGGCCACCCCGGCATGGACCCATTCGGCGACCCGGTGCGGCCGTGGCTCGACCCGGTCGAGACGGTCCACCGGCTCTCCGATCTGGGCGCCTACGGGGTCACCTTTCATGACGACGACCTGCTCCCACCGGGCTCAGACGGGAGCCCGACCGACCGCGCCAAGGCCCTGGACCGCTTCCGGCGGGCTCTCGACGAGACCGGCGTGGTGGTGCCGATGGCCACCACCAACCTCTTCAGGCACCCGGTGTTCCGCGAGGGTGCCTTCACCGCCAACGACCCAGCCGTGCGGCGGCACGCGATCCGCAAGACCCTCGACAACATCGACGTGGCCGCCGAGGTCGGCGCAAAGGTCTACGTCTGCTGGGGCGGCCGCGAAGGCTGCGAGTCCGACACCAAGGACGTGCGCGCGGCGCTGGACCGCTACAAGGAGGCGATCGACCTCCTCTGCGCCCACGTGCGCGAGCGCGGCTACGAGCTGCGCTTCGCGCTCGAGCCCAAGCCGAACGAGCCGCGCGGCGACCTGTTCCTGCCGACCATCGGGCACGCGCTGGCCTTCATCGACACGCTGGAGGACCCGGACATCGTCGGCCTCAATCCGGAGGTCGGCCACGAGACCATGGCCGGGCTGAACTTCCACCACGGCGTGGCGCAGGCGCTGTGGCACGGCAAGCTGTTCCACATCGACCTCAACGCTCAGCGCGGGGTGCGCTACGACCAGGACCTCCGCTTCGGGTCCGAGGACCAGAAGAACGCCTTCTTCCTGGTGGACCTCCTGGAGCGCGGGGGCTACGAGGGGCCGCGCCACTTCGACGCCCGCGCCTACCGCACCGAGGACTCGGACGGCGTCTGGGAGTTCGCTCGCGGCTGCATGCGCACCTACCTCATCCTCAAGGAGCGGGCCGCCGCCTTCCGGGCCGACCCGGAGGTCGCCGAGGCCATGGCCGCCGCGGGCGTTCCCGACCTGGCGACGCCCACGCTCCGCCCCGACGAGACGCTCGCCGACCTGCGCGCGGACCGGTCGTTCGACCCGGACGCCGCCGCCCGCCGAGGGCGCGGCTACGAGCGCCTCGACCAGCTCGTCATCGACCACCTGCTCGGAGCGCGCTGACCGCTCCGCCACAACGGTAAGGAGGGGCTCATGCAACTAAGCCGTTCCAATTCCGGAGGCAGGCTCGGGCGCCTGTCCGTGCGCCTTGGCTCGGTCGCAGTCCTGATCGTGACCGTCGCGATGATCGCCACCAGCGCATCGGCGGCGCCACACAAGCACCGCCCCACCATCACCAAAGAGCTGTTCGGCTTCACCCCGGACGGTATCCGCGTCGACCGGTTCACGCTGACCAACTCCCGTGGCATGCAGGTCAAGATCATCACCTTCGGCGGGATCCTCCAGTCGATCAGGGTGCCCGACCGCCATCACCGCATGGCCAATGTCACGCTCGGCTTCGCAACGCTGAACGACTATGTCAAGAAGAACAGCCCCGGGCCGTATTTCGGCGCCATCATCGGCCGCTACGCCAACCGCATCGCCAAAGGCACCTTCACCCTCGACGGCGTGACGCACCACCTGCCGATCAACAACCCGCCGAACAGCCTGCACGGCGGCACGGTCGGCTTCGACAAGCACGTCTGGCAGGCTACCGCGCTGCAGAGCAACGGCACCGTCGGCCTCGAGCTGACGCTGACCAGCCCCGACGGCGACCAGGGCTACCCAGGCGAGCTGAAGACCCGGGTGGTCTATACGCTGACCAACCGCAGCGAGATCCGCATCGACTATCACGCGACGACCAACAAGCCGACGATCGTCAACCTCACCAACCACGCCTACTGGAATCTCGCGGGCGAGGGCTCGGGCGACATCTACGGCCACGTGCTGCGAATCAACGCCAGCCACTACACGCCCGTTGACGCGACCCTGATCCCGACCGGCGAGATCGCCCCGGTCGCCGGCACGCCGCTGGACTTCACCAAGCCAACGTCGATCGGCGCGCGCATCCGCAACAGCTTCAGCCAGCTGTTGATCGGTCGCGGCTACGACCACAACTTCGTGCTGAACCGCGACGACAGCACCTCGCTGGTGCTGGCGGCCGACGTCCGTGAGCCACATAGCGGCCGGGTCCTCGATGTCTTCACCGATCAGCCCGGCATGCAGTTCTACTCGGGCAACTTCCTCGACGGCACGCTGGTGGGCACCAGCGGCAGGACGTACCGGCAGAGCGACGGCTTCGCCCTCGAGACCCAGCACTTCCCGGATTCCCCGAACCACCCGAACTTCCCCTCCACTGTGCTACGGCCCGGGCAGACGTTCCAAACGACTACCATCTACAAGTTTTCGACCGAATGACGCGCGGCAACTCTTCTGGGAGGTAGAAGGTTTCATGACCCAGATCGATCCTCGTGTCGAAGAGGCAGTCGACACGCTTCCGCTGAGCGCCATCACGCGGCGGCGGCTGCTCAGCGGGGCCGGGCTGGCCAGCGCCGGGCTCGCGGCGTCCGCGCTGCTGGCCGCCTGCACCAGCAAGAAGTCCACCGCCGCGGCCGCTGGGGTCGGCGCCTTCGCGAAGACGCCGAAGTGGCGGTTCGTGTTCGTCAACCACGTCACCACCAACCCGTTCTTCGTGCCGACCCAGTACGGCGCGGCGGACGCCTCCACACTGCTGGGCACCACCCACCAGTGGACAGGGTCCCAGAACTCGATCGTGCCTGAGATGGTGAATGCCACCAACGCGGCGATCTCCGCTAAGGCGGACGGGATCGCGATCTCCGTCATCGACACCAAGGCGTTCAAGACCCCCGTCGACCAGGCGCTGAACGCCGGCATCCCGGTGGTCTCCTACAACGCCGACGGCGCTGTGGGCAACCCGGGCAGCAGCCGGCTGGCCTACATCGGCCAGGATCTGTTCACCTCCGGGGTCAAGCTGGGCGAGCGGATCGTCTCGCTGGTCTCCGGCGGCGACGTGGTCGGGTTCATCGCCACCCCTGGCACGCTCAACATCCAGCCGCGCATCGACGGCGCAAAGAAGGCGATCGTAAGCTCGGGCAAGCCGATCACGTTCGCCGAGGTCGCCAGCGGCGCCCTGCTCCCCCAGGAGAACACCACCATCGACGCCTACGTCACCGGTCACCCGAACCTGAAGGGAATCTTCGCGGTCGACGCCGGCTCGACCCAGACCGTGGGGCAGATCATCGCCAAGCACGGCCTGAAGAGCAAGGGCGTAGCCGGGGGCGGCTTCGACCTGGTGCCGGCGACGCTCCAGGCGATCAAGGCCGGGAACCTGGACTTCACTATCGACCAGCAGCCCTATCTCCAGGGCTTCCTGCCAGTGCTGTACCTGTTCCTCTACAAGCTCTCGGGCGGCCTGGTGTCGCCGCCGGAGACCAACACGGGCCTGCTGTTCGTGACCAAGGACAACGTCGACCCCTATCTGACGACCAAGACGCGCTTCGAGGGGTCAAGCACGGCGCAACAGGTCATCACCCGCAGCGGCGCGATCGTCCACGCCTAGCCATGGCCGAGGTCGAGGCAACCCTCCCGGCCCGGCGCAGGAGCCTCGCGCGGCGCGCGGCCGACGAGTTCCTGCGCCGCCGCGAGGCCAGCATCCTGCTGGTCGCGATCGGCTTGGCGGCCTATTTCCAGGTCGCCAAGCCGGTCTTCCTGTCGCGCGGCAACCTGGTCACGCTGTCGCAGTACGTCGCCCCGGTCGCGATCATCGCGGCCGGGGAGGTGCTTCTGCTGGTCAGCGGGGAGATCGACCTGTCGGTCGGCAGCGTCTACACACTTGCGCCGTTCTTGATGCACTACGCGATCGACTACTATCATTCGCCGGCCATCCCCGCGATCCTGCTCGTCCTGCTGGTCGGAGCCTTGATCGGCCTGATCAACGGGCTGGTCACGGTGGCGCTGCGGGTGCCATCGTTCGTGACCACGCTGGGCACGCTGTTCGCGATCAACGGCATCACCCTGCTCACCTCCCACGCCTATCCAGCCGAAATCCCCGCCTCGGCGGCGGGGATCGGCCGCTGGCTCGGCCGCGCCGACTGGTCGGAGCTGACCTGGGCGGTGCTGATCGTGGCGCTGTTCCACACAGTGCTGACCAGCACCCGCTGGGGGCTGCACACCATCGCCGTGGGCGGTAACCTGGTCGGCGCAAGCGAGGCCGGGGTGCGCGTCGGCCGGGTCAAGGTCGCCAACTTCATGATCACTAGCACGCTCGGTGCCCTTGTCGGGATGCTGGAGGCCTTCCGGGTCAACACGATCGACCCGAGCGCCGGAGGGACCGAGATCATGTTCGCCGCTGTCGCCGCGTCGGTGATCGGCGGCACCGCCCTGGCGGGCGGGTCGGGCACGATCATCGGCGCCTTCATCGGCGCGCTGGTGCTGGGGACCCTGCGTGACGGTTTCAACCTGATCGGGATCAGCGCCGAGGCCTTCGACCTGATCCTCGGCATCGCGATCCTGGGCGCGATGATCTCCAACGTCCACCTGGCGAGGCTGCGAAGGGCGGGTCGAACCTGATGGCGGAGAACGCGCTGCGGGTCGAGCACATCGCAAAGCGCTTTGGCGCCGTCACCGCGCTGCGGGACGTGAGCATGCACCTGGCCAAGGGCGAGGTGCTCGGGCTCATCGGCGACAACGGCGCCGGCAAGTCGACCTTGATGAAGATCATCTGCGGCTTCCACCCGCCCGACGCGGGCAAGATCTTCCTCAACGGCGACGAGGTCTCGCTGCGCTCGGTCGACCACGCCCGCTCGCTCGGCATCGACACCGTGTATCAGGACCTGGCGCTGGTGAACGAGCTGAGCGTCTACCACAACATGTTCCTCAACCGCGAGGTGGTGCGCTGGCCGCTGCTCAACAACCGCATCATGCGCAGGCTCGCCAAGCAGCACCTCGACGACATGGGGGTCAGCGTTCCCTCGGTGGACGTGGAGGTGGCCAAGCTCTCGGGTGGCCAGCGGCAGGCCATCGCGGTGGCCCGCTCGGTCTACTCCGAGGCCCGGGTGCTGCTGCTCGACGAGCCGCTGGCGGCCATGGGCGCCAAGGAGGGCAGGCTCATCCTCGACCTGGTTCGCGACCTCAAGCGCAAGGGCGACGTCTCGATCATGATCATCGCCCACAACTACGGTCAGATCCTCGAGGTGTGCGACCGCGTCAACCTCTTGCAGCACGGCACCATCACCCTCGACAAGCCCACCAGCGAGACCTCCGTGGCCGAGCTGACGGATCTGGTCGTCGCCGAGTACCGGGCATCCCGGACCCGCAGGCTCGAGGACCAGAGCGGCCAGAGCAGCCAGAGCGGCTAGGGTATGCAGGCGTTCCTGGTCCGCGAGCCCGGCGCGTACGCCGTGGAGGAGGTCTCGGAGGCGTCGCCCGGTCCCGGCGAGGTGGCAGTCACGGTCGTCGCGGTGGGCATCTGCGGCTCGGACCTCGAACTGCTCGACGGCAGACGCCCGGCGGCGTACGTGCGCTACCCGGTGGTGCCTGGGCACGAGTGGGCAGGCCGGGTGGCCAGCCTGGGGCGGGGGGTGACCGGCCTGGCACTCGGCGATCCGGTGGTCGCAGAGGGCCTGCGATCCTGTGGGGTCTGCGAGCGCTGCGCCGAGGGACGGACCAACCTGTGCACGGCCGCCTACGCCGAGACGGGCTTCACCCACCCAGGCGCCCTCGCCGAGCAGGTCGTCGTGCCCGCCCGGCTGGTCCATCGCCTGCCCACGAACCGGCCGGTCGAGTCCGCCGCCCTGCTCGAGCCCGCTGCCTGCGTGGCCAACGGGCTGCTGGAGGCCGGCGTGCCGCGGCCGGGCTCGCGGCTCGCCGTGGTGGGCGACGGGCCGCTGGGCCTGCTCGCGCTGCTGCTGCTACGGGCGGTGTCGCCCGCGGAGCTGGCACTCGTGAGCAGGCGGCCAGCGCGCGCGGCCCGCGGCCGCGACTGCGGCGCCACGCTGGTCGTCCATGCGCGCGATCAGGAGGCCATGGCCGAGCTGAGCGGCTGCTTCGACACCGTGGTGGACACGACCACCTCACCGGAGGGCCCGGCCTCGTCGCTGACCATGCTGCGCCGCGGCGGCACCGCGATCCTGCTGGGGATCTCCGGCGCCGACCGGCCGACCATCGACCCTGACACGATCGCCCTCGGCCACCTCCACGTCCTCGGCATCTTCGCCGCCTCCCGCGCCGCCTGGCAGTGGACAGTGGAGCTATACGCCCAGGGGATACTGGACCCCGCACCGCTCATCACCCACCGCTTCAGCCTGGCCGAGATGCCCGAGGCGCTCGCGACCCTGGCGTCGCGGGAGAGCGGCGCGATCAAGGTGCTGATCCATCCGGAGTGAGTGTCCGGTCAGTCACCGACCGGGCGGCCGGGCCGGTGACCGAACACGGTTGACAGCCGCGCGGCGCCATCGGCAATCAGCTTCGCCCACCGTGGGGTTCAGAAACCTCGGCCGCTTGCGCTGAGCAGCGGGAACTCGGGTCGGGGACAATCGGCCAATGGCCCTGTCCTTCCTCTACCTCATGGCACGCTGGCTTGTCGGCATGCTCCTCGGACGCTTCCAAAGCGAGCGTGCCAAGGATGTCGAGATCGCCGTGCTCCGTCACCAGCTTCGAGTGCTGCGCCGCCAGGTCAAGCGGCCCGAGTTCCGCCCTGCCGATCGTGCGCTCCTCGCGATGCTGAGCCGAGCGCTTCCCCGCGGTCGCTGGTCGACCTTTCTGGGTGACGCCGGACACGATCATGCGGTGGCACCGGCGGCTGGTCACCCGCAAATGGACCCAGCCCGACCGTCGAGGTGGTCGTCCAGCGCTGGACGACCACCTGGTTGCGCTGATCCTGCGACTGGCTCGGGAGAACCCGCGCTGGGGCTACCGGCGCATCCAAGGCGAGCTCAAGAAGCTCGGAATGCGCGTGTCAGCGACCACTATTCGTTCGGTACTGCTGAGCAACGGGCTGCGACCCGCGCGTGGGGTGCGGAAATTCGTTCATGCAGTTCGTCGATACTCATGGAGGAGGCCGCCGAGCCGGTCGCGTCGGTGCACCGCGGCTCGGTGATCCTCTGCACCGAGCGTCAAACGGGCCGGTGGATCTGGCGCCTCCAGCTGGAGCGCCCGGTGCGGCCGATGCCCGTTGTAATGATCGACATAGATCCGCAGCACTCGTTCCAAGTGGCCTGGCCAACGATTAGCAGCCAATCCAGGCACTCGGCGCGGATCGTGCCAACCCACCGCTCCGCGAACGCGTTCGCATTGGGTGCCTGCACCGGGTAATGCTACGTTCGCTAAATCTGGTGTGATCTGGTTACCTCCTTGGTGTTGCCCGTGTCGGCTGCGCATGAGGGGGAACACATGGCCACGCCGCTGCTGTCCGCCCGACCACCCGCCGACCCGGCCGAGGAACGCCGGCTGCGCAAGCTGGCCGCCAGCCGGCACGCGCCCGCCAGCTGGATCCAGCGCGCCCGCATCGTCACCGCAAGCTGGGACGGCGC
>WNGD01003068.1_pt1 | contig 29737 bp, 20 predicted proteins | sample 5400671 | NCBI WGS metagenome assembly WNGD01 (sample SAMN13153369, study PRJNA577476) | soil metagenome | isolation source: 40 cm soil or saprolite under grassland replicate 2 | place: USA:California | collected 2016-06-15
GCGACGGCCATGCCGTTGATGCACGGCTCGACTTCCCCTTCGAAGAACGGCTGGTCGCCCTCCTCCCAGCGACTGTTCCCCCGGACAAGTGCGACCGCGCGGCGAGCCTCGTCACTGGCCGGGTCGAGCCCGAAGTCGCGTAGAAGCAACAGGCTGTACGTCGTCGCCGTCCAGGGCTGGCCCTCCTCAGACTCCTCGAACGGCGACGGGAAGTAGGTGCCGCCGTCCCACTGCCCGCCCTTGCCCTGCAGCGCGAGCAGGCGCGCGCCCCAGCCGTCGGTGGCGACGCGAGCCCGCTCGGCGAGCACCTCCTGCGTCGACGCGTCAGTGAGATCGCGCCGGACCTGCCAGCGGAGCGAGGGGTCAGAGTCGAGCAGCCAGTCGAGCACCGTCATCTCATCAACCTAACGTGCGTGTGCGGCGGGTTGAAGCAGTCAGCCGGACAGGCGGCGGTCGGTGCCGCGCGGGCCGAAACCGGCTCCGGCCGGCAGGTCTGGATCCCAGTCGAACACGACCGCATTGGTCTCTTCGCCGATCAGCACCTCGGCGCCGGGCTCCGCGCCCGCCGCGGCGAGCGCGTCCTCGATGCCGAGCTTGGCGAGCCGGTCGGCGAGGTAGCCGACCGCCTCGTCGTTGCTGAAGTCGGTCTGCAGTATCCACCGCCGGGGCTTCTCGCCGCGGATGATGAAACTGTTCTCGCCGGTCCTGACCAGCTCGAACGCCGGTCCCGCCACCGGCTCAGGGCGGATGACCAGCCGGGTTGGCTCGGGCGCGGGGGCGGCCGCCCTGGCCGCGGAGATCACCCCGGCCAGCGCGAACGCGAATTCGCGCAGGCCCTCCCTGGTGGCCGCCGACACCGAGCATACGGTGAGGCCGCGGGCAGCCAGCAGTGGCGCCACCTGGTCCGCGCGCTCACGGGCGGCCGGCACGTCGATCTTGTTGAGCGCCACGATCCTCGGCCGGTCGCGCAGGTCAGCGCCGGTGGCGGCCTGATAGGCGGCCAGTTCCCGCTCGATCACGTCCAGATCGGCGAGCGGCTCCCGGTCGGGCTCCTCGACGGCGCAGTCGAGTACGTGCACCAGGACCGTGCAGCGCTCGACGTGCCGGAGGAAGTCGAGCCCGAGGCCCTTGCCGTGGCTCGCGCCCGGGATGAGCCCGGGCACGTCGGCGACGACGAACTGGGTCTCCCCCGCCTCGGCCACGCCAAGGTGCGGGATCAGGGTGGTGAACGGGTAGTTGGCGATCTTAGGGCGGGCCGCGGACAGCACGGCGATGAGCGAGGACTTGCCGGCGTTCGGGAAGCCGACCAGGCCGGCATCGGCAACGGTCTTGAGCTCAAGCACCAGGGTCCGCGCGACACCTGGCTCGCCACGGAGGGCGAACCCGGGTGCCTTGCGCCGGGCCGAGGCCAGGGCCGCGTTGCCGAGGCCGCCGCGGCCGCCCTGGGCGGCGATGAACCTGGTGCCAGCCCCGATCAGGTCGGCGAGGACAGCCCCGTCCTGGGTTTTGACGACGGTGCCGTCCGGCACCCGCAGCACAAGGTCCGCGCCCTCGGCACCGCTCCGGTTGGAGCCGGCCCCTGGCTTGCCGCTGCCCGCCCGCCGCAGTGGCCGGCGGTGGAAATCAAGCAGCGTCGCCGCGCCGGCATCGACCTCGATGATCACATTGCCGCCGCGGCCTCCGTTACCCCCGTCCGGGCCGCCAAGCGGCTTGAACTTCTCCCGGTGGACGGAGGCGCAGCCATGGCCGCCGTCGCCCGCCTGGACGCGCACCTCAGCCTGATCCGCGAACTCAGCCATCCCCGCACCTCCTCTCGCTCCTACCTACCCCGTTACCGCCGGCCCCGGTGCCCGTCTGCCCTCCGGTGCCCGTCCCATGATCGCGGGGATTTCTCAGTCATGGCGACTGAGAAATCCCCGCGATCATGAAACCCGGCGGGGGCTAGACATATCGAGGGCGGACCGGGATCGGTCCGCCCTCGATGCAACGCCTGGTGAACTGCGTCGGCAGAGCTATCCCGCCTGCTCGGCGGCGCCGTCGCCGACCGCGACCGGCAGCACGCTGATGGCGCGCCGACCGCGGCGGGTGCCGAACTCAACCGTGCCAGAGACGAGGGCGAACAGGGTGTCGTCGCCACCGCGGCCCACGCCGGGACCCGGGTGGAAGTGCGTGCCGTGCTGGCGCACGATAATCTCGCCAGCGCTGACAACCTGCCCGCCGAACCGCTTGACGCCGAGTCGCTGGGCGCTCGAGTCGCGGCCGTTCCGGCTGGACGAGGCGCCCTTCTTGTGTGCCATCTCAGTCCTTACTCCCGGAGCTAGCGCTGGCCTTCTTCCTCGGGCTGGCGCTGGCCTTCCCGGCGCTGATCTTGGTGATCTTCACCTGCGTGTACTTCTGCCGGTGACCAAGCCGGCGCCGGTAGCCGGTCTTGTTCTTATACTGGACCATGTTGATCTTGGGCCCGCTGACCGGGCCGAGAATCTCCGCGGTGACCTGATAACCGCCGAGCACGGCCGGGTCGCTGATGACCTTGCCGTCATCGACCACGAGCACGGCGGGCAGCGTCAGGCTGGAACCGACCTCGCCGGCGAGCTTGTCAACGGTCAGGACGTCATCGACGGACGCCTTCTCCTGCCTGCCGCCGCAGCGCACGATCGCGTACACCGTGAACTCTCTCCCTTATGCGGGCCCGCCGCGAGATTCGCGGAATCAGCTCGACATCGATTCGAGCGGGCTGCTGCCTTGCACACGGCGTGACCGACGGCAGACCGCCATCGGATCTATCCTGTGCGCCGACCACAAAGGCTACCAGACGCGGCGCCCGTTCAGATCGCCGCGGCCGGTGCCTCCCTGGTCTCCGGATCGCCTGCCAGGTTGCCGTCCCCGCCGGTCCCGGCGTCATCAGCGCCGCCGGCCCCGCCGCCGTTCTCGACGGCCGGTTCCGGTGTTTGCGCAGCGGATCCCGACCGGCGCCGGCGGCGGGCCGCGGGACGCTTAGTCCCGGCAGGCTCGCTGCCGGCCGACTCTGCGCTGTCGGCACGCCCGGTGCTGTCGGCCGGCCCGGAGCTGTCCCCCGGCCCGGTGCTGTCGGCCGGCCCGGTGCTGTCGGCCGGCCCGGTGCTGTCGGCCGGCCGACCGGCGCCGCCCGCGGTCTTGCTCCGCCCGGCCGGCGCGCCGCCGACCAGCACGGGGCCAACGGTTACCACCGGCCCTGCGGGCGCGGTCGGCTTGTCCGCCGCGGGCGCCTCGGCAGCCGAGGCGGCCGCGGGGGCTTCGGCGGCCAGGGCGGCCGGGGCGGCCGGGGAACCCACGGCGCCCTGGCCCTTGGCCGTCTGCTCCGCTATCTCCGCCATTCCGGCGGCCGCCTCGCTCTTCCGGCCCCGGCCGGAACCACCCGAGCCACCGGATCCGCGCCCGCCGCGGCGGCCGGCCCTGCCCTGGCCGTCGCCCGCGTGCCGGTCGTCCTCGCCAGCCCGGCCGCGCTGGCCGGCCGGCGTGTGGTCAACCGGCTCAAGCGACACCAGCACGCCCCGCCCGCCGCAGCAATCGCACGGCACCGAGAATGCCTCCAGCAGGCCAGACCCGACCCGCTTGCGAGTCATCTGGACCAGGCCGAGCGAGGTCACCTCCGCCACCTGGTGCTTGGTACGGTCCCGCGCGAGGCATTCAAGCAGCCGCCTGAGCACCAGATCGCGGTTGCTCTCCAGCACCATGTCGATGAAGTCGATGACGATGATGCCGCCCACGTCCCGGACCCGGAGCTGCCGGACGATCTCCTCGGCGGCCTCCAGGTTGTTGCGGGTGACGGTCTGCTCCAGGTTGCCGCCGTGGCCGGTGAACTTGCCCGTGTTCACGTCGATGACGGTCATGGCCTCGGTCGTGTCGATCACCAGCGACCCGCCGCTCGGCAGCCAGACCTTCCGGTCCAGCGCCTTGGCGATCTGCTCGTCGATCCGGTAGGCGGCGAAGACGTCCTGGTCACCGTCCCAGCGGCTGAGCCGGTCGGCGAGGTGCGGCGCGACATAGCGGACATAGTCCTCCACCATGTCCCACTCGCCGTCGCTGGAGATGACCAGGCTGGCGAAGTCCTCGTTAAAAATGTCCCGGACTACCCTGATGGTCAGATCAGGCTCGCTGTAGAGCAGCTCGGGGGCGGTGGCCGTCTTCGCCTTCTGCTCGATGGCCTCCCACTGCGCGGACAGCCGGGCGACATCCTGCGCCAGCTCTTCCTCGGCGGCCCCCTCGGCGGCGGTCCGGACGATGACCCCGGCGTTCTCCGGCATCACCTTCTTCAGGATCTGCTTCAGCCGGGACCGCTCGGTGTCGGGCAGCTTCCTGCTGATCCCGGTCATCCCCGAGCCCGGCACGTAGACCAGGTAGCGGCCGGGCAGGCTTACCTGACTGGTCAGCCGGGCGCCCTTGTGGCCGATCGGGTCCTTGGTGGCCTGCACGAGGATCGACTGGCCCGACTTGAGCGCGGACTCGATGCGCTTGGACTCGCCTTCCAGCCCGCTGGCATCGAAGTTGACCTCGCCCGCATACAGGACGGCGTTCCTGCCCTTGCCGATGTCGACGAACGCGGCCTCCATGGAGGGCAGCACGTTCTGCACCTTGCCGAGGTAGACGTTGCCGACATAGGACTGGTGGCTCGCCTTGTCCACGTAGTGCTCGACAAGGACCCCGTCCTCGAGCACCGCGATCTGGGTCCGGTCGCCGTGCTGCCGCACGACCATGACCCGGTCCACGGCCTCGCGCCGGGCGAGGAACTCGGACTCGGTGATGATCGGCGGGCGCCGGCGGCCCGACTCGCGGCCCTCGCGCCGCCGCTGCCGCTTGGCCTCCAGCCGGGTCGAGCCGCGTACCCCCTTGACGTCACCGGACGGCTCGTCAGCGGTGGCGGCGGAGCGGGCGGAGCGGACATGGACGACGGTGTTCGGCGGGTCATCGGGCGCACTGGAGTCGCCATCCGCCGACGATCCGGTGCGCCGCCTGCGCCGCCTGCGGCGGGCGGGCGCCGAGGTCCCGTCGCCGTCCTCATCGTCGGTCTCGTCGCTGTCACCATCGCCGTCGGCCACGCCGGCCGCGGCCGGCCGCTTGCCGCCGCGGGCACGGGAGCCCTCGCCCGCGTCGGCCGGCCCGGCGGCGGGCTCGGCGCTGTCGTCCGTGTCATCGCCCGCGGCGCCGCGGCCCTTGCCGTGGCTGCGGCCGCCCCGGCGCCTGCGCTTGCCCGGCGAGGCAGCCGCGCCGTCCTCGCCGGCCTGCCCGCCGTCGTGCTCGCCGGGCTCCGATCCGGGCTGGTCGGCCGCGCTGTCCTGCCCGGCGGCCTGCCCCGGGGCAGCCGCGGCACTCTTCCGGCCGCTCGCCTGGCCGGCGCTAGTCCGGCCGCTCTCCGGGCTGGCGGCCGCGCCGAGCTCCGGCGCCTGGAAGATCACCAGCGGCGGCTGGAAGCCGGCCGCCGGCGCGGCGGGCGCCGTCGTCGGGGTGAACTCCGGCGCCGGGACCGAGGCCGGCGCCATGGCCGGCCGGGTCGCGCGCGAGCCGCCCGTCGAGGCGGTGGCCGACGGCGCGGTGACCGGCGGCATGACTACGGGCGGCACGGCGGTCGGCGGCGCGGTGGCCGGCTGCGATCGGGCCTGCCGCGATGGGGCCGACGGCGGCGCAGACGATTGCACCCGAGCCGACGGCGGGGTGGCCGCTGCGGCGGGCGGCGCCTGCGCGGTCCCAGCCGGGTCCGCGGCGGCCGGATCAGTGCCGGCCCGCTCAGTGCCGGCCGACTCAGTGGCTGGCGGGCCGGCCGGCCTGGTCACCGCGCGGCGGGCACGGCGGAGCAGCCCGCGGTTGCCTCCCCCGGAGTCGTCCCCGGCGCGGCCGCCCCTGCTGGCCCGGCCAGTTCGGCCGCTCCGTCCGGAGCGGCCGGCCGCGTCGCCATCCCCGGCCTGGCTTCCTGCTATCTCTGCGGGCTGACCGGGCTCTGCTGGCCTGTCGTTGTCAGTTTCTCTATCTGCTGGCTCGATCTCGAGCATCCGGGCAATCTCCCGTCGAGCTCCCGGGCGCGCAGGTCCGTCTCCGGACCCTCCGCGCCACGCGGGAGCTGGTCGTATGCGCTCGCTGGTGCCGTGTCCCCCGCAACGGCGGACCCCGGTTCCAGGCGCGTTGTCTTTTCCTGTCCCTGTGCCGCGCGCCGGCCGGACGGCCCGGCATCCGCCGTGGCCCTGGCGGGGCCTGCGGAGCCCGCGGGCCCTGGCGGGCCGGGCGCGGGCGCCGTTGCGTCGGCGGCCTCCATGCCGGGCAGCGGCCCCTGCGCCAGCCGCGTCACCTGCGGGGGTGACGATGGCGCGAGGCCCGCATGCTCGCGGAGCGCGGTCAAAATGTCGTCAGGCCGGACGGCGGGTGTCATATGCCGAACAACCATTCGAAGTATCGCACATGCGGCGTCTCGCCCTGCGGCGGCACGCCGGCCTGCCTCTAGCGTTACGACGGCGGCGCGGGCGTCCAGCCGCCGGGTTCCCTTACTGGTCAGGCGTTCCACCTCTGCGGCGCCGGCCGCGAGGAACACCTCGACGGCCCTGGCCGCGGCAGCGGGCGCCACCCCCGGCAGGACGACCTCCCAGTCAGATGCCTCAAGCCGCAAGGCATCCAGCCGGCCAGCGGGCGGGCCGGCCGCGGCAGCCTGGCCGACCGCCGCTGGCGAGCGGTCTTGCTCGCCGGGAGCACCAGGCATCCCGGCGGGCGTGGCGCTGGCCATGTCGAAAACGTCAATCACATCTATTCCGCTCGGCAGGGCAGCATCAAGCCGGTCCCGCACATCGGCGGCTGCGCACGGCCCGGTAAGGGCAATCTCGAGGTATTCAGCCTCGCTCGCGGTGCCCGTCTGCGCTCCCCCCGCGTATGAAATCCTCGGGTGCGGGGAAAATCCCGCCGAATAGGCGATGGGCAACCCGGCGATTCGTACTCCCCGCTCGACGGCACGCGCGATGTCCCGGTGGCTCGCGAAACGCATCCTGCCTCTTTTAGCGTACCGGATGACGAGTCGCTGGGCGACTGGCGCCGGCGGCGGCCCGGCCGGCCCGGCACGGGACATCTATACCCCGCTCTCAGTGCCCGGGTTCTTAACGAGGCTGCCGGGGCGACTGCCGCCCGCCAGCGCCACTGCCGCCGGGCCCGGGGCAGCATCCGCCGCCGGGGTACCGGCCGGCCGCCCTGCCGCGAGCGGGAGCAGCTTCGCCCCGGTCGGCCCGGTCTGTATCTCGGTCCCCATCGCCGGGCACACGCCGCACTCGAAGCAGGGCGTCCAGCGGCAGTCCTCCACCTCGGCCGCGCCGGCCGGGGCGATGGCGGCCAGCCAGTCCTGCCAGAGCCAGTCCCGGTCCAGCCCGGCATCAAGGTGATCCCAGGGCAGCACCTCGGCGTAACCGCGCTCCCTGGTGGTGTACCACGCCAGGTCGACGCCGTCGTCGGCGAGCGCCTCGGCCGCGCAGCGCGCCCACCGGTCGTAAGAGAAGTGCTCGCTCCAGCCGTCGAACCTGGCGCCGTCCTGCCAGGCGGCCCTGATGACCTTCGATACCCGGCGGTCACCGCGGGACAGCAGTCCCTCGATGATCGACGGCCTGCCGTCGTGGTAGCGGAAGCCGATCGCCTTGCCGTAAGCGGGATTTGCGCGCAGCGCGCCGCCAAGCGCGCGCAGCCTGGCGTCCACGGTCTGGTGATCGCACTGCGCTGCCCACTGGAACGGCGTGTGCGGCTTGGGCACGAACCCGCCGATCGACACGGTGCAGCGGATGTCGCGCCGCCCGCTGGCCGCACGGCCAGCCTTGATCACCCGCTGCGCGACCCTGGCGATGGCCAGCACGTCCTCGTCGGTCTCGGTCGGCAGGCCGCACATGAAGTAGAGCTTCACCTGGCGCCAGCCGTTGGCGTACGCCATGGTGACGGTCTGGATCAGGTCCTCCTCGGTGACCATCTTGTTGATCACCTTGCGGATCCGGTCGGTGCCGCCTTCCGGGGCGAAGGTCAGCCCGGAGCGCCGGCCGTTCCTGCTGAGCTCGTTGGCCAGGGTGATGTTGAACGCGTCCACCCGGGTGGAGGGCAGGGACAGCCCGGTGTTGGTGCCGTCATACTGATCGGCCAGCCCGGTGGCAATCTCGTTAATCTCGCTGTGGTCCGCGCTGGACAGCGAGAGCAGCCCTACCTCGGCGAACCCGCTCTCCGCCAGGCCCTTGCCTACCATCTCGCCGATCGTGGTGACGGATCGCTCGCGGACCGGGCGGGTGATCATCCCGGCCTGGCAGAACCGGCAGCCCCTGGTGCAGCCGCGGAAGATCTCCACGCTGAACCGCTCGTGCACCGTCTCTGCCACCGGCACCAGCGGCTTACTCGGGTACGGCCACGAGTCCAGGTCCATCACCGTGTGCTTGGCGACGGCACGCGGCACGCCGGGCCGGTTCGGCGTGACCTTGCCGATGGTCCCGTCCGGCCGGTAGGTCACGTCGTAGTAGCGCGGCACGTAGACCCCGCCCGCGGTGGCCAGGCTCAGCAGCAGGCCGTCCCGGCCGCCCGGCCGCCCGGCCCGCTTCCACTTCCTGATCAGCCCGGTGATGGCCAGCACGGCCTGCTCGCCGTCGCCGAGCACGGCGCCGTCGATGAACTCCGCGATCGGCTCCGGGTTGAACGCGGCGTGCCCGCCGGCCAGCACCACCGGGTCATCGGCGCCGCGGTCGGCCGCGGCCAGCGGGATCCCGGCCAGGTCCAGCGCGGTCAGCAGGTTCGTATAGCCGAGTTCGGTCGCGAAGCTCACCCCGAGCACGTCGAACGCCCGCACCGGCCGGTGCGCGTCCACGGTGAACTGCGGCACCCGATGCTCCCGCATCAGCGCCTCCAGGTCCTGCCAGACGCTGTAGGTACGCTCGGCGAGCACGCCGTCGCAGCCGTTCAGCACCTCGTAGAGGATCTGGATGCCCTGGTTCGGCAGGCCGACCTCGTAGGCGTCCGGGTACATCAGCGCCCACCGGACCTCGGCCGCGTCCCAGTCCTTGACGACCGAGTTCAGCTCGCCGCCGATGTACTGGACCGGCTTGCGCACCAGCGGGAGCAGCGGTTCCAGCAGGGGGTAGACGGAATCCGCGGACATTCACCCAGGGTACCGATGGGGCACAAGCGGAACGCGGGCGGTCAGCTAAAGACCGACGGGTGCCTGCGCACCGCCTGCAGCACGCCGATCGCGATCATGTCAGCGAACATGGCGGACCCGCCATAGGACACGAACGGCAGTGGCAGCCCGGTGACCGGCGTGATGCCGATGGTCATCCCGATGTTCACGAACGACTGCACGGCGAACCAGATCGCGATCCCGGCCGCGACGAGCATGCCGAACTGGTCGTCCGCCTGGGCAGAGATCCGCAGCGCGCGGACGAAGACGATGCCAAGCAGCGCGATGATCGCGATCGCGCCAGCGAAGCCGAGTTCCTCCCCGGCGACCGAGAAGATGAAGTCCGTGTGCTGCTCGGGGACGAAGTTGCCGGCCGTGAGCGGGCCGTGGAACAGGCCGTGGCCAAGCAGCCCGCCCGAGCCGATCGCGATCTTGGACTGGGCGGCGCTGTACCCCGTCCCGCGCGGGTCGGCGGACGGGTTGAGGAACGATGTCAGCCGGCTGACCTGGTAGGACTTGAGCAAGTGCAGGTTGGCCGCGGCGACCGCGGCCGTCACGCCGGCCACCGCGAGCCCGGCGAGCCAGCGCAGCCGGATGCCGGACAGCGCGATCATGCCTACCAGCAGGATCACCATCAGGATGGTGACGCCAAGGTCGGGCTGCAGGACTACCAGGATGAACGGCACTGCCGAGCTGGCCACGGCGGCCGCGACCGCCCGCAGCCGCGGCCTTTCCTCGCCCTGCCGCAGCTCGCCGAGGATCATGGCTGCGACCAGGATTATCGCGAGCTTCGCGTACTCGGACGGCTCAAGCTGGAAGCCGCCGGGCAGCGAGATCCAGGAGTGCGCGCCGTTCACGACGCTACCGAGCGGGGTCAGCACGACGAGCAGGCCGACGCAGGACAGCCCGTAGACCACCGGCGCGTACAGCCGCAGCTGCCGGTAGTCGAGCGTGCTCACCACCAGCATCAGGATGAGCCCGAGCCCGATGTTCAGCAGCTGCTTCTTCAGGTATGCCCGCGGGTCGGCGGCGGCCTGCAGCAGCGCGGGCTGGGTGGCCGACCAGACCAGCAGCGTGCCGATCAGGCCGAGACCGAGAACGGCGGCCAGCAGGATCCAGTCGAGGTGCCGCAGCGGCGCGCAGCTGGCCAGGATGCGCCGCGGCAGGGATCTCGGCTGCCAGGAGGGGCCGGAGCCGCGGGCAGCCCGCAAGCCCGCCGGGCTGCCCGCCGACGGCAGGCCCCCCGGGCGAAGGCCGGCCGGGCGCACCGGGGCGAGGCCCCGATAGGGCGCCCGGCGGCGGTCCCGCGGGCTCGCGGAGTTGCGCAGGAAGCTCATGGCAGCCGTCCGCCAAAGCCGGCCGGCGCCACGACGTGGCCGGTCTTGGTTACCTTCGGCAGGCCGGGCAGCCGCCCGCCGGGCAGGGCCGCCTGGTGGCCTTCCAGGCCGTAGATGTCGTCCCAGATCTGCCGCACCGCCGGGGCCGAGACGTCGGCGCCGAAGCCGGAGTCGGGGATCATCATGATCACCACGTACTTCGGGTGATGCAGCGGCGCGAAGGAGGCGAATACCGAGGTGGCTATCTTGCCCTCGACCTGCGCCGTGCCCGTCTTGCCCGCGATTCGCAGCTTGCCGAGCGGGAAGCCGCCGAAGGCGGGGGCGCCGGTGCCCTGGGTGATGACGTCGGCCAGTGCGTTCCTGATGTAGGCGAGCACTCCCTTCGAAACCGGCAGGTGGCCGGCCACCGGCGGGGTGATCCGCCGGACGACCCGGCCGGCCGGGCTGATCAGCGCCTCGCCGATCCGCGGGCTGTACAGGGTGCCGCCGTTGGCGAGCGCGGCATAGGCCCGCGCCAGCTGCAGCGGGGTCACCGTCACATAACCCTGGCCAATGGCCGCATTCACCGCCTGGCCCGGTGCCCACACATTACCGGACTGGCAGTCGTCGTATTCAATCTGCTGCAGGTAGCTGCCGTTGGCCCGGCCGTTCTTGCACCAGAAACTCTTGTATTGCCGGTAAAAGTAATAAAGCCAGGCACGGGTAGGCACGGTGCCGGTGCTCTCCTCTGGCAGATCGACCCCCGTGTTCTTGCCGAAGCCCCAGCCGAGCTCCATCTTCTGCATTTCCTGTACGGGTGCGCGCGGGCTGGTGACCGTATTGGAGTTCCTGTGGTCTTTTAGCCAGATATCGTAGGCAAGCTCGTAGAACACCGTGTCGCAGGAGACCACCAGAGCCTGATGCAGGCTCATGTCACCGGAATTCGACGGGGTGTCATTATTGAAAACGCGGCCGCCGATGGTAACCGAGCCAGGGCAGGCGTACGGGCCGGCCAGGCTATAGCCCGCGGCGACCGCGGCGGCGGCCGAGGTCACCTTCCAGGTGGATCCGGGCGCGTACTGGCCCTGGGTCACCCGGTTGAGTATCGGCTCGGAGTCCTTGCTGCCGAAGAGGCGGCGGAAGTCCCGCCTGGTGATGCCGCCGGTCCAGATCCGCGGGTTGTACGTCGGGTAGCTAGCCATCGCGATCACTCGGCCGGTGGTGCTCATCACCACCGCGGCACCCGTGGTGGCCCCGGGGTTACCGGCCGCCTGCGTGCGGTGGATCGCGCCAGCGAGCGCGCGGGCGGTGTCCTGCTGCACGCGGGCGTTGATGCTGGTGATCAGGGTGTCGCCGGTCCTCGGCCTGGCCTGCCTGATGGTGCCGGTGACATCGCCGGCCGCATTGACCGATACTTCCTGGGATCCCGGCTTGCCGCGCAACTGCCGGTCGTACTGTTCCTCTAGGCCGGATTGCCCGACGAGATCCACGCCGGAGAAGCCGGTGACCGTCAGGTGCCGCTGCCGCACCTCCTGCGGCGTGATGGGCTGCAGGTAGCCGAGCACTTGCGCGGCGGCCGTGCTTGCCTTCCCCGGATAGCTGGTCACGGGCTGAACCTGGGCGGTAACCCCGGGAAACTCCCGGTGGCTTTCCAGTACCTGCACCGCAAGCCGGTTGGATACGCGCTCGTCCACCGGAATCGGCTGGTAGGGCGAGCCCGCCCAGCAGGGCTGCGGCACGCCGACCGTGCAGAGCCGCACCTTCCCGAGCATCACCGCGCTGCGCATGCCGAGCAAGCGGGCCAGCTTGCGCAGTTCGGGGGTGCCGCCGCCGGGCTGCTGGGCGACTACCGACATGTTCACCGAGACGACCAGGGACGAGCGGTTTCTTACCAGCGGGCTGCCCACGTCGTCCAGGATCTGGCCGCGGACCGGCGGCACGATCACCTTCCTGACCTGATCCTGCCTGGCCAGGCTGGCGTAGGCGGTGCCGGTCATCACCTGCAGGTACCAGATCCGCCCGCCGAGCCCGATCAGCAACGCCGCCACGATGACATGCAGCACCGCCAGCCGCCGCCTGGACGCCGGGATCACCGGACCCCCCCGGCGCCACCGCGGCCGATCCGCGATAGCGCTGACCGGCCGGTCAGCTTCCGGCCGGTCAGCTTCCGGCCGGCCCGGCTGGCCAGGAACGACGGCCGGCCGACGCGAACCCGGGGCTGCCTGCGGGGGAAGCCGAGCGTGCGGCGGGCGAACCTGGGCTGCCGGGGGGCAAGGCCGGGGCGGCTGCGCGCTGAGCCGGGCCGCCGGCGGACGAGACCGCCCCGCCGGAAGAACCTGGGCCGGCTGCAGGGCCGTGAGCTAGCCGGGCCGAGGCCGCCCGGCGCTCGCAGGGATCCGCCGCCCACGACCGCGTCTCCGCGCCGCCGGCCGTGCAGGCGCAGGCATAGTGACCGGGCCACGGCGCCGCGGCGGGGGCGGGCTCCCAGCAGCGCGCCGCGGAGCCCAGCGCCGCGAAGGCCAGTGCCGCCCAGCCCAGTGCCGCCCAGCCCAGCGGCGCCCAGCCCAGCGGCGCCCAGCCCAGCGCCGTGGAGGCCATTGCTGCCCAGGCGGCTGCCGCCCGGGCCAGCCGTGCCCGGCCGGCCGCGGCCACGCCAGGTTCCGCCGAACCTGGCACCGCCGGACCGGGTCCGGCCGAGCCCGGCACCACCGGCCCCGGGCCGGCTGATCAGGGCGCTGGCCAACCCGCCTGCCAACCCGCCGGCCGATCTGCCGGCCGACCGGAACCTGGGCCGCCTGGCCGCGCCCGCGGCCGCGCTCAGCGGGTAGCGGCGGCCGGCCGGCGCGGCCGGCGACATCGTGCCGATGACCCCGTCTCGGCGGCGTCGCTGCCCCATCCGAATGCTGACCGGACGGGCGGGCCGCTGGCGGTGCGGCTGAACCATGACCGCCGACCCGGCCTGCCCGGCACCGGGCCGCAGCCGCAGCGGCCGGCGGGCCTGAGTCCGGGCCGACTGCGGCGACCGCGGGCCGCTGCCGAGCCAGCCGTCGCCCTGCCTGGCCGCGGACTTGCCGAACCTGACCGAGCCCACCGCGGCGGCCTTCTGGTCACGGCGGAAGCCCGGCGGCGGGGCCAGCAAGCTGGGCCGACCGTGCGGCCCCTGCCGGGCGGGCACCCCCGCGCTGCCGACCAGCCGGCCGAGCCCTGCTCCGGCGGCCAGCCGGCCGAGCCCTCCTCCGGCGGTGCGGGCCGGCGGCCTGGTAGCGGTGAGCCAGGCCCCCGGCGAGCGGCTGGCGGGCTGGCCGCCTGCCTTCCAGATCCCGAACACCACGAAGGGGCTGATCAGGACGTCCTGCAGCACGGAAGGCGGGAGGACGGACCGGATGGCCGCCCAGCTGATGCCCGGGTCGCCGAGCATCAGGCCAACCGCGACGTACAGCACCTCGCCGGCCGCCGCGGCAAAGGCCGCGACGCCGAGCGCACTGGCTGCCGAGCGGTCCGTCATCCGGCTCAGCCGGCCGCAGCCGTAGCCGACAACGCAGAAGACGAGCGCGTGCTCACCCAGCATGCCGGCGGCCGGCGGCGCCACATCCATGGCCAGGCCGGCCCAGAATCCGGTCAGCATGCCGGCCACCGGCCCGCCGGTCAGGCCGAGCGCCACCACGGCGAGAAGTACCAGGTCGGGCGCACCGCCGCCGGGCAGCGCCAGCCGGTCCACCAGAGTGAGCTGCAGCACCAGCGCAATCACGACGGCGCCGGCCGCCAGGGCGAATCTCCTCATGTCAGCCACCTGCCCGCCAGGCCGGCCCGCCACGGCAGCACGGGCTGGCACGCCGCGCCAGGCCAGCCAACCAGGCCGACCTGCTGGCAGCGCCGCGCCACCTCAGCCACCTAGCCCGACGGCCGGCCCGGCCGACGGGGACGCGGACGGGGTCACCGTGACGGTCACCGTCGGGGCCGGCTTCGCTCTCGGGCTCGGCGGCAGCACCGAGAACCTCGGATCATGCCGGGGCGGTGCCACCACGATGCCGACCACGCCGAGCGCGGTGAGTTCCGCGTAGGGCCGGACCAGGGCGCGCGCGGTCAGCGAGCCCGTGCCGCGTTCGACCTTGCTGATCACGCCAACCGGCACCCCCGGCACGTACGGCCGGTCGCGGACCGATGCGGAGGTCACCAGCTGCTCACCCGGCTGCAGCGCGGCACTGGTGTCCAGCACTTGCAGCTTGAGCAGCCCGGCACCGGACTGGCCCTTGCCGGCCCCGGTCACCCAGCCGATCTGCCCGCTGCCTGCCAGCTGAATGCCGACAACCGAGGTCGGGTCGGAGGCCAGCAGCACCGTGCAGGCGTGCGCGCTGACCGCGGTCACCGTGCCGACAAGCCCGGCGCCGTTCAGCACGGTTTCCTGCGGCCTGATGCCGTCCTGGCTGCCGGCGTCCAGCGTCACCGATTCGGTGTATCCCTGGCCGACCGCGATCACGTCGGCCGCCACGATCCGGTAGCCGCCACGGCCTGCCACCTGCAGCAGCCGCCGCAGCTGCGCGTACTGAGCGCGGCTGAGCCGCGCGCGGCTGAGTTCCGCGCGGAGCCTGGTCACCTCGGTCTCCAGGGCGGCGACCTGCGGGCTCGGGCCGCCGATCGCGGCCGAGCCGCCGAAGAACCTGACGACGGGATGCGCGGCCGCGGCGAACCCGCGCTCGGTGCTGCCGAACACCGAGCCGCCGAACTGGCGGAGCCCGCGCAGCGGCGCGGCGGACCCGTCGCGGTAGTCGAGCGTGATCAGCGCAAGCGCGGCAACGAGCAGAACGCTGAGGACCAGGCGGGTCCGCCGGGTGTCGCGCATTCCGTCACCTCGTCGCGCCGCTGTCGCGGCAGCAGCTCATCCTGCTGGTCAGCGCCGGGATTCCGGCACCAGCACCTGGCGCAGCGTGTCGAAGTCCTCCACGCACTTGCCGGTGCCCAGTGCCACCGAGTCGAGGGGGTCGTCGGCCACGTGGACCGGCATGCCGGTCTCCTCGCGGATCCGCTCGTCCAGCCCGCGCAGCAGCGCGCCGCCGCCGGTCAGCGCGATGCCCCTGTCCATGACATCGCCGGCCAGCTCGGGCGGGCACTTGTCCAGGGTGGTCTTGACCGCGTCCACGATCACGCTCAGCGGCTCGTCGATCGCGCGGCGGATCTCCTCCGCCGAGATCACGGTTGTCTTCGGCAGCCCGCTGACGAGATCCCTGCCGCGGATCTCGGCATTCGGCTCGTCTTCCGTCGGAAAGGCGGAGCCGATCGCCATCTTGATTTCCTCGGCGGTCCGCTCCCCGAGCATGAGCGAGTACTCCTTCTTCCCGAAGGTGATGATCGCCTGGTCGAGTTCGTCCCCGCCGACGCGGATCGACTGTGAGGTAACGATGCCGCCCAGGGAAATCACCGCCACCTCGGTGGTGCCGCCGCCAATGTCCACCACCATGTTGCCGGTCGGCTCATTGACCGGCAGCCCGGCGCCGATTGCCGCCGCCATCGGCTCCTCGATGATATAGACACGGCGGGCGCCCGCCTGGTGACCAGCCTCCTTGACCGCGCTCTGCTCCACGCCGGTGATACCGCTCGGCACGGCCACGACGATCCGCGGCTTGGCGAGATGGCGCCGCTTGTGCACTTTCTGGATGAAATACCGCAGCATTCGCTCGGTAACATCAAAGTCGGCGATAACGCCATCCTTGAGTGGCCTGACTGCCACGATATTGCCCGGTGTCCGGCCAATCATGCGTTTAGCCTCGACACCAACAGCGACGATCTGACCGGTGTTCGTATTCAGCGCGACGACCGACGGCTCATTGAGCACGACCCCCCTGCCCCGCACGTACACCAGGGTGTTTGCCGTACCGAGATCGACCGCCATGTCACGACCCAGAAAGGCCAGCGCGTTACTCATGAAGAACGAAAACCTTCCAGAACTATCCTGCCCGGTGATCTATTGCCCGGCCCGCGGTCACCGCCCCCGGGATCGCACATTGGCCTAAGTCCTTCATGGCCAGGTCCAGGCCGCCTAAACGAGGTCTGGAAAGAAGATCTTGATTTCTCGCTCGGCAGCGTCCGGGGAGTCCGACCCGTGAACGACGTTCTCCTTCACCTCCAACGCGTGCTCGCCGCGGATGGTGCCAGGCGCGGCCCGGACCGGATCGGTCGCGCCGGCCATGGACCGGAAGGACTCGATCACCCGCGGGCCCTCGATCACCATGGCGACGAGCGGCCCGGAGGTGATGAACTCCACCAGTGACTCGTAGAACGGCTTGCCCCGGTGCTCCGCGTAGTGCGTCTGCGCGGTGCCGCGGTCAAGGATCCGAAGTTCGAGCGCCACGATCCGCAGGCCCTTGCCCTCGAGTCTCGATATCACTTCGCCGACCAGGCCCCGGCGGACTCCGTCAGGCTTGACCAGGACCAGGCTACGTTCCGCCAACGACCAACTCTCCTTACCGACAGCGATTAACCGCCGGCCCGCCGTCACGGACCGAGCCCGGGCCGCCGTCACGGACCGAACGAAAAATGGCCCCGTGGCACACGAGCCTACCGGTGCCCGACGACCGGGGCGGCGGCGGCGCGCCGCGGCCGGGAGCCAAGCGGAACAGGCTGCCCCGATGCACCCGCGTGCTGCCCGTCCCGGGGCTTGCCGGCGGGGCTTGACGGCGGGGCTTGACCGGCCGGGGCTTGACCGGCCGGGGCTTGACCGGCCGGGGCTTGACCGGCCGGGGCTTGACCGGCCGGGGCTTGCAGAGCGGCCCAGCCAGATCCCGATCACCCACAGGACAGCGAATATCGCGCCGAGGACGTACATCGCGGTGACGATGGCGCCGGTTGCCACCACCAGGGCCTGCAGAAGGCTGCCGCCTGCCAGCGCCAGCCGCAGCGGGCCCCTGGCCGCCAGTATCGCCAGCAGTACCGCCGCGACGGCCAGCACGCCGCCGGCCGTGCCCGCCGCGGTCCTGGACGCGTGCTCGACCGTGACCGCGACCGGGATCGACAGCCCGATCACGATCGCTTCCATGATCAGCACCGTGGCGCAGAGCCGCCTCACGGCGGCCCGGCCGGGGCCAGCAGGAGCCGGGCATCGCCAGCGGTGATGACCGACCCGGTGACCAGGATTCCGCAGCCCCCGGCGGGCAGGGTGCCCGCTGCCTCGGCCGCCGCGGCCGCGGCGTCGGCCAGTCCGACGGCGATCTCGATCGCGTCGTCGAGCCGACTGGCCTGCCGGACCCGGTCCGGGCCGAAGACCGCGCCGGCCAGCTCGGCCAGCTTCGCCGGGGCCATCGACCTTGGCGAGGAATTGCAGGTGACGACCAGCTCGGAAACGGCAGGCTCCAGCTGGTCGAGAATGGCGGGCACATCCTTGTCCTCACTGACCGCGAGGATGCCGACGAGATCGGTGAACGTGAATGCCTCGGTCAGCGCCTCCATGCTGGCGGCCATGCCGGCCGGGTTGTGCGCCGCGTCCACGATGACCGTCGGGCTGCGCCGGACGATCTCCAGGCGGCCAGGCGACGACATCATCGCGAACGCCTCCCTGACCAGCGAGTCGGCCAGCGGCTCAGGGCCGCCTCCGCCAGGTGCCGCCCCGGCGAAGGCCTCTACCGCGGCCAGCGCGCAGGCCGCGTTGCCGGCCTGATACCTGCCGAACAGGGGCAGGAACAGGTCGCTGTACTCGCCGAGCAGGCCGCGGATGCTCACCAGCTGGCCGCCGACGGCAAGCTCGCGGCTGGTCACCCCGAACTCCAGGCCCTCTCTCGCGACGGTCGCGCCCACCGTGGCGGCGCGGCGGAGCAGTGTCTCCGCCGCCTCCAGCGGCTGCTGGGAGAGCACCGCGATCGCGCCCGGCTTGATGATCCCGGCCTTGTCGGCGGCAATGGCTTCCACCGAATTGCCGAGGTACCGGGAATGGTCGATGGAGATCGGGGTCACCACCGCGACGGCGCCGTCGGCGACGTTGGTGTTGTCCCAGCTGCCGCCCATGCCGACCTCGATCACCGCCACGTCAACCGGTGCGTCCGCGAACACTGCGAACGCCATGCCCACCAGCACCTCGAAGAACGAGAGCGGCACCGGCTGGCTGTCATCCACCAGCCGCAGGTAAGGCAGGATCTCCTGGTAGGCCGCGACGAAGCGATCCGCGGCGAGCGGCACGCCGTCCACGCAGATCCGCTCCTGCATCGACGAGAGGTGCGGGCTGGTGAACAGGCCCGTCCGCAGCCCCCTGGCGCGCAGCAGCGTCTCGGTCATCCGGGCGGTCGAGGTCTTGCCGTTGGTCCCGGTGAGGTGGATCACCGGGTAGGCGCGCTGCGGGTCGCCGAGCAGGCTGACCAGCGCCTCGGTCCGCTCCAGGGAAGGCTCGATGGCGTGCTCGGGCCGCCGCGCCAGTATCGCGCGCTCGACCTCCCGCAGCGTCTCGTCCGGTTCGGCCGTCACGACAGCCCGCAGCGCAGAGCGTTCACCCCGCCAGCCTATGGTCCGGCTGGTGGCAGGGCGGACAGGCGGGCCTCGATCCTGGCGATATCGGCCCGGGCGGCCGCCAGCCGGTCGCGGCTCTTGGCCACCACCGCGGCTGGTGCCCGCTCGATGAAGGACGGGGTGCCGAGTTTCCGTTCGGCCGCGTCAGCCTCCGCCCGCGCGGCGGCAAGATCTTTGGCAAGCCTGCGGCGCTCGGCCGCGACGTCGATCGTGGCGGCCGTATCCAGCCGGACGGTGACGCCCTCGGCCTGCACGGATGCCGTCGGCCTGAAGCCGGCAGCCGGGCTGGCCAGCCGGAGCAGCGCCCGGATGCGCGTCTCGTGCGGAGCCAGCGGCGTCGCCTCGATCCCGGCCAGCACCGCGGGCACCGGCTGCGTCGGCCGCAGGCCCTGGTCCGAGCGGAACCTGCGCACCTCCGTGACGACCCGCATCAGCGCGCCGATCTCTGCCTCCGCCACCGGATCCGCGAACCCGGCAAGCATGCCGGGCCCGCGCTCGCCGTCGCCGGCGCGGCGCCCCGGCCACGCCGCGGCCAGCACCGACTCCCCGCCAGTCAGCGCGCCCCACAGCTCGTCGGTGACGAAAGGCATCACCGGATGGAGCAGCCGGAGCAGCCGGTCGAGGACGAACCCGAGCACCGACCTGGTCGCGGTGGCCGCGGCCGCGTCGGCGCCGGCCAGCGCCGGCTTGGCCAGTTCGAGATACCAGTCGCAGAACTCATCCCAGGCGAAGTGATAGAGGACGTCACAGGCCTTGGCGAACTCGAAGTGCTCCAGCAGGTCGTCGGTCTCGGCGGTGACCGCGGCCAGCCGGGACAAGATCCAGCGGTCCGGGACCGGCAGCCCGGCCTTGCCCGGCAGCCCGGCCATGCCCGGCAGCCCGGCCATGCCCGGCAGCTTGCCCGCTCCGGCATCAGCGCCGTTGAGCAGCGCGAACCTGGTCGCGTTCCACAGCTTGTTGCAGAAGTTCCGCGCCCCCGCCACCCACTCCTCGCTGATCGCGACGTCGCCGCCGGGACTGGATCCGCGGGCCAGCGTGAACCGGGTGGCGTCCGCGCCGAACCGGTCGATCCAGTCCAGCGGGTCCACCGTGTTACCGCGGGACTTGGACATCTTCTTGCCGTGGCGATCTCGCACCAGGCCGTGCAGTGCCACCTCGCGGAACGGCACCGCGCGGGCCGGCCCCTGGCCGGCCATCGCGTACAGACCGAACATCATCATCCGCGCGACCCAGAAGAAGAGGATGTCGTAACCAGTGACCAGCACGCTCGTCGGGTAGAACGCGCGCAGGTCGGCGGTGTCATCCGGCCAGCCGAGCGTGGAGAACGGCCACAGCGCGGAGGAGAACCAGGTGTCGAGCACGTCGGGGTCCTGAGTCCAGCCGTCGCCGCCGGGCGGATCCTCATCCGGCCCGACGCAGCGGATCTCGCCGTCCGCCGAGTACCAGACCGGGATCCGGTGCCCCCACCAGAGCTGCCGGCTGATGCACCAGTCGTGCATATCGTCGACCCAGTCGAAGTACCTGGCCGCAAGCTCCGGCGGATGAATCCTGACCCGGCCGTCCCTGACGGCGTCGCCGGCCGCCTTGGCCAGCGGGCCGACCTTGACGAACCACTGCAGGGACAGCCGCGGCTCGACGGTCGTGCCGCACCGGCCGCAGTGCCCGACCGCGTGCAGGTAGGGCCGCCGCTCGGCCACCACCCTGCCCTGTTCCCTGAGCGCGGCGAGCACCGCCGGCCTGGCCTCGAACCGGTCCAGGCCGAGGAACGGGCCGTGCACGGTGATCACCGCGCGCTCGTCCATGATCGTCATGCTGGGCAGGCCGTGCCGGCGCCCGATCTCGAAGTCATCCGGGTCGTGCGCCGGGGTCACCTTCACCGCGCCGGTGCCGAAATCCGGATCCACGTGCGGGTCGGCCACGACCGGTATGCGCCGGCCGGCCAGCGGGAGGTCAAGCTCCCTGCCGACCAGGTGGCCGTACCTCGGGTCATCCGGGTGCACGGCGACCGCGGTGTCACCGAGCATGGTCTCGACCCGGGTGGTGGCCACCACGATCGAGTCATCGCCGTCGCCGTAGCGGACCAGGATCAGCTCGCCATCGTCGTCGGTATGGTCCACCTCGATGTCGGAAAGGGCGGTCAGGCAGCGCGGGCACCAGTTGATGATCCGCTCGGCCCGGTAGATCAGCCCGTCGTCGAAAAGCCGCTTGAAGATGGTCTGGACGGCGCGGGACAGTCCCTCGTCCATGGTGAACCGCTCGCGTGACCAGTCCACGCTGTCGCCGAGCCTGCGCATCTGGCCCAGGATCTTGCCGCCGGACTCGGCCTTCCACTGCCAGACCCGCTCGACGAACTTCTCCCGGCCGAGGTCGTGCCGGCTCGCGCCCTCCGCGGCGAGCTCGCGCTCGACCACGTTCTGGGTGGCGATGCCCGCATGGTCCATGCCGGGCAGCCAGAGCGCGGTGTAGCCCTGCATCCGGCGCCGCCGGACCAGCGCGTCCATCAGCGTGTGGTCGAGCGCGTGGCCGATGTGCAGCGAGCCGGTGACGTTCGGCGGCGGGATCACGATGGAGAACGCCGGCGCCGCCGCCGAGACGTCCGCGGGGTCGGCGCCGAACATGCCGGACGATTCCCATTGCGCATAGCGTCGTGCTTCCACCTCGGCAGGCGCGTACTGCGGAGGGAGCTGGCGGCGATCTTCTCCGGTCACGTCAGGTGAGTCTAGACAGTGCCGGGGGCAGCTGCGGCCACGGCCGCTGATCGCCCGCGGCTCGGCGCACCGCGGCCGGCCGCACGGGGCCAGGCCCCGGCCCGGCACCAGGCCGGCCGCCGGCGTGGGTCAGGACGACTTCTCCCGCGGGGTGCGGCGGGCGACATCGCGCGGCACCAGGGTCGGGTTCACGTTCTCCAGCACGGCCTCGGACGTGATCACCACGCGCTCGACGTCCTTGCGGCTCGGCACCTCGTACATCACCGACAGCAGCACTTCCTCCAGGATCGCCCGCAGCCCGCGGGCGCCGGTGCCGCGCAGGTTGGCCTGGTCGGCGACCGCGTCCAGGGCGTCGTCGGTGAACTCGAGGTCGACGCCGTCCAGCTCGAACAGCCGCCGGTACTGCCGGACCAGCGCGTTCCGCGGCTCGGTCAGGATCCGGATCAGGGCCTCGCGGTCCAGGTTGTGCACGCTGGTGATGACCGGCAGGCGGCCGACGAACTCCGGGATCATGCCGAACTTGAGCAGGTCCTCCGGCATCACGTCGGAGAACGCGTCGACCAGGTCACGGTCGTTCTTGACCCGCAGCACGCCGCCGAAGCCGATCCCGCCGCGGCCGACCCGGGTCTCGATGATCTTCTCCAGGCCGGCGAACGCGCCGCCGCAGATGAACAGCACGTTCGTGGTGTCGATCTGGATGAATTCCTGGTGCGGGTGCTTGCGCCCGCCCTGCGGGGGCACCGAGGCGGTGGTCCCCTCCAGGATCTTCAGCAATGCCTGCTGCACGCCCTCGCCGGAGACGTCCCTGGTGATTGACGGGTTCTCGCTCTTGCGGGCGATCTTGTCGATCTCGTCGATGTAGATGATGCCGGTCTCGGCCTTCTTGACGTCGTAGTCAGCGGCCTGGATGAGCTTGAGCAGGATGTTCTCGACATCCTCGCCGACGTAGCCGGCCTCGGTCAGCGCGGTGGCGTCGGCGATCGCGAACGGCACGTTGAGCAGCCGGGCGAGCGTCTGGGCGAGCAGCGTCTTCCCGGATCCGGTCGGGCCGAGCAGCAGGATGTTGGACTTGGCCAGCTCGACGCCGTCCTCGCCGGCCCGCTCGCCGCCGGACTGGACACGCTTGTAATGGTTATAGACCGCGACGGACAGCGCCTTCTTGGCCTTCTCCTGGCCGATCACGTACGCGTCGAGGAACTCGTAGATCTCCCGTGGCTTGGGCAGGCTGTCCCACTTCAGTTCCGGCGGCTCGGACAGCTCTTCCTCGATGATCTCGTTGCAGAGATCGATGCACTCGTCGCAGATATACACGCCGGGCCCGGCAATGAGCTTCTTGACCTGTTTCTGGCTCTTGCCGCAGAACGAGCACTTCAGCAGGTCACCGCCTTCGCCGATACGTGCCACCCAGCCACTCCTCTGCCAGGGCCGCCGCGCTGCGGCGGCCTCGCCGGCCATGTCAGCCAGCGGCGAGTGCCTCGCCGTCGGCCGTTTGTACTCCAGAACATTGACGGTACCGCTTCGGGGCCCCGAGTTGTGGCGCAAGCGGCCCGTCACCGGCGTGCCGTGCAGAATTAAGTCCTGCCGGTTAGGACGACCCTACCTCGCTCTTGCGCTTCAGCATCGTCAGAACCTCATCCACGAGGCCATACTCCTTGGCCTCCTCTGCGGTGAGGAACTTGTCCCGCTCGATGTCCCGGCGGATCTGATCCTGGTCCTTGCCGGTGTGCGTGGCAAGCACCTTCTCCATCGCGGTGCGCATCCGCAGGATCTCATTGGCCTGGATCTCCAGGTCGCTGGACTGGCCGTAGCCGCTCTCGATGGCGGGCTGGTGGATCAGGATGCGCGCGTTGGGCAGCGCCATCCGCTTGCCCTTGGTGCCGGCCGACAGCAGCACGGCGGCGGCGGAGGCTGCCTGGCCGAGGCAGAACGTCTGGATCTCCGGCTGGATGTACTGCATCGTGTCGTAGATCGCCATCATCGACGTCATGGACCCGCCGGGCGAGTTGATGTAGATGATGATGTCGCGGTCCGGGTCGATCGACTCCAGCGTGATCAGCTGGGCCATGACGTCGTTCGCCGAGGCGTCGTCGATCTGCACCCCGAGGAAGATGATCCGCTCCTCGAAGAGCTTGTTGTACGGGTTCATCTCCTTGATCCCGTACGACGTCCGCTCCACGAACGACGGCAGGACGTACCGCGACTCGGCCAGCCGCCCGGCGGTCCGGCTCGCGGCCAGCACGGCGTTCTGCGCACCCGGTATCTGCCTCATGAAACCGGTCCTTCCGACGGGACCTCCATGGCACTGCGGACCACGTGGTCGACGAAGCCATAGTCCTTGGCCTCGTCGGCGGTGAACCAGCGGTCGCGGTCGGAGTCGGCCTCGACCTGCTCGACCGTCTGGCCGGTGTGGAAGGCGGTCCGCTCGGCCAGCGTGTGCTTGAGGTAGAGGATCTGCTCGGCCTGGATCCGGATGTCCGACGCGGTGCCGCCGATGCCGCCATGCGGCTGGTGCAGCAGGATCTGCGAGTGCGGCAGCGCATACCGCTTGCCGGTCGTGCCCGCGCAGAGCAGGAACTGGCCCATCGACGCGGCCATGCCCATCGCGTAGGTGGCGACGTCGTTCGGCACGAACTGCATCACGTCGTAGATCGCGAACCCGGCACTCACCGAGCCGCCGGGCGAGTTGATGTACAGGCTGATGTCGCGCCTGGCGTCCTCGGCGGCGAGCAGCACGAACTCGGCACAGATCCGGTTGGCGAGCTCGTCGTCGACCTGCTGGCCGAGGAAAACGATGCGGTGCCGCAGCAGCCGCTGGAACACCTGCTCGCCCGCCAGCGCTCCCGGTGGTGCTTCGGCGACCCGCGCCAGGATGCTGGCCGGCTCGCCGGTTAGCGGAGGCGTGCTCACGGTGCCCTCCTCAGTCCATCGCTCTGCGTGTCATTGACAGTGACCTTAACCCGCTCACGGCGCTGGCTAGTCCGCTGCTGCCGCCTGTTCGCTGTAGGCGCACGCTTGCCGCCGCGCAGCCGGGGAGCCAGCGCTGAATCGGTGGGCAAGCCACATTCTCGTATAACGAGCCAGGCCCGCGTGCTGCCGCCCCGCAGCCCGGATCGCAGCGGTGCCGGCCGCCCGGCGCCCCCGGCTACCGCGGCGGCGGCAACGGGAGCCGGATCAGGTCCCGGCGTCTTCGGCCACCGCGTCCGTGACGAGCTCCCCCTCCGCCGGGCCGCTGCCCGCCGCATCCTCGGCCTCGTCCGGCTCCGCTGCCTCGTCCTGGCCGGCCGCCTGCGTCAGGTCGACGCCGCGGCCCGACTCGTCGGTGACCTTGGCCCGCTCCGCGATCAGCTGGAGCGACTTGCTCCGCAGCACGTCAGCCACGGCGGAGCCGAGCTGCCCGCGGTCGGCAAGCTCCTTGGCCAGCCGGTCGGGCTGCACGCCCATCCGGTACGCCTGCTCGGTGACGTAGGCGCTCAGCTCCGCCTGGTCCACGCCGAGATCCTCCTGCGCGGCCAGCTTGTCCAGGATGAAGCCCGCCTTGAGCGAGCGCCGCGCGCCGGCGTCGAACTCGGCGTCGAGCTCATCGGAGGTCATGCCGACGGCATCGAGATAGGCGTCCAGGTCGGAGTTGGACCTGCTCAGCCGGTCGGTCAGCGACTGCCTGCGCAGCTCGATCTCCTGGTCGACCAGGTTCTCGGGGAGCGGGATGTCGACCCTGGCCAGCACGGCATCGAGGGCGCGCTCCCGTGCCTGCTCGGCCTGGCCGGCCTGGCGCATCGCGGTCAGCTGCTCCCGTGTTCCGGCGCGCAGCTCGCCGAGCGTGTCGAACTCACTCGACAGCTGGGCGAACTCGTCGTCAAGCTCTGGCAGCTCCTTGATCTTGACGCTGTGCACCGTCACGGTCACCTCAGCCTGCTGGCCGGCGAATCTGCCGCCTGCCAGCTCGGCGGTGAAGGACTTGGTGTCGCCGGCGGACATCCCGGCCAGCGCCTCGTCCAGGCCCTCCAGCATGGAGTTGCTGCCGACCTCGTAGGAGACGCCGCTGGCCTGCGCGTCATCTACCTGCTTGCCGTCCACGGCAGCCGACAGGTCGATGGACACGTAGTCGCCGCCGGCGACCGGCCGGTCGGCGCCCTTCAGCGAGGCGAACCGCTCGCGCAGCGCGCCCAGGTACTCCTCCACCTGGTCCGGGGTGACCTCGGCATCGTCGACCGTCACCGGCAGGCCGTCCAGGTCCGGAATCTCGAACTTCGGCCGCACGTCGACCTCGGCGGTGAACGCCAGTTCCTTGCCGTCATCCAGCTTGGTGATCTCGAGCTCGGGCTGGCCGAGCGCGAAGACCTCGTGCTCCTCCAGCGCCACGGCGTAGAGCTTCGGCACGGCGTCGTTCATCGCCTGCTCCAGCACGGCACCGCGGCCCACCCGCTGGTCGATGACCCGTGGCGGGGTGCGGCCCGGCCGGAATCCTGGCACCCTGACCTGCCGGGCGACCTCACGGTATGCCTTATCGAGGTCCGCCTTGAGTTCAGAGAACGGAACCTCGATGGTGAACCGGACCCGGGTCGGGCTCAGCTCTTCGACGTCGGTTTTCACGTCGGCATTACTCCTCGGTTCCTCGCCAGGCATACACGGCACTGCCGCCCGGGCAAATGGGTGGTCACTCACGGCTACGGCCGTCAAGTCTAGGGCGCCAAGTCTAGGGCCAGCGCGGCAGTTGCTGACCCGGGCACCGCCCGGGCGCCCGGCCACCCTGGGCCAGCCAGTGCCGGGATGCCTACAACAGGTCGAGTCGCCTGCCGCGGGCGATGGCCGCGCGGCGGGATGCCACGCCGAGCTTCCGGTATACCGACCGCAGATGCGTCTTGACCGTATTGATCGACAGGAACAGCGCCTCGGCGATCTCCTGGTTGGTCATGTGCGAAGGAAGGAAGCGCAGCACCGCAAGCTCGCTGCTGGTCAGCGGCGCCTCCGACTGCTCAGGCACTCCCCCGGCACGGGGTATCTGGGCATCGAATCGCTCCAGGATCCGTCCGGCGAAACGCGCGCTGCGGCTGGTCGGCTGGACCAGCACGGTGATCGCCGACCGAATCGGCTGCCCGGCGGCCAGGAATACCCGGCATGCGCCATCGGGCTCGGCGAGCGCGAGTGCCTGGTCCAGCAACTCGGTTGCCGGCTTGGTGCGGCCGAAGCGCCGGTTCGCGACCACTGCGACCAGCAGCGCGGCCACCTTGATCTGGAGGGTCGCGTCACCGGCGCTGGCATCCAGGCACGGCCCGACTGCCTCGAGCGCCGCGGCGAAGTCTCCCTCGGCCAGCAGCAGCCTGCCGAGCCCGAGCAGGCCCTCGGCCTGCTCGCGGCGGGGCCCGTCGGCGTCGGCGCCGAGGATCATCCTGGCCCGCCCGGCGTCGCCCGTGCGAAGGGCGATCTCGCAGTCCAGCACGGTCAGCACCCCGTCCAGCTGCAGGTCACTGGCCGCGCTGGTGTCGCGCATCCGGACCACCAGCCCGCGGGCACCGGTGGCATCGCCATCGGCAAGCGCGATGCGGGCACGGATCAGCCCGGCCACCACGCTAAGGCTCGGCTCGCCCGGCAGCGGGCAGAAGTCCGCCGAGTGCCCGTCCACATCCGCCAGCAGGATTCTGGCCGCCGCCAGGTCATCACGTGCCAGGTGCACCTGCGCGGACGCGAGCGCGGCCAGGCTCGCTGCTGCCGGATCGCGGCTGGACTCGTCCTCCGCGAGCTCACCGGCAGCCTTCTCGGCAGCAGCCAGGTTCCCGTACCACGCCTCGGCCAGCGCATGCCACCCGCGAGCCCTCTCGCACAGCTCACCCAGGCCGCCGGCGGTGAGCTGCTGACCCGCATGATTCAGCGCATACCGGGCCGCATTGATCTCCCAGCGGCGCAGCCGTGCCGCCCCGAGGGCGAACCACAGCAGGCCAAGAGCCCGGTGCTCCGGCTGCGTGCCCGCGGTGGCCTGCGCCTGCTCGGCCGACGTCCAGCCCTGAGCCAGCAGGCCAGGATCGGCAGCGGCCTGGCTGGAAGCCCGCATCACCCGCAGCGCCGCCAGCCATGGCTCGACGATCCGGCGCTCTGCCTCGGCGCAGCGGCCGAGCGCGCGCCGGGCGTCGTCCAGGTGATGAGCTGCCCCGTCCGGGTCCCCGCTCCACAGCCTGGCCGCGGCCAGGGCCGCTGCTACGGCGGCGTCATCAGCGCGGCGGCCTGCCGGGAACAAGGCCAGTACCTGCTCCAGCGTCTGCGCCCCGTCGCGCATCAGCGCGGCGGTGCCGACCTCGGCCAGCATGCGCGCCGCGTAGTCCCAGTCTCCAGCCTGGGCCGCGCTGCGCACCGCGTCGGTAGCCCCGTCATGGGCCGCGTGCCAGCGCGCCGCCCGGCGCAACAGGATCGGGATCTCATTCGGGATATCCCTGTCGCGCTCCGCGGCGAGCACATCGCGGAGCAGCGGGTGATACCGGTACGTGGCGTGGTCGGCGCCGAGCGCCTCGACGAAGCTGTTCTGCCTGCTGAGGCGCTCCAGCGTGCGCGCGCCGCCGGGTTCTCCGGTCAGCGTGTCGGCAAGGTCTCCGGTCACCCGCTCGGTGACGCTGGTCCGCAGCAGGAACAGCCTGGTCTCCGCTGACAGCTTCCCCAGCACCTCATCGCAGAGATAGTCGGTGATCATCGGCTCGTGCCCGGCGATGCCGGTAACGCCGCAGAGCTCCGCCGCGCTGGCCCGGTGACGGATGGACGCCAGCCGTAGCCCTGCCATCCAGCCCTCGGTGCGGGTGAGAAACTCCTCGCGCTCCGCGGCGCCGACGTCGATGCTCAGCATCGCGAAGTAGGCGGCTGCCTCGTCGGCGGTGCAGGCCAGATCCGCGGCGGTGACATCGGCCAGGTCGCCGGCCACCCGCAGCCTGGCTAGCTGCAATCCCGGCGGGCAGCGCCCGGACAGCACCAGCCGCACCGGCGGCGGCGCGTGCCTGACCAGCAGATCGAGGCCAGCCAGCACAGGACGGCCGGCCAGCTCGTGAATGTCGTCGAGCACGAGCACCACGGGCTCGGTGAACAGCTGGGCTGCCTCGATCAGGCGCAGCGGGAACTCGGCGGCCGAGACGTCCTCAAGCGAGCGCACGGCATCGGCGGGTACTGCTCCGGCCCTGGCCAGCGCGGCCCGGACATACGGCCAGAACCTCGCCGTTCCATTTCCCCCGAAAGGCGCCGCGGACGGCCGCACGCAGTTCCCGATCCCTCACCCGGCCGGGTGAACATGCAGCTCAGAACGCCTCATTCGTCATTACCCCGGTCCGGCTGGGGCCAACCACCAGCCCTTGCCTGGGCGGCAATCCCGCGCCGCCGACGCCAGCCATGCGCTCGGCCGGGCGGTTTCACCCGCACCGGGCGATGCCGGGCCGACGGGGAGTTCATAGCGTCACGCGGGTGCGACGCCCGACAAGCAAGGGAGGGGGCTGCTTCCATGAGCAGCGGACAGGAGCAGGCCGACTCGGTGATCGGCGGGCCACCGCAGCCGGCATCGGCGAGCGGCGGCCGGCATGCGGCATCGGGAAGCTCACGGCCGGACTACCAGGACGACGGATCTTTCGGCCGTGCGTACCCCATCGAGGGCGGCAGCGCGCCCGCGACTGGATTCACCGTCCTCGCCGCGACCCTGATGGTGATCTCTGGCCTGTGGAGCTTCTTCATGGGCCTGGCGGCGATCATCAAGAACCAGTTCTTCGTTACCTTGCCGAACTACAGCTTCAGGATCGATATCACCTCGTGGGGCTGGATTCACCTGGCCGTCGGCGCGCTGGTGTTCATCGCGGGCGTCTGCCTGATCCTCGGCCAGCTGTGGGCCCGGGTCGTAGGGGTGGTCCTCGCGCTGATCAGCGCGGTGGCGAACTTCCTGTTCATCCCGTATTACCCGGTCTGGTCACTGATCGTGATCGCCATCGACGTGTTCATCATCTGGGCGCTGATGACCGGCGGGCAACACGAGCCCGCCTGACCAGTGCTCCGCCGGGCCCCGTCACGAGACAGCCTGGCGGGGCCCGCTCTGATCGCCATTCTCACCCTTCTCGGCTGCTTGC
>WNGD01002548.1_pt1 | contig 29736 bp, 28 predicted proteins | sample 5400671 | NCBI WGS metagenome assembly WNGD01 (sample SAMN13153369, study PRJNA577476) | soil metagenome | isolation source: 40 cm soil or saprolite under grassland replicate 2 | place: USA:California | collected 2016-06-15
TGGAGAAATGCATGGAAGTACGAGGCGAGGTCCTACCGTCACTGGTTCTGGGATGCAGGAGTCATTGCTGCAAACCTTCTCGCAACGTGCTACTCGGAAACTGTCCCTGCGAGAATCTTGATGGGATTCATTGACAAGGAGGTCGATCAGCTTCTAGGTCTCAGACAAGAACAAGAAGCAACTGTCGCCCTGGCCACAATAGGCCAACGTACGACGACGCAAGATAAGCAAGAACCGACTGAAGTCTCGCAGCTTAGCCTGGAAGATGAACCCTTGTCGAAAGAAGAGGTTGAGTATCCGGTGATATGGGATGCGAACAGGGCATCAGAGCTTCATAGCGAGGCCGAGATTGAGTTATGGCGGAATCGTCTCAAACCCCGCCCGGCAATCGTCGGTCCACACGGACCAACGTTTCCGCTTCGGCCATCAGTCAAAAATTCTCCGCCTCTGGAAGAAGTTGTCCTACGTCGAGGCTCGACACGAAGGTTTGCTCAGAAATCTATTTCTTTCGAAGCACTCTCCACAATAATCGATGCCGCGACTTCTCCCCTTCCTCTGGATTTTCTCTCTAACGATGACTCGCTGACAGAATTCTACTTCATCGCAAACGACGTCGACGAACTCCCTCCTGGGGCATACTATTTTGATCGAGGAACAAAATCTCTGGAACAGTTGAAGGAGGGTAAATTGAGGTACGTGTCTGGGTATCTGTGTCTTGAACAGCTTCTCTTCAGCGACGCCAGCGTTGTATTCTTCCTAATGACCGATTTTCACAGGGTTCTCGCGCCTCTCGGAACCAGAGGTTACCGGGCTGCTGAATTCGAAGCAGGATTGCGCGCAGGAAAAATCTATCTCTCAGCATACGCCCTAGGAATTGGAGCCTCAGGGTCAACATTCTACGATGATGCTGTCACGGAATTCTTTTCGCCCCACTCTAGGGACATGAGTCCGATGATAGCAGTTGGAGTTGGAGTACCGGCCTACAGCGCCAGACCAGGCAGGATTCTGCCACAATTCGAGGCCTCCCATAAAAGTGGGAAACCCAAAACTGTGTGACAGAATTCTCTATCGGTAGCCGAGAGCGACAATAGAATTCTGTGTCGCGAGACTATGTCTTCACAAGCGTTGCGACTAGCCCGATTAATGAGCCGATGAAGACTAAGATACCCAGCGGGTCGTTGAGGGTGCGGATAGCCAACGGAGGATTCCAAATCCTCGGCGGCCAGACCGTGAACGTTGAACTCGGCCTCTACTTCAGGAACGGCGAAATACTGGCGGAGAACGGCTACCTTACACGAGTCGCCACGGCAAAAGTAGTCTGATAGAAAGCTCACTGCATCCAATCGTTGCTTGGGCATGTCGATAATCGTCGATGCCTGATTTGACGCTCTCCTTTTTTCCCAACTTTCTCTTCGGAACAATTATATTTGCAGAGCTTCTGCAGCATAGTGTTTAGAATCATGCTAGCAACTGAGAATTTGTATGATGATATGTCGAAGGGAAAAGTTGACCCTTCAAAATGGAAGATCCTGAGCTTCCCCATGGGAAACGGTGAGACATGGACATGGGAGGAGCCGACGGCTCGAATCGAGCCCAAAAAGGGCGGCCTAGCTGTCACGGTAGATCCCTTCACTCGCAAACATGACCAAGTTCACATGTTCGACGACCCCAAACAACTCTACGGATCGACCAGAACCTTTCCCATCTCGCCAGATCGCGTGACGGTGTTTGAAGTCGAAATGGGCTGCGAGACCTACCGTAGTAACGCGGATGATCTTCGGGACGCGTTCGCAGGCTTCATCCTAATGGACTTCTCTACCGGCATGATATTCGACTTCATATCGACAGGACGAAAGATCGGAGCAATCTACGAAAGGCTCCTTATTCCTGGAGTGACAGACGAGAAGACCGCCTTCACCTATCTCATCGAGTCGCCGTTTTCAGGCGTCCGAACAGAGCCAGGAAAACTTCACCGCTATACTGTACGAATAGATGCCTCCAACCGACGCGCTCAATGGCTGACAGACGGAAAGACGTTCTTCAAAACAGAAGGACTACCGGTAGCGCCCAAGGAGATAATGATAGGCTTTGGTCTCTTCACGCTGAATCCCGTGGACCCGGCAAAAGGAAGCAAATCGATCCATGGGCAGGGCGCGACTGGGACTTGGAAAAACTTTGGATACTTCATCGAGTAAACGAAGCGTTCGGTCCAACCCTCAGTTTCGGGTCGACAACTTCACTGAACATTATTAACAGCCAAGCGACGAGTATCTGCAGATGCCAACCAACGCTGCCAACCTAGAGGCTCCACCGTCAGCCTCCAAACTTCCGTCCGGAATAACCGGTCTCGACAGCATGCTTGCCGGCGGGTTTCCAGAAGGCAAGGTAATCCTCGTCTTGGGAGAACCTGGCACTGGAAAGACCATCCTATGCTCCCAGTTCCTCCATTGGGGAGCAGCGGAGAGGAATGAGAAAGGAATCTTCATCGGAATGAACGAGCCGAAGGCCCGTCTGATTACCGAAATGCGCGAGCTAGGAATGGACTTTGAACGCCTTGAGAGCACTGGAAAATTTGGCTATGTGGACGCGACCGAAGTTCGACGGATACCTGAACAGGCTAGGGTGGGTCGCATTCCTGTCGGAGGTCGAGAACTAGGTCTGGCGAATCTGATAGAGCTGATGCAGGAAGGAATCGAGAAGCTGTCGCCAAAGAGGATCGTCATAGACTCGATTTCAGACCTAGTCTTCCGCTTCCCAAGGCTCGAGGACAGACGTCCAGCGGTACTGGACATTGTCGAAGCGCTCCAATCGACTGGTGCAACCTGTCTCTTGACAAGTGAACTATTGTCGACTGGAGACAGTCGAAGGCTGCAGCCTGAGGAGTACTTGGCCGAGGGTGTGATAATGCTGAGGATTGTCAAGAAAGGAGTGCGGACCCTTCAGATTACGAAGATGCGGGGTGCCAAGATCGACACTGTCGCTCGTCCCTTCGTGATCAGAGACAGTGGCATAGAAGTCTTAGCAAGAGAAGAAGTCTACGCCTAACCAGAAATGGAAAATGCACCAATCCCGGAAGAAGTCACAGACGTTCTCAAGACAACAAGCATCGGATATCTGACCACAATCTCCAAGAAGGGCGACCTCTACAGCTACCCCGTAGCCTTCTACTATTCCGACCTGCGAGTCTATTTTGTCACACCAATCAGCGCAGCAAAATACAAGATGATCAAAGAAAATCCGACAGTCTCGCTGATCGTTGACAACAAACAACTCACGACCAACGCCTGTGGAGCGATGATCCAGGGAAGAGCAAAAACATTCAGCATTACAAAAACAATCGTCTCGATACTCTCCCTCGGACCAAAAGTCGCAGGCTTCTCGAAGAAGTATCCTGGAATGCTAAGCTTCTACGCGAAAGGAAAAGGACTGCCAGACGAGCGAAAATTGTACAAGTATCGGATCATACAGATCACGCCGACAAAGATCCTTTACTGGATAGGATACTCTTTCGGGAGATACATTCCAAAGAAGGAGAAAACTATCGGCAGCCGGGTGGGTTTGGCCAGAGACCACGAAAATGCTTCAGCAATTGCACAACTAGTTTCATCAGCCGACGAAGAACTCGCACTAACCAAAGGCCCGGTCGACCATGATTGGCTTGCCAAACTGGATCGTCAAGTCTCAAGCGGATTCTTGACTCAAGATGAGCGCGAGCTGATAGACTCGTACAAGACCCAGACAGGGGGCTCGTCCAAGCTGACTAAGGGGGAGAAGAAGTTATTGGACAGATGGAAAGGACGTGCCTAGCTTCTGTAATTGCGGCCCTGTGACGAACCTGATCTGATTCCGACTGGCTATTGCATCGGAGCTGCAGGAGGAGAGGGAGTGGTCTCCACGTTCGAGTCGGTACCCTTGAAGTGTCCTAGCGGGATGAGAGATCTGGCGCTTCGATAGAGACAGTACGCCCCGGCTAAGACCAGAGGCCACGTCAACGATTGGGCCAGATAGGGGTCGGCAATATGATACGATAGAGGTTGCTGAACCTGACTCCCCAGCCATAACAGGAAGATGCAGAGACCCGTCCATCTCAGATGTCTTCGAAGAGTCTTGTCTCCCGACCTTTTCGCGCTTAGCAGCAGTGCGATAGCGCCGAACAATAGCGCTCCTCCGAAAGGTGTTGCTGCTGCAAACCCGGAATAGATAGATGTGAAAAATGCCCCGACTGCTCCCCCCAGAGTTACGAACCAGAACAGGTATCGGAGCTTACTCCAGTGTAGTGTATCTCTGAATAACGGGTCTGATCTTCGAGCAATGCGAACGGTCGAGTCTATCCAGAGGAATATGAGAGTGAAACCGGACGAGATTATCAATGCTCCGAGCAGGTTCACATAGAAGGCGTTGAGCTCGAAGGTTAGAGCGACTGATAGAAAGGCTGAGAGAGACACGAAATATATTCCCATTGCCCCTACCCAGAAGGCTTGCCTCCGGTAGAGGCCGGTCAACAGTACTCTTCTGATCGTGAACGCCCAGAACGCTGAGTAGAGGAAGAGACCGACCACGGAGAGCCAGAGCGCGAGAAAGACTATTGAGAATTCACTTGGCATAGGGGGTGACCTCCATTCGTCCGTGCGAAAGTGTGAACCGGAAATATCCTAGCTGGGGAGGAATCCCTCTCATCTTCGCGATTCTGAGTAGCGGTACGATTCTGAAGCCTTCCTCGTATACTTTGAACTCCAATACTCCATCGAAGATCTGTTCCATCGCTGCCAGAATCTCTGGCCGATGCATTCCCTCCTCCACTGTGGCTAGTAAGACCGACTCGTGCTGCTTTGCTTCCGCGAAGAGTTGGGAAAGAAAACGATAGATGGTGTCCGCGGGGTTGAGCATCAGCAGCGAAGATAGGATATCAGTAACAACTCTTACCTGTCGATCCTCAGCTTTCCGAATAATCTCCTTGATATTGAACGATAGGCCTGCCAGATCATTGACGTTCAGGACTTCGTGGCTTCCTCGGCTGGCGAGCCATGTGGGTTCAAGCCATGGTTCGACTTTGTAGGCTCTCACATCTTGCAAAACCTCAGAGACGGAAAGCCTGGTCGCGTAGAGGCATTGGTCTCCCTGAAGCATTCCTGACTGGGTGAAGCGGTAACCGAGAGCTTCCTTCCCGATCCCCGGCGGGCCGACAATTAGGATAGACGACCGTTCTGGGTATCCGCTTCCAAGAAGCCGGTCAAGCTCCTCGAGCCCGGTCGAGACCATGCCTGCTCAGACGAAACGCTGGCGAGAGGCTAAAGGTCTTCGGACGGAGTCAGGTTCGAGCTCGCTCCGGTCGCCGGATAATCATGACCTAGGCCTCGTCATGTCATCCTCGAACTTGGCCACATCTTGATAGTAGCGCAGGACTAGATCGGTCATGTTCCGGTTGGTGTAGAGTTCGGGTGCTGGATGTTCAATAAGCGAGACTATCTTGCTAGCTACCTCATCGGCTGACTCTACGATAGAGGCTCCGAGTCTCGTCCCTGCAACTGGGCGTGTGGGTGTCCCAGCAACTCTATGGAAGTCCGTGTCCACTGTTCCAGGCAAGACGAGCGAGACGTGAATATTCGGGTACTCCTTCTTGAGATCGACGCGCGCGTTCGCCGTAAGCACGTTCACTCCACTCTTAGCCGCGCTGTAAATTGAACGATAACTAACCAGTGGGACCCTTCCAAGGAATGATGAGACGTTGATGAGATGACCCTGGCCGCGATTCTTGAAGTGGGGAACTATGGCTTGCATTCCATAGACGACTGACTTGAGCACCACAGCGAATATTTCGTCCATGTCCTCGTCTGTGAGATCGATGACAGGCTTGGTGATGCCCATGCCTGCATTGTTGACCCAAACATCGACATGTCCGTACTCTTTCAAAGCGAGGTCTCTCAGACGCTCGACCTCGACCTTCCGCGCAACATCGGTCTTCACAACCAAGGTCCTAGCACCTGTCTTCGACGCGACTTGGTTGAGTTCAGCCTCCCTTCTAGCCGCCAGGACTAGCTCATGGCCTTTTCTTCCAAGATGAATCGCTAGGGCCGCGCCGATTCCACTGCTTGCCCCGGTAATCACTGTGACCTTATCTGACATAGACGCTCCTCCTTTACCTTCAAGTTCTCAGGTCCTTCACGGTCATTAGCCGCAGCCTTCTAGAGTAGATCATGGCGCTTGAGACAGAAACCGCGCTCAGAGCAGCTATTGGTATGATGGCGGCTAGGAGCTGGTCAGAGGTGGAAGCATTCGGTTCTGGAACGAGGAAGAAAATGGAGACAAGCCAGGCGAGTGGAATTGCGATGACCATGCAGACTGCGAGGAGGCCCCAAGCCTCCCAGAGAAAGAGTCGCAGGCTATACCATGCCCTCGCTCCAAGAATCCTCAACACAAGATAATCGTTGAATCTTCGGGAAAAGTTAGTTGTCAAGTAGCTCAGGAGTATTCCACATGTCAAGGCTAGTGTCATGACCGGAAGGATTAGGAAGAAGGACCATGTGTTGTCGAGAAAGCTAAGATTATCATTCAACACTCCGTTCATGGATCCTACTTCTAGTCCGCTTGATGTCGCAAGTTTTTCTACGGCGTTGACAGTGGCCGGATCATTGTCAGTCTCGATAAGCAGAACATTGTATCCATTGAATGAGAGGGCACTCTGTAACGACTGGATCGGAGCGTATAGTACGCGGCCTGCGTTCAAGGGGTCCACGAGTGCACCCTTGACATCATAACGGATTCCGAACGCTCCAATTTGGGCTAGGCTGAACGGCAATTGAACAATACCGCCCATCAGAGAGTCTCCAGCGATTACTGTGTCTTGAGTATTATTTGCTTGGAGAAACCCGTCTGATGTGTACCAGTCTCCAACCGCATTGCTGGCGTCTAATCCGACAATCAGCGCCTGGGTCGATCCTAGATAGGCTTCCGAGACGTACTGGTTGTTGAAGTTACCACTTGTCTCGTTGGTCACCAAGTGGGCTTTGACGTAGCCGCTTACCGAAGCCATCGTGATGAACCGAGTGTCAACCCGTTTGACTCCGCTGATGTCTCTCAAAGATGAGACGAGGGTCTGATTGATGATGAATGGTCCGTCAGTGTAGTTGAAGGAAGGAATAGCCACTGTACTGGAGAAGGCTGTTCCTATCCTAACATATTGGTCGTAGACTGCACTGTGGGCAATCAAGAGCACATTTGCTGGCATCGCGCGCTGAACATAGCTCCGGGAGGTATCAGCGGAGACTAAGGCGCCGGTCAAGGCAACGACAGAGAGGAAAACGCAGAGTGAAACTCGGACGAGGGTCTTATTCAGTTCTCTATCTCGCGAAACGTTCCTTGAGGCTAAGTTGAACGCGGATCCTAATCGCCCAACCCTCACCGGTTTTCCCAGGCTCTTCAGGTCCAAACCCGATAGCTGGCCCGTTACAGCGGTTACAGCGCTGAGTTTGATTATCTTCCTCACCCGATAACGGGTCTCCATATAGGACAAGAAGAACGAGGCAACCGGGACAAGCGCGAGAACTGTTGCCCCTGCTTCAGGAACGGGTCCCACTTGGCCGAAAAGCTCTACCGACGGCCACGACCACACGACGTAGATCAGCAATGCAACGATAGCTCCGACGAGACAGCTTGCAGCTACGACAAGCATTGCCTCCATCGAGACATAAGATGAGAGTCGACGCGGCAGGGCGCCTGCAGCCTTAATCACTCCAATGTCTCTTATCCGCTGATTGATCATCGCGGAGACCAGGTAGGAGGTCGAGACTGCTCCAACTATGATTATCAAGACGAGAGATAGGACGAGGTAGCCGAAGAAGAGCCAGTCGATCCCAAAAGTTCCCTCGGGAGACAGAACAAGGCCGAGCCTCAAGGCAATCCCTTGTCCAAGAAGCAGGAGGAATGTGGTTGAGGCGACAGACAGTGAAAGTCCTAGAAAGGCGAGAATCGAATGGAATCCTCTACGACTGAGGTTCTTGCCTGCAAATCCGAGAGGACCTATCAAACCGAATCCAACCTTGAGAGACTATACGGGTAGGTTGAAGCCTTGTCTCTAGCCAGCGAGAGATGGCTGTATTGTATAGTTTCCTGGAACCATCACGGGACCCGGATGCCTCCCATGTGGTCATTATAAGTGAGGAATTTGGGCGATTCCGAGGTTGCGGATTATGCCCGAGACCAGTTCGAAGAAAGATAGGGTCCGAAGGACCAGCAGCGATGCGACAGTAGTGTCAGAAAAGCCTGAACCGAGTTCGACCTGGCAAACCGAGCAGAAAGACCTTGGTTCAGGGAACAGGACCGGAATCGAGAGGAAACAAATCCTAACACTCCTCGTACTCAGCCTCTCCCTGGCGATCATCGTCCTCGACGCGACAATCGTCATTGTCGCTCTACCCACAATCTCTCATGACTTCACAATATCGCTAAAAGATCTGGAATGGATCACCTCTCTCTACGCACTGGTCTTCGGCTCTTTCCTACTCACCTGGGGAAAACTGGGGGACGAATATGGCCGGAGACGCATCTTCATGGCCGGAATCTCTCTCTTCGTTCTAGGCTCGATAATCGACGGGGTCTCCGGCGATCTCACACAGATGCTGGTCGGACGCATAGTCCAAGGATTCGGCGCCGCGATGGCCTCACCAGCCACACTCGCGATCCTAACCACAACCTTCACGGGAAAGGCCAGGAACGTCGCCTTCGGAATTTGGGGTGCTACCGCCGGTGCCGCGGCGGTTCTGGGACCCCTGCTCGGTGGCTACTTTACCAGCAACCCTGCTTTCACTTGGCGTTGGGCTTTCTACATCAACGTGCCCATCGGCGCAGCCGCACTCATCGGAGCGGCCATCGCGATAAAGGAGAGCCGGTTCAGGGATCCGAAGTACACGACTGACTATGGCGGACTGGCATTGATCACTCTCGGACTCTCAGCCCTCCTATTCGGGCTCATTGAGGGCCAAACTTATGGATGGCTGACGGAGAGCGAACCGTTCTCGATTTTCGGGGTTTCCTGGCCGTTCACAGGGTTTTCTCTTCCCGCCTTCTCAATAGTCTCAGGAGTAATTCTCCTCGCAGTCTTCGCCTACTTCGAGATCAGACGTGCGAGGAAGGGCAAGGTCCCACTCTTCGATTTCAGCCTCCTAAGATTTCCAGGCTTCAGATTCGGCCTGTTCACAGTATTCATTGTCGCCATGGGAGAGTTTGGAGCAGTCTTCATCTTCTCCATATACTTCCAGACGGTCAAAGGACTATCAGCCGTCGAAACCGGGATAACCTTCCTCCCAATGGCTATCTCCGTCTTCATCTTCGCACCCATAGCAGGCATCCTCGCCAACCGTTTCGGGCCGAGATGGGTGGTGACAACTGGAATGGTACTAGAAGCCATCGCCCTGTTCAGCATCTTCGCGATCACATCAGTCTTGACCCCAGTCTACGACTACTACCCCATACTGGTTGTCTACGGAGCAGGCGTTGGCCTAGCAATAAGCCAGCTAACAAGCGTGGTCCTGCTCAGTATTCCATGGCAAAAGGCCGGGATTGGATCAGGAGCCAACAATACGGTGAGGCAAGTGGGATCAGCCTTCGGAATCGCGGTGATAGGAGCAGTTCTAGTCGCGATAATCTCCTCCGTCGGTCAGGCCGATGTGGCAGCAGAGATAGCCCAAAACACTCTGCCAATGTCGGCCAAGTCAATACTCGACGGGCTTCTCAACTCCGGTCTCTCCGGAGGAGTCAGCCAACTGCCCGCAGGGCTACCTCCTCAGTATATTCCGGTCGTGATGGCCGTTTTCCACGATGCAATTACACAGGGGACAAAATGGGCAGCCTTCACGGCAGCCATTTTCGTCTCCTTCGGCGCTCTCAGCTCGCTGCTGATTCCGAACCCTCGAGGAAAAGCCGAGGTCAAAGTCGCTCCAAGCGTCATTCTTCGTCGTACTGAAGAGATGGGGATCCGCGTCCGTGCTGTCATCATAGCCGAGTTCGGAGCAATCGTAGGCTTGCTTGTTGCAATCTCCTGGGACTACCAGCAGAACGCGTTCATGCGACAATGGTTTGCAGACAACGCTTCGCCGCTCGGATTCCTGCTCGACAACTATCTCGGATCAGTTCTTGCAGCAATAGTCGGCACAGGGCTGATCGTCTGGAAGATTATACTCCGGCAGTCAACCTCGAAAATGGCCCAGTCGTGAGTAAATAGGCAGTATTAAGGTACGAGAAAGAAACGCTCTATGTTCCCCAGAGAGAACCTAGAGGCCATATTCCGTTGCTGGATCTTCGCGGGATACCGATAGGATAGGGCCGAAGTATCCGCAGTGGCTGCAGCGATACCATGTCCGATTTCTTCCCGCGGCGATTCCTCCAAACCATACCCTAGTATCGTCTGATCCGCATCTTGGGCGTGTTCCACCCATTATCAATCCACCTCGAATTAACTGGTGTCTAGATCTACGATATCGATTCTCCTAGGAGTTTCTTTAAGAGTCCCAGGTTCGGCGTTGATTCGAAACTCGGTGTTTCTCGAAACCAGGCCACTTCTTGTGAAGCTGCGAGAAAACGCATTCTTCCTATTACTAGGATTCTACGCTGTCATGCTCGTCGCCTGGTACGCCTACAATGGAGTCTTGTTCCAGTTCTCCCTCGGACTCTGGGCCCTCGCCCTCCTCCCACTGACCCTGATTCTGGGCAGGTCTACGCAGTTTATCCGGGAACTTACACCGTTCCTCGTCCTTCTGCTCTCATATGAAGCGCTACAAGGAGTGGCCGGTTCCCTGGCGCTCACTCCAATTATTCACCCAACAGCATCCTCGTCCTCGCTAACTTCGTATGGCTTCTACCAAGCGGTTCAGTCCGCCTTCCTCTCACCCGACCTCACGGACATTATGACTTTCATGTACGGTCTCCACTTCCCATTGATTATGGCCGCGTCTGTCCTGCTCTGGTATTCGAGCAGGGTCCTCTACAAGGGATATGTCTACTCGCTGGTCGCATGCTCATACGTTTCCCTCCTCTTCTACATCGTCGCCCCGTCTGCTCCACCCTGGTACAACGGTGTTGTCACAAACCTCCTAGCAAACTCGAGCGCTCAGGCATCCTCTGGAGTCCTCTGGGAATTGGCCAGGATTGGGAACATGATAGAGTCGGACAAGCTCGCCGCTTTTCCAAGCCTGCACGCCGCCTACGTCGTCCTCTTCGGCTACTTCACGATCAAAGTGAAGAAAATCTATTCCCTGTTCAGCGTCCCTATCGTCGCTGGAGTTCTCTTCTCAACTATCTACCTAGGCCAACACTACATACTAGACTTACTCAGCGGAATCGCCATCGCCGCAGCTTCTGCCTTTGTCATGACTCAGATGTTGAAAAGGCAACAAGGACCCGTAGCTCCTAGTAGCACGGTCGGCGTGAGGAGAGCTACAAGTACGTTCTAACTGGCCGGGCCCCAGGGTGCGGACTAGAATCGCTTCCCGGGAGGAGAGTCTGTGGAATAGGGTCTATTCGGCCCTAAGGGTCCTGTTAGGTCTAAGCAGACAACGCGCGGTCGATGCGTTGCCTGTAGGCAGCTGCTGGATAGGCGCCTATCAAACCATCTCTGATGGTGCCGTTTTTGAACAGCATAGCTGTGGGTATGCTCATAACGTCGTACCTTAAAGCTAGATCCTGGTTAAGGTCCACGTTGATCTTCACGAACTTGACCTTGCCCCCGTATTCCCTCGATAGCACTTCCATGGTAGGCGCGATCATTTTGCACGGTCCGCACCAGTCCGCGTAGAAGTCTACCAAGACTGGTATTCCCGAACTGAGTACTTCCGTGTCGAAGTTTCCTTCATTTACCTGCATCACACTGTCCTTACCGGCTTCTGCTGCTACTTTCATGTTATCAGCTACGTTGAGTTGGGATATAAACATATTGATTAATGTCTATATGTCAATTTTAAGCACCGACCGACGCAAGGAAATGCCTATACGCCCGCGGAACACCTAGATGATCCGAAATGAAGAAGCTAGCAACTGAAGAGTTCGACAGGATCAGCAAGGCACTAGCGGACCCTCAGCGACGTGCGATCCTCCAGAAACTGGCGATGACTGGCAAGCTCAACTGTTCAGACGTCCAATCCTTTTTCGAAGTGTCACAGCCTACCGTGTCCCATCATCTGAAGGAACTGTCAGTGGCCGGCATTGTGGAGAGAGAGAAACAGGGCCAGTTTTGCTACTATCACGTCAACTCTGACGTCCTCTCATCTTATGTAGCTGAGCTACAGCGGCGGCTGGGATTGAGTGCAATCCAAGTTGCTCCACACGCAAGATAGGATGCATAGACAATTATCAATATATTTATATATTAAGTAGCTACCAACTATGGTATGTCGAACCATTCAGAGCCTCAATCCCTACAAGTCGAAGTCATCCGAGGCTTTGCCAAGAACTACCGATCCTTTCTACGCCGCGGCAAGAGGCAGCACGCGAAAGGCGGCCCGATTCTGAATAAGACCTCTTTGGAAGAAGTCATGTCCCTAACAAAACATCCTAACAAGGCTGACAACGCAGGGTTCAGCTGAAAGCTCGGCATACGTTCACTCTGAAGACGAAACCTCGCCTATCTGAGGTTCCATCTTTCCACTCTCGTTCGATCTTATCTATCGAACTTTCACCTTGCGCGCCTGAGCCTTGAAACCGTTTTTCTTATGAGTACCATCGCAGAATGGCATCATCGCAGATCCACCGCAGCGGCACCAAGCCTGCACCGCCTTCCCATCGACCACGACCAGGTTGGGACCGTTCTCAGTGGATTTTACAAGGACAGACATGACCTACAAACAGTAGTATTCGAAGTAAATATATGAGCCAAGACGCTTCCAGTTGTATAGTGAGAGATAGATCTTGAGTGCCGTTAGAAGCAAGCTGGAACCGTTTGCCCCTTCGAGGACGAATAGTTGCCCGGTGGGAATGGACCTCGCAGCGTTGGGCAAGAAGTGGACCTTCCACATTCTCAAAAGCATAGGAATCTTGCATGTAGACAGGTTCAACAAGATTCTCCGCTCCCTTCCCGGACTCACCCCGCGAGTGCTGATAATGAGATTAAACGAGCTAGAGCATTGTGGTCTTCTCAAGCCAGTTACGATTCAAGAGAAGCCCAGGCTCGTCCGCTGGACCCTCACCGATAAGGGTAGAGACACGCTTCCGATACTCGAAGGCTACTCGTTCTACCTCACGAAATGGCACCCGAAAGCGTCGTTGGAGAATCATCGTGTCCAGCCGAGGCCCGTAACTGTCTTTGAACTCGTCGACACCTTCAAACGGAAGCAACCTGCAAACCAAGGGACGCAAACCGCAAGTTGGAAGCAGGTAACATCATAGGAAAGCCGTACGCCCGCCGACCCTCACTGGATCCGTCTCGGAGACCTTCCGCCAGTATACATTTCGTATCTTCTCGGTTCTTATTCCGCAAATTTGAACCATCCTCGCATGAGTGACACAGTCTCGGCCTCTTGGCCAGTCGTGCCTGGTTCTTACATAGTTGGAGATGTGAACGCGCCTGTCGCGGTATGCGTTCTCACCACTGAGAGCATCATGAGATCACTATCAAGTCTAATAGGCGTTGCCATCTCTGGAATGGTCTACACGGCCAACCTCGGCATAACGAGGATAGTTGTGAATATCAGCGCAAACCCGGCCATCCGTTTCCTCCTCATATGCGGCAGAGATTCAGCTCTCTTTCGACCCGGACAGTCAATCGTAGCACTCTCAGACAATGGGATCGACGACCAGCGGAGGATCGTAGGCGCGGCTGGCTATGACCCTGTTTTGCAGATGCTCTCCTCAGATCAGATTACGCGGTTCCGAAACCAAATCGAGGTTGTTGACTGGACAGGAGAGGAAAATCTCGAAGCGATTCGAGAGAAGATTGGTGATCTATCCGCCCGGAGCCCGGGTCGGTTCACATCCGAAACACCGAGCACACAGCCACCTCCAGAAAAGTTCGTGACGATTCGCCCCGGAGGCCAACGAGAACCGCTGATCTATGATCCCAAAGGGTACTTTGTAATCAGCATTGAACGTGATGCGGGGGAGATTGTTCTCCAACACTACATGCCTGATCACACGCCCGCTCATGAAATGAGGGGCCGAGGCGCAACATCGATGCTGCTCGGTCTCCTGCGCGAAGGTCTAGTGACACAGTTGAGCCACGCGGGTTATCTCGGCGAGGAGTTGGCGAAAGCACAGACAGCATTGCAGTTCGATTTACGATACGATCAGGATAGGCCTCTCAAGGCGCGAGACCTTCCCCAAGGGGGCGCGCTTCAGACCACGCCTCCCCAAACGGATCGTGGACAAGATTCTGTCGCGGCCAAAGAGTCGCAAACGCCACCAAGCAAACCAGTTGCTCAGCCGATAACTCTGAAAGAGTTTGAAAGTGCTCAATTTGGCGCCAAGGTAGATTTTGGTCTCACAATCACGGATCTGCCCAATGAAACTACGTTCGGTGGGATTTTCCTTGAAATGGACGAGGCCGAACCTTTCAGAGCGTATATACGGACAACCTTCCGGCTCCTGGTTACGTGGGATCAGAAGACTCGGATGATAATGGGACAATCTGACGAGATTGTCGTAGGGGCCCTTGTGCGGGTCTTCGGCGAACGCGACCAGACTAATTGGGTCCGGGCAAACCAGATCGTGGTCCTAACTAAAGTGGCTCGGCTCATATCTTAGTCAGATCGGGTCCGGAGTGTTGGCCGAATTCATAACCAAGTTCTCGAAGGATTTCGGTCAACGAAATCTCTCTTCGGCTCGGACCCTTCCCTTCGCTGCCTCTTCATCTCGATTCTTCGCGGTCGACTTCGATGCCAGAGAACGAAGCAAACGCTCCGAGACGATAGCAATCTCATTTATCGCGGTCTCGAAGGGTGCTTCATTCACCTTTGACGGCTTGTTAAACCCGCTGATCTTTCTAACGAATTGCCGCGAGGCTGCTCGGATCTCATCCAGTGTGGCGGGAGGGTCGAAATTGAAGAGAGGCTTGATGTTCCTACACACATGCAATGACCATACAAGAAACGGGCGCGGCCCGTTGAAAGAAGTTTGTCCATCCGCCACTCGCAATTTGAGCCCTGTTCCTTGACCAGCTGTGACAGAAGACATTATTGTAGGGTTCCTGCGTATTTACGCAGTCGAAACACCTTAGAACGGTCCATCCTTGTTCGGAGAATCCACCGGTACCGTCTGTCCAACATCCCACATTTCCACAATCTTGTCACCACGGAATCGGAACAGGTGAACGACAACTACTCGAGGCTGCCCATGTTGAATCAGGAGGCTAGAATGCACCGCCACTAGATCATTTTCCTCGAGAACGTTCTTCACTTCAAGCTGCTTGTTCGGAAACTGGGCGTGGTTTTCGACCATCGCTTTCTTCAGAGCTGGAAAACCAGCTGACACCATCGTGTTGTGGTGTTTTCCGCTTAAGTCTACATGCTTCTGAAACGCCTCGTCAATCTGGCCTCGGACGACAAGCTGCAAGAACTCAACGGTTGTCTGCTTCTTGGCTCGACTCCCGCTTCTACTCCCACGATTTCGTTCATAGTCCTAGACTCGGCTCTTCGATTCATAGTCTTTCTCTCGAGGGAGCCGCCAAGGTGGGACGTGAAGGGTGAAGATTGATAACCGAACCTTTGAAGATGAGAGCTTGGAATGCAGTTTGCAGAGGTCAGTGGCGGAAGATTGGCTTACGATGAGAACGGTTCTGGCCCTGACATTCTATTCGTGCACGGAATACCAACCGATTACCGGGCTTGGAACGCTCAGGTCCCCGTTTTCTCGCAGAAATATCACGTGATAACATACAGTCGGCGACACGCCAAGCCAAACAGCAACACGGGTTCTTTACGGGAAAGCACGATCGACAACAACGCGGTGGACCTTCAAGAACTGATCCAAAAAACAACCTCTCCCCCTATCAACCTGATCGGCCATTCCTATGGCGGATTCATCGCCGCCCATGTCGCCGCTAATCATCCTGAGCTTGTAAGGAGACTCGTCCTGATAGAGCCGGGTATTACGACGCTACTCATTCGAGACTCTCAGAGCCGGGCACAAATGCTGTCTCTCCTGATCCGCGCACCGTCAACCGCCTTGGCCGCGAGGACCTACATCAGGCGATACTACAATCCACTCCTGCAAGCCTACCGCAAAGGAGACTCTGAGACCGCGCTCGAATATTTTTTGGACGGGCTCATGAACCGGACAGGCGCGCTCAAACAACTCCCTGAAGATGTTCAGGCCATGCTAAGAGAAAACGCAAAGACGATTGGTGAGGTTGAAGCGAAGCTTCCCAGCTTCACAAAGCAAGACGCCAGCAGGATCTCAGCGCCGACCCTCCTCATAAATGGAGAGAATGGAACAAGGATCTTCCGAGCAATCAACAAAGCGCTGTCAAAGTCCATTCCAAAAAACCAGCTAGTCGCGATTCCCAAGGCTTCCCACTTTCCCCACTTCGAGAATCCTGAGAGCTTCAACCAGATAGTCTCGGAATACCTTGGCCGAGACCTGTAAAGCTCCTCAGCACCTCTCTCGTAATCACTTGTTGTAAGGAGTGGGACCCGCCTGTTGAATTCTGCAACCGGTATAGGTTCTTTACGCGGCGAAGTTTCATCGTGGAAACGGGTCAGCCTGTTGCTGATTAGATGGGCGGAGATCTATGCGAATACTGAGATTCTAAGTCCAATCGATTCTGAAACTTGGCGAGTCATCGCCCAGGCTGCGATGATAGGAGATTCGTCAAGGGTTGTCGAGCTAGCTTCTGGAAAGGGGGCGTTCGCAAACTATCTCGGGAAGAATTTTGGCTGTAGAGTCGAGGGCTACGACCGCAACCCCGAATTTGTAGAGTATTCGAACAGAAGGGCTGAAGAACTGAGACTAGAGTCGAAGGTCAAATTCAACGAGACTGACGTTAGACGACTGGAAGTCGCTAGGAATGTTTACGACCTGGGGGTCTGTCTTGGAGCGCTCTACATTTTCCGGGAGGATGGATGGAAGGTTCTGATCCAAGGAGTTAATCCTGGAGGCTTCTTGGCCGTCTCGGACCTCGTCTGTAGAAAGGTGCCCGCTCCGAAGGAGATCATGGACGTGTTTTTCGAAGAGCCGAGTCAGCCGTTGACGCAGGCTGATTCGAGACAATGGTACACTAGTCGAGGAGTCAGGATTATAGAGGAAGTAGCGTGTAGTCAGGAGGCTTGGGCCAAGTACTACGAACTTACCAAGCAAGCGCTTGACCAGGTCTCTAAGAGAGGCGGCAAGGAACTGTTTGCAGAGATCGAGGAAGCGCTTCGAGAAGACAGACTCGTCAGACAGTATCGAGAGCCTTTCTTGGACTATATCACATTCATTATGCAGAAAGTCTGAGGGTCAATCACTTGCCCTCATACTTGCGGCCATTGACTCACCGACCGCTCGACAGTGTCCATTTACCCAGAAGCGTCTCCGCTTCATCGGCTATCTCTCTTATGATAGCCGCTGCGGGCATTGATTCCTTTACGTGGCCTACCGACTCGCCGGCCCAGTGCGGCATCGCCTCAACGTTACCAGTCATTTGGTTGGTGGCAGTCACCGACTCGAATCTTCGGATGGGCTCCATCTCTCCCGTCGGCAGTCTCCGCTGCGCAACAATCTCTCCTTTGAATCTCATAGCTGCCTCGAGGCTTGAACGAAGCACGCGATGTGGGGCATTTGGCCAGCCTTCAGAGAAAGCCTCAGTCACGACAGTATCCTCTGGTTCTGCCTGGATCAACGCGTTAACATAAACAGGATGAGCATTTGCCTCCTCGGCTGCGATGAGCCGGGTGCCGATTCGTACGCCTGAGGCACCGGCGGCTAGTGCTGCAGCCATCGCCCTCCCAGTTCCAATTCCACCCGCTGCTATCACCGGCACATCGACCGAGTCCAACACCTGGCTGAGCAGGGATAGGAGTCCGATCTTTCCCCTTATGTGTCCTCCAGCCTCGATTCCCTGCGCGACTATGAAATCGCAGCCTGAGTCAGCTGCGGCGACCGCCTCTTTCTTAGATCCGATCTGCCAGAAAGCCAAGGCACCACCTTTGTGGACCAGGCTGACAAGAGAGGGATCAGGATCCCGGTAGAAGAACTCGACGACTCTTGCATGTCTAGCCGCAGCCTCGACTGGATCGTGAAGCGCTTCGATATCAGCATAGAACGCCTTGTCCGCGAGAAAATTGGCGCCAAAGACACCGGAAGTGCGAGCCCGAACATCTTCTAGACGTTCGGTCACTTGTTGCGGGGTAAGACTTGTCGCGGCGACCATGCCTAGCGCTCCCGCGTCTGCTACGGCAGCCGCAAGTGGCGGTCTCGCAAGTCCTCCTCCTATGGGAGCTTGTTGTATTGGAACCCTGCAACCAGTAAGCTCCGTGAAACGGGTCCTGAGCACCGATGAACCACTCTAGCCTGATGGATCTATTGCGAAATAGCACTTTCGCGTCGGGATGGCACAACCTGATACTATGTCGTCTTCATCTGGGAGTCTCGTTTGCTGGACTGCCTAGCATGTGACCGAGAAAAGGATGGTGACATCCTTGTCATTTCGTGTTACAGCTGTCTCTAGCTAGAAATAGTTACAGATTATTCTAACAGAGGGCTCCCTGCAATTCGCCCGTTTTCGGGGGGAAGAAGTCTATTCCGGTTGAAATCCGGCGATATATTTTGAAGGGCTAGTCTATTATAGGTAGATGATCAAGATATTTTGAGGGTCCCCAGGGATTCTTAACCTGATGACCACCCAAGAGAGCTCAACGCTCCTCTTGGTTCGGGTTCTGCATCCTGGGGGCCTCGCTTATGACCATCCGTTGGACCGACGGAACTTGTCGTCCCCCTGATAACTATGAAATTGTAGGGTTCTCCGAGAAATCGCGCATCATCGGGGATAAGCCTTAGACTAGCATCGCGATTGACAGCCGGCTCAGAACTGCGCTGTCCATACCGTTCCATCGCTCAGGCCTGACTGGTATTCCGTGTATGGATATAATATTTTGGATCACCCCACTAAGAATCGGCGGCCTAAGAGGACAATGTGTAGATAGAATTGACCAGCGACGACCACAGATATCCAGGGTCAAGATTCTTGATCGGTCCAGATTCCCCTTATTCAGAGAAGTTTGAGAGTGAGCGCTTTCCACTGTTGACGGGTCAAACACACTAAGGTACCATACCCCAAATTATCGAATAGCACCGTCGGCCTTCCAGCCATTTTCGAGGAGATACACCACGGCATAATAGTCGTTGTTTAGAATCCTTGTTTGTAAGGGCTGATCTTGCGCTCGGACTATTGTTCCTCCTAGCTTTCGGAAATGGGGCAAACGAAGTATAGGTCGTGAGAAAGAGGGAGAGGTTTGGGGTTTCTGGTCTTTGGTATGGCTTTTCCTACTGGGAAAGCTGTACGCAGCGTCCGAGGAGGAAGCTGTCGCTGACTGTGTTGCCGCTGGCATCTGTGAATCGTAGGAATATCCATGGGTTCCCTCCGACACCGCCTAGTGATGGTTGTTTGGCGAATGAGATTGTCTGACCGGGGGGTATGATGACGACACTGACGGTCGTTGACTGCGTGTTTTGGTGGACTAGGTCTACTGAGTTTGCGAAGAGGAGGTTGGCCTTTATTCCTGAGAGTGCCAGCTGTCCTGAGAGCGTTATGTGAGAGCCTGTGTTGCTACAGTCTGCTGCGTCTACCTTAGCCATCGCTGAAGATGGGATGCTGAAGTCTGCGCTGGTTGTGAAGAGGCCTTGGACGCATCTACCGAGGAAGGTCATGCCAGACAAGGCATTGTTGTTGCCGTCTACGAATTGTATCCAGATGTACGGGTTGCCTCCAACTCCTCCGAGGACTGGCTGTTTGGGAATCTGAATGCTCTGCCCGGCTGGGATCACAGTTGCGATTGCAGTTGACTCCACAGTGTAGGTGTGTGTCCCTTTGACATTGTTTTCGAATAGGAGTTTGACTCCCATTCCTCCAAGGGACAATGCTCCTTGTAGGGTGATGGTTGGGCCTGGCGAGTTGCTGCAGCCCGAAGACGAAATGGAGGTTTGGATGTTTACCGGGGTCGAGAAACTCGCGCTGACGGTCGTGGATGCGTGGGCGATTGAAGCTAGCCCTAGGCTGAGAAGGACTACGAGTGCTCCGACTATCTTCTTCATGGGATTTTCGCATTTGATTCTCTCCCGTAATATTTCATCCAATACATTTGGACGGTCTGCACGTTATCACAAGACTCGTCAGACAACACATTAGAGAATACAAGTGAATAGTGCTTACGACATCCTAATTCTATCACCCTATATCTATAGCAGCACTTGGGTGCACGGTGCTGGTATATCCCTAGGTACTTGCGACATTGGTTTACTATTCGCGGGAGTGGTTTTGAAGAGAGTTCCCCTAGGATGCCCAGGTGAGAGATAGTGGAACGGTTTCGTGAGTGGACTCCTTCAGGCGCTCGGAGAGAAGAACTTGCTGGGCTAAGCTCGTGTAGCGCGCCCGATCGTCCCAATCAAACTTATACCAATGACGAATGAGGTGATAGGAACGGAGATCCGCCAGTTACACGTTGCAGGAAGAACCGAGAGGGTTCCACGAAGGGGAACGAATTGCAAAGGTTTCTGTCTGGACCCTGCTTGCTCTCGGGATTGTAGAGATAGGGTTCAGTCTTGTAACTCTCAGTGTCGCGCTCCTTGCTGACGGCATCGACTCCATCGGCGATGCTGTCGTAACCTTCTTCGTCTGGACGGGTCTGCGGTTTGTTCGTCGTAGGCCGAGCCGCCGGTTCCAGTACGGTTACTACAAGGTCGAAAGCTTCACGGCTTTTATCACGGGCATAATCCTGATACCAGTTTCGGCTTACATTCTCTTTCGATCCTATCGTGCTCTCTTCAGCCCTGAGTCGCTGAGACTGCCTGTACTGGCACTAGTAGTGTTGGTGGCTGCGGGTCTGGGCAGCTTGTACAGAGCATTGCAGATGCGGAGGGTCGCCAACAAGTACAATATTCTGTCTCTCAAGCTCGACGCGAAGAACTCGATCAAGGACACAACGTCCAGCTTCGTTGCCTTCGGCAGCGTGCTTCTATCGTCGATCGGAATCTATCATGCAGACGCGATCGGAGGAATGCTGGTCGCCGTGTACATACTGACAGTCGCATATGTTACTATCAGAGAATCGAGTCTGGTGCTCTTGGACGAGTTCCACGAACCCGAACTCTCCAAGGAAATTGAATCAGTGATCAGGTCACACAAGCACGTCAAGGGTATCCGAGACTTGCGTCTTCGAAGGGCCGGTCCCTTCGTTGTGGGAGCGCTGGAAGTGGAGGTTGACGGGAGCATACCACTCAATCAAGCGCACGAGGTCGCCACCCAAATAGAATTGTCAGTTAGGGCCGCAATCAAAGGCATTAGACGACTCGTGGTTACACCCGTGCCACATGTTGATCCTCACGAACACCCTCATGATCACTACACGGCCCGATAGGGTTGCCTCCGAGTGTGGATCCGGATCGACAATGGGTCGGTTTTTCGAAAAGCAGGGATTTATCACGCGAAGGTTGATCGTATAGATTCTTCTAGGTATCTCCGATATTATCGGATCTTTTCACGACCCGGGACGGGAGTGTCCGATACAACCTGTTGATATTGTGGTAGGATAGAACATTGTCTGGCCGATTCCAAGGCGTATTCCCAAGGACTATCAGGCAGGCAAGGTTTCGAGAGAATTCACGCATTGTCGTCGGAGGACTACACTTCAGCTTCCGAATTGTCATCTCAATTCATAGGCGTTTTCCTAGGGACAATCAGGTCAATCGGGTCGCAAGCTATCTCTTGTGGTGGACCGGGCGGGATTTGAACCCGCGGCCTTCCGGTGTCTTGACACGTTCCGGTTTGCAAACCGGACGTTCTTCGGCCTGACATCGTCAGTATACCAGGCTGAACTACCGGCCCACTGTTCAGCCGGCTTGATTCTGGTTTGGTTAAATCTTGTTGGTGGGGCCGCCGCCGGGACGTTCACACCCTGTGGGGTGGTTTGAACCCGGCCTCCAGGCTCCAATGGCCAAGGCGTCTAAAGGCGCCTTTCAGGCCTGTACGCTACCAAGCTACGTTACGGCGGCCACGGAAGAGACACCGTTTGTCGGGAATATGTAAGTTTCCAGGTGTCGGTTAGACCCCGCCTTTTTTCGAGGAAAATCTGTCGCTTTTGCGACCTTTGAGGGCGGCATTTGATACACCAATCTATCCATTTTTCCGGAATAGAGCGCATCTTATTTCAACGAACATGATCGAAGGAGTCGGCTGTGAAATCAAAGAGGCTGCGAAGCTGTTCTTGAATCGGAATCAAAATCCTGCAAAAGCGCTATGCAATCCATCCGCTCTTAGGCCGTTCCAGACTGAATTTGGCAAGTCCGAAGAAAGAGTTAATGATGCTACGGGTCTTTCGACTCACCCTTCCAGCCGCGCTACTGATTTCGCTCACATGGATGACACTATTCACTGACACTGCCCGCCAGGCCGTCATCAACGCCCTAGGCGCTAATGCAAACGTCATAGTCTTCATCCTCGGACTATTCGTTGTCGTAGGCTTGTACTGGATCATGGGCATCTACGAGCGAAAGATACTCTACGAGAATCGCCACGTTAGACCCGCCTTCTAGGAAAGAGACTCTCGCTTACAGAGTTACCTGTTTCCGACTGTTCGGACGCAGAATTAGCGCTGGCTGTCGCTCTTTGCCAGCGGGTATCGAGGCTTTTCTCATCTCCCCAGATTCGTGATTCAACCTTGTCGGTTCTTGCGATCGAACAGGCCCCCAGCGAATAAGCGAACATCATAAGAACTGTTGCAAAGTTTGGGTTCTCATGCGCCTAGGAAAGCTTCCCTACGTGACTCTATGGGCAGTCAAGTTCGATGATGTGAGGAGGCTTTACAAAGAGATTCTAGGGATTCCAGTTGCAGAAGAGAACCCGAACTTTATCATGTTTGACACCAAAGGAAGTAGGTTGGCGTTTCACAGGCTACCGAAAGGGTCGCGTCTTGATCGTCGGACCGTAGAGTTGCACTTGGAAGTGGACGATGTGGACGAGGTCTACTCATCACTGCAACGGAAAGGGGTGAAGTTTGAGGAAGAACCTGCGAATAGACCGTGGGGAACCCGGATGGCCAGTTTTCACGATCCCGAAGGATATACAGTTGAGATTATTGGACCCCTGAGAGAACGTCAGACTACCGCTACCGGCTAGGTGTCTCTTGTCTTCTTGACCTTCTTCTCTACCCTCAAAGTAGGTGAGCCGGGAAAGAAGTATGGCATTGTTGCCGATGCAGCAGGCGGAGTCCCAGTTTCTTCCTTCGCAGATTCGACCACGTGCTGTGGGACGACTTCGAGAACTCCAGATTGGCTAAGCACACGATATCCTTCGAGGCCCCTATGGCGTAGAAACTTGTGCAAGAGCAGTTTCAGCTCGCGGTGCTTGGCCCCTTCTACCTGAATCTGGCTCCCTCTAGTCTTAACCCGACCCTGAACATGATCTCTGAGAAAATTTGCGGCTTGAGTTGCCTCTTTGGGAATCCGTTTGAATTCTATGGTCTCCAAACCCAGGCTCATCATTTAACGCATAACTTGGCAGCGTAAAGGCTTGAAAAGTCCGTCAGAGATCTCCGGCAATTGCCCCATTCGACGCACTCTTGGAAAGAATAGCGATAGATTGATCAGACTTTTTCGGCTTCAGTCTTGTAATACTCAGCCAAGTCGAAACTCTCTCTAACCTGTTTCTCTAACTCTTCCATCGGAGGATAAACTGCTCTGTAGACCTCAAGGGGTCCAATGTGTGACTTTACGTTAATCATGTACGTGGGGAAAGCTGCGTGGTGGAAGATCCGCTTGCTGTCCCATGAGTCCTGCTTGTCTTCGTCTCCGTAGTTAACGTGAAACCTCTTGAATCTAACCTTCCCTGCATTTTCATGTGTCATTTTCTCTGCTAGAGCCTTGAAGAGTGGCTTCTGGGTCTCACATCCTGAGCATCCTTGACGGGTTATTGACGTGACGTAGACAATCCCGTACTCGTTCACGAGGTCGTTCAAGGCCTCGCTGGTTGTTCTTTTCTTCAGCTCTTGAAAACTGAGAACCTCAAGGGGATCGGCTGGAGGGGTCTCTGTTGAAGTCTGCAAACTTGTCGATGGCTATTCAGTCGTTGATCAATATATCCTAGCCGTTGGTAGATTTGGAAGCCTCGAAAACTATTCTGGGGATTGGTGGGGGGAAAACGGGAAGGGTCTCGTTAAGGCCCGCGCTTTTCCATGCCACCTGCTGGGGTATAGATGTCTGGCCCAGGGTTGTTGCCAGTGAGTTTCTATTGTAGCCAAACGGTAGGAGTAGGTTTGCTGTTGAAGAGATTAGTATGTCGATGTATCTTTGGTGGTCGTAAACTGTATTCTCGTCTGTTAGTTCTGGAGCTGTAGCCTTCGTCTCATGTTTCTTTGAACTGTCATACGTTAAGACGTAGCTAATTTGCTGTCCTGCGTGAACTGTTGCGCCTTCGTTTTTTAGGAGTTGTGCCGCGATAGCTTGTGGCACTTTGTGCGAATATTCGCTAGGGTTCTTGCTCAAGCTTCTCGTAATTACGAGATCTTCGATGGGAACTAGGTTGGTCCGAAGTTTCCAGGCGTATTCTTCAACAATTTCGAGAGCTTGGGAGATTAGGGCAAGGAATTGTTCAGAGTTGTCTGCATTCGAAAATAGCGAAAGAATCGCTTTTTGGCAGCTTTTGACAATCGGTGGTGTGTCGTGGCGTCTTAGATCTATTCCTCTAATTTTTAGAGTTCTATCTTGAAAGATGCCATAGTATCTGTTGAGGACTTGTGCTTGTGAATCAGTCTTCGAGTTTAGGAAGACTATCCATTTGTATCGACCTTCAAAGTTCAGCGGAATTTCGAGTTCCTTTTGTAATAGTGCGCAAAGCGTCTCATAATCCGCATCTGTTGCTCCATGCTTTGTAAGCCACATCGAGTCAACGATTCCGTGCACGAGCGTGAAGCCTTGGGTCTGGGCTAAAGCCACCGCACGGTCGAGGATTGATCGGGAATAAGCGCATGTCGCAATGTGAGCGTCTATTTTACCGAAACGAGCATTCTTGAATCCAAGGTATCCAAATGAACATACTAGAATCCATTTTAGAGCTGACTGGCGTTGATCGTACATAATCTTGCTTTTTTCATCATGGGTTGTTTTCTTTAGCTTCTTGTAGTTCATTCGTCTTTTTAGAAGAATTTCTAGCGATTGAGGAACTATGCCCGTCTGCTTGGTACAGATTCTGTAGTCGAGCTCCGGGACTCTTTTCAAAGAAGTGGGACAGCATTTGCAGTTGACTGTTTCTCCACTCAGGTTCATGTCTTTCATCAGAGTCGGATAGAGGCTGGTAAAGTCCAGTTCTCCGACTTCGTCGTGTATTCCTGTCGTGGGTCCAAAGATGAGACCTCCCCGGTCCGCGTCCACAACTTCTTCGCTGTCTTTCCATTCCTCAGGCTGGTTTTTGCTCCATGGTACGAGAACTTCTTTCTTTGTAGCGTGGTAGAGTTGGAGGCTGGTCATGTTGGTGCCGATTGTTGCGCGGCTTGCGCGCTGAATTGGAATTATGCATGTCCGAGATATTTCGAAGAGTCCTTCGAGGCCACAGTCGGCGCTTATGAACGCGTTATGGCTATCAATGTGCAGTCGACCTAGCAGTCGAGCTGCTGTCTCACGGTATAGGATCTTTCCATAGGAGAAGTAGGAGTGGCCTTGGACTTCGTAGACGTGTAGCGGTGAGGGGTCGCGCCCGAGGATTAGTCGGTCAAGTACTCTGTTCTTATTGGCGCGTCGTGCGAGACAGGGGAAAATGAACGAGTCTCCACCTTCCGTGATTGCAATATCAGGGTCTTCTTCTTGGAAGATGGAAACTAGGTCGAGAATCTTGTCAGTTTCACTGCCTGAGTCTATTGTGACAAGTTCTTCATTGTTTGTCCTGACTTGGATAGTGTCAAGCTCGTCTTCAAACGTTCGGATTTTCTTGGTTTTTCTCGTCTTGATTTTTAACTCGATCTTTCGGAGAGTAGGTAGATTGTAGTCGATTGTTTCTCTAGAGTCTTTCATGCTCCAACGGATTTCGTCGCCTTTTTCATCTGCTTCGACAAGCGCTAATGGGAATAGGTCTTTCTGGTAGAGGTAGACTTGCGGAGCGGGAATGTCAACATCGTAGAGGCGGAAACGGGAGTACCGTCCTTCCTTTTGTATTCTGTTCGCAAGCTTTGATGCCTCAGCGTCGCTTTCCACTTCGACTTCGAGGACTCGGGATTTTTCTAGATCGCCTGCTCTCTCAAACTTTTCGACAAAGCGGTACTGCTCTATGTACGGGTTGCTAGCCAATTCTAACAGGTCTCGGTAATCTCCTCCAACGTGGAGCTTCGGCTTCCATCTGTCGACGAGCCTGATGCATTTTCCATCGGTTTTTTTCAACCAGACTACCATCTGGCCCGGCTTGTGGTAGAGGTCGAGAATCCAGCCTAGGTGTTTCACGAGAATGATTTGCGCTCTCTATCAGAAAGATAGAAGAGAGCCCTGAAGGATGAAAGTGAAGCAGTGTAAAACCAGTCTATGTTGATCTTCCGTTCTGGAAGTCTTTCATACGAGCATCGTCCCACTCTGTCTGTCTTCGTAGGAGGCAATCGGTTGGGAGAAGCTCAGAGGTCAAAGTCGACTGACAAGCTTGCGGACTTCGACAAGTTGTGGGACTATGCTCATCCGGATGTCACTGAGAGGAGGTTCCGTGAGCTTCTTCCTGCCGCACTGGATTCTCTCGATCTCTGTTATCTTTCTCAGCTTCTGACCCAGATTGCGAGAGTCGAGGGTTTGCAGCGCAAGTTTCAGAACGCGCACCAGACTCTCGATCGGGTCCAGAAGGCACTGCCGAAGACCGACGGTAGGACACTGATCAGGTATCTGCTTGAGCGCGGAAGGGTCTACAACTCTTCGGGGAACGAGGAGGAGGCGAAGCGCCTCTTCCTGCAAGCGTTCTACTTGGCCATTGGATCGAAGGAGGAATTCTATGCGGTGGACGCTGCCCACATGGTAGCCATCGTTGAATCTCCAAGAAGCCGGTTGGAGTGGAACTTGAAAGCATTGGATTTGGCTGACAACTCGACTGATGAAAAGGCTCGTAACTGGAGAGGTAGCTTGTACAACAACCTCGGCTGGACCTATTTTGACCAAGGAGACTATCAAGAGGCGCTGTTCATGTTCGAAAAGGCTCTAGACTTTCGAACGCAACAAGGCGATACTGTCAACGTGGGAGTTGCAAAGTGGTGCGTTGCAAAGACGTTGCGTGTGATGGGCCACACTGAGGCGGCTCTGGACATGCAGCAGCAGCTCTTCGAGGAATACCAAGCGGCCGGGAGAAAGAGCGGATTCGTCTACGAAGAGATCGCCGAGTGCATGCTTGTCTTGGGGAGGGAGACTGAGGCTGAAGGATGGTTTGCGGCTGCTTACAATGAACTCTCAAAGGACCCGACAGTTGCAAACGACCGGGATCGTCTGATTAGGATGAAGACCCTGGGAAAAGTTGGAATGCAAGGACAATCTTAGTGGTCTATTGGTAAGAATCGGGTGAGTGTTTGGTGGTCTAGGGCCACTTCGTGTTGCTGTTCTGGAACGAAGGGGTGTCGCGCAACTATAAGTTGCGTATAGGCGCCTCTGTCCTTGAGACTTGCTGTAACATGGGCTGTGTGAGTGAGATAACCCTCCATGGTCTTGTTTCTAGTCTTTAGGTTCGTGACAAGGATGAGCATGTTTTTCTCCTCCGCGGTCTCTGCTAGGAATCTTATGCTTGCGCGGAAGAGGTCGAGGGATTCTTTCTTTTCGCGTACGTCGGGGTCGCAGAAGAGTGCTGTAATGTCCGAGACGACCGTGAGGCTAGCATTGCACTCGTCTAAAGCTGAGGGAAGCTTGTCCATTATGAGGTTGTAGACTTGATGGTGTGTGAAGGCTCTACTCAGATGGATACGTTCCTGAACCCTCTCATTGTCCAGCTCAAGCTCAATGGCGTGTTGTGAAACAGTGTACGAGTCGAAGATGTTTCCTGCGTCTATGAAGATGACGTTGCTGTTCAACCCTTCTGGAGCGGGGAGTGTTGCTCTGACGCAGAGTAGTAGAGAAAGGGCGTTAGACTGCTCGCCTTGGAGGAAAACCAGCTGGCCTCTCTTTAGAACCAGTATCCTGTCGATATCATCAATTCCTGTAGTTATGTTGGGCTGAAAGTCTCTTGGGAGACTGCTTCCCCTGCGGGCTTGGCTTTGGTATGATGAACGATCCTCTTGGTCTACGAGAGTCTCAGCGTTTCTACACTTCAGGTTCGTGAGCAGTCGTCGTCTAGGCGGTAGAATGGAGGGTTGACAGCCGAGGACTCTGTCAAGTTCGAAACCGCAGCCTGGGCATGAATTGTTGAAGACTATCTGTATCTTTTGAGGGTCGATCTGGTGCTTGGAGAGGACTAGCGCTTCATCGCATAGGATACAGTGGTAGAGGTAGCCTTCGACGCCACTGCTAGCGTCTAGCTGCCAAGTTTTTGGCTCGAGACGGTCGATACTTTGGCGTGTCTGCATCGCAGGTTCAATATTTTGAGGGTCCTAGTCTTCTCGACTGTTTTTGGGCGCAGCGTCTTCTACGCCTTTCTCTGTTATCTGGAAGTATGTTTCAGATTCTGGCAAGTATGGAGAGTCGATTACTTTTGCCACTCGTAGTCCCTTGCTCGCTTTTCGTAGCATTATCCGGTGGGTTGATGCGTGGGCTAGTATGTTTCCGCCTGCTGGGCGCGTTGGGTCTCCGAAGAATGCTTGGGGGTTGGCTTGGACTTGGTTTGTTATGACTACTGCTAGGTTTAGGGCTTGGGCGATTCGTAGTAGCTTGTGTAGGTGGCTGTTTAGGCGTTGTTGGCGTTCGCTGAGTGATTCTCTTCCGATGTATTCGCCTCTGAAGTGGGAGAGGATCGAGTCTACGACTAGTAGTTTGATTTTTTCTTCTTGGCAGATTTTGAACGCGTGGTCTACTGTTAGAATTTGATGGTCGCTATTGTAGACTCTGCTGTAGATTATCCCGTCAAGAATCTTCTCTGGGTCCACCTGCATGGCCTGGGCCATTTGGTAGACTCGTTGGGCGGCGAAGGTTCCTTCAGTGTCGACGAACAGGACTTTGCCTTCGAGGCCGCCGTCTTTGACTGGTAGTTGTGTCATGACGCTTAGCTTCATGCAGATCTGTGATTTGCCTGCGCCGAATTCTCCGACGAATTCTGTTATTGCCTGGGTCTCGAGTCCTCCGCCTAGTAGCTTGTCGAGGTTGTTGCTTGCGAAGCTGAGCCTTTGGAGGTTTTGTCTTCTCTCGTAGAGCTGTTTTGCTGTTATGAACTCTGTCTGGATTGTTTCCCGGGCTGCTCTTGAGATTTTGAGTGCTACGCTGTTTTCTAGGCCTGCTTTTTCGATCAGTTCGCGTGTTGGGGCTATTGCGAGGGATGAGATAGAGTCGTAGCCTGCTTCTCTGAGCTTGTTAGCGGTTACTGGTCCGACTCCGTTCAGGTCTTGGATATCGACTATTTCTTCAGCCAAAGACTATCGTTCAGATGCTGGAAGGGTCCGCGCTTATCTCTCAAAGTGAGCAGTGAAAGTAATC
>WNGD01002738.1_pt1 | contig 29719 bp, 28 predicted proteins | sample 5400671 | NCBI WGS metagenome assembly WNGD01 (sample SAMN13153369, study PRJNA577476) | soil metagenome | isolation source: 40 cm soil or saprolite under grassland replicate 2 | place: USA:California | collected 2016-06-15
GATCGCGCGGGTGCCCGGGGTGGCCGCCACCTCCGCGGTCGACCACTCCTATGCCTACGTCGGCCCGGACCTTCAGGACACCTTTGGCATCGAAGCGGCCAATATCGGCAAGGCGACGACGCTGCGGGATTCCTACTTCATCGGGGGCGGGGCGCAGACCATGATGGGGCGTCTGCAGCGCAGGGCGGACGGGATTCTGGTCTCCAAAGAGACGATCACCGACTACTCCCTGAAGATCGGCGATCTGTTGCGGCTGCGCGTGCTCGACCACCGCAGCGGGAACTTCCGCACCGTGCCCTTCCACGTGGTCGGCACCGTGCAGGAGTTTCCCTCGGCCCCGCGCGATTCGTTCATGGTCGCCAACCTCGCCTATCTCAACAGGGCGGATCGAGCCGGTGGTCCAAACGTCGTCTTCGCCAAGACCTCCGAAGACCCCGCCGCCGTGGCCTCCCGCGTCGCCGCGGCGACGCGGGCCGACGGGGTGATCGTGAAGGACGTTCGCCGGCAGGCCGTGCAGACGGTCAGCTCGATCACCACAGTCGATCTAACCGGGATCAGCCGCTTGGAGGAGGCGTTCGCGATCCTCCTTGCCGCCGCGGCGATGTGGCTGTTCGTCAGCCTCGCCGTCAGCGAGCGCCGGCACGAACTCGCGACGATGGCGGCGCTCGGCGCCTCACTGCGCAACATCGGCGCCTTTGTCCGCAGCGAGGCCGCCGCGGTTCTCGGCGGCGCCGTGCTCTTGGCCGTGTTCCTTGGCTGGCTACTCGCCGAGATGCTGGTGGCGATGCTCCAGCACGTCTTCGATCCCCCTCCGGACCATCTCGCCGTGCCCTGGGGCTTTCTCGGCCTCCTCCTCCTGGGTGCGGTCCTAGGCGGTGTCCTCGCTGCCGCGGCAGCCGCTCGGAGTTTGCGACGCCTGCCGCTCGGGGCGATCCTGCGAGAGCAGTGATGGATCCTCACCTACGAGCACGCAGTGCTCCGTTGCAACGCTTGCGTCGCATCGTCCTGCTCGCGGCCATGATCTCCCTCGTCCCGGTGGCCGTCTCCTATGTCGGCGCGATGAGCAAACCCCGCAACGTCGACCTCGGTGTCGCCAGCGTTGAGTGGCTGCGTTCCCATGGCGGCAACCCGCTTGTCTCTGAAATCGAGAACGTGTACTACACGTTGACGGCACCCTCCAAGGGCGGCCCGCCGCTGAGGTCGCTGCCCCAGATCGGGGTGGCCGACGCGTCCCGCGGCGGGCAGGCAACCTCCCCTTACCGGCCGCCACCGATCAAGCCGCTCATCCATCCGGCCCTGAAGGGGGAGGGGGTGTGGCACGCTGCCTCCGCCAACGCAGGCCGGGAGCCGCCGGTGCTACTGACGACCTTCCGCAGCGATCCCGAATACCCGCGGTTCGTCGCCGGCGTCGCCTGGATCGACTCCAGGCGGACCCACCTCGCATACATGCCGGGCCTCGCCGAGCCGCCGGAAATCTCCCATCGCGGGCCGGCGGAGGTGCCGCCGGCTCTGCGCGACCGGGTGGTCGCCACGTTCAACGGCGGCTTTCCGCTCGAAACCTCGAACGCCGGGCTGATCTACCGCGGCGAACCGGTGGCGCCGATGGTCAACGGCATCGCCACCCTGGTCGAGTATCGCGGCGGCCGCGTCGACATCGTCCGCTGGCACGACGGGGAAAAGCCGGTCACGGGCATCTGGTTCGCCAAGCAGAACCTGCCGCCGATCATCTACGAAGGCAGGCTCAATTCCAACCTCAGCGACGGGCCGGAATGGGGAGACACGGTCAACAACGCGATCCGCGTTTGGCGCTCGGGCCTTGGCATCGACCGCCGCGGCAACCTGATCTACGCTGCCGCCGACAATCAGACGGTGGGCTCGCTGGCGGAAATCCTCAAGCGGGCCGGCGCCGTGCGGGCGCTCGAGCTGGACATCAACGAAGACTGGACCAGCTTCATCACCTACCGCCATCCCGGGGCGGTCGAACCGTCCAACCTGCTGCCGGAAATGCTCCGGCCGGACACGCGCTACCTCACCCCCGACGAACGCGATTTCTTCGCCGTCTACAAGAAGCAGGGAGGGGGTGGGTGATAGCGCCGAGGCGGATCACTCCCGAAGCAAGGGCACGGCGGACGTTGCTGGCCGACGCGGTGCTGGCGCTAATACTTGCCTTCCTTCTACTCCAGCTAGCGGCCGGGCTCGGCGTGGTCGCTGCCATCGCCGTCCCTCTGCTCCTCGTCGGCCTTGCCTGGATCGGCGTGAAAAGGTTGGTCGCGAGGGCCAGGCTTAGACGGCGAAGGCAGACGAGGGCTTAGTCGCCAGAGCCCATGGCTCTCACCTCGGGGCTCCGTTCGACGCCGGAACCTCGAAGGAGAAGGAGCTGCCGCCTCCCTCGGCGCTCTCCACCCAGATGCGGCCGCTATGCGCGCGAACGATCTCCCGGCTGATCGAGAGGCCCAGCCCACTGCCGCCGCTGGCGCGGGCTCGCGAGGCATCCACCCGGTAGAACCGGTCGAAGATCCGCGACCGCGCCCCCTCGGGGATCCCCGGGCCCGAATCCTTGACCGTGAGCCCGGCCTTGCCATCGTGTGACCAGACGCGCACTTCGACCTCATCTCCCCGCTCGCTGTACTTGAGCGCGTTGTCCAAGAGGTTGGTCACCACCTGCCGGACGAGATCGGCATCGGCGTGGGCGACGGCCTCCCCCTTGACCAGCTTGATCTCGACACCCCTGGCGGCGGCGCTCGGCTTCAGGCGCTCAGGTTCTCCACGATCCTGGTCATCCGGTCGATCTCCTCGCGGGCGCTCTCGAGAACCGCGCGCGCCTCGGGATCCAATCTCTCCTCGAGCAGCGTCACATCGATCTCCGAGCGCATCACCGCCAGCGGGGTGCGCAGCTCGTGTGAGGCGTCGGCAACCAGCCGCTGCTTCTCGTCGACCCCTCGCTCGATCCTCTCGAGCATGCGGTTCAGCGTCCTCCCAAGGCGGCCCAGCTCGTCTTCGCGCTTCGGCTCGCTGAGGCGCTCATGGATGCGGTCGATACCGATCCGGTCCGCCGCCTCGGCCATCTGCCCCACCGGGCGCAGCGCCCGGCGCGCCAACCACCACCCTCCGGCGGCGGCTGCCACCAGCGCCGCGAGGCCACCGACGACGAGCAGGAAGGTCACGCTCGCGACGGAGTCTTCGACGCTTCTGAGCGACTGCCCTACGACGAGCACACGATCACCGTTTCCAGCCGTCACGTCTCCCACCAATAGCCTGAACGATTGCCCCGTCGGCGCAAGCGCCCGGGTGGTGAAGAAATGCTTTGCGCTCAGGGCACGCGCAACCTGCTCGGGCGCCACCATCGGGCGGTGCGCCTCCCGGCCGTAGGCGACGAGGACGTGACCCGAGCCATCGAGCATCTGCGAGGCGGCAGGCCCCTGGGGCAGCGCGTGAAGAAGCGACGCGCTGACATCGACGAACTCGGCTCGTCCCTCGGGATACGCTCGGGCAAGCTGCGCGGCGTCCGCCTCCAGTGAGCGTTCGACCCGCTGCTCGAGATCGGATCGCAGTTGCACCACGACGAAGACGGCGAGCACGGCGATGATCGTCGCCAGCACACCCACGTACCACGCAGTCAGCCGAGCCCGAAACGAGAGCCGCATTTTTCTACTCCGACTTGAGCGAGTAGCCCACGCCGCGCACGGTGCGGATCAGGGGACGGCCAAACGGCTGCTCCAACTTCCTGCGGAGATAGCTCACGTAGACGTCCACGATGTTCGTCGACCCGGCGTAGTTCATGTCCCACACATGTTCCAGCAGATGAGTCCGCGAGACGACGTCTCCGGGATGGCGCGCCAGGAACTCGAGCAGGGCGAACTCCCGGGCGGTCAGCTCGATCTGCCGCCCGGCGCGCGCCACCGTGTGCCTGGCTGGATCCACCTCGAGGTCGCCGACGACTATCCGCGCCGGGCGCTCCCCCGGATTGCGCCGCAGCAGGGCCCGAAGGCGGGCGAGGAGCTCGTCGAACGCGAAGGGCTTGACGAGATAGTCGTCGGCGCCCGAGTCGAGCCCGCGGATGCGATCGTCAACCCCGTCTCGAGCAGTCAGCATCAGCACCGGCGGCCACTTCTCCTTGCCGCGAAGGTCCCTGCAGACCTGGAAGCCGTCCTGTCCCGGGAGCATCACGTCCAGCACGATCGCGTCGTAGTCGTAGACGCTCGCCTGGCGGATCGCCTCCTCGCCATCCACAGCGAGGTCGACGGCGTAGCCCACCCGGCGAAGTCCCCGAGCGAGAGCGTCCGACATCTTGGTCTCGTCCTCAACGACCAGTACTCGCATTGTCCCTCGGCTGTTTTCAGCCAATCATCCCGCTTCGCGCCGACCCTCGGTCACGGCTCCTCTGTGAAGCGGAAGCTAGCCAGAGACCTTGAGAGGACCGTTAGAGAATCGGGCCTTCGTTTTCATCGTCCTCTAATGCATGTCGCGGTACTTTGCCGGCGATCGACGTTGAATGCTCGTAGCATCCAGATTCCGACGGTACTCGCGGTCGCCGCGGTTGCGGCGGCGGGCGCCGGCTGCGGCTCGTCCGGGGGCAGCGCGTCGACGAGCTCTGCGAGTAACGCCGCCGCGGCGGCGGGTCCCGCCTCAGCCGATGGGCCGTGGTCGCCGCCGGCGATCGACCCCGCGAATTTCGTCTCGCGGGTGGACAACCCGTACCTGCCCCTGGTGCCCGGCACGACGCTGCGTTACCGGGGAGTGATGAAGGACGGCACCACCCCGCAGGTCGATACCTTCGCCGTCACGCACCAGAAGAAACGCGTCATGGGCGTGACCTGCACCGTGGTGCGCGACACGGTGACCTCGAGGGGGCGGCCGGTGGAGCGAACCTACGACTGGTTTGCGCAGGACCGGCAGGGCAACGTCTGGTACATGGGTGAGGAGACGCAGGAGCTCAAGCACGGGCGCTTCGGCAAGATGATCGACTCCGGCCCGGCCGGCAAGAACGGCGCGCAACCCGGCCTGATGATGGAGGCGCATCCGATCAAGGGCGATTCCTACTGGCAGTTCCACTGGCCCGGGCATGCCATGGACACGGCGATCGTGCTCGGAAGCGGCGGCCGGGTCAAGCTCCCGTATCGATCCTTCAAGCACACCCTGCTGACCCAGGAGCAGTCGCCGCTGGAGCCTGGCGTCAAGGACCGGAAGTGGTCGGTGCGGGGAATTGGCTACGTCCAGGAGCGGGCGGCGAGTGGAACCCAAGAGCAAATCAAGCTGGTCAGCGTGACACGAGGAGGGAAGCAATGAACCCGAAGAGTCGTTCAACCCGAGCGAGGGCGATCCTGGCGTTGGGCGTGGCCTACGCGCTGATTGGAGGTGCCTCCGCCGCCGCAACCCCCTACGCCGGAGCCACAACACCCGGTCCGATCGAGTCGGGGGCCGGGCCGGGATGGCCGGCGACGCTCAGCCCGAGCGATTTCGTCGCCCGGGTCGACAACCCCTGGTTCCCCCTCCAGCCCGGGAGCGAATACCGCTACACGGGCTTGAAGGATCAGACGAAGACCGTTGACGTCGTCAAGGTGACTGGCAGAACCAAGCGGATCCTTGGCGTCAAGACGACGGTGGTCCACGATGTCGTTTCAGTGAATGGCAGGCCCGAGGAGGTGACGGATGACTACTACGCCCAGGATCGTCACGGCAATGTCTGGTACTTCGGCGAGGCCACAAAGGAGCTCGACAGCCACGGCAACACCACCAGCACCGAAGGCTCCTTTCAAGCCGGCGTAAACGGCGCCCGCGCCGGCGTCCTCGTCCCAGGCCATCCGAAAGTCGGGCTGGCCGCCCGTCAGGAGTTCTCCAGGGGCCAGGCCGAAGACCACTTCAAGGTCCTCGACCTGAACGCCAGGGTCTCGGTGCCCTTCGTGTCCTCAGACCATGCGCTGCGGACCAGGGAGTGGACGCCGCTCGAGCCCAAGGTGCTCGACAACAAGTACTACGTTCGCGGGATCGGCACCGTCCGCGAGATCGCGGTCAGGGGCCCGGTCGAGCGGCTGAGGCTCGTTTCCTTCAAGAAGGGTTGAGGCGTTCGTAAGGGCGATTACGAACGTTCGCTAACAATGCGCTAAGGTTCCGCGAACTTTAGTGGGCGGGGCTTTGCGCGCCGTCCCCTGCGCAGGAACGGATCGATGCCCGCAGAACAGACCCAAGCGATGCCCAGAGCAAGACGGCGAGAGAAGGGCGGCGAGGAGCCGCGGCGGCCGCGCCGCGCCCGCGCGCCGATCGTCGAGCTGCGCGACACGACCAAGGTCTATCCGGGTGGGCACATGGCGCTCGACCGCGTCTCGCTGGCGATCGACCGCGGCGAGTTCGCCTTCCTGGTCGGCCCGACGGGCTGCGGCAAGTCGACCCTGATCAAGCTGCTGATCCGCGAGCTGGCGGCGACCGAGGGCAGCGTGCGCATCGCCGGACGCGACATCGGCGCTCTGCCGGAGAAGAAGATCCCCCAGCTGCGACGCAACATTGGCACCGTCTTCCAGGACTTCAAGCTGTTGCCCGACCGCACCGTCTACGACAACGTCGCCTACGCGCTCCAGGTGCTCGGCGCCAGCCGCGCCGAGATCCGCGAGAAGGTGGCGGAGACGCTGCGCCTGGTCGGCCTCTCGACCAAGCTCCACAGCTACCCCGACCAGCTCTCCGGCGGCGAGCAGCAGCGCGTCTCGATCGCCCGCGCCTTCGTCAACCACCCGCCGCTGCTGCTCGCCGACGAGCCGAGCGGCAATCTCGACCCCGTCACCTCGATCGGGGTGATGCAGCTCCTCTACCGGATCAACAAGACCGGCACCACGGTCCTCGTCGTCACCCACGACCGCGAGATGGTCGACAGCATGCAGCGCCGCGTGATCGAGCTCTACGAGGGCCGCGTCGTCCGCGACGAGGTCAGCGGCGGCTACACGGAGGAGTCGACCACCGAGTTCGGCCTACGCATGCGGGCCGAGATGGGCGTCGGCCCCGAGGGGCAGACGAACGGCCACGACGCGCACGACTCGCCCTTCTGACATGTCGCGGCTCTTCTTCTTCATCCAGGAGGCATTCCGGGCGCTGCGCCGCAACGCGGCCCCGAGCATGGCGGCGATCGTCACCACGGTGGTCACCGTGATCCTGCTCGGCGTCCTGATCCCGGTCCTGCAGACGACCCAGGCGAAGAGCAACCAGATCAGCGACAGCCTCGAATTCCGGGTCCCCGTCTACGACGACGCGACCAACGGGGAAATAAGCGACCTTCAAAGGAAGCTGGAAGCGATCCCCCACGCCGCATCGGTGCACTTCATCACCAAGCCCGAGGCGCTCGCCGAATTCAAGGGGGAGTTCGGAGAAAAGAAAGTCGAAGAATCGCTCACCCAGCTCAACGGCCACAACCCGCTGCCCGCCAACTTCGCCGTCAAGGCCGACAACGCCGGCAACCTCGCCTCCGTGCGTGCGGCGGTGGCGCCGCCGGGCCCGAACGGCAAGCCGAAGCCGATCGCGTCGATCATCCCACCCGAAAACGCCACCTTCGCGCCCCAGCAGGGCATCCAGAAGATCGCGCAGGTGACGAGCGCGCTGAAGATCGTGCTGACCGTGATCACCGCGCTGCTGATCGCCGCCTCGCTGATGCTGGTCGGCAACACGATCAGGCTCTCGATCTACACCCGCCGCCGCGAGGTTGAGGTGATGCGCCTCGTCGGCGCCTCCCGTTGGTTCATCCGCTGGCCCTTCATGATCGAGGGCGTAGTGGTCGGCTTCGCGGGCGGCCTGGTGGCCATACTGATCCTGTGGCTGGGCAAGATCACCGTCGTCGACCCCCTCAGCAACACCTTCTCCTTCCTGGCGACGGAGCAGAGCAGCACGCTCTCCTTCCCGGCGCTGGTCGCGATCCTCTTCCTCGCCGCGGTCCTGGTCTCGGCGGTCGGCTCCGGCGTCACCCTGCGTCGCTTCCTCAAGGTCTAGGACCCCGGTGAGCGCGGCTGGCTCGGATCGCGGCGCTGGTCGCCGCCCTCCTCGTCACGCTCTGCGCCGGGATCTGGCTGGGAGGGCATCCCGGCAAGCTGCCCGGCTTCCTCCGCGACCGGTTCGTCGACGACACCGCCGGCCTCAGCGGCGAAGCCGCCGAAACGATCGAGGACAACTACTTCCGGGCGGTGCCGCAGAGCGAGCTGGCCGGGTCGTCCCTGCGCGGCATGGTGCAGGGGCTGCGGCGCCGCTACCGCGACCGCTTCTCCGATTACTTCTCGCCGCGGATGCTGGAGCGCTTCAACGAGGAAATCTCGGGTCGCTTCTCGGGAATCGGGCTCACCGTCACGGCGGTGAAGCGGGGCCTGCGCGCCGACCGCGTCTTCGCTCGCTCGCCGGCCGCCCGCGCCGGGATCGAAGCCGGCGACGTGATCGTCTCCGTCGACGGCCACTCGATCGCTGGGGAGAGCACGGAGAAAGCGACCGCCAAGGTCAAAGGTCCCGAAGGGACCGAGGTGCGGATCGGCGTGGTGCGGCCACCGGGCAAGACGGTGCGCGAGCTGACGCTGACGCGAGCGCAGATCGCGCTGCCGGTGGCGCTGAGCAAAGTCGAGACGGTGCGCGGGCGCAAGCTCGGCTACGTCCGCCTGCTCAGCTTCAGCCTCGGCGCCCACGCCTTCCTGCGCCGCGCGGTTCGCAAGGTCGAGCGCGGGGGGGCGCGGGGCATCGTCCTCGACCTGCGCGGCAACGGCGGCGGCCTGCTCGAAGAGGCGGTGCTCAGCGCGAGCGTCTTCCTGCCGGAGGGGGAAGTGGTGGTGTCGACCAGGTCGCGGACCCAGGGCGACGCCGTCTACAAGACGGAGGGGGCCAACCTGCCGCGGCGACCGCTGGTCGTGCTGATCGACCGCGGCACCGCCTCCGCGGCGGAGGCGCTGACAGCGGCGCTGGCCGACGACGCCGGCGCCCCCGTGGTCGGCACCAGGTCCTTCGGCAAGGGCGTCTTCCAGCAGGACGTCGGGCTCTCCAACGGAGGCGCCCTGAAGCTGACGATCGGCGAGTACTTCACACCCGACGGCGCCAACCTGGGTGGCAAGGGGATCCATCCCGACGTGCCGGCCCGCGACCTGCCGGGCACGGCGCGCGACGAGGCGCTCGGCCGGGCCCTGCGGGTGCTCGCGGCCCAGGGCAGCGGGTGAGCGAGCGCGATTGGCGCTACTACCGTGCGCGCTCCCGGGCCCGCGGGCGCGGGCGGGAGCGCTCCAGGCCGAAGACGGCCAGCGGCGCGGTCGAGGCGCTGCTGCGGGAGCGGCTCGGGAGGCGTGGCTTCCCGGCCTCGCTCGAGCTCGAGGCGGGCCGCTCCGCCGAGGCCGCCGAGCGCAGCTCCCTCCGCCGCCGCGACCTGACCGAGCTGCCCACGTTCACGGTCGACCCGGCCACCGCGCGCGACTTCGACGACGCCGTCTCGGCGCGGCGGGAGGGGGACGGCGCGCGGCTCTGGGTCCACATCGCTGACGTCGCAGCCCACGTCAAGCCCGGCTCGCCGCTCGACGAGGAGGCGCGGCGCCGCGCCAACAGCACCTACGTCCCGGGCGCGGTCGAGCCGATGCTGCCCCACCCCCTCAGCGAGGAGGCGTGCAGCCTTGCGCCGGGCGTGGAGCGGCTCGCGGTCAGCGCCGAGATCGAGCTGGGGGCGGACGGCGCCGTTCGCGCCGCCAGCTTCTACCGCAGCCGCATCCGCTCCGACGCCCGCCTCGACTACGACGAGCTCGACGTGATCTTCGCCGGCCGCGCCCGGCCCCCGGAGCCGGTGGCCGAGCCGCTGGTCGTGGCGAGGGAGGTCGCGGCGGCGCTGGGTGAGCGGCGCGGCGCGACCGGCCTCGACGTCGAGTCCACCGAGCCCGAGTTCCGCTTCGATGCGGAGGGCAATCCAACCGGCGCCCGCGCCATCGCGCAGACCGAGTCCCACCGCCTGATCGAGCGGTTGATGATCCTTACCAACGAGCAGGTCGCCGGCCTGCTGGAGCGAAAGCGGGTGCCGGCGATCTACCGCGTCCATCCCCCGCCCGATCCGCCGCGGATCGAGCGGCTGGTCGCGCAGCTGCACGCGCTCGGGGTGCCGACGCCGCCGCTGCGCGAGGGCCTCGCCCCGCGCCAGGCGAGAGAGGTGGCGGCGGAGGCGAGCCGGCTGGCGACGCGGGAGGCGGCGCGGCGCGGGCACGGCCGCGAGGCGTATACATCGCTCGTGCTCCGTTCCCTCCAGCAAGCCCGCTACAGCGAGCGCAACAGCGGCCACGCCGGCCTCGGCAGCGCCGCCTACTGTCACTTCACCTCGCCGATCCGCCGCTACCCCGACCTCGTCGTCCACCGCGCGCTGCTGGCGACGCTGGGGGAGGGGGAGGAGGCGCCGCGGGCCGCGGAGGCCCGGATCGTCGCCCAGCACTGCTCCGAGCGCGAGCGCGATTCGGCCCAGATCGAGCGCGACGCCGACGACGTCTGCGCCGCCTTCCTGCTCGAGCGCGAGCTGGCGGAGCGCGGCGGGGAGGCGAAGTTCGAGGGGGAAGTGTCGGGGACGATCCGGGCCGGCGCCTTCGCCGGCTTCGGCGGCGAGCTGGGCGACGTCTACGAGGGCTTCCTCCCGGCGCGCTTGATGGCGGGCGAGCGCTTCGAGCTGGACGAGACCGAGACGGCGCTGGTCGGGCGCGAGTCGGGCCAACCGCCGCGCCCGCCACAGGTTCGAGACTGTCGAGAAGCTCGAGGCGGGGATCGTGCTGCGCGGCTCGGAGGTGAAGTCGCTGCGGGGCGGCAAGGCGCAGATGGCCGACGCCTACGCGGTGGTCGACAAGGGCGAGGTCTGGCTGCGCAATCTCCATATTCCCGCCTATGAGCCGGCCAGCCGCGAGAACCACGAGCCCGAGAGACCCCGCAAGCTGCTGCTGCACCGCGCCGAGATCGAGCGCCTGATCGGCAAGACGGCGGAGCGGGGCCTGACGCTGATCCCGCTGCGCGTCTACTTCAAGGGCCCGCGAGCGAAGGTCGAGCTGGCGCTGGCCCGTGGCAAGGAGGGACGCGATCGTCGCCGCGAGATCGCGGAGCGCGACGTGCGGCGAGAGGTCGAGCGCGAATTCAAGGGCAGAATGAGGTAGCTTCGAGCTTGATGCGCTCCAGATTTGCCCCGCTCTTGCCGATGGCGGCGCTCTTCATGGCCCTGGTCCCTGCCGAGGCCCGGGCGGAATCGTTCCCCGAAAAGGCGGGCAACTTCGTCAGCGACCACACCCAGTACTTCGTCGCCGGCCTGGTCGTGGCGATCCTGCTGCTCCTGCTCGTGGTCCGTATCACGCAGCGGCGCGCCAAGGAGAAGGCGGCCAAGAAGGGTGCGGGCAAGGGACCGAGTGCTCCGCCGCCGCCGACGACGACGCCCGGCGCGCCGTCCGCGGCGCCCGCCCCACAGGCCCGAACCGCCGAGCCGCCGCCGGTTGCGGCGCCCGGTTCGTCGGCGCCGCCGCCTTCGAGCGCCGGCCAGCCGCTGAGCCCCAAGGACAAGCGCAGGCAGGCGCGCGAGCAGCAGCGCGCGGCTCGCGCCGAGTACCGAAAACGGCGCCAGGAAGAGGTCAAGCGCCGCAGGGAAGAACGGGCTAGGCAGCGGGCCGAACGCCGGGGCAAGCCGGCCGGCGCTCGCCGTTCGGGCAGGCGCGCGCAGAAGGAAGCGGCGAAGGCGGAGCGGCAGCTGGCCGAAGCCCGAGCCGCGCACGAGCGCGAGCTGCTTCAGCGGGAAGGTCAAGTCCCGGGCGCGGCCCAGCCGGGCGTTGCCCAGCCGGCCCCACCGGCGCCGGCGCAGACGCCCCCGCCCGTGCAAGCAGTGCCGCCTTCGCCAGCTGGGCAGATGCCGCCGCTCGCCCCCGTGCCTCCACCAGGCGGAGTTGGAGCGGCGCCGCCCGAATACGGCGATCCGGCGACGGCCGAACAGCGGGTGCGCGCCAAGGTCGAGGAGATCCAGCGCGAGGAGGAGCGGATCCGGGCCGAGGCCGACCGGCGCATCCAGGAGGCCGAACGGCTACAGCGCGAAGCCGAGGAACGCACCGCCCGCGCCGAAACGACCCGGGCGACCCAGAGCATGGAGCCGGTCGCGCCCCTTCAGCCCCAGGCGCGGGCGCAGCCCCAACCCACCGTGCCGCCCCCGGCTCAGCCGCCGGGCGGCAATTTGCAGGGCGCCGAGCAGCGCCTGGAGCAGGAGCGGCAAGCGCAGGAGCGTGCGATGACGGAGGCCCAGGAGCGCCTTCGCCAGATCGAGGAGCGCACCAAGGCCGCGGAGGCGCGCGCCGCCGAGGCCGAGCGCCTCGCCAAGCTGAAGTCTGAAGAGGAGGAGCGAGAGCGTCGCCTGCGCGAGGTTCGCGAAAGCGTCGCGCAGGCGGAGGAACGCGCTCGCGAGGCCGAGCGCCGCGCGGCGGAAGCGGAGCAGGCAGTGGTCCGCGCCGTCCAGGCGCAAGGCGGCGAGCCGCCCCTGCCCCCGGCTGCCGCGGCGCCCGCGCCTCAACCGACACCGCCGCAACCGCAACCTCCGTCGCCCCAGCCGGCCCCGCCCGCCTCCGGGCCCCCCGCGCCTCAACCTCCAGCGCCTCAGTCTCCGACACCCCAACCGCCTCCCGCACCGACCCCACAACCCCCCGCACCGGCACCCCAGCCGCCTCCCTCGCCGACCCCGCCGCCCGCTGCGGCACAGTCCGTTGGCGGCACGATCGAGCTCAACACGGTCAGCTTCGAGGAGCTGCGCGCGCAGGGGCTGTCGGTTACTCAGGCCACGCGGCTGCTCGCCCACCGCGAGCGCCTCGGCCGCTTCAACTCCGTCGACGACCTCGACCAGGTCGTGGGCTTGCCCCAGGATCAGCTAGACGACCTGAAGCGCCGCTCAAGCGTCTGACGGTCAGTTACAGACCGTTGGCTTCCAGCAGCTTCAGCCAGACCTCGCTGCGGGTTGGGTAAGCGGCTACTGCGTGTCGTAGCTGCGGGAGGGGAACCTCGGCGACGATCGCGATGGTTGCCGCATGGAGGAAGTCGGCCGTCTCGAAGCCGGTGAAGGTGGCGCCGACGATCGTGTTGCGGGATTTGTCGACGACGATTCTCGAGGTTCCGCCGGTGCCCTTGCCCTGGAAGCTGGCGCCTGCCGTGCCGTCGGTGGCGACGTCGACCGCGACCGCGTCGATCCCCGTCTCCTTCGCTTCCTCCAGGGTCTTGCCCACTGCTGCGACCTGGGGGTCGGTGAAGGTGACGCGGGGGGAGCCGATCCCTTCGGCGGCTGCCTCGGCATTCCGCCCGAGGACATTCTCGGCGGCAACCCAGGCCTGGTACTTGCCCATGTGGGTGAACAGCGCCTGCCCGTTGACGTCGCCGACCGCGTAGAGCCATTCGCGATCGCCGACCCGCAGCCGGTCGTCGGTCCCCAGGAAGCCGCCCTCGCCTGGCTCGACGCCGGCCGACTCCAGGCCGATTCCTTCGGTGCGCGGCTTGCGACCGACCGCGACGAGGATCTCCTCTGCCTCGACGGCGTCGCCGTCGCCCAGCTCGACCGTGACACCGGGACCGCCGGCGACCACGCGCTGGGCGAGGACGCCTGTGCGCACATCGATCCCGTGCTCGCGAAGCGCGGTTGCCACCTGCTCGCCGGCGAAGGGCTCCTCGCGCAGCAGCAGGCGCTCCGCGCCCTCGATCAGGGTGACGGTCGTGCCGAGAGTCGACCAGGCCTGCGCCAGCTCGGCGCCGACCGGGCCGCCGCCGAGCACGATCATGCTCGCGGGAACCCGCTTCGAGGTCGTCCCCTCGCGGTTGTTCCAGGCCCGCACCGAGTCGAGTCCCTCGATCGGCGGCATCGCGGCGCTGCTGCCGGTGGCGACGACCACGGCGCGCCGCGCCGTCAGGACGTCGTCCCCGACCACGACCCGGCGCTCGCCGTCGAGCCGTCCCTCGCCCCGGAACAGCTCGATGCCGCGTTTCTCGAGCCAGGGAAGCTGCGCCGAGTCGTCGAGATCGTGGATCACCTCGTCACGGCGGTCGAGGACGGCCTGCGGGTCGAGGTTCCCCTTAACCGCCTCGGCGACACCGGGAATCCGCCGCGCCTCCGCCAGCAAGTCGCCCGGTCGCAGCAGCGCCTTCGAGGGCATGCACGCGTAGTAGGAGCACTCGCCGCCGACCAGGTGCGGCTCGACGATCGCCACCTCGAGCCCGCCGTCGGCGAGCCGGCCGGCGCAGACCTCGCCCGGAGCGCCGGCGCCCAGCACGATCGCGTCGAACTCCCTCTCGCTCACGCCAACAGTGTCTCGCTTCGCCTGCCTTTGCGCTTGGGCTTCCCGACGCGGAGCCGTACAATCGAACGAGACATAGCACGGGGGTGACAGGCTTCGACCTGGTCGATCCGTGCGACCGGTTGCAGGTCGAGGTTGCCGGAGGCCTCGTTAAACACCGGCACCAACCAATACGTGCGGACCACGAGTTCGCCCTCGCCGCTTAGTTAGAAGCTAAGCGATGAGAGTCGGTCCTCCCTCGCCCGCGGGGAGGGCAGCCGGCTTCAGAAAGTGGGCTCACCCGGGCGGATCGCCCCGTCCGCCAGGGGACATTTCAGAGGGCTCTGTCTCCCGCAGTGCCCGCCGGCGCGGACCCCGGGAGACGAGAACCAAGCGCCGGCTAAGCCTGTAGAGACCATCGCACAGCGGCCGGGCACGCCGGTTCGATTCCGGCCACCTCCATAAATTACGACTTTGTCGTGAATGCCGCAGTCTTGCGCTCCGGCGCAGGACCCAAGGGGCGATTCAGTACGACCCTTGCGCCCCTGCCGGGCGCCAGGGTTATGTTGCGGATCTTGATCCGCTCCGGCTTCGGGTCGGGTGCCGTGAGGTCGGCCCGCTCGAGGATCGTGCGCAGGACGATTCGCATCTCGTACTCGGCGAAGGCGGCGCCGATGCAGCGGCGCACCCCGCCGCCGAACGGGATCCAGGCGTAGTTGTCGGCCTTGCCGTCGAGGAAGCGCTCCGGGCGGAACTCCTCTGGGTCGGGGAAGAGGTTCTCCCGGTAGTGCAGCGCCGCGATCGCCGGCAGGACGAACGTCCCCGCCGGCAGCTCGTAGCCGGCGATCTCCGCCGGCGCGGTCAGCTTGCGCGCCACGTCGACGATCACGGGCCGCGCCCGCAGCGTCTCTTTCACCGTCGCGTCGAGGTAGTAGTCCTCGCCGGCGGCGATCGAGTCGCGCAGCCGCTCCAGCACCCGCGGCGTGCGCAGCAGCCGCTCCACCGCCCAGGCGAGGGCGGTCGCGGTCGTCTCGTGTCCGGCGCCGATGACGGTGATCAGCTCGTCGCGCAGCTCTTCGTCGCTCATCGGCGTCCCGTCGTCGTGCCGTGCACGCAGCAGCAGCGAGAGGACGTCGTCGCGCTCTTCGACCTCCGACTCGCGACGGCGAATCTCGATCTCCTCATAGATGAACTTGTCGAGCGCTTCGCGGGCGCGGAGAAAGCGCGCCCAGGGGCTCCAACGTCCGAGGTTGCGGCGCAATATCGGGAAGGCGGTGATCAGGTTGACGCGCTCGCCGAACCTGTCGATCAGGCGCTGGGCGCGGGAGAGGCGGCGCTCGTCGTGGACGCCGAAGACGGCGCGGAGGATCACCGCCAGAGTGATCCGCTGGGTGTGCGGGCGCAGCGCGAAGGGTTCGCCGACGGGCCAACTCTCGATCTCGCGCAGGGTGATCTCGCGCATCAGCTCGCCGTAGCGCCGCACGCTCTCGCCGTGGAAGGGAGGCAGCAGGAGCTTGCGCTGGCGCATGTGCGGCGCCTCGTCGAGGGTCAGTACGGAATTCGGCCCGAGCGCCGGCTCGAGCACGGTGGCGTTCGCCTCGCCGGCGTGGAACTGGGTTGGTGCGCCGGTGAAGACCGCTTTGACCAGCTCCGGGCTGGCGACGTAGACGACACGGCCGAAGTAGGGGAAGGAGACGGTGAAGACGTCTCCGTAACGGCGCTGGAGACGAGCGAAGAAGTCGAGCGGCTCGCGCGCGTATCGCAGCCCCTGCACCAGCGCCGGCGTGCTCGGGCCGGGCGGGAAGCTGGGCACGGCGAGCGGGGCAGAGGATCGCGGGATCGTCGCTTGCTCCATCCTCCTGGACCTTACGGCAAACTGGCTGATCAGCCAATGTCGCTAGAAAACAATGGTGCGGGCGCCGTCGAGCAGGACCCGGTCGTCGAGATGGGCCTTGACCGCGCGGGCGAGGACGAGCCGCTCGATGTCGCGGCCGATCCGCATCAGGTCGTCGACCTCGTCGCGGTGGCTGACCCGGGTCACGTCCTGGTCGATGATCGGGCCGGCGTCGAGATCCTCGGTCACGTAGTGGGCGGTGGCGCCGATCAGCTTGACGCCGCGCTCGTGTGCCCTCTGGTAGGGGTCGGCGCCGACGAAGGCGGGCAGGAAGCTGTGGTGGATGTTGATCGCCGGCGCGTTCAGCCGCCGCAGGAAGTCGCCGGAGAGCACCTGCATGTAGCGGGCGAGGACGAGCAGGTCGATCTGGCCTTCGAGCAGCTCCAGCATTCGCGCCTCGGCCTCGCCCTTGCTCCCCGGCTCGACCGGCACGTGGTGGAAGGGAAGGCCGAGCGAGGCGACCTGGTCGGCGTGGTCGGGATGGTTGGAGACCACCGTTACCAGCTCGGCGCCGAGCTCGCCGCTGCGCCAGCGCCAGAGCAGGTCGGAGAGGCAGTGGTCTTCGCGCGAGACCATGATCGCGACCCGCTTGCGCTCGCCCGACTCGGCGAAGCGGCAGTCCATCCGCAACGGACCGGCGATCTCCTCCGCGAAGCGCCGGTAGAGCGCCTCGCGATCCGCCGCTGGCGCCGGCTCGAAGGCCATCCGCATGAAGAACCGCCCCTCCTCGCTGGAATGCTGGTCAGCGTCGACGATGTTGAGCCCGGCGTCGGCGAGGAAGCCGCTGACCGCGGCGATCAGTCCCGGCTGGTCCGGGCAGGCAAGCAGCAGCCGCGATGTCGGGTGCTCGGCGATCCGCGAATCATGCCTGGCCGCTGGTGCAACGCGCTGTCCATCTATTGCATAGAGAAAACGTTGCACCCAGGGTGGGGCGGCGCAAGATGCGGTGCAGAGGCTTGGTTTCGGACACGGTCCCACGCCCAGCTTCGTGACGTTTGACGCTTGTGATGCAGGGTGTGTGACGGCGATCACCCTTTGGCGCGCGCGACCTCACCACGGTTCCGCGCTTGCTTACGAAACGCACATACATCGTCCCTGTCCTGATCGCCTGCATCGCATTTCCGGCGGCCGCCATCGCCGCGGCGGACGGCGACCATCCCGCGCCGCGGATCGGTGTCGCCGATGCGAAGCCTGCCAAGTCCGCCACGCTCGGGTGGTCCCTCGATCGCTTCCACCGCACGATTCGAGTCGTCGTGAAGCGGATGCGAGCCGAACACCGCGCCGCCTTGCGCCGGAAGAGGCGAGAGCTGTTCGCTTCGTTGCCGGCAGGCGTATCCCAGGCCACCCTCGACGCGATCGGCGCCTGCGAGTCCGGCGGCGACCCGACCGCTGTCTCCTCAGACGGGACGTATCGAGGCAAGTACCAGTTCGACTACGGCACCTGGGAATCGGTAGGCGGCACTGGCGACCCCGCAGCAGCCTCAGAAGCTGAGCAGGACTACCGCGCCGCTCTTCTCTACTCCCGCGCGGGCTCCAGCCCGTGGCCCATCTGCGGCTGATCCTGGGAAGAGGGGTCGGGTGCCCCTCCCCGCGGCTTGTACTTTTTCGTCAGTTCAATTGCGGCCAGCCGAACACGCTTCACCGAAAAAGTTGAGCGGGGAGGGGCACCCGACCCTCCCCTACGATCACGGGAATGAGCGGCGAGCGTCCCCACTCCGGATCCGCAGGGACCGAGGACGCCGCCTGGCAGCCTCTGCGGCCGTCAGCCGAAACGTTCCAGGTCGTAGCGCCTACGTTCCTTGCGCCTCTCCAGGCGCCCCTGGACCAGCGAGAGCACGATCACCAGGATCGCGAAGAAGGCGATCACGCCAAAGCAGAAGAAGGTGACGGTTTTGTCCGTCGTGGGCCCGGCAAGGCCGGTGCCGTTATCCGCAAATGCCGCAGGGGCGGCGGCCAGCAGCGCCGAGAAGGCGGCGCAGAGGGCCAATGCGAGGCGGGTGCGGCGCGACGGCTGCTTCACGTCCGCCAATCTAGCGCACCTCGCGGGCGCCACCCTCGCCCCAAAAATGGCGAACGGCCCGGGGCAGAGGGCCGTTCGCGCGACGAGAGAGGAATCTCGTGACGTCTCCAGCTTGCTACCCAATCGGCCTCTCGGGGTGAACATCCAGAGAAGCGGCAAGCGCGCCAATTCCGCAAATTAGGGGACTTCGAGCTGTGAAAATCCTGTAAACGCAGGGGCTTTGGTCGCAGCGCCGTCGTCGTGAGGGCATAGAATTGATTCCGCTCAGGCAATGGTCGCCTCTTGGCCCCTAGACGGTGCCGCCAATTTGAACCCACAGCAGACCATCAGGCTCGCGGTAATCGACGACGACAGCGGCTTCGTGACGGTGCTCGCGAAGCGGATCGAGGCAACCGGCTGGCAGCACCGCCAGCTCGCCAGCGCCGTGCCGCCCGAGGAGCTGGTGGCGATGAAGCTGAACGCCCTGCTGCTCGACCCGGCCGTGCTGGGCGACGAGTGCTGGAGCTACCTGGAGCGCGTTTGCGGGATGCTGCCCGACCTCGGCGTCGTCGTCTGCACCGGGCGCTCCACGGTGGCGCAACGCGTACGCGGCCTTCGCCTCGGAGTCGACGACTGGATCAACAAGCCGTGCCACCCCGAAGAGGCGGTGGCCCGCATCGAAGCCGTCTCGCGTCGCCGCCGCCGCGCCCGTCCCCACGCCGAAGCCGGTCCGCTGGTGGCCGGCGAGATGGAGATCCGCGCCGACCAGTTCCAGGCCTTTGTCGCCCGCAACAGCCTCGACCTGACACGGCGCGAGTTCGAGTTGCTGCTCCTGCTCGCCGAGGCGAAGGGCCAGGTGCTCGAGCGCGAGGCGATCTACCAGCGCGTGTGGGGGTACACGATGGCCCACGGCGACCGCTCGGTGGACGTCTTCGTCCGCAAGCTGCGCCACAAGCTCGAGAAGCGCTCACCCGGCTGGAGCTACATTCACACGCACTTCGGGGTCGGCTACCGGTTCGACCCCGAGCCGGCATCGGGCGCCGAGGTCCCCGTTCGGGAGCCCAGCCCTGCCGAGCCGGTCCCGATGGCCGAGCAGCTCGCCGCCTCCTGAGTCCGGCGATCCATACGCACAGCGGCATCGGCTACCGCTTCTCGCCCGACGGCTGAGCGCAAGCACCGGCTTGCCGGGTTCTGCCTTTTACATCTTTTTTACATCCTCGATACAGCCGGATAACAAGCTGCCTCGAGGCCGCTGAGAGTGTGGCGTAGAGGCTCAGATCGATTCCAACCTAAGGAGATACGCGTGACCAAGAGACTTCTCAGCGTCGGCGTGGCACTGGCGCTCACAATCGCTGTTGCCGCCTGCGGCTCGTCCTCGAGCGACAGCTCCGGCGGCGAATCCGGCTCTCCGCTGGTCGGCGCCGGCAGCACTCTCGTCGCTCCGCTGATGTCGAAATGGCAGTCCGACTACGCGAGCAGGACGGAAGAAACGGTCACCTACGGCGCGATCGGCAGCGGCGGCGGGATCGACCAGATCACCTCGCGCACGGTCGACTTCGGCGCCTCGGACGCCCCCCTGACGCCGGAACAGTTCGAAGAAGCCGAAGGCGTCGAGCAGATCCCCTGGGCGCTGAGCGGCACCGTGCCCGCCTACAACGTCAGCGGCGCCCCCGAAAACCTGAAGCTGAGCGGCGAAGTGCTGGCCGGCATCTACCTCGGCAAGATCACCCAGTGGGACGATCCCGCGATCGCCAAGCTCAACTCCGGCGCCAGCCTGCCGAGCACCAAGATCACGCCGGTCTACCGCAGCGACGGCAGCGGCGACACCTACGCGTTCACCAACTACCTCTCGACGATCAGCCCGGAGTTCAAGTCGACGGTGGGCACCTCGACCACGGTCAAGTTCCCGACCGGCGTCGGCGCCGAAAAGAACGACGGCGTCGCGGCGGCGATCTCGCAGACGGACGGGGCGATCGGCTACGTCGGCCTCGCCTACGCGCTCTCCAACGAACTCAGCATGCCGCTGGTCGAAAACTCGGCCGGGAACTTCCCCGAACCGGGCGTGGAAAGCGTCGAAGCCGCCGCCGACGCAGTTAGCAAGGTCGGTCCGAACAACGAAATCTCGCTCGCCAACCTCCCATCGACTGCGGAAGGCGCGTACCCGATCTCGACCTACACCTACGTGATCGTGCCGCTCGAAAGCGACAAGGCGGAAGCGCTGAAGAAGTTCATCGCCTACGCGATCGGCCCGGGACAGGAATACGGCCCCGACCTCGACTTCACGCCGCTGCCGAAGCAGGTCATCGCCGCCGACAAGAAGGCGATCGCCAAGATCGGCGGTTGAGGTTGGAGGCCGGCGCCATCAGCAGCCCCGTTCTGCGGGCCCGGCGCAACCGCATAGATCGCATCGGCGACCCGCTGCTGCGAGGCCTCTCCGGCCTCGCGGCGGCGCTCGCCGTCGCCGTCGTCGCCGGGATCGGCTACGAGGTGGTCCACATCGCCTGGCCGGCGATCTCCAAGTTCGGCATCGGCTTCCTCACCACCAACGACTGGAACCCGGTCACCGAACGCTACGGAGCCGCCCCGTTCATCTACGGGACGGCGGTCACCTCGGCGATCGCGCTGCTCTGCGCGGCGCCGCTCTCGATCGCGATCTCGATCTACCTGACCGAGCTGGCGCCGAGCCGGGTGCGGCGCCCGGTCGCGACCCTGGTCGACATGCTCGCCGCCATTCCCAGCGTCATCCTCGGGCTCTGGGGGATCCTCGTCCTCGGCCCCTTCATGCACGACACGATCGAGCCGGCGCTGAAGAGCGCGCTCGGCTTCCTGCCGATCTTCAGCGGCGACCCCTCCGCCTTCGGCTACCTCACCGCGGCCCTGATCCTGACGATCATGGCCACGCCGATCATCACCAGCGTCACCCGTGAGGTCTTCGAGACGGTGCCGGCGGAGCTGAAGGAGGGCGCCTACGCGCTCGGCGCGACCCGCTGGGAGATGGTCAGGCAGGTCGTGCTTCCCTACTCGCGGGCCGGCATCGTCGGCGCCACGATCCTCGGCCTCGGCCGGGCAATCGGCGAGGCGATCGCGGTCGCCCAGGTGATCGGCGGCGCCACCGGGATCAACGTCTCCCTCTTCCACACCGGCAGCACGATGGCGGCCCAGATCGCCGCCCAGTTCCAGGGCGCGCCGGGAGCGCTTCAGAAGCCGTCGCTGGCCTACCTCGGCCTGATCCTGCTGGCCTTCGCGGTGGTCGTCAACGTCGTCGCGCGGCTGATCGTCCAGCGCGGAACGCTGGGGGACACCGCGGTGACGCCGACCGAGGCGGAGGCGTTGTGAGCGCGGTAGCGACCGAACGTGCATATCTGATTCTTCGTGAGGGAGCGAAGCACGAGGTGATTGTGTGAGCACGCACGCGCTGCTGGTCGATCGCGGCAACCTGAGGCGGCGCAACCGCGTCAACCGGCTGGTCGAGGCCTCTTCGACCGTCGCCGCCCTGCTCGCGGTCGCCGTGCTGCTGATCGTCGTCGGCTCGGTCCTCTCGAAGGGGATCGGAGCGCTCAGCCTCCACTTCCTGACCACGCCGGCGGGGCTGTTCGGGGATACCAGCGGGGGCATCTCCAACGCGATCGTCGGCACCGCGATCATCGTCGGGATCGCGGCGCTGATTGCGATCCCGGTCGGCCTCCTGGTCGCGATCTACACCACCGAGTTCGCCCCCCAGCGCATCGCCCATCAGGTCCGCTTCGTCCTCGACCTGCTCAACGGGGTGCCGACGATCATCACGGGCATATTCGTCTATGGACTGCTCGTCGAACATCGCCATCAGAGCGGGTTCGCCGGCTCTGTCGCGCTGGCGATCGTCATGCTGCCGATCGTCGCCCGCACCGCCCAGGAGGTGCTGGCTCTCGTTCCCGGCACCCTGAAGGAGGCCGCCTACGCGCTCGGCGTGGCTCGCTGGCGGACCCTGGTGCGCGTGACCGTGCCGACCGCGGCCGGCGGGCTGATCACCGGCGCACTGCTCGCCGTCGCCCGCGTGGCGGGGGAGACGGCGCCGCTGATCCTGGTTTGCTCGATCTTCGGCCAGGGCGTGCTCACCGAACCGAGCGAAGCGCTGGCCTCGATCCCGGTCTTCATCTTCCAGGCCTCGGAGTCGCCCAGTCCCGAGGCGCACACCCAGGCCTGGGCCGCGGCGCTGATCCTGATTGCCTTCGTGCTCGCGCTCAACATCGTCGCCCGCGCCTTCTACGCTCGTTCCCGCAAGCGCATGGGGGCCTGATCCCCAAGCGTCCGCCCGCCACCCGAGGAGTCCTAGGATGGACAGCAGAGCTTCGACCGAGAGCCCAGCCATGACCGAGCCCAATCCGAAGTCCCAGGCGAGCCGTGAGGCCCCCGCCCAGCCAGCGGGCCCGACGATCTCCGTCGCCGGGGGAAGCTCCTCCCGGCTGGGGACGAAGAGTCGCGAGATCGGCAACCTGGAGCTGCGGGGCCTCAACGCCTTCTACGGGACGAACCACGCCGTTCGCGGGGTCAGCATGGATTTCGACTCCAACCGCGTCACGGCGATCATCGGCCCCTCCGGTTGCGGCAAGTCGACGATGGTGCGCTGCATCAACCGCATGCACGAGGAGATCGCCGGCGCTCGCGCCACCGGCAGGGTGATGCTGGACGGGCTCGACCTCTACGAGGGCGGCATCGACGTCGTCGCGGTCCGGCGCGCGGTCGGGATGGTCTTCCAGAAGCCGAACCCGTTCCCGACCATGTCGGTGATCGACAACGTGACCGCGGGCCTGCGCCTGACGGGCGCACCACGCAGCGAGATGGACGACCGCGGTCGCGAAGCCCTGGTCGGAGCCGGTCTCTGGGAGGAGGTGAAGGACCGGCTCAAGGCGCCCGGCGTCAGCCTTTCCGGCGGCCAGCAGCAGCGCCTCTGCATCGCCCGCGCCCTCGCCGTCGAACCCGAGGTCCTGTTGATGGACGAGCCCTGCTCGGCGCTGGACCCGGTCGCGACGCTGAGGATCGAGGAGCTGATCGGCGAGCTGAAGGAACGCGTGCCCGTGGTCATCGTCACCCACAACATGCAGCAGGCAGCGCGTGTCGCCGACACCACCGTCTTCATGCTGAACGGCGAGCTGATCGAGACCGGTCCGACCGACAAGATGTTCACCAACCCCGACGACGACCGCACGGAGCAGTACGTGACCGGGAAGTTCGGTTGATGAGCCCGACGGAGACCCGCACCCAGTACCAGGAGGAGCTGGACCGCCTCGAGGCGAGCGCGCTGGGCGGGCTCGACCTGGTCAGCGCGGCGCTCAGCCGCACCCTGGAGGCGATCGAGCACCAGGACGTCGAGCTGGCGCAGCTGGTGATCGCCGACGACGATCGCATCGACGGCCGCTACCTGGAGGTCCACCAGAGCCTGATCACGCTGCTCGCCACCCAGTCGCCGGTCGCCACGGACCTGCGGCTGATCTCCGCCCTCCTGCACGTCCTGAAGAACGTCGAGCGGATGGGCGATCAGTGCGTGAACATCTGCAAGATGATCCCCTTGAGCGGCAACGAGCCGCCCGCCGACGAGGAGATGGTGAAGCTGATCCTGGCGATGGGCGGGCAGACCCGCACCCTGATCAGCCAGGCGAAGCGGTCCTTCGAGGACCGCGACGTGGAGATGGCGCGCGACCTGGTTCGCCAGGACGACGTCGTCGACAACCTCAATCGTGACTGCTTCCGGCTGGCGCTGGAGATCGGCGACGACGCCGACAAGCGCGAATGGTCGATGACGATGCTGCTCGGCGCGCGGGCGATCGAGCGGATCGGCGACAACGCGGTCGACATCGGCGAGCAGGTCGCCTTCGTCGTCACGGGACTCTTCAGAGAGTTCGAGGACGCCTCGCATCCGACCGGGTAGGCGCGCGCCTACCCGGTCGGGTGCGATCCGAGCTGTCTGGGAACATGACGACGGGTCCCGGATGCTCTGTGCGGCGATAGATATTGGGTCGAATACCACACGCGTGTTGGTCGCGGAGCCGGTGGATGGGCAGTTGAAGAAGGTGAAGGAGCAGCGGGCCTATACGCGGATCAACAAGGCGCTGGATGAGGACGGGTCGATCCTGCCGGAGAAGGTCGAGGAGGTGGCGGAGGTCGTCGCCACGCAGGTGCGGCTGGCGCGGGAGCTGGGGGCTGAGACGATCCGCTCGGTGGCCACCGCCGCCGTCCGCGAAGCTTCCAACGGCGAGCAAGTTGCGCGGGCAATCGGCGAGGCCTCCGGCGTCGCGGTGGACATCCTCAGCGACGAGGAGGAGGGGCGACTCTCCTTCATCGGCGCGACCAAGACTCTCGGGCACCCGGTCGCGGGCAAGGTGGGCGTCGTCGACGTCGGCGGCGGCTCCACCGAGGTGATCCTCGGCACCGTCCCCGGCGGCGTGCGTGAGGTCCTCTCCTGGCGGGTCGGCTCCGGCGTGCTGGCCGACGAGCTGATTGCCTCGGACCCGCCCTCGGCGGCGGAGATCCGCAAGGTCCGCGACCGCATCGACGACCTCTTCGAGGGGGTCGAGATCGAGCACCCCGCGCAGGCGGTCGCGGTCGGCGGCAGCGCCACTTCGCTGCGGCGGCTGGTCGGCGCGGTGCTCGAGTACGAGACCCTGGAGCGGGGCATCCGCGTCCTCTGCGGCGATCCCGCCACCGAGGTGGCGCGGCGCTTCGAGCTCGACCCCGAAAGGGTGCGGATCCTCGCCACCGGCGTCCTCCTGCTGGAGAAGGTCTCCGAGCTGCTCGGGCAACCGCTCCAGATCGGCAAGGGCGGCCTGCGCGAGGGCGTCATCCTCGACCTCCTCAACGGCAGCGCCAACGGCTCCTCGCCGACTCGCCTCGCCGCGTAGAGGCCATCCCGGTAGGGGTTCCACTTAACTTTTTCTGAAAACAGTTGCCAGCTGCCCGCCAGCGTCGCCGCAGAAAAAGTACAAGACGTTCCACCCCTACCGGGATGGCCTCTCTAGGCTGAACGGATGGCGCGGGCCCGAGAAGTACCCGGATTCGACTGCCAGGAGCAATTCGCGCGGGCAGCAGCGAGGGTGGTCGAGGTTCGTGCGGCCGAGGTCTTCGAGCACTCGCGTGGCGTGCTCGACCTGAGTGAGATCGAGCGCCTGCACGACATGCGGGTGGCGACCCGCCGCCTGCGCGCCGCGATGGAGGTCTTCGAGCCCTGCTTCCCGCGCAAGCGCTTCCGCAAGACCCTGAAGAAGGTGAAGGCGCTGGCCGACGCACTGGGCGAGCGCCGCGATCGCGACGTGGCGATCGAGTTCCTCGAAGGTCTCGCCGGCGAGCTGCCCGACCCCGATCGCGGCGCGCTCGCCGCGTTGGTCGAGGCGCTGCGCGAGGAGCAGCGCGCCGCCAACGAGGACCTCGCCCCGTTCCTCGCGCGCAAGCGGCTGAGGAAGCTGCGGCGCCGCCTCGCCAAGCTCTCCGCGGCAGCGCGGAAGGCGCCGGCGGGTGGTGGCGGCCAGGCGGTCGGAGGCGCGGCGTGAAGGCGCGCGAGGTGCCGGGGCTCGACCCGGGAGAGCCGCTGCGGCCCAACGCGGCGCGGATCGTGCGGACCCGGCTCGACGAGTTGCGCTCACTCGCTCAGCCGGCGCTCGACCCGTCCGCCGCGACCGCCCAGCACGACATGCGGATCGCGGCGAAGCGGCTGCGCTACGTGCTCGAGATCACGGGGTCGTGCTTCGGCGCCGAGGCGGCGGCGGCCCGCGACGCGGCCCGCGAGCTGCAGGGCGTCCTCGGCGAGATCCACGACTGCGACGTGATGCTGCCGCGCGCCGAGGGGATCGAGTCCCTCGCGAGCCTGCTGCGGACCCGCCGCGAGCTGCTCTTCCGCCGCTTCCACGACCTCCTCCAGGCAGAGACCAGCAGGGGCATCTGGGCCGCCCTCGAACGCGCGCTGTAGCCTCAACGTCACCGGATCTTCACCCGAGCGGCTCCAAGGCCGGCAGTACGATGGCCGGATCGACGATCCGGCCCTCTATTTCAACCGCGAGCTGTCCTGGCTCGACTTCAACCGGCGCGTGCTGGAGCAGGCCGAGGACGCCGGCGTGCCATTGCTGGAGCGGGTCCGGTTCTGCGCGATCTACGCCTCGAACCTCGACGAGTTCTTCATGGTCCGGGTCGCCGGGCTGTTCGACCAGCTCGACGCCAGGATCGACGCGCGCGGCCCCGACGGCCTCGGCCCCGGCGAGCAGATCGACGCGATCCAGGCCCGCGTCCTGCAGCTCGACCGCCGCCTCCACGCCTGCTTCGACGGCGACCTGCGCCCCGCGCTGGAGGAGCACGGGATCCGCATCGTCTCGCTCGACTCCGCCAGCGATGCGGAGCGGCGCGAGATCGACGCCCGCTTCCACGAGCAGGTCTTCCCGACCCTGACGCCGCTGGTGATCGGCCTCGGCCGTCCCTTCCCCTACATCTCCAACCTCTCGCTCAGCCTCGGCGTGCTGCTGCGCGATCCCGAGAGCGGCGCCGAGATCATCGCCCGGGTCAAGGTGCCGAAGGAGCTGCTCGGCCGCTTCCTCCCGGTCGGCGAGGAGGGAAAGGCGTTCGTCCCGCTCGAGGAGGCGATCGCCGCCAACCTAGACACGCTCTTCCCGGGCACCGAGGTGGTCGACCACGGCTACTTCCGGGTCACCCGCGACGCTGACTTCACCGTCTCCGACGAGGCCGACGACCTGCTCCAGGCGGTCCAGGACGAGATCCGCCGCCGCCGCTTCGGCGAGGTGGTGCGGCTGGAGGCGGCGGCGGGGATGAACCCGAAGCTGCGCGAGCAGCTGATCGACGCGCTGCGGCTCGAGGACCGCGAGGTCTACGACGTCGATGGGCTGATCGACCTCTCCGACCTCAGCGACGTCGTCGACGTGCCGGGCCACGCCGAGCTGCGCTTCCCGCCCTGGACCCCGGTCACCCAGCCGCGCCTACAGGGCGAGGACGAGGAGCCGGTCGACATCTTCGCGGCGATCCGCCAGGGCGACATCCTCGTCCATCACCCATACGATTCGTTCGCGACCTCGGTCGAGCGATTCGTCGAACAGGCGGTCGCCGACCCCGACGTGCTGGCGATCAAGCACACCGTCTACCGGACCAGCGACGACTCGCCGCTGGTCCCGGCGCTGATCCGCGCCTCCGAACGCGGCAAGCAGGCCGTCTGCATGGTCGAGCTGAAGGCGCGCTTCGACGAGGAGGCGAACATCCACTGGGCGAAGTCGCTGGAGGAGGCCGGCGTCCACGTCGTCTACGGCATCCCGGGGCTGAAGACCCACGTGAAGGCGATTCTCGTCGTCCGCCGCGAGGGCGAGCGGGTGCGCGAGTACGTCCACATCGGGACGGGCAACTACCACCCGAAGACGGCCCGCCTGTATACAGACTTCGGCCTCTTCACCGCCGACGCCAAGATCGGCGCGGACGTCGCCGAGATGTTCAACTTCCTCACCGGCTACGGGCGCCCGGCAGAGTACCGCAAGGTCCTCGTCTCGCCGACGACGATGCGCGACCGCATCCTCGAAGAGGTCGAGGAGACGGTCGCGGCGCACCGGGCCGGGGAGGAGGCGCGGATCGCGCTGAAGATGAACTCCCTCGTCGACGCGGCATGCATCCAGGTGCTCTACGAGGCCTCCCAGGCCGGGGTCCAGGTCGACCTCAACGTGCGCGGCATCTGCTGCCTGCGCCCGGGCGTCCCAGGGGTCTCGGAGAACATCCGGGTCGTCTCGATCGTCGGCCGCTTCCTCGAGCACTCGCGGATCTACGCCTTCCAGCGCGGCGAGGAGACGCGGGTGCTGGTCGGCTCGGCCGACCTGATGCCGCGCAACCTCGACAGCCGGGTCGAGCTGGTGACGCCGGTCGACGATGCCGAGCCGAAGGCCGAGCTGCTCGACGTGCTGGAGCGCTGCTTCGCCGAGAACGCGAACGCCTGGGAGCTCGACGCCGAGGGCGTGTGGACGCGGCTGAGCGCGCCGGAGGGGGAGCGGCGCAGCGTCCAGGAGGAGCTGCGCGAGCGCCATGCGGCGCGCGCCGCCGAGCAGCTCGCGGCGGCTGCCGGCTGAGCGGTCCTTACCGCCACCTCGCGCAATAGGATGGCCCCGTGGCGCGTCTCTCCCTGCTGCCTCGCGACCGGACCTTCTTCGACCTCTTCATCGAGGCGGGCCAGAACGCCCTCCAGGCGGCCCGGTTGCTCGACGAGATGATCGCCGCCTGGCCCGATGCCGGCGGCCTTGGCCGCGACATCCTCAAGGCCGAGCAGGAGGGGGACCGGATCACCCACGACATCGTCCGGCGGCTCAACACGACCTTCGTCACGCCGATCGACCGCGAGGACATCTACGGCCTCGCGACCCAGATGGACGACATCGTCGACTACACCGAGGAGGCCGCCGACTTCATGGGCCTCTACAAGATCGAGGCGCCGATGGAGCAGGCCGGGGCGCTGACCAAAGTGCTGGTCTGCGCCTGCGAGCAGCTGGCCGAGGGGCTGGAGCGCCTGCGCGACTTCAAGGGCCTCGACAAATACTGGATCGAGATCCACCGGCTCGAGAACGAAGGGGACCGGATCTCCCGCGACGCGGTCGCCTCCCTCTTCTCCAACGGGATCGACGGCTTCCACGACACCGCCAACGTCGTCGCCACCTCGATCTCGACCCGGGCGGCGCGCCCCCAGGTGGCAATCGGGATCGCCTCGCTGCTCAACTTTGTCGGCGCCTTCATCTCGATCTCGGTCGCGGCGACCGTCGCCAACGACGTCGTCGACTCCGGGGTGATCACGCCGACCGTCGTCTTCGCCGGGCTGATCGGGGCGATCGCCTGGAACCTGGTCACCTGGTGGTTCGGCCTGCCCTCCAGCTCCTCCCACGCGCTGATCGGCGGCGTCGTCGGCTCGTCGGTGGCCGCGGCGGGGCTCGACGCGGTGCTCGCCGACGGGCTCGTCGGCAAGGTGCTGATCCCCGCCGTCATCGCCCCGATCCTGGCCCTCGCCGTCGCCGGCATCGCGATCGGACTCGTCTACCGGATCGTCGGGCGGCAGCGGCCGGGCACGGTGACGCGCGGCTTCCGCTACGGCCAGATCGTCTCCGGCGGGATGCTGGCGCTCGCGCACGGGACCAACGACGCGCAGAAGACGATGGGTGTGATCACCCTGGCGCTGATCCGGCGGCTGGCGGATCATCCGCACGACCGGGACGCGGATCATCAAGATGGACGCCGCCCAGGGGTTCTCGGCGCAGGGCGCCGGGGCGGCCGTGATCCTCGCCTCCACCCACTTCGGCTTCCCGCTCTCGACCACCCACGTGATCAACGGCGGCGTGATGGGAGCGGGAGCGGGGAAGCGGGTCTCCGCGGTGCGCTGGGGCGTCGCCGGCAACATCGTCGTTGCCTGGCTCCTCACCCTGCCCGCCGCGGCGGCGATCGGGGGCGCCGCCTACGGGATCACGCGTATCTTCGGCACGGGCGCGCTGGGGCCGATCCTCGTGACCCTGCTCTCGGTGTCGCTGATCGTCGCCGTGTTCGCCCGCCGCTCGCAACAGGGGGCGCCGCTGCCGGCGAGCTGAGCGATGGCCGTCG
>WNGD01004086.1_pt1 | contig 29685 bp, 30 predicted proteins | sample 5400671 | NCBI WGS metagenome assembly WNGD01 (sample SAMN13153369, study PRJNA577476) | soil metagenome | isolation source: 40 cm soil or saprolite under grassland replicate 2 | place: USA:California | collected 2016-06-15
GTTGTATTCACGCAACGTCTCGATCGCGTGGGGATTCACGCGATCGGCGGGTCGTGAGCCGGCGCTCTCGGCGTGGAATCGTCCTCCGCCCTTCCAGTTGAGCAGGGCTTCAGCCATCTGGCTGCGCGCCGAGTTGCCGGTACAGATGAATAGGACGCGGAACACGGCCTACTCGAGCGGCTTCCGCGCCCGCACGAACGCCCCCATCGCCTTCGCGTCGTCGATTTCGTAGATCCGCGTGGGCTCGATGCTGATCTGCTCGAACCCCTGCTCCGCGAGGAGGACCTTGAACTCCTCTTCTTCCAGGGCGCCCGCGACGCACCCGACCCACGCCTCCATGCTGCGGCGCACCGCCGACGGCAGCTCGCCCCGCACTACGACGTCCGACACGGCGAGCCGGCCGCCCGGCTTGAGCACCCGATGGGCCTCCTGGAGCACCCGGCGCTTGTCGGCCGACAGGTTGATCACGCAGTTCGAGATGATCACGTCCACCGAAGCGTCCGGTAGGGGGATCTGCTCGATGTCTCCTTTCAGGAACTCCACGTTCGCGACGCCCGCCTTGCGCTGGTTCTCACGCGCCAGGGCGAGCATCTCGTCGGTCATGTCCAGGCCGTAGGCCTTCCCCATCGGGCCTACGCGTTTTGCCGACAGCAGAACATCGATCCCCCCTCCCGACCCCAGGTCGAGCACCACTTCTCCCTCGTGGAGGTCGGCCAGTGCGGTAGGATTGCCGCAGCCAAGGGAGGCGAGTACCGCGCCCTCAGGGAGGGTGGCGGTCTCCGCGGCATCGTAGAGGTTCGAGCTGACGGGATCGCAGCCACAGCTGCCGGTCCCTCCACAACTCGCACGCTCCCCGCCAGCGACACGGAGAGCGGCCTGTCCGTACTTCTCCCTCACCGTCTGTTTGATCTTTATCAAGTTATCAAGAAATATTGATATGTAGGACACAAAAAACCGTCTAGCTGCAGCACGCGCGCGCGCAGCTGCCGGCATGCTTCCCCGGCTTCACTTCGGACGCGAACTTGGCGATCTCGTCGAGCGCTTCGCGACTGAGCGAGTAGTAAACCCACCGGCCTTCCCGGCGATCGGTCACGAGCCCCGCGTCCTTCAGGGTCTTGAGGTGAAACGAAAGCCGCGACTGCGCCGCCCCGAGCACGTCCTGCAGCTCGCACACGCAGCGCTCCCCGTGCGACAGCAGCCCCACGATCTCGAGCCGAGTTTCGTCCGAGAGCGCGTGGAAACTGCGGGCTGCTCGGCTGATGTCAGGAAGCGTCGTTACGGACATGAGCCGCAATATATCAAGTTGTGTTGATATGTCTAGTGCGGCTGCGTCGGCTTCATCATCTGGCGGTGCTGCTGGGTCCAGGCCTGCATCGAATCGGCCCACGCCTCCACCTTGGCCAGCTGGGATTGGGTGAGGACCGCCCTGGCCTGGGCCGCTGACGCGAGCATTGCCCAGTGCGCTTTGCCCATCGCGTTGTGGGCGGCCTCGAAGTGCACTTTCAACGCGCTCGTGTCGGGCGTCGGGGCGTTGGCGGCCTGTTCCAGCTCCTTCATGTGCGCCTGTGCCGCGACCTCGGCGGCCTCGTGAGCCGTCTGCGCGCCGTCCCGAAGCACCGTGAGGCGCGTGATCTGGTCGGCGGTGAGGCCGAGGGCATCCTTGCGCGCGAGGAGGTGCTGGGGTGTGTACAGCATCATCTTCATCATTGCCGGCCCCATCTGCCGCATCATCGGGTCACCCGCCATCTGACCCATGCCGCCCGGTCCCGTCATGGGGTGCTGCGCGGCGAGCGGCGTGGCCGCGAGCGCGAGGACCGCCAGCAACGTCTTGCAGGTCATATGACCCATGCTCCTTGGGAGATGCGTCAATACTAACGTCGTGCCCCATCGCACGTTCGACCAGGCGCTGGACTCGGGGCAGGAAAGACCGAAGCCGCGTAGGTTCCGGCTCGTGGCTCGATTGATCCCCGGCGTCCTCGCGCTCGCAGTCGTGGGCGGACAAGCCTTCGCGCAAGCCCGCGCGGACGCCTGGCGGCCGCAGACGGTGCCGCTGTTCGGCGCGAGCTACTCCCCGGACATCGGACTGCTGATCGGCGCCGGAATCATGCACACGCGCTACGGGTTCCGGGCGCTGCCGCCGAGCACCCGTGTGCTCGTCGAAGCCGCGTACGCGACCGGCGCCAGCGCATACCGCATCGACGTGGCAGGTGAGTTCCGGCGGCCGCTCCTGCCGACGATTCTCTCCGTCGAGCTGCGCGCGTCGGGACTCGAGTTCACGCGGTTCTATGGCGTGGGCAACACAACCGACCGGTCCCAGCCGGACAGCGTGTACCAGGTCCAGCAGAAGCAGCTGCTCGTCGCGCCACGGGTGGGGATCCCGCTGTCGCCCCGACTTCGGCTCACACTTGGGCCGTTGCTCAAATACGCCCACACGCCGAGCGATCCAGGCACCCTCCTCGCCACCACCGGTCCGTATTACGGCGCGGGGGACTTCGGTCAGGTCGGGGCGCGCGCCGGGCTCGAGCTCGACACGCGCGATCACACGGCCGCACCGGCCCGCGGCCTGCACGTGAGCATCGCGGCGCAGTGGTATCCCGCCGTCTGGGACGTCGTCCACCCGTTCGGGAGCGTCTCGGCGGAGGCGTCGACCTACCTGTCGGCGGGCGACCCGCAGTCCGCGACCCTCGCGCTCCGGGCGGGCGGCGCCGCGGTGGGCGGAACCGTCCCGTTCCAGGAGCTCGTGTTCGTGGGCGGCGGGACCACGGTCCGTGGCTACCCCGAGCAGCGCTTCGCCGGGCGGCGCGGTGCGTATGGGAACGCCGAGCTGCGCCTTTTGGCCGGTCGCCTACCGTTCGGCGACGTGGGCATCCTCGGCCTGGCGGACGCCGGACGGGTCTGGATCCCTGGGGAGTCGTCAGACCGCTGGCACGCCGCGGCCGGGGGCGGGGTCTGGCTGGCCTGGCAGCACCGCCGCGCCAACACGCTGTCGATCGCGTTGGCGAGAAGCCCCGAGCGCACCGCGACCTACGTCCGCGTCGGGTTCATGTTTTAGAGCCGTTGCGGTATGCAACACCTCGGTGGCCGGGTTGCCCTTCGGCGGCGTTACCCCGGTCGGCCGGGCCGCCTCTTTAGCAAGGAAACCCAAGCCCGCACAACGCTCCACTCGAAACGGCGGAGGCGACCTTGTCGTCCAGCGCAGGGCGCCTGAAGCACCGATGGAGCCGCGACCGTGCCGCGCCCCGGGCACCCCTCGTGGAGTTGGGACCCCTCCTGCGCCCGATCGCCGGTATCGACGTGACGGTGATCATTCCGGCGTACAACGAAGCCGCGAGCGTTGCCGACACGATCAAGAGCCTGCAAGCCCAGACCACGCCGCCGGCAGCGATCATCGTCGTGGACGACTGCTCGACCGACGAGACGGGCGACGTGGCCCGCGCGCTCGGGGTCATGGTCGTCCGACCGCCGACGAACACCGGGTCCAAGGCAGGGGCACAGAATTTCGGGCTTCGCTTCGTCCGGACGCCGCTCACCGTCGCCGTTGACGCCGATACCGTTCTCGCACGGGACGCCCTCGCGTGCCTGCTGCCGGCGTTCTACCATCCGGCGGTCGCGGCGGCGTGCGGTTTCGTGGTCCCCCAGCGGGTGCGGAGTCTGTGGGAGCGGGGGCGCTACATCGAGTATCTGTTCGCGTTCACGTACTACAAGCAGGTGCAGGAGTACTACGGGAAGCCGCTCATTTCCTCGGGCTGCTTCTCGATGTATCGGACCGACATCCTCGGGGCCCACAACGGCTGGTCGAACCGAACCCTCGCCGAGGATGTAGACCTGACCTGGAGCTTGTACCAAGCGGGCCATGAGGTGCGGTTCGTGCCGGACGCGGTGTGCTACCCGATCGAGCCCTGCACCCTCACGCTGATGGGGAAGCAGCTGCGGCGCTGGTCACACGGGTTCGTTCAGAACGTGAAGCTGCACTGGCGCGGGCTCCTCGGGGTGCCCTATCTGCGCTCCGCGGTGGCGGTGGCGTTCTGGGATGCGACGATCGCCGCCGCTCTCTACCTGGTGCTCCTGCCGATCCTCGCGCTCGTGCTCGCGAGGCCCTGGATACTGATCGGTTACGTGATCGATGCCCCTGCCGTGCTCGTTCCGGTCCTCGCCGGCGCCGCCCGGCGGCGCGAGATTCGCCGCGCGATCGCGAGCCTCCCCGCGTTCTTCGTACTGCGAACCGTCAACGCGGTTTTCTTTCTGCGGGCGGTCTGCGCCGAGCTGCTGCTCGGACGCTCGCTGCTCGTGTACGAGAAGGGGCACTGACGATGACGGCCGGGCTGCCGGGGACCGGGATCGGGGGGATGTTCTATCTGATCAGCGCGCTCGCGACGCCCCTGCGAGAAGGCTACTTGCGGATGCGGGGCCGCAGGTCCCGTGGGTGGCGCCTGGTTGCCGCGCAGACGGCGATTGCGAGCGCGGTCCTCGCGGGCATGTGGGCGACGGGCTGGCTGCTGGGCCTCGCGGTCCGCGCGTCCCATCGCGTCTTCCCGGCCGCGGCCACGTTGCATCCGGGCAGCCTGCTGCCCGCCGTGGTACTCCTCTTCAGCGTCGGGACCCTGGCCGTCGTGCTCCTCGGCGTCGAGTTGTTGCGCCTGTGGGTTCGCCGGCGCCCGGCCCGCGAGGCCAGCATCGACCGTCACCCGCGCCGGCGTGCCGTTGCTACCGGCGCGCGCCGCAGCCGGATCCTGGCACTCGTCGTGGGAGCGGTCGTCGCGGCGCACGCGCGCCCAGCCGCCGCACAGGGCGCAACCCTCGCCACGCGCCATTTGGGCCGCGCGGACTCGGCGTTCACTGCAGGGGATAGGCCGGCGGCCGAGCGGGAGTACGCGGCGGTCCTAGCCGCCGATCCGTGGAATTCCCACGCCACGTATCGACTCGCTCAGCTGCACCGCCATGATCCCCGGGTGGCGCTGCGGCTGTTCCGCCGCTACGTCGCGCTCGAGCCGTCGGACGCGTGGGGGTACATGGCGCTGGGGGACATGCTCGCGCGCGCAGGGCGCTGGGGCGCGGCGCTGCGCTGCTACGACGATGCGCTGCGCCTCGCTCCCGGTGAGCGGGACGCCGTGGTAGGGCGCGCGCGCACCTTGGTGCGGGCGCGCCGAACCGGTGCCGCCATCGCGGCCTACAAGGGATGGCTCGCCGCCCATCCCACCGACGCCGAGGTCAAGCGCGAGCTCGCGGCGGCGCGGGTGACGGCCGCCCCCGCCATAACGCCGCTGGTCGGCGGCAGCCACGATTCTGACGGGAACGCCACACTCAGGTTGGGTGGCGTCGCCGAGCTCGGGGCTTCCGGGCCGACCCGGCTCGGCGTGCGGGCGACCCGCGAGCAGGTTCGCGACAGCGTCACCGCCATCGGGCTCGACGAGCTCACGCTCCGTGTCGGCGCGCGGCCCACGGGCGCGCTGCAGATCGATGCGGAGGGGGGAGCGACTCGGGTCGACGCCGTGGGCGGCGCGGGCGCCACGCTCACCGCCACGGGCCAGCTGCGCGCCCGGTGGCGGGACCCGATGGGCGGACCGGCGATCGACCTCCGCGCGCGGCGGAACCTGATCGACGCGAGCCCGCTCCTCGTGATGAATCGGGTGGTACGAACGGAGATAGGCGCGATAGTCGAGGTGCCCGTCACGCGAGGACTCAAACTCCGCGGGATCGGCCGAACCGCCGCGTTGAGCAGCTCCATCGATGTGAACCACCGGACGACCCTCGCCGGTGTGGTGGCGGTGGCTGTGACGCCCAGCCTCGAGCTGTCGGGCCAGATGCACGAGATCCGCTACTCCCGGCCCTCGAGCGCGGGCTACTTCGCTCCCCGGCTCATCCAGATCGCGCAAGCGGGATCATATATCGAGCTCGAGACCGCCCGGTCTATCGTGCTCGCCTTCGATCTCGGCGCGGGCGTGCAGCGGGTGGCCCAGCAGGGTGCCGCCGTCGGGCCCTGGCGGCCGGCGCTGCGGCTCTATTCGCTCATCGCGGTGCCGCTGGCACCGGGGCGCGAGCTCCGGTTCGAGCTGGACAGCGACGATTCCGGCGTCGCCACCGAGTCGGCGACGACCGCGCAGTGGCGCTACCTCTCGATGCAGCTGTCGCTGCGCGTTGCCCTACCCTGACCCGCACGCGCCGGGCCCTTGAACTCCGAGCGGTCGCCGGCGTATACAGAGTGGCGTGACGTTCCTACCTCCGGCCTCCTGAGGAGCATCGCATGCGCGTCGCTTTGCCCAGCATTGTCACTATCCCGCTGTTCGCCGCCTGCGTCGCTCCGACTCCGGGCGCCGTCCGCCAGGTGCCCGATCCCGTCTCCACGCGCTATATCAATCCCGGAACGCTCGCGGCGCTGCCGGGCTTCACGCATGCCGTGCGCATCGGGCCGACGCTGTACGTGTCGGGCGAGGTCGCGCTCGACAGCACCGGCCGTCTCGTCGGTCCCGGCGACCTGGGTGCCCAGGCCACCCAAGCGTTCGCGAATCTCGCGACGGTGTTACGGATCGGCGGGGCGACGCCGGGCGACGTGGCAAAGCTCACGATTTACGTGGTGAACTACTCGCCCAAGGATCTCGACCGAATCCGGCAGGCGGCTCCGGATTTCTTCCCACAGCGGAACCCACCGGCGGGAATCGTGATCGGCGTCCAGTCGTTGCCGCAGGAAGGGCTGCTCATCGCGGTTGACGCCACGGCGGTGGTGCGGGCGATGATTCTGCCGCGCGACCAGCGTTCTCGAGAGCGGCCCTACTGAGTCACTTTCCGACGAGCCCCGTGAAAAACGGCAGGACGATCGACACGGCGATCAGCACGATGATGATCCATTCGAGCAGCTCCATCCGCTGCGTCGCCGCCCGGTCCGCCAATTTTCCGTAGATCCCGTCCAGGGTCTGCAGCTTGCGAGTGATGCTCACGTCCCACTCCGCGAGGTGGAAGCGGCGCGACACGTGGCCGTACACACGGGTGAGATACTGCTCGCCGATCAGCTTCAGGGCGTTCGTCACCTGCTCGAAGAGGACCGCTGCGTCGAGCTGCAGACGCCCGAGCCGTTGGAGCGGAAGCCCATAGGGGCTGGGCAGGAAGCGGCGCAGGCCGGGCGAGCGGCCGAGCAGGCCGTAGGCCCGCTCCAGGGCGTCGTCGAGCTGTGCGTCCAGATACCGCATCTCGAGCAGCTGGGTGTTCGCGAACTCGATCACCGCCCGTACATCCTCCCCCTCGGGATCGAACAACAGCGTCACGTCTGTGTCGATCAGCGTCGCGTCGTTCGGCCCGAACGAAAGGCGCGATGCGAGGGCGTCGCTCACTTCCTGCTGCGAGAGGGGGCGTGACTCGGCGCGCAGGACCTGGGCCACCGTCTGCGCGTGCTCGGTCCACAGCATGGACGCCTCCAGCGGCTCACTGAACGCCTCGATCTGGAACACGACGTAGTCCTCGACGAACTCGGCGAGACGGGAGCGGAACGCGGCGTCGCCCAGGGCCTCCACGAGCTGCTGCACCCGGCGCCGTGAGTCCGACTGGAGCTGCTCGTTGCCGTACAAGATCGTGCTGAGCCCCGGAAGCCCGGTGAGCGGGCCCTGGAGCGGGATGGCGTAGCTCACCGACACCGCGCCGAAGTCGTACAGCACGAACTCGACATAGGGCGCCGTGCCGTGCCCGCCGACCGCGAGCGACTCCGCCGGCTCGGTCACGCGCAGGGGAGCGGGGTCGTACTCGAAGAACGCCGGGGCGCGCCGCTTCTGCTTGACGGTCTGGCGCTGCGTAGCGCTCGCCAGCCGCCGCTCCGCCGCCGCGAGGTCGAACGCGTGGGCGACGTCGTAGGCGAACAGCACGTAACCGGTGCCTTCGGCGATTATCGGTGAGGCCAATCTCTCAATCCTCCTTCCCCTCCCGCGCCACGGTCGCCGTCGCGAACGCCGGCGCCGGCAGCAGCGGGAGCTTCAGGTGCTCCCGCGCCCGGTTCAGCGCATCGTCGATGTTTCCATGAACGTTCTCCTCGCCCAGCTCGTCGTACAGACCCGACCGCTCCAGCGCCACCACCGGCTGGGCGTGCACGTCCGAAAGAATCACCAGCGAGCCGTCATGGCGGCTGCGCCGCACCAGGTCCCGCAGCGTGTGCAAGCCGGTCGAGTCGATCGCCGGGACGTGCCGCATCCGCAAGATCAGCACTTTGGGCCGCACCGCGATCCGCCCCAACCGCTCCTTGAACGTCTCCGCCGCGCCGAAGAAGAACGGCCCGGTGATCTCGTACACCTCCACCCCCGGCGGCACCACGCGCCGTCGCACCGCGTTGGGATCACGCTCGAAGTCGTCCACCGGATCCTGGAACTCGTGGGTCAGCGCGCTGATGTTCGTCACCTCCGCCATGCGCCGCATGAACAGGAACGCCGCGAGCACCATCCCTACCTCGATCGCGACCGTCAGGTCCCACAGCACCGTCAGCAGAAACGTCGTGAGCAACACGGCCACGTCGCTCTTCGGCGCACGGAACTCGGCCAGGAACGTGCGCCACTCGCTCATGCTGTAGGCCACGACGACCAGGATCCCCGCCAGCGTCGCCATCGGGATCAGCCCGGCCCAGCGACCGAAGAACAGCGTGATGAGGAGCAGCGTCACCGCATGCACGATGCCGGCGACGGGCGTTCGGCCGCCGTTCCTGACGTTCGTCGCCGTACGGGCAATGGCGCCGGTGGCGGGGATCCCGCCGAACAGCGGCGAGGCGATGTTCGCGATCCCCTGTGCCACGAGCTCCATGTTGGAGCGGTGGCGGCCGCCGATCATGCCGTCCGCCACCACCGCGGAGAGCAGCGACTCGACGGCGCCCAGCAGCGCGATCGTAAACGCGGCGCCCATCAGGCCGGGCATCTGGTGGAACGTGACGGCGGGGAGCGCGGGAGCCGGCAGAGCCGCGTTGATCACGCCGAACCGGCTGCCGATCGTGTCCACCGGCAGGTGCAACAGCTGCACCGCCGCCGTGGTGACGATGAGGGCCACGAACGGACTGGGGATGCGCCGGTTGAGCCGGGGCCAGAAGACGATGATGCCCAGCGTGACGAGAGCGACCGCCACCGCCCACAGGTTCAGCGAGGGGAAATGGGCCGCGACCGTCCGCCAGCGCGCCAAGAACTCGGCGGGCACCGGGCCCTCGAGCCCCAGGAAATCCTTGACTTCCCCCGAAAAGATGATCAAGGCGATCCCGCTCGTGAAGCCAATGGTGACGGGGTAGGGGATGAACTTGATCGCGCCGCCCAGCCGCGCGAGCCCGAAGCCCACCAGGATGACGCCCGCCATGAGGGTCGCCATGGCGAGGCCCTCCACCCCGTGTCGCTGCACAATGGCATAGACGATCACCACAAACGCACCCGTCGGCCCGCCGATTTGCACGCGCGAGCCGCCCAGAGCGGAAATGAGGAATCCGGCGATGATCGCGGTGAACAGCCCGCGCTCGGGGCCGACCCCGCTCGCGATCGCGAACGCGATGGCGAGCGGGAGCGCCACAATGCCGACGATGATCCCCGCGCCCAGGTCGGCCAGGAGCTGCTGGCGGGTGTACCCCCCGCGAAGGGTGGTGACGAGCTTCGGGACGAGCCTATCCAGATCCCCTGGCCCGGAAAGCGACGCAGAGAATCTAACGAAGCGTTTTCTCTATTACCGGGCGAGCCCGAGTACGTAGTCCAGGGAGAACCGCCCCGGCCCCATCGCCGCGACGGCGAGGGCGACGATGATCAGCACCAGGTTGTATTCGTACCCGCCATTTTGGACGAAAAAGCCCTTCGGCCCGTGCACTTTCGCAATCGCGACGGCCATCGTGGCGAGCACCAGCAAGCCCGCCAGCGGTGTCAGCAACCCGAGCAGGAACAGCAGCCCTGCAGCGAGCTCACCCCCCACCGCCAGCGTGGCCCACACGCGGGCCGGGCGGAACCCCAGGCTCCCGACGAAGCCGGTGGCACCCTCGAACCCCGGCCCGCCGAATGCGCCGAACGCTTTCTGCGCCCCGTGGCCCAGGAAGACCGCCCCCAGGACCAGCCGCAGCGCCAGAACTCCAAGATCGAACATCGGACACCTCCAGACAAACGGTATTATCTCGAAATCGAGATACTTGACATCGAATAACATGGGGAACAAGTTCCCAGGCCAGGAGGTTCCTGGGGTCCGATGAAATCTTTGCCGAGCCGTGGGGACGTGCCCCTCCACCTGTGGGTGGTGCTAGCCCGGGCGTTCGATGCCGTCGAGCACCATTCGCGGGCGAGCATCGCGCGCTTCGGGCTCGGTACCACCGAGTTCGGCGTCCTGGAGGTGTTGTACCACAAGGGCGAGCTGCCGGTGTGCGAAGTGCAACGACGCATCCTGGTCGAGTCGTCGAGCACGACGTACGTGGTGGACAAGCTCGTGAAACGCGGCCTGGTGCGGCGGCGTCACAGCGGGACCGACCGCCGGGTCGTCCTGGTGGTGCTGACCCCAGCCGGGCGGCGACTGATTCGGAGAATCTTCCCGCTCCACGCGCAGGCGATGCGGCACGCCGTCGCGGCGCTTCCCTCCCGCGAGCAGGCCCGGGCCGTCCGGTTGTTGCGCGCGCTGGGGCTCGGTGCGGCCGCGCGGCTCGAGGCTCGGGAGACCGTCTGAGCTACAGGCCCTGCCGGAAGCGCAGCCCCAGCGTGCGGTAGCGGAATTGGTCCGTCGGCACCTTCCCCGGGGTGGTCGCGGCAGCGCTGTTGGTGATCGAGCCGACGAGAGCGATTTCGTTGTTCGCGCCCCAGCCGCGCGACAGCGAGAGGCCGATGTGCCACTCGGTCTGGTGGGCCGCCACCTTGGACACCTGCTGCGACCCGATCCCGCCGTCGGCGCGCAGGCCCCAGCGACTCCGCTGCAACACGTACACGGCGCGGGCCTCGATCGCGCTGAAGCGGTCGGGCGCGAAGTAGCCGCCCGGCGCCTCACGATACGCGAGGATCCGGGCGTACGGGCCGACTTGGAGCCCACGCGCGACGCGTGCGAGCACCGCACCCACGGCAGAGTAGCGTCGATTGCGGTCGGAGAACCACGCGCCTCCACCACCCCCCGAGATCGACCAGCCCGGCGCGGGCGACACGTCGAAACCGAGGTCCACGGCGTCTATGGTCAGGTCCTGACGCATCAAACCGGCGGTCTCGTCGAATGGCGTGTGGGAGTAGCCCACGCTCACCGCAGCGTAGCGCGCCGGGCGTATGCCGAAACCGAGCTCCGCCGTGAGCGTCGTGCGGGCGAACGCGCTGTCCGGGGTGATGCGGCGCGCCCCCTCGATGCGGCGCGCCCCAAGCCCGGCGCGCACCACGGCCCCCTTCCCGACGGCGGCGATCACGCCGCCTCCGCCACCGTAGCTCGTCCCGCGGCGGTCGCGGTCGGTCGCGTGACGCCAGCCCGCGCGCAGGGTGCCGCGGAGCTCGGAGCCGAGCGACCCGGTGACCGATCCCTCCTGGGCCACGAAATCGTTGCTGTCGGAGTCGGTTGCGCCGTCCACGGTAGTCGCGATCTCCGGGCGGAGGGCGGCGCGCACGACGCGTTCCAGATCGCGCGCCGTGCGATCCTCCGGAGCGAGGGTGCGCGCACGGGCGGCGTACGCTTCCGCGAGCCCGGCCTGTCCCTTCCAGTAGAGTGTCTGCGCGAGCCCGATCAGCAGCTCGGCGTTGTCGGCATGCCGTTCCAGTGCCGTGCGCCACAACTGCTCGGCGCGATCCAGGTCCCCGCTCCAAGCGATCGCACGCGCACGGCCGGCCAGCGCGTCCGCGCGGTCGGGAAATCGCAGCAGCACCGAGTCGTACAGTGCCCCGGACGCCACCGTCTGGCCCGCCCAGGCCAGCACCTGGGCGTGCGACACCATGATGTCGGGATCGCGGGGGTCGATCCGCCGTAGCCTGATGAAGCGCGCCAGCGAACGGACCAGTTTTCCATCCCAGCTGTCGAGGATCGCGAGCCGGTACAAGGCCCGCTCGTTGGACGAGTCGGTGGCCAGGACCCGCTCGTAGTCGGCGCGGGCGGTGGAGTAATCCCCTCGCTGAAACGCCTGGTCTGCCGCCGGGAGCTGCGCGCTCAGCGGGCGCGTGAGCAACGCGACACTCAACGCAAGGGTGATCCCTCGCGTCACCAGGATCCCCATACATCGCGCATCGCCTCGTACGCGGGCTTCACGCGCTCGTGCCATCGGGGCGCCTCCCAGGTCGGCCAAGCGTAGGTTTGCCGGGGCGCGATGCGCGCCACAGCACCGCCGTCGGACCGGTCGAGAGCCGCCACGTCGAACCGAAAGCCATCAGTCGCCGTGGTCTCGAACGTCCCGTTCCGTCGGTAGCGCACCATGACGTGGCGGGAGGACGGATCGGTGACGTTCAGGAGCGCCCAGGCGATCCGCACCTCCACGAGCCCTGCGGAGCGGTCGACGTACCAGTCCGCGAGGCTCGACTCCTGTGCCCGGCCGTAGCGCAGCCGCCCGCGGTTCACGCCCCGCGCCGGGTACGTCCGACCGGTGCGCGCGATGCGCCACCGGTTGGTCGTGACGAACATGGAGTCGAACGCTCCGTCACGGCCGGTCTTGTCCACGGTCGCCGCCTGGTGATAAAACAGATCGAGGCCCGTCGGCCCCATCCCTTTCCGTGGACCCAGGAAGGGGTTGTACCACGGGGCCGCCACGAGCTGTGCGTCGCTCGTATCGTTCAGGACGAGCGCGAACTCGCACCCCACGTCGCTCGACCCGCCCACCCCCGGCAGCCGAAACTGGCCCCGATCGCGCCGGTAGGTGTCGATCCCAACGACGTAGCGCGCGGCGTCGAACCCGGGCCGGCCCGCGAGCGCCACATACAGATAGGACGGGTCGGCCCCGACGCGCAAGACGAGCGAGTCGCCCCGCCCGAGCACGGGGAGCTCCTGCCACACCGCCGGGTCGCCCCCCGGTTGGGGCGTCGCGTTCGCCGGTCCCGCGTACTCCCCGAGCAGCCCGTAGTGCTGCTCCGCATCCTCCACGTTGTGCCACAGACGGGTCCGATCCGCCGGCACTTCCAGATCGATCGTCACCCAGGTGTGCTTGAACCACTCATCGAGCCAGGCGAACAGCACGCCTCCCGCCGCCCCGGCCGCGCGCACGTCGCGCGTGAGCCGCGCATCGATCTCGCCCATCGCGCGCTCGTCATGCCCCCCGTGGCCCATCCCGTCGCCCTGCACGTGCGACACGCCTCGCGAGGACGGAACGCCGTACTCGGCGATCAAGAGCGGCCGCCCCGCGTGATGCTGCTTGAGGGCGCGCAGGTAGCCGAAGTAGCGAGACCGGCCCTCGGCCGACTCCGTTGCGCCGTAGGCTGAGTCGAGATCGATGAAATCCGGATAGTAGGGGTACGCGTGATACGACGCGAAATAGCCCGCCAGGTTCGCCGGCGTGACGCGTACCAGCATCGCATCGAGCGATTCGCGATCGTTGTCGTATTCCTTCAAGCGCGGATTGGGGGGGAAGCCGTAGCGGCGACGCAGCCGCTGTTCTTCGTCGAGCGTAGGCTCCGTCGAGTGAGACAACGGGTCGAGGGTGGGCCAGTTGGTATACGCGATAGGGCGTTGGGCGTGATAGGTGTCCCACTCGTAGGCCAGCAGGTAATCGCACTGTTCCGCCATCCACACATCAGCCGGCGTGCCCCGGTCGAGCGCGAGAAAGCGACCCGGGAACGTGGTGCGATCGCGCCGCCTCGCGTTGTAAGCGCGGATCGAAAACGGCTCCCATTCGCGGCCGATGACGAACCCGAGCACGTGATCCGACACGTCGGTGTCGTAGCGACCGAAGGCGTGCCCGGGCCGCGCGGCGACGAGCGCATGTCCGTGCACCAGGTCGACCACCCGGCGCATCTCGGTACGAAATGCAGCCTTCCAGTCCCGAGCGTCGTAGTCGTCGCGCGGTGGGGGCTCCGTCCACACCCCGTGCAGCAGCCAGACCGCGCGATCGGGGTGAGCGTCGTTCCACGCCTTGAGGGCCCGGTAGAAGGCGGGCGGCAGGATCGTGTAGACGCGAATCGCGTTGGCGCGCGCCCCGGCGATCAGCTCGAGCCAGCGGCCGTACGTCGAATCGTCGGGGGGGAACTCGGAGGGAAAGTGGCCGGGGAGGGCGGCGCCGAGGTTGATACCTTTCACGTAGAACGGTCGCCACCCGCCCGTCGTGCGGATCTCGAAGCCGTCTCCCGCCGTCCGGGCCGCCACATCAGCGTCGGCCGGCCGTACGACGCGAGGCAGCGCGAGGCCGCTGTCGATCCCCAGCGCCAGGAGCTGCTGCTCGGCATCCGCATAGGCCGGGGTGAGGCGCAGGGTGCGCCGCCAGGCATCGGCCGCGGCGGCGCGCTGGCCGAGGCGCGAGCGGGCAAGGCCGAGCCCATACCACGCGTCGGCGTCGCTCGCGTCACTCCCCACGGCCCGAAGAAAGCGCTCAGCAGCGCCGCGAGGCTGGCTCTGGCGCAGGAGGACGAACCCGAGCCCGACCTGCGTGGCGTGATCACCCGGACAGAGGGAATCGGCGATCGCGAAGCGGGTCGCCGCGTGTCCGATCGTGCCATGGCGGTAGGCCTCCCAGCCAGCGTTCGTCTCGCGGGCCGCGGCCGCGGCGTGCGGGCACGGCGCGGCAACCTGCGATTCGAGCGCCACGAGCAGCATGAGCATTGCCGGGTGGCCCAAGATAACAAAGAGCCCCCGCCCGAGCGCTGTTTAGTGGAACGTGACGCCCAGGCCGAAGTCGATGACGTGCTGCTTCCAACCTCGCGCGGTCGCAAGGCCGCCGCCGCTGGCCGGCACGTCGAAATCTCCGAGGGCCCCGTACACGAGGTTTACAACCGGAGTGAGCGACACGTCGCGGCCGACCCGGATGTCGTACCCTGCGCCAGCCGTGAGCCCCAACCCGGTGCCGTCTGACGATGGAAACGTGTTTGCGTGATAGGTAGACAACCCGAGACCGCCGGTGACGAAGAATCCGCTCCGCGTGGCCGGGTACAGGTAAACGGACGCGGTGACGTTGGCGATTGTCTCCCTTAGTCCCGCGTTGGTACGCGACCAGCCGTTGATCGCGCCGCCGATGAGCAAGTTGCGGCTGGGCGCGCCGCCGAGTTTCACGAACCCGGTGATGCCGCCCACACTGGAGCTGTCCACGCAGTTGTCACACCTGATGTTGGCCGAGCCATAGCCCAGGCCGAAGCCGATCCAGAAGCCGTCGCGGCGCTGTGGGTACTGCGCCCATGCCGCTCGAGGCGAGCACGCGGGCGAGCCGGGGGTGTCCTCGCCCGCGGTCAGGCGAGGGTCGCGCTCAGTGGAACGTGATGCCCAGGCCGAAATCGAAGACGTTGTGCTTCAGGCTGGAGAGGCGTGTGACGCCGCCTTCGCTCTTGACCCACGCGTTCACTTCGCCGCCCAGCAACACGGATTTACTCAGGGTACCGCCTAGCTTCACGAAGCCGGTTGCGCCCCCTTCCCGCCCGGTCGCTCCAAGGCTGTCGAGCGTTACCCAATCCGTGGGGCGAGCTAATTCGTGCTCACGGTGCACACTCATGGCGACGGCACGTTAGTATGCTGTGAAGAGAGACCTGCTGAGTGATGTCGGATCTGTGCATCAGATGCACGATTGCGTTGACACCATGTCTCCCGGGAGCTAGGTTTTTCCACTATGAAACTCATCACAACCATCGTTCGGCCGGAGCGCCTGCCCGAGGTCAAGGCGGCGCTGTTCCAGGCCGGCGTCACCGGGATCACGCTCAGTCGCGTGAGCGGCCACGGCGGCGAGCAGGAGATCGTGAGCCAGTACCGCGGCACCACGGTCGTCATGGAGTTCCACGAGAAGGTCAAGATCGAGATGGTCTGCTCGGAGCCGTTCGTCGAGCCGTGCATCAAAGCCATCCTGGCTTCCGCCCGCACCGGCGAAGTGGGCGACGGCAAGATCTTCGTCCAAGCGATCGAGCGCGTGATTCGGATCCGCACGGGCGAGAACGACAACGCGGCGCTCACCGCCGTGAACGCCGACGTCGTCCAGCGCGCGGCGATCAAGAGCGCACACCATGCGGGGGCCGTCGCCGGCGAGGCGGAGTCATGAACGCCATCTCGGCGGGAGATACCGCCTGGGTCCTCACCTCCACCGCGCTGGTGATGGTGATGACGGTGGGGCTGGCGTTTTTCTATGGCGGACTGGTGCGGCCCAAGAATGCCCTCAACACGATGATGATGAGCGTCGTCGCGCTGGGCGTGGTCAGTGTGCAGTGGGTGTTGGTCGGCTACTCCATCGCGTTCGGGCACGGCACGCCCTGGTGGGGCGGGCTCGCGTGGCTCGGCTTCAAGGGTGTAGGCCTGGAGCCCGATGCCGCGTATGGCGCCACGATTCCCCTGCAGGCGCATGCGATGTTCCAGCTGATGTTCGCGATCATCACGCCGGCGCTGATCTCTGGCGCGATCGTGGAGCGCATGCGGTTCCGCGCCTACGTCGTGTTCCTCGTCCTCTGGGCCACGTTCGTGTACGACCCGCTCGCCCATTGGGTGTGGGGGTCGGGCGGGTGGCTCGCAAAGCTCGGCGCGCTCGACTTTGCGGGCGGCACGGTGGTGCATATCAGCGCGGGCGTATCGGCGCTCGTGGCCGCGGCCATGCTCGGGCCGCGGAAGGACTTCAAGCGCACGGCGATCGTGCCCCACAACGTCCCGCTCGTGCTGCTCGGGGCGGGGCTGCTGTGGTTCGGCTGGTTCGGATTCAACGCCGGATCCGCGCTCGCCGCGAACGGGCTCGCTGCCCTCGCGTTCACGAATACGAACACCGCGGCCGCGACCGCGCTGGTCGCGTGGGTGTGCCTCGACCTGCTGCGCACCGGGAAGGCGACCGCGGTGGGCGCCGCCACCGGCCTCGTGGTCGGCCTCGTCGGCATCACGCCGGCGGCAGGCTACATCACCGCACCTGCCTCACTGGCGGTGGGCGCTCTGGCCGCGCTCGTGAGCTACACCGCCATCCAGATCCGCGCGAAGACGCGGCTCGATGACTCGTTGGACGTGTTCTCCTGCCACGGGCTCGCGGGAGTGGCCGGGGCTCTCCTGACGGGTGTGTTCGCCACCAAACTGGCGAACCCGGCGGGGGGGGACGGCTGGCTGGCCGGCAACTTCGCCCAGATGGGCGTGCAGCTCGTGGCGATCCTCGCGGCCGTGGCGATCGCCGCCGCCGGCACGGCCGTCATTCTGGGGATCGTGCAAGCCACGCTCGGCGCCAAGGCCGGCGTGCGTGAGCAGCTTTCGGGGCTCGACCTGAGCGAGCACGGCGAAGAGGCCTACTTCGGCGAGCAGGGGGCAACGCCCTCGCCGGGCGTGTCGCTCGGCCAAGGGGTGATCGTGTCGGCCGCCCCCCCCGAGCCGATCGAGGCAGCGGCCGTCGCGGGCTAGCCGCGGTCGATTCCGCGAATAACCGCGCCCGACCGGCGAGTCTATGACCCGGTCGGGCGCGTTGCGTTGCGCTCACGCGACAGTGTCGTGATCCGACACGACTTCGCGTGCACAGCCCGCTTTTTGCAAAGATGAGGTGGCATGACCGGCCGACTACTCGATACCGGGTTGAACGTGTTCGCTACCTGCCCGCCGTCGTTCACGGCGTCCCCCCAGACCTACCTTCGGGAGGTGTTGGAGGTGGCCCGCTGGAGCGAAGCGGCCGGCTGCGAAGGCATCTTGATCTATACCGACAATGGACTCGTGGACCCGTGGCTGATCGCGCAAGAAATGATCACGCACACGGAGCGGCTCTGTCCCCTCGTCGCCGTGCAGCCCGTTTACATGCATCCCTACACGGTGGCGAAGATGGTCGCGTCGTTGGGCTTTTTGCACGGGCGGCGTCTCTACCTCAACATGGTGGCGGGGGGGTTCAAGAACGACCTCGAGTCGCTCAACGACCCGACGCCGCACGACGAGCGCTATACGCGCCTCGTAGAGTACACGAACCTGATCATGGACCTGCTGAGCGGGCCGGGGCCGGTCACCCTCAACGGGCGATACTACAAGGTCGCCAATGTGAAGCTGACGCCGCCGCTCGAGCGAGACCTGCTCCCCGGGGTGTTCGTGTCCGGCTCGTCGGACGCGGGGCTCACGGCGGCCCGGGAGCTCGGGGCGCTCGCGGTGCGCTATCCCAAACCTGTCGCCGAGTACGAGGCGGCTCCCCCGCCGGACGCGGCCGCGCTCGGGATCCGAATCGGGATCATCGCGCGTGAGGGAGCGCGCGACGCGTGGCAGGTGGCTCGGGCACGATTCCCCGAGGACCGGCGAGGGCAGCTCACGCATCAGCTGGCGATGAAGGTATCCGATTCCGAGTGGCACAAGCAGTTGTCCAAGCTCGGCGAGACCGCCGGCGGAGAGGACCAGCCGTACTGGATGGTGCCGTTCGAGAACTACAAGACCTTCTGCCCCTATCTGGTGGGGAGCTATGACCGGGTGGCCGATGAAATCGCCCGCTACGTCGGCGTGGGTTACCGGACCATCATCTTGGACGTGCCGGCGAGCCCGGACGAGCTGGAGCACATCGGCGTCGTGTGCGAGCGCGCGGCCGAGCGCGTGACGTCGTGAGCTCGCTGTTACAGCACTGGGTCACCGCGCAGGCGGAGCGGCGTCCCGGCGGGGGCGCCTTGGTCTTCAAAGGAGAGCGTCTCACCTACGAGGCGCTCGAGCTGGCGAGCAATCGACTGGCGCACCTCCTCAAGAACGCCGGGTGCGGGCGCGGCGACCGCGTCTGCCTCCTGACTCCAAAGTCGCCGGTGGCGATCGTGGCCATCCTCGGCGTGCTCAAAGCGGACGCCGTGTACGTGCCGCTCGATCCGGGGAGCCCGGTGCCCCGGCTCGAGAAGATGATCGCCTCGTGCGACAACCGCTGGATCCTGGCGAGCGGGGCTGTCGGGCCCACGTTGGAGGGGCTGTTCGCAGCTCCGGGCTTCGCCGACACTCACTCGATCGGCTGGCTCGGGGCGGAGGAGACTCCCGCCGGTGTCACGGCCCGGTTTTCGCTCGCGGACCTTCCCACCTATCCCGCGACGCTCCCGGCCAGCGCGAACCGACCGCAGGACCCCGCCCACATCCTGTTCACGTCGGGCTCGACCGGCATACCCAAGGGCGTGGTGATCACGCACGCCAGCGTGCGTGCGTTCGTCGAGTGGGCGGTGCCCTACTTCGGCACGCAGCCGACCGACCGGATCTCGGGGCATCCGCCGCTGCACTTCGACCTGTCCACGTTCGACATGTTCGGCACGTTCGCGGCGGGCGCCGAGCTGCACCTCGTGCCGCCGGAGCTGAATCTGCTGCCGGCCAAGCTCGCCGAGCTGATCCGTAGCGCCGAGTTGACGCAGTGGTTCTCCGTGCCCTCGGTGCTCAACTACATGGCGAAGTTCGACGTGGTCAAACACGGGGACTTCCCTTCGTTGCGTCGCGTGCTGTGGTGCGGCGAGGTCTTCCCGACCCCCGCCCTCATCTATTGGATGCAGCGCCTCCCCCACGCGACGTTCACCAATCTCTACGGCCCGACGGAAGCGACTATCGCGAGCAGCTACTACACGGTCCCGTCGTGCCCCCTGAGTGAGGACGAAGTGATCCCGATCGGGCAGGCCTGCGGGGGCGAGGAGCTGCTCGTGCTCGACGAGACGCTCCGGCCCCTCCCACCCGGCGATATGGGAGAGCTCTACATCCGGGGGGCGGGGTTGAGCCCGGGGTATTGGCGCGACCCGGCGAAGACGGGCGCCGCATTCCTGCAGTATCCCGGGGCCACTGGTCCGGGAGACCGCATCTACCGCACGGGCGACCTCGCGACCGTCGGCCCGGACGGCCTGGTCCGATTCGTGGGGCGGGCGGACACGCAGATCAAGACGCGGGGGTACCGAGTCGAGCTGGGAGAGATCGAGACAGCGCTTCACGCGTTGGGCGCCCTGCGGGAATGCGCCGTGGTCGGCGTGCCGAGTCAGGGCTTCGACGGCGTGGCCATCTGCTGCGCGTACGCGCCGCTCGCCGAAGCAGACGTAACGCCGGCGGGGCTGCGCGAGGGGCTGGCGCGCGCGCTGCCTTCGTATATGCTCCCGTCCCGCTGGCTCCAGTTCCCCGAGCTCCCCAAGACCACGAACGGGAAGATCGATCGTCGCAAACTCAAGGAAATCTTCGCCCCCGAAATGGTGGAAGCCCAGACCACACCCTCATCCCCGTAGCCCGAACGCCCTGCCCGCGTCAAATGCTACAAGTCAGTGCGCCGAGCCCGAGCGCTCTGATGCAGGTTGGTGCCTTCTTCTGCATCCTCTCGACGCGTCTTGTTGCGCAGGAGCCACACTTCGAAGGGGTGTCGGTCAACCGCCACTGTTGCAAGGTTGGCACACCGCGTGGCGGCCCGGACTGTGCGTACGAGGGAGGCGCAGCGATGCACTGCTCGAGCGGGAAGGGAAATCGGTACAGCTATGAAGCTCCTGCCGTTGGATTGCCGCGAGCTCACCGAGCTCGTCGCCAACTGGCTGAGCCAGGAGGAGAATTGCAAGTGGCTGGATTTCGGCAACGGCGTCCACAGTCCGTCCGCGGTTTCGCTGAAGGTTATGACACAGCGCGACCTGCACGTGCTCCGCGTATTCACGCCCCATGACAGCGACTTGCCGATCGGCGTCGTGGGTCTGTCGAACGTGGATCGCCGCTTCAAGACGGCCGGTTCGATGTGGGCCGTGCTCGGGGAAAAGCGGTACGGCGGCTATGGGCCACGGGCGGCGTCCAAGCTGCTGACCCTCGGTTTCACGGAGCTGGGGCTCGAATCCGTCGGGGCCTGGACCGTCGAGATCAACGTCGCCGCCCGTCGTGGCCTGGAGCGCCTCGGCTTCCACTACATCGGGCGACAGCGACGCTGTCATTGGATCGACGACCGGCCCTACGACCGTCTGCTGTACGACCTCCTCGCCACCGAGCACCGGGAGCTGCCTGATGCGTGACGCCCGCGATCTGGAGACGCGCATCGCGCAGCTGTTCGCGGACCGCCTGCAGATCGAAGTGCCGGCGGCGGACGTGGATTTGTTCGCCGAGGGCATCGTGGACTCCCTCATGTTCGTCAAGCTGCTCGCCTCGCTCGAGGAGCACTTCTCCATCCACGTGTCGTTCGAAGAGCTCGAGATCGACGACTTCCGGACGGTGCGACAGATCGCGACCTTCGTTGCGGCGAAGCAGGTCGCACGGCCCAAGGCGCGGCGTGTGAGCACATCGGACTCGCACCCGACCTCGTAACTCCCCCCCCGAGTCAAGGCGTGCTGGACGCTCCCTGCTCCCCGAGCAGCATTTCGACCAATGCGACCAAGGTGGCGGACTCGAACGGCTTCGGGATGAAGCGATCGGCGCCGAGGGCCACGGCGTGCCCCTCGACGTCGATCGCTCCCGCGCTCTTCACCCCGGACATCGCGACGATCTTCACGGCGGGCCACTCGCGGCGCAGCCGGCCGATGGTTTGCAGGCCCCCCTGGCCGGGCATGAAGATGTCGACGATCACGAGGTCCGCCGCGTGTCGCTGGTACGCGCGGATCCCGGCATCGCCGTCCGCGGCTTGCCGGACCTCGTGCCCCACGTGCTCCAGATGCTTCGTCAGGGCCTGGCGAAGCGTGACGTCGTCGTCGATGATCAGGACTCGGGCCATGTCGGACTCTGGGAGAGGCGCCGGTCGGAATCGAACCGACGAATAGAGGTTGTTTCGACTCCCCACGCGTCAGGCCGAATCATATGAAATGCCGGGGCGTTGCAACAGCGGTCCCCTCCACCTTGGGGAGCGCGCGACACAGGTGTTGCCGCTGAGCCGCACACGCCGTGCGCCATTTGCGGGTTCGAGGCCGGTGCGGCGATTGCAGTCGTCACGGCACGTCGATGAAGAGCTTCGCCGTTCTGGCGCTGATCGCCCTGGTTGCGAGCTGCCACCTCGACACGTTCTTCGACGGGTCGGGCGGTCGAGCGGCGCCCGTTGCCGGCCCCCCCGCCGACCTCCGGTTCGCGGATGAGCCGCAGACCGCCCGGGCCCGCACCACGCTCGCGCCGGTGCGCGTCACCGTGCGCGACGACCAGGGTAACATCGTCGCCGGCTTCGGTGGTCTCGTTTCGCTCGCGCTCGACTCGAACAATGCCGTCACCTCGCTCGGCGACTCGACAACCGTGCCAGCGGCGAAGGGCGTCGCGACGTTCCGGCGCCTGTGGATCGACAAGGCGGGGACGGGCTACCGGCTCGTCGCCTCCGCGCCCGGGACGGCGCTCGCCCCGGTGCGAAGCCGGGCGTTCGCGATCCTCGCGCCGTTGACCGGGAACATCGCCGTCACGACGACGACCGCGGGCAGCGATCTCCCGAGCGGCTACACCGTCATTGTCGACGACAGCATCTCGCAGCCGATCGGCAGCAACGCGGTCGTGACGTTCGTGGGCTTGGCCACGGGCAGGCACGTCGTGACGCTCGGCGGTGTCAGGTCCGGTTGCAACATGCGCGGGGCCAATCCGGACACGGTGAGCGTGTCCGGTGGGGAGACCGCGCACGCCACCTTCGACATCAGCTGCGCGGCGCCGCCGACCACCGGTAACGTTGTCGTCACCACCGCGACCAGCGGCACCAGCCTGCCGAGCGGCTATACCGCGAGCTTGGACGGCGGCCCGGCGAGCGCCATCGGGATTAACGACAGTGTCACCGCGACCGGGATCGCTGCCGGCGAACACACGGTGGCGCTGAGCGGAGTGCCGGGCAATTGCACCGTCGCTGGTCCCAACCCGCAACCCGTCACCGTAGCGGCCGGCAGCACGGCTCGAGCCGCCTTCACGATCGGCTGCGCCGTGGCGACGGGCAGTCTCACCGCCACGACGACCACCACCGGGTCGAACCTTCCGGCCGGCTACACGGTGACTCTGGACACCGGCCAATCGGGAGCGATCGGCGCGAACGACAGCGTCACAGCGACCGGGATTCCCACCGGCGACCACACGGTGACCCTGAGCGGCGTGCCCGGCAACTGCACTGTCGCGAGCCCCAACCCGCTGGCTGTCACGGTCACGGCCGGCGCCACGGCTCAAGCGAGCTTTACGATCAGCTGCGGCGCTACGGGACCTTAGCGTGATACCGCAGCTCTGGCGCCTCGGAGCGCTGGTCCTCCTCGTCTGCCTCGCCGTCACCGGGCCTCGCACCGCGTCAGCCCAGGTGGGGGCGACGACCGACATCATCGCCGGCACGGTGACGGGGCCGGACAGCCAGCCGCTCGGCGGTGCCACGGTCGAGGTCACGTCGCGCGAGACGGGAGGCTCGCGCCAGGTCGCGACCGACGCACGCGGGCGCTTCACCCTGCTGTTTCCGGACGGCGGGGGGCGCTATGAGCTGGTGGTGCGCTACATCGGGATGGCGCCCGCGCAGTTGAGTGTCGCCCGCCAGCGGGACGAAGACCGCATCGTCGCGAACGTGCAGATGGGACTCGCCGCCATAACGATGGAGGCCGTCAGCGTCACCGCCCGACGCAGCGGGCGCGCCGAGAGCGTGGGGAGGGGCGCCACGGGCCAGGGCTTGAGCCGGGACGAAGTCGCGCGGCTCCCGACCGACGCGTCGGACCTGAACACCGTGGCCACGCTCGCCCCGGGCGTGCTCGCGATCGGGGGCGGCGATACCAGCACCGCCGGTTTCTCCGTCGCGGGCCAGCGACCCACGGCCAACAACGTGACGCTCGACGGCATGTCGCTCGGCTCGGGCGAGGTGCCCCAGGACGCCGTGCGGGCGATCCGCGTGGTGACGAACAGCTACGACGTCGCCCGCGGCCAGTTTTCGGGCGGCCTCGTCGCGTCCACCACGCGCAGCGGCACCAACACGCCGCAGGGGTCGTTCACCGCCACCCTGCGGGACCGCACCGTCGCCTGGGGCGACGCCACCTCCACGCCGTTCGGCCAGGGGATGACCCAGACCCAGGTCGGCGGCGGGGTGGGCGGGCCGATCGTCCCCAACCGGTTGTTCGTGTTTGCCGCCCTGCAGGGACGCTGGCGCGCGCAGGCCTTGCCCTCGCTCGCCACAGCCGACGCCACGACCCTCGATCGCCTGGGCGTGAGTCCCGATTCGGCGTCACGCTTTCGCGCTCTCGCCGGCGCCACCGGCATGCCCGCCGTGCTGGCCGGCTCCGACGACCGCGCCGGCTACAATACGCTCGGCCTGCTGCGCCTCGACTGGCAGGCGACGCCCGTGCACACCGTTACGCTGCGCCTCGATGGGCACTGGATCTCGCAGGAGCCCACCCACGTGAGCACGCTCGCGCTGCCCGCCACCGGCGCCCGGCGCTCGGAGCAGAGCGGCGGCGTCATGGCGTCGCTCACCTCGTATCTCGGTGGGAATTTCGTCAACGAGGCCCGCGGATACGTGGCGGCCCGTCGCAAGGACGTGAGCCCGCTGTTCGCGCTCCCCACGGCGCGGGTCGACGTCGCGTCTCCCCTGGGCAACGGCGGCAGACGTCGGGACACTCACCTTCGGCGGTAACAGCGCCGCGCCGCAGCGCACCGACGACCGGATGCTCGAGCTCACCGACGAGCTCTCCTGGCTGTCGGGCGACACGAAGCACCGCGTCAAGCTCGGCAGCTACCTGAACCGTACCCGGGGCCACGACGACCAGACGCCGAACCAGCTCGGCACATTCACCTTCCCCTCGCTCGCGGCGCTCGCCGCCGACAGCCCATCCACGTTCACCCGTACCCTCGCCCCCCAGGACGTGGACGGGACGGCCTGGAACGCCGCGTTGTACGCCGGCGACACCTGGCATGCGGCTCCGGGTCTCCACGTCATGTACGGTGTCCGGATCGAGACCGCCGGATTCGACGGCGCTCCCCCGGCGAACCAGGCCGTGGACTCGCTGTTCGGGGTGCTGGTCGATCGGCTGCCGCGCGAGCGGCACTTCTCGCCGCGCATCGGCTTCACGTGGGGATTGGGGAGCGGGGAGGGAGAGGCCCGGCACACGACGTACGTGCGCGGCGGCGTCGGCGACTTCCGCAGCCCCGCGCCCGAGGGCCTGTACAGCACGGTGCTCAAGGCACCCGGAACGATCACCGCGGAGACGCAGCTCGCGTGCGTAGGTGCGGGCGTCCCTACGCCCGACTGGGCGGCCTATGCGGCGAGCCCGGCCGCCATCCCGGCGCGCTGCGCCGACTCGACGAATGGTGCCTCCGCCGCCGCCCGGCCCGACGTGACCACGTTCGATCCCCGGTTCACGGCGCCCCACGCGTGGCGGGCGTCACTCGGCGTGATGCAGCGGGTCGGCGATTTCTCGTTGACGGTGGACGCGAGCTATGCCCGCGGGAAGAGCCAATACGGATTCCGCGACCTGAACCTCATGGGGACGCCGCGCTTCGCGCTCCCGGACGAGGCTGATCGTCCCGTCTACGTCCCCGCCGACTCGATCGTGCCGTCCACGGGCGCGCTGAGCCTCACGGCGTCACGCGCTCACCCCGAATTCGGCCGGGTGCTCCTGATCCGATCCGATTTGCAGTCCGAGACGAAGCAGCTCACCGCGGCGCTCGCGGGCGCTACCAGGCGGGGCGCGACGGTGCGCCTGTCCTACACGCTCACGCGCTCCCGGGATCAGTCGTCGTTCGCGTGCTGCTCCACGTCGCAGGGGTTCGCGTCCCCCACCACCGCCGGCGATCCCAACGTTCGCGAGTGGGCGACGAGCGACCTGGAGCGGCGCCATGTCGTGCTCGCGACGGTGAACTATCCCGTGAGCGACGCGCTCGAGATCGGAATGATCGGACGACTCGTCTCGGGAGCGCCGTTCACCCCGATGGTCGGATCCGATGTGAACGGCGACGGCGCGCGCAACGACCGTGCGTTCCTGTTCGACGCCGCGACGGCGAGCGACACGGCGGTGGCAAACGGTATGCGGGCCCTGCTCACCACGGCCCCGGCGGGCGTGCGGCGTTGCCTCGAGCGCCAGCTTGGGGGAGTGGCGGGCCGCAACTCGTGCACGGGCCCGTGGCAGCCGGCGCTCGATCTTCAGATCAACTGGTATCCTGCCTGGTTCGGCACCGACCGCCGGCTGACGGTCTCGTTGCTGACGGTCAACCTGCTCGGCGGCCTCGACGAGTGGTGGCACGGTGCGGCGCACCGCCTGGGCTGGGGATACGCTACGACGCCGGACCCCGTGCTGCTGTACGTGCGCGGCTTCGACCCGGCGACGCGAGGGTTCCGCTACGCCGTGAACGGCCGGTTCGGCTCGCTCCAAAGTGCCGGGGGCGGGATCATCGTCCCGTTCCAGATCGCCCTGCAAGGGCGGCTCACGTTGGGGCGGATCCCTAGGGAAGAGAGGCGCCGGTCGGAATCGAACCGACGAATAGAGGTTTTGCAGTAGCCCAAGAGCGCCTGCGCTATACTCTATCCCGCTGCGTTCAGCTTCACCAGTCCGGTAGCACTCTCGGTAACGCTTCGGCTCGCACCGACCTGCTGGCAGTCGTTGTGCCCCACGTGTGCCCCGAGAGCTCAGTCGTCCAGCGCCACCTTGACATCGACGACTGGCGTCCCGTCGATTGCCTCGATCGGCCCGACGCGCAGGCGGCTGCCGGAGATCTCACGCACGGTCACCCGATGCAGCCCCAGCGGGTTCGGCCGGTCGGGCGAACGCGTGGCGAACACGCCGGCAAGCGGGTTATCGGGATCGCTCCGTGGGTGCACCTCGAGGACAGCACGATCCGCTTGATGCAGCCACGTAATGACGACGAGGACGTCACCCTTAGCAATGCCACGCAGCGCCGCCGCGAAGGCCGGACGCACTTCAAGCCAGGCGTCCGGCGCTCCCTCCGAGCCCTGCCGCGGCGCGTCCTTCAACGCCCGCAGCGTCGACCGAATCTTTCCGATCGGCTGCAGCGCGTAGGCCTCAGGCATTGATGCTCACCGTCCAGCCGATGCCGAAGCGGTCCTTGAGCCAACCCACCGTGGTGCCCCAAGGTTGTTTGGACAGCGGCATCTGTGTCTTCCCGCCCTCCGCGAGCGCCTGAAAGACCTTGGTGAGCCGGCCGGCGTCCGTGCCTTGCAGGGACAGCGCCATGTTCTCGCCGACCGTGGCAGGATAGTCCGGATGGCCATCCGAGCCGATGAGCGTCACGCCATCCACTTCGAGACGCGCCTGGTTGACGCGCTGCCTGGGCCCGGCCTGCAGGTCGAGCTTGCCGCCCAGGATCTCGTGATAGAACTCCATCGCTTCGCGGGCTCGGCCCTGGAAGTTGATGTACGGGCTCAGCTGGATCCTGCTCATATTCGCTGCTCCTGTCAGGTTGGTGAAGTTCGCTTCGTCAAAACTTTGACGGATCACAATCGACCAATGTGACAGACACTTGCAGGAGGAACGACGAGCCTATTCGCCCACGATCGCCACGTTGAGCTGGCGCAGCCGTTCGGGGTCCCCGACCAGCTCGATGGCAACGATTTTCTCGTCGGCGATGGTGAAGCGGAACACGACGCGCGGCCGTCCGCCCGGCGCCCATACCAGTCCCGGAACGCCGTTGACGAGCGCCGGCCGCGCCGCCCGAGCGCGGCCCTTGAACGTCTCGGCCACGGCCGCGGCACCGTGCACCTCCGACGCCGCGCCCGCCTGGACCGCGGCACCATCGGCGCGCAGCACGACGTCGGGGTCGAGCACCGCGAGCAACGCGTCGAAGTTGCCGTCGCGCGAGGCGGCGAGAAACGCGTCGACCACCGCGCGCCGCCGCACGAGATCCGCGGTGGCGGTCTTGCTGGCTCCCTGCACACGGCGGCGCGCGCGGCTAGCCAACTGCCGGGCGGCGGCCGGCGAGCGCCCCACGATGGGCGCGATTTCTTCGAATGGCAGGTCGAACATGTCATGCAACACGAACGCCACGCGCTCGGGCGGCGCTAGCGTCTCGAGCACCACCAGCAGCGCGAGCCCCACCGAGTCGGCGAGCAGTGTCTCCTGCTCGGGATGGCTACGGTCTTCCTGGCCGACGGCCGGCTCAAGAACGTGCGGACCCAGCGACTCCTCGGAGCGCGCCTTGCGCGAGCGCAGCATGTCGAGACACACGCGTGCCACCACTGTCGTCAGCCACCCGCCGAGGTTTGCCACGTCACTGGTATCGGCGCGGCTGAGCCGAATCCAGGCTTCCTGGACGGCATCATCCGCCTCGCTCCGCGAGCCGAGCATGCGGTAAGCCGCCGCACGCAGGTGCGTGCGGTGCGCCTCGAATTGTTCAGCCAGCCAGTCGGGACTGTGCATCGCCGTCACAGCGCTCCGAGGATGCGGCTCTGCGGCCGCAGTGCCCACGACGCGAGCGCCAGCGCGGCCAGCGATGCCGTTACGATCACGTGCCAGGTGGCATCGTGGGACACCGAGTGCGACACTGCCGCGCCCGTCATATTGAAGAAGATGCCCGCATAGGCCCACTCCTTGAGCCGCGGCAGGTGCGGTGCCAGGATGGCGATGCCGCCAAGCACCTTCCAGAATCCGATGATCGTGGCCAGGTACGCGGGGTAGCCCAGCTTCACGAGCCCATCGATGTTGTCGGGCCGGCGCGCCAGCTCCGCTGCGCCGCCCGAGACCACAGCGAATGCAACGAGAGCCGTGATCGCCCAGTAACCGATCGCTTTGGTGTTCATGTCGTTCCTCCGGAAAACAGATCCGTCACGTCCGTCGCTTCTCGTGCTCCGTCATAGCTTTGACGAAGCGAACCCAGCCGATGTGACGATGACCTGCTCGATGAACCCCCCGACCCGCGCCCGCGCCGACACAATGCCTGGGTCCACATGATCGATGCCCGCGGCCGACAAACCCGCTTCCCCCCGCCTTCTCGCCCGTCGCAGCGGCCTCAGTCGACGGGTAAAGATCCAGCGCGCAATTCAGGACCTTCGGGTCGATTGGCGGCATTGTTTCGGTTCCCGCCTTGCCGGGCTTCCTGCTACATACCGAGATACTTCAACCCACGCCAGACGAGGTAGAGGACGGTCAGGCAGCCGATCAGAAAGCCAGCGCCGCCGAGGGCAGTCACCCACGCGGCGGGTTTCTCCGAGAGTTCCATCTCCACCGGCTTGGCGAATCCCTCGTCGCTGCGGACGCCGGAATTGATCTGGTCGAAGGTCAGAGGTGGGTAGTAGAGGTAGGAGATGACGATCTGCTGCTTGGGCACCAGCTTCGGGATGACGATGTCCTTCTGGCCTCCGGGTAGCTGCTCCACCGTGTAGGGGACGCTCGGGTTGATGTTGAACTGCTCGGGCAGGACTTGGTGCGACACCCGGACGTTGTTCGCAGCCTTCTTCCCGACGTTCCGGATGACCACGTCGTGGGTGTGGATCACGAAGCGGGCCTGCCCGGGATTCGCCATCGGGAAGGCCGAGACGTGACCCCAGAAGCTGACCAGCTCGGCCTTCCCCTCAACGCGCTTCACGATCACGGCGCCGACGAACGCGCCGAGCACGAACTTCACGGCGTCGAGGACGAAGCCAGGCACGGTCACGAGCGACAAACCAACCTAACGCGGGTTATGTGCCAAAGAATATGCCAGACCTTCCGGCCGGAAACGCGTAAGTCGTTGCGGTGTAAAGAGGCGCCGGTCGGAATCGAACCGACGAATAGAGGTTTTGCAGACCTCTGCCTTACCACTTGGCTACGGCGCCGGAAGAAACGTAAACTCGCAATTCACTGCGAGTTCGGCAAGAGTTGGAGTCCGGACCTTTTCACC
>WNGD01004323.1_pt1 | contig 29671 bp, 26 predicted proteins | sample 5400671 | NCBI WGS metagenome assembly WNGD01 (sample SAMN13153369, study PRJNA577476) | soil metagenome | isolation source: 40 cm soil or saprolite under grassland replicate 2 | place: USA:California | collected 2016-06-15
CCTACGAGGCGACGACGCCTACAAGCGGCACTGGACCGAGACCCGGCGCATGACCGAGGAGCTCACGATCTTCCGCCCGGGTTGGCGTGGGCGGTGGCTGCGCGCGCTGGATGGTGCGGCAACACTCCGAGCTCGTCTGCATGCGTAACGGCAGCGTGCTTCTCATCGTGTCGATCGACACCGAGGAGGACAACTGGAACCGCAGCCGGCACGATGTGACGGTTGAGAACATCCAGGAGCTCCGGACTCAGGCGGCCTTGTTCGATCGTTGGGGTGTTCGGCCGACGTATTTTACGACCTATCAGGTCGCGACCGATCCGGCGGCGGCGGACGTGATGCGGGAGGTGACTGACGGGGGGCGCGCGGAGATCGGCGCGCACTTACATCCCTGGAACACACCTCCGCTGTCCGAGGCGTTCGTGCCGCGCAATTCTATGCTGAAGAACCTGCCGGCCGAGCTGCAGCGGGCCAAGCTGGAGCGCCTCACGGCGGTCTTGGAGGAAACGTTCGGTCGCCCGCCTGTCGCGTTTCGTGCCGGGCGCTATGGCCTGGGGCGCGATACCGTGGCCGCCCTGCTGCGCTGCGGCTACCGCGTCGACTCGAGTGTCAGCCCGTTCATCAGTCTCGAGACTGTCGACGACGGACCGACGTTCGTCGGCGCCCCGATCGTACCATATCGGCTGGCGCCGGATCGCGACGTGCGCGTGCCCGCCCCCAACGGGCCGGTGCTGGAGATTCCGCTCTCCTACGGATTCAACCGCGGGCCATTCAGCTTCTGGGATCCCACGCGTCGCGTGCTCGAAGCCACGCCGTTTCGCTGGTTTCACCTGGCCGGCATCGCTGCCCGGGCGGGCCTGCTCAAGCGCGTGTCCCTCAGTCCGGAGTACCAAGCAGTCGGTGACATGTTGACCCTGTCGCGCCGGTTGCTCGAGCACGGAGTGCGTCATCTGCAACTGGCGTGGCACAGTCCGAGTCTCAAACCCGGTCTCAGTCCCTTCGCCGCCACGGCGGCGGATGTCGCCCGGCTGTACGCCTGCGTCGAGGGCTTCCTCAACGGCCTGTCACGACTGGTGCCACTTACGTTCGTCACCGTCAGCGAGGCTGCCGCGGTCCTGGGGTGACGCGCCCGCGCAACACCCGCGGTGGCACAGCCCGTGCGTTGCCTGCAGCGCTAGCGAGCACCGCTCACGCAGCAGTCCATCACCACCGGAGACTGCAATCCGTGTTCAAGAACGTCGGCAGCAGCTGGCTTGTGACGGTGGTGACTGTGGTCGCCGTTTACTTCGTCACGCCGTTCACCATCCACAAACTCGGCGACGACGGCTACGGGACGTGGATTCTCATCAATTCGATCACCGGGTACCTGGGTCTGCTGGTCTTGGGTGTGCCGATGGCCTCGGTGCGGTACTTCGCGCAGCATGTGGCGAAGGGGGACGTGGCCAAGCTGAACGAGGCAATCGGCAGCTGCACGGCGCTGTATCTGCTGCTGGGTGCGATCAGCCTCGTCGTGGGGGTGGGCCTGTACGTGTTTTTTGCGGACACCTACCACATCCCAGCTACCCTGCACGGCGACGCCCGGTGGGCCTTCGCCGTGACGGTGCTGTTCGTGTCCGTCGGGTTCGTCGCGCTCCTCCCCAACGGCATCCTGGCGGCCCATGACGAGTTCGTCCCGCGCAACATCATCCGGCTGTGGGGCGTGCTGCTGCGTCTCGTGCTCACGTTCGGGCTGCTGGCGTTGCACGCCTCGATCACGGCCATGGCCCTCGTGCAACTGGCCTGCATGGTGTTCGACTTCGTCCTCTGCTGGTTGCTGGTGCGGCGGCGTCACCCGGCTACGCGGATGCGCCTGGCGGATTTCAATTGGGGGATGACCCGCGCCATCTTCGGCTTCAGTCTCTACGTCCTGGTGTTGAACGCCGGCGCCCGGCTCTCGTTCGAGACGGATTCGATCGTGATCGGGGCGTTCATGAATGTCGGCGATATTCCGTATTTCACCGTCGCCAACAGCTTCATCATCTATCTCATGGAGTTCTTGATCGCGATCGCAGCGGTCGTGATGCCGACCGCCACCCGGCTGCAGGCCCAGGGGAAGAGCGGCGAACTGCGCGAGATCTTTCTCAAGTGGTCCAAGATCGCGCTGTCCCTGACGCTTGCCGCCGGGCTCTTCCTCATCGTTCTCGGGCCGAGATTCATCGCGTGGTGGGTCGATCCGACGTTTGAGCGGCCGGCGGGCGCGGTGCTGCAGATCCTCATGGTCTCATATCTCATCTTCCTGCCGGTACGTGGCGTGGCGCTCCCGATTCTGATGGGGTTGGGCAAGGCGGGCCTGCCGACGATCGGGTTCCTTGTGGCCGGCGTCGTAAACCTGGGCTTGAGCGTCCTGTTCGTGCGACCGCTCGGGTTGGCGGGGGTCGCACTCGGTACCGCCATTCCGAACGTGCTGTTCGCCGCTGCCGTGTTCCTGCAAGCGTGCCACGAGCTGGACGTCTCGGTGATGCAGTTCCTCCGCTACGTCGTGCCGCGCGCGGTGCTGGGGGCGTTGCCCGTCCTGGCGCTGCTCCTGTGGTTCAAGCTCGGCCTCGACGTTCGTGGCTTCGGCGCGCTGGCTGTCGCGGGCCTGGCCATGACGCTCGTGTTCGCCGTGACGTGGGTGTGGTTCGTGTATCGGAACGACCCCTACCTCGACCTGCGGGCCTTGCTGCCGCGGCTCCGCGCCCGGGTGCGCGTGTGACGTCCTGGATGGTGGCCGCCGCGCTGGCGCTGCCGGTGCTCCTCGTCGTCGCCGAGCTGGGGTGCCGCCGCTGGACGCGCCGCCGTACGCGTTACGCCGTGTGGCCTCCGGGGCTGCGGCTCGAGGTGAGACAGGACCCTCGAGTCTTTCCGGAGGTGGAGCCGCGCGTGCGCTTCCACGTCAACGCCGACGGCGAGCGCGGCGGCGAGGTGCGCGGCGACGAAGCGGGGCTGTACCGGATTCTCGTAGCCGGCGGCAGCTCGGTCGAGTGCTTCGCGCTGGACCAGCCCACGAGCTGGCCCGGCGCGCTCGAGCGGCTCCTCAACGCGCCGGAGATGCGCGATGCCTTGGGGGCGAGGGGCAAGTCTGTTCGCCGGGTGCACGTCGGCAATATCGGCCATTCGGGCGTCGGCGCGGCAGATCTCGATCTCATTTTCGAGCGCGTGCTGCCCCAGTACGGCCACCTCGACTTGATTGTCATCATGGTCGGTGCGAGCACGGTGTACCACTGGCTGGAGGATGGGGCGCCGCCGTCGTCGCCTCCCTCCGTGGTGTCAGAGTCGGTGCTGTTCGCCAGTCACCCCGGGCAACCGTTTGCGTGGATGCCCCGCGGGTGGGCGCTAGCAGAGCTGGCCCGGCGCCTGCGCCGGTTGTGGCTGCATCCGGTGGAGGTGAAAGAGCACGCCGGGGCCTGGCTCGTCGACGGACGGAAGATGCGCCGTGAGGCGGCGGAGATTCGCACGACCGCGCCGGACCCGAGTACCGTACTGGCTCACTTCGAGCACCATTTTCGGCGGCTGCTCCGCCGGGCGCTGGCGCATGCCGATCGCGTGCTCGTCGTGCGGCAGCCGTGGTTCGAGAAGGACTACACACCCGAAGAAGCGGCGCGTTTTTGGCACGGCGGCGTCGGAAGGCCTTGGAAGGAGCGGGTCAACGTCTATTTCAGCCTGGAGCTCATCAACCAGCTGCTTGGGCTCATCGATAGTCGCGCCGCTGAGGTGGCCGAGGCGCTCCGCGTCCCGCACCTCAACTTACGGGATCTGCTCAGCCAGGGTCTGCACCATTACTACGACCACGACCACTTCACGCCCGACGGCGCCGCGGTCGCTGCGCGGGCCATCGCAAACGCGCTGGCGCGAACGGGAGACGCTGCCTACGGCGTCGAGCCGTCCTTCACCGTCACCGGGGAAACCATGGAGCAGCGGGCATGATCGTGGGGATTGGGATCGACATCGTCGAGCCGGAGCGGCTGTCACGCGTCTTGGACAGCATCCCGGAGCGAGTCTTCACCGCGCGCGAGCTCGCGGCGTGCGCGGACCGTGTTGACCGGTTGGACGCTCTGGCGGCACGGTTCGCCGCCAAGGAAGCCTGCCTCAAGGCGTTGGGCACGGGTCTGTTCGAAGGTGCCCTCCGGCAGGTTGAGATCGTAGCCGGGGCGGGCGGGACGCCCCAGCTGCGCGTGTCAGGCGCGCTCGCTCAGCGAGCGTTCGAGCAGCGGGTGCGTAAAGCGCACGTCAGCCTTACCCACGAACGGGGCGTCGCCGCGGCGGTGGTCATCCTCGAGGGTACGAGAACGGCGGCGTCTTCCCGATCGGCTCGCCGTCCGAGCCGCGCGGCCTTGAGGCTGGCCACCGTCTCGAGCGACACATGGTGATCGTCCACGTGGTCGCGCCCGCCGAGTTCGGCGGTCTCGAGCGCGTGGTGCAAATGCTGGCGAGTGGGCTCCGGGGCCTGGGCCACGAGGTCCACATGGTGTCAGTAGCGACGGGCTCGGGAGCAGGCGCGGCGTTTCTGGCACCTCTCGCGGAGGCGGGTGTGCACACCCACACGCTCGATGTCCCTGGTCGGTCCTACCGACGTGAGCGCGACGCAATTGCCGCCCTATGCCGTCGCGTGTGCCCCGATGTCGTTCACACTCATGGCTACCGGCCGGACGTGCTCGACGCGGCAGTGGCGCGGCGCCTCGGCATTCCCGTCGTCACGACGGTGCACGGCTTCACCGGCGGTGGGTGGAAGAACCGGGCCTACGAGTGGTTGCAACGCCGCGCCTTCCGCCGCTTCGACGCGGTCGTGGCTGTGTCCCGACCACTCGGCGACCGGCTTGCGCGCTCCGGAGTTCCTCGCCCCCGGATCCACACCGTGCCCAATGCCTGGCGACGGATGTCGCCGCCCCTCGACCGCGGGGCGGCGCGCCGTGCGCTGGGCATCCCACGAGATGACTTTGTGGTCGGTTGGGTGGGCCGTCTGAGCCACGAGAAAGGCCCGGACGTGCTGCTCGACGCCATACCCCATCTCCGCGATGTCCCGCTCGGGGTTTCGGTGGTCGGCACGGGCGCGCAGCGGGCAGCGCTGCAGGCGCGCGCGCGAGACCTTGGTCTCAACGGGCGCGTCCGCTGGCACGGTGTGGTTCCGGATGCGGACCGGTTGTTCCCGGCCTTCGACGTCTTCGTGCTGAGCTCGCGCACCGAGGGCACGCCTGTCGTGTTGTTCGAGGCGATGGCCGCCAACGTTCCCATCGTGACGACCGGTGTGGGCGGCGTGCCTGATGTCGTCTCGCCGGCGGAGGCCGCCCTCGTACGATCCGAGGACCCCGTCGCTCTTGCAGCCGAGATCCGCGGGGTGCATGCGGACCGGGCGGCGGCGGCGCGGCGCGCCCGGGCGGCGCACGCTCGACTGGAGCGCGACTTCGGCATAGCGCCTTGGCTCGATCGCTACGAGGCGATCTACCGGTTGGTCACTCACGGCGTTGTCGCTCCGGCCTCGGCGTGATGCTCCTGTCCCGCGTCGTAGTCGCGTTGGCCGTCGGCCTCTGCGTCTACACCTTTCTCGGCTATCCCGCGATCCTGATGCTGGTGAGCCGCCTGGGGCGCGGGCGCCGTAAGACGCCGCCACGCTCGACCGTCCCCCGGATCAGCATCGTGCTGCCCGTCTACAACGAGGCCAGGGTCTTGGCGGCCACGCTCGAACGGATTCTCGCCGTCGATTATCCGCCAGACCGGCGGCAGATCCTCGTTGTCTCGGATGCGTCGACCGATGGCACCGACGAGATCGTCGCGCACTTTGCCGATCGCGGCGTCGAGTTGCTCCGGCTGCCGCGGCGCCAGGGCAAGACCGCCGCGGAGAACGCTGCCCGCCGGCATCTCACCGGTGAGATCATCGTCAACACGGACGCCTCGGTGCGCATTCATCCGGCGGCCGTCAAGCGCCTCGTTTCTGAGTTCGCCGATGCCTCAGTCGGCGTGGCGTCGGCGCGCGACGTGAGTGTGACGAATCTCGAGGAGCAGGCGAGCAGCGGGGAGGGAGCGTACGTCGGGTACGACATGTGGATCCGCGACCTGGAGACGGCGGTGGGCGGGATTGTCGGCGCCTCCGGCTGTTTGTACGCGATCGGCGCGGAGTTGCACATGGGCCGAGTGCCCGAGGGCCTCAGCCGGGACTTTGCCGCGGCGCTCACGGCCCGCGAGCACGGCTTGCGAGCGGTGTCGGTTCCCGAGGCGACGTGTTACGTGCCACGCAGCGCGTCGCTGCGCCAGGAGTACCGGCGGAAGGTCCGGACGATGACCCGCGGTCTCGCCACGCTGCGGCACAAGCGCGCTTTGCTCAATCCGTTCCGCTATGGTGCGTTTGCCTGGATGCTGTTCAGCCACAAAGTCTGCCGCTGGCTCGTGCCGTGGGCGCTGTTGTCGCTCCTCGCCGCCCTGGGCGCGCTGACGCCCACTGCGACGTGGGCATTCGCACTGCTTGCGTTGCTTGGTGTCACCGTGGTGCTGGCTGGGATCGCCTGGGTGTGGCCGGAGGGGAGGCTGACGCCGCGCTTGCTCGCGCTCCCCGGCTACGTCGTCGCCGGGAACGTCGCGGTTCTGCATGCCTGGCTGCGGGTGGTGGCTGGCCGACCCGCGCCGGTGTGGGAGCCCACGCGTCGCGGCCCGGTGCCCTCCAGCTAGCTTCGCGCCGGGCCGCCGTTGCGGTGCTTGGCGGCGACGTAGCGCGCGATGTCCGCCAGGGTTCCCAGGTTTTGCTCCGTGATGTCCTCGTCCGCGACGACCACGCCGAATTCACTGCGCAGGAAGCCGATGAGCTCCATCACGCCCATGGAGTCGATCACGCCTCGCTGGAGCAGCCGATCCCTGTCCGCCAGGGCGAACCCGGGCCGCATATAAAGGAAGGTGTCGTGCACGTAGGCCCGCGTGCGCGCCAGGATGTCGGGTTCGTCCATACGAGGTTCCGTCTCCGATGAGTGCACGGTCAACTCAGCACTGGCAGGCCGTCTTCTACCAGCGCTACGTCAGGGACTGGCAGGGGCGCCGCCGTCTGCACCGGCTTGCGGTCGATGAACTGCCGGTGCCACAGCTCCGCGGACACGATAGCCACCAGGGCCTGGTTCTCGCGGAACCCGGTGGCGACACCCGCCCGACACCGCCGCACGAGTCCGGCCACGGCATCCGGCTGGAACAACCCGGAATTCGCCAGGCGGCGTTCAGCCAATAGATCCTGGACGTACTCGGCGGGTTCAGGGCCAAAGAAGGCCGGGATGTCGGGCGCCCGGTATGGCTGCTTCGGGCGACGCAGCACAGGCGCGGGGACCACGTCCCGTGCCCAGCGGCGCAAGATCGCTTTTTCTTTCAAGCCGCGGAGCTTGCTCCCCGTGGGTAGGCGCGCCGCGAATTCGAACACGCGATGATCGAGGAACGGGTAGCGGCCCTCGACACCGTGCGCCAGGGACATGCGGTCGCCTTGGGCGCTCAGCAAATACGGGGACAGCAGAGTCACCATCTCGAGGTATGCGGCGCGGTTGAGCGGCGACCAGGTCGAGAAGGCAGGCGGCAGGGTCGCCCGCAGGTCCTCCAGAGGATCGGTCTCGCCGAGCGTCGCGCGCAGGTCGGCTGAATAGAAGTCCTTGATCCGCGAGGTGAGCAGAAACCGCGGCAGATGCGAGAACAGGGGATCGTCGGGCGCCCCGGCCTCCAGAAACGAGCGCCGCCAGAAGTCCCCGCGGCGGCCGCGCGGGTCGAGATACGGGTAGAGCCGGTCGAAGAGCCGCGGCCGGGAGCTTGACTGCGGCTGGCGCAGGCAAAACAGCCGCAGCGCCGTCTCCTTGAAGAGATCGTACCCGAGGAACAGCTCGTCCGAACCCTCACCGGTGAGCACCACCTTGATGTCCCGCTCGCGCGTGAGTTTCGCGAGCAGGTACATGGGGGCCGGGGCGGTGCGCACCAGCGGCGATTCGGCGTGCCAGACGACGTCCGGAAAGACGGCGGCCACGTCACCGAGTCCGATCGCGCGCACGAAATGATGACTGTCCAGCTGTCCAGCCACGAGCAGCTGGAACTCGCGTTCGTCGAGCTGCGGATCGTCGAACGTGACGGAGAACGTGCGCAGCGGGAACGGCGACTCCCGCGCGGCGAGCGCGCAGCTGATGGACGAATCGAGCCCGCCGCTCAGATACCCACCGACCGGAACGTCCGAGCGCAGGCGCAGCGCGACACTACTCTCGAGCAGGCTGCCGAGGGCCGGGATCGCGTCGGGAGTTTCCTCCCCCGCCTCCGGGTACTCCAGCTCGTAGTAGCGGCCGTGGCGCAGCGCCCCGTCACGCCAGACAGCGAAGCAACCCGGTTGGATGGCGTGCACGCCCCGGAACACCGTCCACGGGGGGCGGGCGGCCCAGAAGGTGAAGACCTGATCGAGCCCCACGGGATCAAGCGCGGGCTCGACCTCGCCGCTCGCGAACAGCGCCTTGGCCTCGGAGGCGAAGACCAAATCGCCATGCGCGATGCTGTAGAACAGCGGCCGGACGCCGAACCGATCTCGCGCGAGCAGCACCGATTCCGCGCGGCGATCGTAAATCGCAAACGCGAACTGCCCGTTCAAGCGCGCCAGCATCCCCGTGCCCCACTGCTCGTACGCATGGACGAGCACTTCCGTATCGCTGCGGGTGCGGAAGCGATGCCCGGCGGCCAGCAGGTCGGCCCGCAGCTCGAGGTAGTTGTAGACCTCGCCATTGTAGACGACGAGCACGGAGCCGTCCTCATTCCCGAGGGGCTGCCCCCCGCCGGCGACGTCGATGATGCTGAGGCGCACGTGAGCCAGGCCGACCCGGGGGCCGGCGTAGCGCCCGCAGCCGTCCGGGCCGCGATGCCGCAACGCGGCTGCCATGCGGTCCAGCGCCTCGACCGACACGCCGCGCGGTTCGCGGCGCGCCACGCCGGCGAGCCCGCACATCAGGTCGTCTCCTGCCAGCGAGCGGCGCCCGTGCGACGTCGCCGACGCTCGACGTGAGCCGCGACTTCGGGGACGGGCTCGACCAGCAGGGGCGGGAGATGCAGGTAGCGCGTCGTCGCGCGCTTCTGATCGATGTCTCGCACCGCCCGCGCCGCTTCGTCCGGGGTCCGTCCGAGCTCCGCAGCGACGGCTGCGGGATCGCGGCCAAGGTTGTGCGCGAACAGGACCAGGTCGAGCGTGGCGGCCGGAAGGGCGAAGTAGAACTCTTCCTGCGTCTGCGGCAGGGAATAGGTGTCGGTAGTCGGCGGCCGCGACCGGATTGCCGCCGGCACGCCCAGAAAGTCCGCGAGCGCGTACACCTGGGACTTGTACAGGTGGGCGATGGGCTTCACGTCCGCCAGCCCGTCTCCACCTTTCACAAAGAACCCTTGGTCGTACTCCAGGCGGTTGGGTGTGCCCACAACGGCGTAGTGGAGCCGGTCCGCGTGGAAGTACTCCAGCATCGTCCGAACGCGCTGTTTGAAGTTGGTCGCCGCGACGATCTCCCGGTATTCAGCCGCGGGCAGCCGCACGTGGCGAACATCGCCGTCGGGAAGCTCCACCGCCAAGGACGACACGTTGAGGCGGTCGGAGTCGAGCCGGCCGCCCGACAATACGACCTTGCACCGCCACTCATCCCGGAACTCCGGCATGGCCCGGCGAATCGCGGCATTCCGCCGCGCGTAACACCCCAGCGCCGCCAGCGTCGGCGTGATGTCCTCGACGGCGTATGCGATTCCGAGCGAGTCCGCCCAGCGTGCGGCGAGGACCAGACTCTGGTGATCGGACTCCCGCTCCGGCATCAGCAGCCCGAGCACGTGGGTCGCGCCCACGGCGCGCACGGCCAGGGCTGCGCACACAGAGCTGTCGATGCCGCCGCTCATCCCCACCACCAGCCCACGCCGGTTCAGCACCTCACCGACCTGCTGGCGCAGCGTCGCGACGATCTGCTCGGTGGCCGCCGCCTCATTGAGTTGCAGTTCGTTCGCCAGACTCACGTTGGCCCCCGAGTGGCTCGTCCGCCGCCTTCCATGCAAGGATGGCGCCGTGGGGCGGCGCGCGGGGAACGCGCTGCGCGGCGTCACCTGCTGCGCGCACGCAACACCGGGCGTCCCCAACGCTCCCCCTCAATGTGGCACAGGTGATGCGACGGGGTGGAGCACTGTGACGCACAACGTGGCCGACCTGCTCTGGGCGACCGCCGCAGCCGCTCCAGAGCGGCCCGCGCTGATTGACCCAGGGCGAACGACGGATTACCGATCCCTCCAGCGCCGCGCCGCAGCGATCGCGATGGGCTTGCGGGACGCGGGGATACGAGCCCACGACCGCGTCGGGATCTTCCTTGACGGCGGCGCTGACGCCGTCGCGGCGTTTTTCGGGGTCGCCGCCGCCGGCGGCATCGCGGTCGTGATCAACGAATCGCTGCGCCCGCGCCAGGTCGAGCACATCGTGGACGGCGCGGGCGCGGCCGCGCTGATCACGTCCGACGACCTCATCGCGCGGCAACCGCGTCCCATCGAGACGCCGGGCCGCGTGTTCTCGGTTCGGGACTTCGACGCGGAGGGGATGTTCGAACCCGTCGCGCGGGTCGGGATGGACCCCGTCCAGATCGTCTTCACCTCAGGATCGACCGGTCTCCCCCGGGGAGTCACGGTCACACACGGCAATCTCCTGGTGGCGGCGCAAACGGTGATCGGGTACCTCGGCATCATCGCCAGCGACCGGATCGCGAGCGTGCTCCCCTTCAGCTTCGTGTACGGGCTGAGCCAGGTGCTGTGCGCGGTCGGCAGTGGAGCGGCGCTGGTGGTGGAACGGTCCCCCCTGGCCGCGCAGCTCGTCGCCAACCTGCGGGCGCAGCGGATCACCGTTCTGGCCGCCGTGCCGCCGCTGTGGCAGCAGCTACTCAACGTCGCGTCGTTTCGCGACGAACCGCTCGCCACGCTGCGGATCGCGACTAATGCCGGCGGCCACCTCCCGGTGACGGTGGTCCGTGCACTGCGGCAGGCCCAACCGCACGCGCGACTCTTCCTCATGTACGGTCTGACGGAGGTGTTGCGGAGCACATTTCTCCCACCGGAGGAGGTGGACCGCCGGCCGGACTCGATGGGCCGGGCGATCCCTGGAGCCGAAGTGCTCGTGCTGCGCGACGATCTCACCGCCTGTGCCCCGGGGGAGGTAGGAGAGTTGGTGCATCGGGGGCCGACGGTCGCGCTCGGCTACTGGAATGACCCGGAGGCCACGGCCCGCACGTTTCGTCCTCATCCGCTGCGGCCCGCCGGGTCGCCGGACACGGAGCGGGTCGTGTTCTCCGGGGATCTGGTGCGACGCGATGCCGAGGGCTGGCTCTATTTCGTCGGGCGCCGTGATCGAATGATCAAGACGCTGGGCTACCGCGTGAGTCCGGACGAGATCGCCACGGTGTTGTACGGTTCGGGCGAGGTCGCCGAGTGCATCATCACGTCCGAGCCTGACGACGCGCGGGGGGAGCGCATCGTCGCGTTTGTGGTCCTGGCCGGCGGGGGATCGCTCGAGCGCTTGACGCTGTACGCCCGTCTGGAGCTCCCCCGGCACATGCAACCCGCGAGGTTCGAAACGCGCGACGCGCTGCCACGGTTGCCCAACGGCAAGCACGACGTCGCCGCGTTGCGGGGAGAGCCAAAGCCCGTCTGATGGAAGCCATTCGGGCGTTCCGCCGCGACGACATCCCCCAGGTCGCGGAGCTCTTCAGGACAACGTTCATGCACAATGGGACGAGTGCTACCCCGGGGCTCGACACCTATTTCGAGCGGGTGTTTTTCGAGAGCCCATGGTATGACGAGGACCTGCCGTCGTACGTGCACCTCGATACCGGCGGGTCCATCATCGCTTTCGTCGGCGTCCAGCCGAGGCCGCTGGTCCTGCGGGGGCGGCGCCTGCGCGCTGCGGTCGCCACGAAACTGATGGCGTCGCCCGCGGCGGACCCCCTGGCGGCCGTGCGGCTGCTCAGCCGCGCGTTTGCCGGGCCGCAGGATGTCCTGCTCTCCGACTTGAGCACTGACGCCGGGCGCCGCATTTGGGAGGGATTGGGGGGCGCGACAGCACTGCTCTTCAGCCTCCAGTGGCAGCGGCCGGTGCGGCCGGCGCGCCATTCGCTCTCGTGGCTCCACGCGCGGGGCGTGCCCGGTGTGATTACGCACTGTCTCCGGCCGTTGGGCTCGGTCGCCGACGCGCTGGTGGCGCGATGGGGGCCTGCGGAGTTGCGCGCTGCGCGTAACGGCTACACGGCCGAGGACCTCACGGCGAACCTGCTGGCGGCGCGCATGGGCGAGCTCTGTGCCGATCGCGCGTTGCGTCCGGAATACGACGAGCGGTCGCTGCGCTGGTTGCTGAGCGTGGCGCAGCAGAGCCAGCCGGACCGCGTGCTGCGACAGCGCGTCGTGCGCGATTCGCGTGGTGAGGTCGTTGGGTGGTTTCTCTATTTTCTCGCGCCCGGGGGCGAGAGCGAGGTCGTCCAGCTCGTGGCGAGAAAGGGCACCGCGGACGCGGTGTTTGACGCGCTGCTCGACGACGCCTGGAAGGGTGGGACGGTCATGCTGTCCGGCCGCCTGGAGCCGCGCATGGTGCGCGAGATGTCGTCACAGCACTGCTACTTCAGGCAGGTGGGGCATTGGACGCTGGCGCACGCCAAGCAGCCCGACGTGCTGGAAGCGATCCTGAGTGGCAACGCCTTCCTGAGTCGCTTGGAGGGCGAGTGGTGAGCTGAGCGTGGTGCACCAGCGCAGCGACCGCGGGACTCGGAGTGCTGCACACGAGCGCTGCGGCACGGGCGCAACGTTTCCTAATGCGTTGTGGCGCAAGCGAATAGATGATGACGGTGGTGGCATCACGCTTGCCTTCGTGAAGAGTCGGCCCTCGGGCCACCAACACTCACGGAGGCGAGCTCATGTTCAAATTCACAAACTTGGCGATGCTGACGGCGCCGGTCGCGATCGCGCTGACCGCGTGGAGCTGCGATCGGCAGCCGAACGCGGTGGCGCCGGCGATTGGTACGCCGCTGGCGCACTTCCAAGAATTTCAATGTACGCCGTTCAAGATGACCGGCGGTGGGCGGATCGACTACCCGCCCGGCACCAACGTGAAGAACCCCCCAGCCAGCCATATCTACGAGACTTTCGGGGCCCACGTGATGTCTTCCGGTCAGCGGGATCAGAACGGAACCTGCCTGGCGGACAAGGGCGCCTTGGAATGGATCGACCACCGGCCGGACTATCGCGTCGGCGGTCATCCCCTGAACCTTCACGCGACCCAGATCACCTTCGCGGAAGTGGCGCCCCCGCCGGCTACCGACTGCAAGGATGGCGGCGCGCATTGGGGCGGGAAGCTGCGGGTGCAGAACACGGGACAGGAAGATCTCGATTTCGAAGTGTGGGACTGTGACGACGGTGAGCCCGGCGTAAGTGATGGCTTCGCGATCCGCGTGCCGGACCTCATCGTGAACGGCGAGCCCTATGCCGTGATGTGCTGGGACTCGCACGCGGAGCCCACGTGTACGCTGACGGGCGGGAACAGGCAGTTCCACCCGACGCACTAACGCTGGGATCGCCATGATCTCGGCAAGGAGGAATACATGAAGATCGACACGATGCGGCGGGCGATCCGTCTGGCGGGACTCGTCCTGCCCATGAGCTGGATGGCGGGCTCCGTCGCGGCGCAGATGCGGACCGCGAACGCCCAGGCGTTCGGCGTTTCCGTAAACACGCCGACCGTCAACCAGACGACCCCGTACGCTGTCCTGCCGGCGGGTGGCGACATGGCCACGGATCAGGGTCAGAGCGTCGACGTGGCGGGCCTGGTCAGCGCGCAAGACGCGTTCGCCATCGTCACCGGCGACGCGGACCCGGCGTACGGCTCCGACGCGGTGAGCAGCGCGACGCTGGGAGCGGTGAGCCTGCTGAACGGACTCATCACGACCGACGGCGTGGTGGCCATCGCGAACAGTACGCTCGGCGACGGCTACGTCGCGAGTGACGCCGAGGGATCGAGTCTCGCGAACCTGATCGTACCCCGCTCCCAACTCGCGCATGGACCTGCCCGGTGTCGGCTACGTGGTGCTGAACGAGCAGAGCGTGACGGGCGACGGCGTGAGCACGAGCGGCATCACGGTGAACATGATCCATGTGGTGCTGCAACAGCCGATCCTCGGGATCTTGGGCCAGGTGATCGGTTACCAGACGGTGGGGAATATCATCGTCGGGTCGGCGTCGAGCAGTGTGAACTAGCCTCGGCGCTCACCGCCGCTGGCAAAGCATGCCCGTCCCGGGTGACGCGATACGCGCCGCCCGGGACGGGTTTTTCTTGGGTTGCTTACTCCTCGGATGGTCGGATCCAGCCGAGACGCGATTCCGAGTCGGCGTCGTGCCATGCCCGGCGCGCCCGCACCAGCAGATCGCTCGCGCTGCCCGGGGCGTACGCGAAGTTACCGACCGCGTCGTAGCCGGCGCGCAGCAGGAACGACGGGACGGCGCCGGCGGCGTCGTGCGAGCGACGTCGCATCTCGCCGGCGAGCCGCTGCGCGAGCCGGATCGCGCCGGTGGTGTCGGTCCGGGGCGCGACGACGGCGAACTCCGCGGCGGCGATCCGGCCCGACACGTCCGAATGTCGCACGCCGCCCTTGATCGCCTGGGCGCAGAACGCCGTCACGTCGGCCAGCGCGTGGTCGTCCTCCACCTCGATCGCGAGCACGAGGCACGCGAGCGCGCCGTGCGCCCGCACCGACAGCGCCCCCAACTCCTCAACGCGCCGCGAGAGCCCCTGGAGGTTGTAGAGGCCCGTCTCGCGATCGACGTGGCTGCTCGATTGCATTTGTTCCGCCAGGGTCTTGAGCTGCGCGTAGGTGTCGAGTTTGATGAGCAGCTCGGCGACGTCGAGCGGCTCGCCCAAGACATCGGAGGCGCCGGCGCGCAGCACGGCGAGCCGTGCGTCGCGCGACGCGAGTGCGCCCACGATGAAAATGGGCGTGTGCGGCGTGACGCGCGGCGCGGCGCGCAGCAGCCGGCACAGCTCGGCAAGCTCCATGTCGGGAAGAGTGGCCGCGGCGACGATCGCGTCGGGCGCGGTGCGGCGCACGGCTGCCAGCGCGGCTTGAGCCGACGGCACGCGCACCACGGCGTACGCGCCGGCCTCGAGCGCCCCGGCCACCGGGTCGAGCGACTGCCCGTTCGCACTGACGATCAGGACCACGCCCATGTCGTTGATCCGGCGACTGCAAGATTCAGTCCGACCAACCCTTTGGATTACAGGGATTTCCCCAGGCGAGGATGGGAATTGCCCCTACAACGGGGCGGCGGCATCTACCTGAGCGGCCTGGTGCGCTACGCGATTCGGGAGGGTCTCGTGAATCTGTGATCCGGGTTTACCACGCCCCTCGCCGGCCGAGCATCACGGCGGGCGTGAGCAGCATGATCTTCAAATCCTCGAGCGTCGAGCGGTGGCGGATGTACTCGAGATCATAGCTGAGCTTGTGCCGGACATCGTCCACGCTGCTGTCGTACGACCGGTTGATCTGGGCCCAGCCCGTGATCCCGGGCAGAACGCGCTGGCGTTGCGCGTATTCGCGTATCTGGTCGCGCAGGAAAGCAAAAATCGTGGGCTGCTCCGGGCGCGGGCCAACGATATTCATGTCGCCCACCAGGACGTTCCACAACTGCGGCAACTCGTCGAGCCGGAGCTTGCGCAGCACCCTCCCCACTGGCGTGACACGCGGATCGTCGCGCAACGCCCAGACCTCCACCGGCGCGCCATCGTCCGCGCGCATGGTGCGGAATTTGTACATCACGAACGTCCGGCCGCCGTGGTCTGCGTGGCGCCGGGCGTTGCCGCCCTCGTTGCCCAGCGCCCGCCGGTCGAGGCCGATGCGCTGCTGCGCGAACAGGACGGGCCCACGAGACGTCAGCTTGATCAATACCGCAATGGTGATCATCAGCGGCAGGGCAAGAACCAACGCCAGCGTTGCAATGACGAGATTGAGTACGCGCCGAGCTCCGTCACCGTCGCTCTGCGGCGCGACGACGGCCCAAGTGAACGGACGCAGCCCAGGAAGCGTCATGCCCCCCTGACTCGCAAAGCCTGTGCCGCTTCAAGGGGATGTGCGGTCTTGATGCCACATGGCACGGCTGCCGCTTGTAGTAGGCGTGCGACGGCGTGGCGAAGGCCTCGATGAAGACGTGTGCGGTATAGGTCTTGCTGCGTGAACGTTTGATGAATTCAAGGCCTCTTCCGGCGATCCGCAGTCAGTCGGCGCCGGTCCTGCGGCGCGGTAATGGTTCTGCGGCGCCGAGTCTCCCCGAATCCGAATCGGGTCCTGATTGGCGTCGCCTCGCCAGCGCGCTGCTCCGCTTCAAGTGGATCGTGCTCCTCATGGTGGTGTTGGGCTTGGGCGGGGCCGTCGTGGCGACCCGTCTGCTGCGTCCGATCTACAGGGCGCAGGCGAACGTCTGGGTCGACGTGCCGGACCGGCGCGGTGACCCGCACGCCGACACTCGGGGCCCGATCCGGCAAGGCGCGCTGCTCGACGCCGATGCGTGGGTGGAACTGTTGCGGTCCTACGTCGTGATGGACCAGGTCGTGCGAGACCTGCGTCTCTACCTCGATGTGAAACGACTCGGCGACCGTCCGAGCTTCGCCGGTTTCAGCGTGAGCGACGATTTCCGCCCGGGCGAGTACCGCCTGAACATCTCCGATAACGGCAGGCAGTACACGTTGACCTCCGCCGCAGGACTGACGCTCGAGCGCGGAACGGTCGGGGATTCTGTCGGCAGCCGGTTCGGCTTCCGGTGGGTCCCCGCCCCGGGGACCCTGCCGGCCGGGCGCAGCGTCGAGTTCTCCGTGATGCCGCCGCGCGACGCCGCGACGCGGCTCGGCGAGGAACTGCAGGTCCAGATGGACATGAACGGCAACTTCCTGGCACTGGAGCTGCGCGGCACCAGCCCGGTGCTCATTTCCAAGATTCTGAACGCCGTGACCCAGCGCTACGTGGAAGTAGCCGCCCAGTTGAAGCGCGAAAAGCTCACCGAGCTGACGAAGATTCTCGAAGACCAGTTGACGACCGCCAAGCGGAATCTGGACGAGGCCGAAGACGCGCAGCGGCGCTTCCGCACCCGCACCATCACGCTGCCGTCCGATCAACAGCGCCCCGGAGCGGCCGCCGAGACCCGTGACCCGATCCGGGCGAGCTTCTTCGATATGGCGGTCGAGCGCGACCAGCTGCGACGGGACCGTGACGCACTCGAACGTCTGCTGACGCAAGCCGGGGGACTACAGACGGACGCGTTGTCCGCCATCGGGTCGGTGCAGCATGCGCCCGAGCTATCGAACGCGCTCAAAGAACTGAGCGACAAGCAAGCGCAGGCACGCACCTACCGGTATCACTACTCCGAGGCCTATCCGCCGCTGCAGCACCTGGCGGCCGAGATCACGGAGCTGCAGGAGCGCACGATCCCCACGCTCGCGCGCGCTCTCTCGTCGCAGCTGGCGGACCGTGAGTCGGAACTCGAGCGGCAGGTGAACACCGCATCGAACGATCTGCGCCAGATTCCCGGCCGAGCCATCGAGGAAGTGCGCTTGAATCGCAATGCCGAGCTGAAAGAGCAGACGTATACCCAACTGCAGCAGCGTTACGATCAGGCCCGGCTCTCCGCGGAGGCCACAGTTCCGGATGTCCGGATTCTCGATCCGGCCGTTGTGCCGCAGCGCCCCGTCAAGAACACGGCGCCACGCCTCCTGCTCATGGGACTCGTGGCCGGCCTCGGGCTCGGTGTGCTGGGCGCGATCGTCCTCGACCGCGCGGACACCAGAGTACGGTACCCGGAGCAGGTGTCGCGCGACCTTGGGGTGCCGATCCTCGGCGCGGTGCCGCACCTGCGTGCCAAGGAATCGGTGGAAGTCATCGAAGCGCTGCGTGGCCTGCGCCTCAACGTACTCCACGAGTACGGTGCCGAAACGCCCGTGCTCTTCACGGTAACGAGCCCTGGACCGGGCGATGGGAAGTCGTTCTTGTCGGCCAATCTGGCGCTCGCGTTCGCCGATGGAGGCCATCGCACGCTGCTGATGGACGGTGACATCCGCCGTGGCACGCTGCACCGCCGCTTCAAGGCCAACCGCCGGCCCGGCCTCGTCGATTATCTCCGTGGGGAAGCCGGGATCGGGCGTGAGCTCATCGTGCAAGAGACGCCGTACCCACAGCTTGCATTCATCGGCTGTGGCACGCGTACGCAACGCGCTCCGGAGGTCCTGGGGTCGCCGGCCATGACTCAACTCCTCGCCGAGTTGCGCGAGCAGTATGACGTGATCGTGGTCGACAGCCCGCCGCTCACGGCGGGAGTCGATCCGTTTATCATTGGAACGGCGACGGGTTCGCTGCTGCTCGTGCTCAGGACCGGGCATAGCCATCGCGATGTCACAGGGGCGAAACTCGAGGTGCTGGACCGTCTCCCGATCCGCTTGCTCGGCGCCGTGTTGAACGACGTGCCTCGGCAAGCCGCCTACGGTTACTACGCGTACTACTCCTACTATCTGCCCGGCTACGAAGCCGTGGACGAAGGCGTCGGCCGTACGTCCGGTCCACGGGTGGTTTAGCGGGCAAAGGGGTACAACGGTCCAATGAAGCGCTTTCTAGGGTCCCTGACCGTCGCAGCGGCGCTACTCACGATCGGCGTAGGTGTGGTGGCGGCGCAAACACGCGCCGCGACGTTTCAAGTGGGCGATCGCATCCTGCTGCACGTCGAAGGGGACTCCGCCCTCTCAGACACCTTCACCGTCGTCGCGGGGCCCGCCCTCCGCCTGCCGATCGTCGGCGAAATCGCGCTCGCCGGCGTGCGTCGTACGGATCTCGAAGCCCATCTGACCCGCGAGTTGGGCCGCTACATCAAGGATCCCGTCGTGCAAGCGCGCGCCCTGATACGCGTATCCGTCGTCGGAGAGGTGATCCGGCCCGGATTCTATGCCGTGCCAGTCGACCTGGTGCTGCCGGACGCACTCATGCTCGCCGGGGGCGCGACCCAGTCTGCGCGGGTCGACCGGTTACGCATCCTGCGCGGCAACGCCTCGTTGTGGAGCGGGACCGACCTACAGGCGGCGATCGCGCGGGGCGCAACGCTGGATGAGCTCGGCATCCGCGCCGGTGATCGCATCCAGGTGCCCCCACGAGGCGATCCGGAATCGAAATGGCGGGTCGCCGGCATCATCGTTACAACCCTCGCAACGGCCGTCACCGTCGTCGCGGTAACCCACCACTAAGCCGAGTCCCGTTAAGCCGAGTTCGTTCCTGATCAGGATGATCTGGGACGATGGAAGGTGCGTTTCACCGCAGCTTCGGAAGATCCTTTGGCTTCACGTGCAGCCGGGCCTCTTTCGCCGGGTTCACCACCACGATGTCGAAGGGCGGCTGCGGAGCCGCGCGGAGATCGAATGTCGCGATCAAGCCGCTGCGCGTAATCTTCGCGCCAAAGAGATTCGCGTAATCGGAGGTGATCGAGTCCATGCGCACCGGCTGTACGGTGACTGTATCTCCGGATGGCGTCACGGCTTGCAGCACGATTCGTTCGGGACTCACCGAGATCTGTTTGTTCTTGCCCGGGTCCAAGATATCGGGATAGGCCAATACAGTTAGGACTGGAGCGGTCATGTCCGGGCGCACGCTGTCGCCGGTGAATGGCTGGTAATTGCGCGCGTTCTTGGCGGCGGCCGTAGCGACCCGGCCGAACGGCCCTTGAGCGTAAATGACGTAATTGCTCACATACGTCGTCGCCAGAAACCCAGCTGACCCCCACGCGCTCGAACTGTAGCCATACGCTTTCTTGGTTTGGCGGCCGAGGCCAATCGCTTCTTGAATTCCGGCGCTATCGAGGGGGGTGGAACGTGCCGTTGCGCCCGTGCTGTCGTGGGATGGGGCCTGCGCGACGAGGAGGAGAATGTTCAACGCGATATTTGGGACTGCGACCATATGACCCCCTGAGGTCTCGATCGCAATGAAGTTATCATCTTTGCTGATAAGCGTGAGGTCGGTAGTTCAACTCTACCCAGGCCCATGGCCACAGATCACGCAGATCTGTGACGGATGTTTTCTCGTAACAACCACCGCTGAATCCCGCGATAGCTTTGTTGGCGCCCTATGGTGTCAACGATCCCCCGCGTCCTATTACCTACCGTTCAGGCGCTCGCCGAGGACGCAGCCCAACGATTCGCCCGGGCAGCGAGCGACGCGGTCCAGTCCCACGGAGCGTTCGTGGTGGCACTTTCCGGCGGCGTAACCCCGCGGGGCCTCTACGAGCGCTTGGCCGCTCCCCCCTACGTCTCCACTGTGCCATGGTCGCTGGTGCAGGTCCTCTGGGGTGACGAGCGATGTGTCGCGCCGGACCAGGCGGCGAGCAACTATCGGATGACACGCGAAGCGCTGCTCGATCACGTGCCGATTCCCGCGGAGCACGTGCACAGGATTCGGGGCGAAGACATTCCCACCGAGGCCGCGCTGGCGTACGAGCGGACGCTCCGCGCCGTACTCCGCACACCGCAAGGACCGCCGCGCGACACACCCGGAGCTCGCATAGACCTCGTCCTACTCGGCTTGGGCGATGACGGGCATACGGCGTCGCTGTTCCCGGGCGCGAGCGAGGTCGCGGACGGCGAGCCGTGGGTGGCTGCCCGCTATCACGTTGCAGGTGCGCTGTGGCGAGTGACGCTCACGCCTGTCCTCATCAACGCGGCAGCTGAGGTCCTGTTTCTGGTCTCGGGGGAAGCGAAGGCCGCGATTGTTCGCCGAGTGCTTGAAGGACCGCGGCGTCCCCAGGAGCTTCCGGCTCAGCTGATCGCGCCGGCCGGCGGGCGTCTGCTCTGGCTGCTCGACGCGGCCGCTGCGGGCGACCTCGAGGGCCGCTGATGGCTCGTACTGCGCCGTCGGACGCCCTGGTCCTGTTCGGCGTGACGGGCGACCTCGCCTACAAGATGATTTTCCCGGCGCTGTACGCGATGGCCCGCCGCGGTGTCCTCGACGTCCCGGTGATTGGCGTTGCGTCTCGACCGTTGAGCCAGGAGCAGCTGCGCGCGCGGGCTACGGACTCGATACGGAGCGCGGGCCCGATCGATGATCGGCGGGCGCTGCGCCATGTGCTCTCGCTGCTCCGCTATCTGAGCGGCGACTACAACGATCCCGCGACGTTCACCGCGCTCAAACAAGCGCTGGAGGGCGCTCGTCGCCCCGCGCACTACCTCGCCATCCCGCCCGTGTTGTTCGAAACAGTGATCAAAGGGCTCGGCGCCGCCGGGTTGGCCAAGGGTGCGCGGGTTATCGTCGAAAAGCCGTTCGGACGGGACCTGGCTTCCGCGCGGGAGCTCAATCGCGTCACGCAATTGGTCTTCCCGGAGAGAGCGATCTTCCGCATCGATCACTTCCTCGGGAAGGAAGCGATCATGAACATCCTGTACTTCCGCTTCGCCAATTCATTTCTGGAGCCCATCTGGAACCGCAACTACGTCGCCAGTGTCCAGGTGACTCTCGCCGAAACGTTCGGCGTCAACGGGCGCGGAGCGTTTTACGAAACTGCCGGCTGCCTGCGGGACGTGATCCAGAACCACCTGTTTCAGATCGTCGCCCTGCTGGCGATGGAGCCGCCCGCGTACCGGGGGTTCGAGGCTGTGCACAACGAAAAGGCCGCCGTCTTCAGGGCGATGCGCCCGCTGAGGCCGGCCGACGTGGTCCGGGGCCAGTATGCGGGCTACCGCAAGGAGCCACACGTGGCGCGGAATTCGGACGTCGAGACATTCTGCGCCCTGCGGCTGTTCATCGACTCGTGGCGCTGGAACGGCGTGCCCTGGTACCTCCGCTCCGGCAAGTTGCTGGCCGAGACGGCCGTCGAGGTGCTCGTCCAGCTCAAGCCGCCTCCGCAGCGTCTTTTTGCGGACTCCGCGCCGGCGACCGGTCGCGCCAACTACCTGCGCTTCCAACTCTCACCCAACTCCGCGGTCGCTCTCGCCGCCCGCGTCAAACGTGCCGGCAAGGAGTTCGTCGGCGACCAGGGGGAGCTGTATCTAGTGGAAGAGCAGCCGGGAGAAGAAGCGCCCTACGAGCGGCTGCTCGGCGATGCCATGGCCGGCGATGGGGCACTGTTCACGCGCGAGGACGCCGTGGAGGCCGCGTGGGCCGCGGTCGATCGCGTCCTCAAGACCCATTCGCGGGTTCGTCCGTACAAGCCCGGCACCTGGGGGCCCAAAGAAGCTGACGCGCTCATCGCGGCGGACGGCGGCTGGCACAACCCGGTAGCGTAGGAGCTTGCACGGGTCCCGCCGCCAGGGCCGACAGGACAAAGAAGGTTTACCTTCTCCACTCATGTTGGCACTGTGGTATGTGTCGCTCGCCGCGCTTTCCGGCCAGACGCCTTCCACCGCTCCGGATACCGCGAAGCCTTACACGCTGCCGCCGACCACCGTCACCGTCACGCGCAGTGAGCTGCCGCTCACGAAGGTCCCGCAATCCGTTCAGACCCTCGATCGGGCGCAAATCAGCCGCGCGAAACCGACCTGGGGACTGGACGAAGCGCTGCTGGCGGTTCCCGGGGTGTACGTCGCCAACCGCTACAACTTCTCTCAAGACCAACGCATTTCGATTCGCGGCTTCGGCGCCCGCTCCGCGTTCGCGGTGCGCGGCATCCAGATCATGGTGGACGGGATCCCCCAGACGCTGCCCGACGGCCAGGGCCAGCTCACGAACCTCGAGTTGGGGGAAGTGGATCGCATCGAGGTACTGCGCGGATCGATTTCGGCGCTGTACGGCAACGCGTCCGGCGGCGTCATCAGTATCTGGACCAAACCGCAGACGGTGCTCTCCGCCGATGAAGAAGTGCGATTCGTCGCCGGCCGGTTCGATGAACGGTCGGACCGGACCTGGAACAAGTGGCAATCCACGACGGGCTTGCGAATCGGGGGGGGGGCAACGACGGCGCAGGTGACGGTCTCGCGCCTGGACTACGAAGGAGAGCGCGATCACAGTGCCGCGGACAGCCGAGTGCTCAACGCGCGAGTACAGATCCCGCTCGCCGGCGACTGGTTGCTCTCGCTCGTGGCCGATGCCGGCGACAATCCGCGCGCCGACAATCCCGGCGCGTTGACCGCCGCCGAACTCACGGCCGATCGCGACACGGTCCCGGTCCTGAACCGCAACCGCAACGCCGGCAAAGCCGTCACGCAGCTCCAGACGGGCGCGACAGCGCGCCACACGATGGTGAACGGCGGTGAGGCAACCATCACGGTCTTTGGGCTCAGCCGGGACCTGACAAACCCGATTACCACGACGTACATCAAGCTCGATCGCGTGGACTATGGCGCGCGGGCCAGCATCACGTATCCGCTTGCGCTTGGGTCGTGGACGCAGCGGCTGACCGCTGGGGTCGACTTCCAACGGCAGCGCGACGATCGCAGGAACTTCAACTATCTCAATACGCCCGGCGATTCCGCCAAGCCTGACACCGTCCGCTCACTCGACCAGCTGGAGCACGTGACGGAGATCGGTCCCTTCGTCCAGAGCGTGGTCGAGTTGTCGCCGCAGACCACGGTCACCGCGGGACTGCGCTACGACTGGGTGAAGTTCGGCGTACAGGATCATCTGATCACCGTCACGCCCAACAATCCCGACGACTCGGGTGAGCGGCTGATGCGGGCGTTGTCCGGATCGCTCGGTATCGCCATGAATCCGACGAACGCGCTGACAGTCTATGGCAACGTCGGCACATCGTTCGAGACGCCGACGACCACGGAGCTCGCCAATTCGCCGTCGGGCTCGGGGGGATTCAACACCGGTCTCGAGCCACAGCATGCCTGGAACTACGAGGTTGGCGCACGGGGCACCCTTGCCAGAGGGCTCGGGGGGCTCGGGGGGCTCGCGTACACCGTCGCCGTTTTCCAGGCGGACGTTAAGGGTGAGCTGATTCCGTATGAGATCGCCGCACCGCGGTTCTACTATCGCAATGCCGGCAGCGCACGCCACCGGGGGATCGAGCTGAGTGGCGAGCTGTCCGTGGCTCGCGGCGTGAGCGCGAATGTCGCGTGGACTTATTCGGACTACCGTTATCGAGACTACACGTTCACCGACACTATCCCGCACACGCTCGATGGCCGGGAGCTGCCGGGGATCCCGAGGCATTGGGTCAACGCGACCGTGCGCGCTCAGCCCGCCTTCCCTCGGGGCGCATGGGCGGAAGTGCAGCAGAGCTATTCGTCAGGCTACCTGGTGAGCGACCTCTCGAGCGTTCGCACAGCGGCGTGGTGGGCGACGAATGTGCGCGCCGGCTGGGACGGGACTGCGGGTAGGGTCCGGCTGGCGCCGTTCCTTGGCATCAACAACGCATTCAATCATCGCTACGTCAGCTCGGTCGTCATCAATGCGGCGCGGGATCGGTTCTACGAGCCGGCGCCCGGCCGGAACATGTATCTGGGTCTTTCGGTCGGTGCGGGTCGCTAGGTAGTTTTGCACGCATGAAACGACTCGCTTCGTTCCTCATCGGATTCATCGTGCTGTCCACACTCGCCGCGGCGCAGAATCCGCCTGCACAGGCGCCGCAGATCGACTGCACCTGGCTCAGCGTGGACAGCGCGACCAAGACCGCGACGTTCCAACTCACCGCCGGCCTGACGCAGCTGAATGGCGGCTTGAACTTCAACGGCTTCAACGACGGCAAACTGACGTTGACCGTGCCCACCAACTGGAATGTCGTGATCAAGTTCGTCAATCACGATGCCAACCTCCCGCATTCCGTTGAAGTCGTCGATTCGGTGAAGCCGATGCCGGCGGGCCCGCTCGATCCGGCGTTCCCGCGCGCAATGTCGAGGCGGCTGATGCTGGGGATCGGCTCGGGAGAAACGGACTCGTTGCGGTTCGTCGCGAGCAAACCGGGGACCTACCTGATCTTTTGCGCGGTGCCGGGACACGGCCTCGCGGGGATGTGGCTCCGGCTCAAGGTCTCCGCCACGGAGAAACAGCCCAAGCTGATCGCGTCGTCGACCTGAAGCAAACGCCGGTGGGATTCTGGCCGACGATCCGCGAAGCGATTCGCGGCACCCATCACGATTACACGTCGGGCCCCATCGGGCGCGCGATCATCCTGCTCGCCGTGCCGATGGTGCTAGAGATGGTGATGGAGTCGGTGTTCGCGGTCGTGGACGTCTTCTGGGTGGCGCATCTCGGCTCGAATGCGGTCGCGACTGTCGGCCTCACCGAGTCGATGCTGACGCTCGTCTACACCGCAGCGATGGGGCTGTCGATCGGCGTGACGGCGATGGTGGCGCGCCGCATCGGAGAAAAGAATCCGGCCGGCGCGGCAGAGGCGGCAGTACAGGGTATTGCCCTGGGCGTGATCGCGGCCGCAATCATCGCCGTGGCGGGCGTACTGCTCGCTCCCAAGTTGCTCGCCGTCATGGGCGCGTCGCCCGCCGTCATCGCACTGGGGCACAACTACACCCGCGTGATGCTCGGCGGGAACGTCGTCATCCTGCTGCTCTTTCTCATCAACGCGATTTTCCGCGGCGCGGGCGATGCCGCCATCGCGATGCGCGTGCTGTGGCTCGCGAACGCGATCAACATCATTCTCGGTCCTTTGCTGATCTTCGGCGTCGGGCCGTTCCCGCGGCTCGGCGTAACGGGCGCGGCGATCGCGACGACGATCGGGCGCGGGACCGGCGTGCTGTATCAGCTCTATCGCCTGTGGCGCCGCGACGGTCGGGTCGTGATTCACCGCGACCAGGTCGCGCTCAAGCCCGACGTCATGCAGACGCTGCTGCGTCTGTCGGGAACGGGAACGTTCCAGGTCTTCGTCGGCATGGCGAGCTGGGTCGGCCTCACCCGGATCAACGCCTCATTCGGTGCGGAAGCGCTCGCCGGCTACACGATCGCGATCCGGATCATCATCTTCGCGTTGCTGCCGTCGTGGGGCCTCGCGAACGCCGCCGCGACCATGGTGGGACAGGCGTTGGGGGCGAGCAAACCGGAGCGCGGGGAGCAGGCTGTATGGCGCGCGGCGCTGTACAACGTGTTCTTTCTCGGCGCCGCCGGGCTCGTGTTCGTGACGTTCGCGAATCCGATCGCGCATCTGTTTACGAGCGATCCCACGGTGGTGGCGATCGCTGCGGACTGCCTGCGCATCATCAGCTACGGCTACCTGTTCTACGCGTACGGCATGGTCCTGACGAATTCCTTTAATGGTGCCGGCGATACCTGGACTCCCACCTGGCTGAATCTGTTTTGCTTCTGGTTGTGGGAGATTCCGCTGGCCTGGCTGCTGGCCCGGCATTTCAACTTGGGACCCCAGGGGGTGGCCTGGGCGGTGACGATCGCCTTCTCGACGCTGGCGGTGGCGAGCGCGGTCCTGTTTCGGCGGGGCCGTTGGAAGCTCAAGACGGTATGATTAGGTCCATGCGCTTCCTCCGGATCGTGCTGGTGTCGGTCTTCGCGCTCGCTCTGGCGGGCCCGGAGGCTGAGGCCTGTAATCATCACGGACCCGGGCACCACCAGCAGACACATACCACCGTTCCTCGGGCCTGTTGTCCGGCTGACATTCGCGTTTCGATCCCGACGCCGCCATCGAATTGGACGGCCGCGCCGCTGCCCATCGTTATCGTTGATGCTGCCGCAGTAGCCCTGCGTACTCCGCCGGCGCGCCCGCGTCTTCTCCCCTTCGCACTCGCTCCTCCGCAGCCACAGATCACACAGATCGATAACTGATTTTCGCAGATCATCGGCGGTAATCCGTTGCTGATCTGCGGGATCTGCGGCAATATGCCTTTGGGCGGCGAGGGGCGGCGCAGGGCGGCAATGCACCCGTTGAAGAAACGACGCCGCTCGTCGTCTCCGGTTTCGCGGTAGGTACCGCACGCTATGATCGCAATCTGGCGCAAAACGGCGCGATGGCGTCCAAGGTCGGGTTGAGTTTCTTCCGGCCGTGGTCGGATCAGCTCTACCTCTTTGCGCAGCTCACGACGCACCTCGAAAAGGCAGATAGCGGCGCCGTCGAGACGCACGTCGCGATCGACAATCTCATCATCAACTGGACGCCGGCACGCTTGACGGCGTTGACGCTGTCGTTCGGCCGCTTCGACGCGCCGATCGGCTTTGAGCGTGACGACGAGCCGCTGAATCTCGTTCCTACGACATCGTTCACGTTCGAGAACGCGAGGCCGGTAAAGTTCACGGGGCTCATGGCGCGCTACACGCTCAATCCGAAAATCAGCGTGCTCGGCCTCGTGGCGAACGGCTGGAATCAGGAAGCGGACAATAACAGTGGCAAGACGGCAGGTTTCAAGCTGCAAACTTTTCCGTCGTCCCGTCTCGCGGTGGCCGCGGGCGCGTTCTATGGCCCGGAAGAGGATTCGACCAACGCTTCGCAGCGCACGTTGCTCAGCGGTGACGCCACCTGGCAGCCGACGCAACGCGTGATCCTGCAGGCCGAGGCGCATCATGGGTCCCAGCCTGGCGTCAACTGGTCCGGCATTGTGGGGCAAGCGTTTTGGCGTGCCGGCCGATCGACGGGGGTGACGGTCCGGGGCGAAGTGTTCGATGACCCGGACGGCGTCAGAACCGGTACGGCGCAGACACTGCGCTCGCTCACGATTTCCCCCTGGTACTTCTACCGCGAGGCGCAGGAGGGCGTGTTCTCCAACGTCGAGTTCACGAGCTTCCGTCTCCCGGCGTTCTCGATTCGGCCGGCGTTGCGTATCGACCACTCGAGCCAGGCGGTGTTCGAAACCAAAGACGGCACCTTGAAGCAGTCGAACCTGACTGCCCTGGTCGAGCTCGTCTTCCTCTTTTAGGAGCCTCACGTGCTCTACGATCTGCGCCACAGTGATCTGCGGGTTCGCTGGCTGGTCACGCTGCTGCTCGCGACGCTCGGCACATCGTACCTGTTCGGCGCCTGGATGGTCGGTCTCTACACGGGGTTCAGTCCCCGCAAAGTCGCGGAGACGTACGGTCCGTCAGGCGAGATGCTGGCCATGCAGATGCCGCCGGATACCACGGTGGTCACGGAGCGTCCCGTCTCGATGGCCGAGCTGAGTGAGGAGCAGCATCACGTCGATCGCGATCTGCTGGTGCAGGATACGCACGTCCACATGCCGATGTATGCGGTGATCGCGGCGGCGTTGTCTGTCATCGTACTCGGTCTCAATATCTCACGGTCGTCAGGACTGGCGCTCATCGCGCTACTCTTTGCCGCGCCCTGGCTCGACTTTGCGGGGATGTGGCTCACAAAGCTTGCATCGCCTCGCTTCGCGATCGTGACGCTCGCGGGCGGCTGGGCGATGGCGCTCGGCTATAGCATCGTGGCCGTGCTGGCCACCTATCAAATGTGGTGGAGGAAATCATGAGGACACTTGTGCTCGGCGCGGTAACGGCTGCGCTCCTTCATATCACGCCGACCGTCATCCTCGTGAAGCGACAGGATGCCGTCGCGCGGTTACTTCCCGGTGCGGACAACTTCGCCGCGCGTGAGCTGCATCTCAGCAGCACCGACTCCCGCCGGCTGCACGATGCGGTGGGCTGGGAGCCGCCGGATGGCGTGGTCACGTTCTACATCGGCAAGCATCAGGACCAGGTGACTGGCGCCCTGATCTTCATGCGCGTGGACTGTCAACACGGGCCGATCGAGCTGGCGATTGGATACGACCCGCGCGGGACAATTCGCGGCGTGGAAGTGACGAAAGCGACGGTCGAGATGAAGCCCTGGATTGTCGAGGCGTTGGGCGCGGGACTGACGAACGAGTACCGCGGGTTGGCAGTCGCGCAGGCGCCGAGTGGCGCCGAGAAGGTGAAACCGCGGATCGGCGCGATGCCGGGATACATGGCAGAGCTGATCGACAAGGGCGTGATGCACGCGAACGCGGCGTATCGACTGTTCTATAAATGACGGTAAGGGACGGTAAGGGACGGTAAGAGACGGTAAAAGACGGTAAGGGTCTGTGGTTCTACCCTTACCGTCCCTTACCGTCCTCTACCGTCCCTTACCGTCTCTGTTATGGCCTCAAGTATCCCCACGTATGCAGCCGGTCGAAATCCTCAAACCACCGATCTCCAATGTCCTTTCGATAGTACATGTTGGGGATCATGATGTTATCGATGCGGTTGTACGCCTGGCGCTGCGCCGCTTTCATGGTCGTGCCGATGCCGACGACGATCAGCACGACGCCGGAAGTGCCGGTCACGACCCACTCGTTGTTGATCTGCTTCACGTCCTCGATGTGGACGCCGTCGCGGGTGGGCTTTTTGAAGATGATGACGGCGTCCTTGGAGTTCTTTGCGAACGTTTCGGGATCGGTGTAGGGAAAAGGCGGCACCATGATGCGCACACCGACCTGGAAGCCGCTGCGCGCCTTGAACGTCGTGATCGAGCCTTCGGCGAGCCGATAGAAGAATTCGCCGATCGGCGTGAGCATCCCTTCCTGCTGAATGCTGATCGTCGGATAGCCGAAACGTGACGTGAACTCGAGGGGATAGATCCCGTTCGAGTTCACCATGCAGTTCACGTCGATATAGCCGACGTAGTGCTCTTCCCGAAGCTTCGACTCCATTTTCTTGAGCGTCGCGTTGAAGACGCGCGTGGGGTCCGTCCAAAACATCGTCGTGCCCATCTCGCCGGTGGAGGGGCCGATATCGCCGGGGAACAGCTTCTTGTG
>WNGD01001221.1_pt1 | contig 29651 bp, 26 predicted proteins | sample 5400671 | NCBI WGS metagenome assembly WNGD01 (sample SAMN13153369, study PRJNA577476) | soil metagenome | isolation source: 40 cm soil or saprolite under grassland replicate 2 | place: USA:California | collected 2016-06-15
GCATCGGTTCTTGATCTTGCCGGTCCCGCCGGCATCGATGCGAAGACTCTCCGTCTGGCGCAGCGGGCCTTGGCCACCCGAGAGGGTCTGTTGGGCTCCGGACGCGTCGTCGCCACCCCGGATGGCGGGCGGTCTTTCGACGCAACACAGCTCTACCTCAGGAGCGCGACGCCTCGCGCCTGAGGACCTCCCACGCGAAGCGCACGTCCTCCTCCGTCGTGCCGAAGTTCCCGATCGCGAGACGCAGGACATAACGTCCACGAAGCCGCGTGTGGGAGACGAAGATGTCGCCGGAGGCGTTGACGCGCTCGAGTAGCCGCTCGTTCTCCTCGTCCAAACGGCGCAGACGGAAGCAGACGACCGAGAACGGGCGCGGTGCGACGACTTCCCACTCGGCGTCGGCACGCACCCACCCTTCGAAGAGAGCTGCGAGGCGCACGTGCTCGCGAATGCGTCCCTGCAGGCCGGTGCGTCCGTAACAGCGCAGTACCGCCCACAGCTTGAGCGCACGGAAGCGGCGCCCGAGCACCTGTGTGTACTCGCTCAGGCTGGCGACCTCTTCGCCGACCCGTAGATACTCGGGAACGAGGCTGAACGCATCCCTGTAGACATCCGGACGCCGCGTCCAGAGCGTCGAGCAGTCGATCGGGACGCCGAGCCACTTGTGCGGGTTGACGACGATCGAGTCGGCCCGCTCCCAGCCGGCGAAATGGTGGCGAAGCTCCGGACACAACGCTGCCGTTCCTGCGTACGCGGCGTCGACGTGCAGCCAGACCCCGGCCGCTGCGCAGCGGTCCGCGATCGCGGGGACCGGATCGACCGACGTCGTCGACGTGGTGCCGATGGTCGCCACCACGGCGCAAGCTCCGTCGAGCTCGAGCAGCTCAGGGCGCAGGCGGAACTCGTCGTCGGCGGGGACCTTGCGCAGGTCGAGCTCGAGGAGTTTCGCCGCCTTGTCCACCGACGAGTGCGCATGTTCCGAGCAGAGGACGGTCCGGGCATCGGGCCGAATCGACCTTGCGGCGGCGAGCGAGACGAGCGTGCTCGTCGAGGCCGTGTCCTCGATGTGTCCGTGCAGCCCTTCAGGAAGGCCGAGCAGCTGCGCGAGCCAGTCGAGCGTGAGCTCCTCCAGCTCCTGCAACACCGGCGAGGTGCGCCAGAGGATGCCGAGCTGGTTCAAGCCGGCGATGAGGAGCTCGGCGAGGACGCCCGGCTCTGAGCTCGTGATGCCGAAGTACGCGAACCAGCGTGGGCTCTGGGAGTGCGACAGCCCCGGGAGCAGTACCTCGTCCAGATCGCGAAGCACTGCTCCGAAGGGCTCTGGCTCGTCCGGTGGTGACCGAGGAAGCGCGGCTCGAACTGCTCCAGGCTCCACCTGCGCGAGCACCGGCAGCTCTCGCACCCGTTCGAGATATGACGCGACCCAGTCGACTGCCAGGGCGCCGTCCTCGCGGAACGTCACTTGCGAAGCCTCGCGATGTCGCGCCACGAGCGCGTGTTCAGGATCTGCTCCTTCGTCAGCCACGCACGGCGCGCTTGGGCGACGCCGAGCTCTGCATGCGCGAGCGCGAGCGTGGAGTGCGCGTCGGTCGTCACCGGCACGAGTACGCCTGCCTCGCCCGCCAGCCGCGCGTGGATGTCGCGCATGTCGAGCCGATCCGGCTGGGAGTTGATCTCGAGCGCGGTGCGAGTGTCCGCAGCCTGTTCGACGACCCGCTCGACGTCCATCGGCGCACCGTCGCGACGGGTGAGCTTTCGTCCGGTGAGGCCACTGCAGCTCGAGACGTCCCGCTCGGAGGTAGTGCGAGTGGTCGGTGAGGCAGAGGAACGTGTAGCCGCGCGCCTTCGCCGTGGTCGCCATCTCCTCGATCGTGTTGTTCCCGTCCGAGGACCAGGTGGAGTGGCAGTGCATCTCCCCGCGCAGGTCGGCGAGCTCGACGAGCTCCGGGAGAGCGCCGTCGCGTGCGGCTTTCACCTCGCCCGCGTTCTCGCGCAGCTCGGGCGGAATGAACGCGTACCCCAGGTAGCGGTACAGCTCCTCTTCGCTCGCGTGCGTCACGACCTCGCCACTCTCGACGACCGTCACGCCATATTCGGAGATCGAGAGCCCCCGCCGCTGAGCCTCCTCGCGGAGCGCGATGTTGTGGTCTTTCGAGCCGGTGAAGTGCTGGAGAACGTTGCCGTAGCACTCGGGCGGCACGACCCGAAGGTCGAAGCGTAGGCCGTCGTGGCCGACGACCGTGGCCTTCGTCTCGCCACGAGCCGCGACCTCCGCCACCCAGGACGCTCCGCAGAACGCCTCGATCAGCGCGGCCGCGTCACTCGACGTGGCGATGAGATCGAGATCGGCGACCATCTCACGCCTACGACGGACGCTTCCCGCCTCCGAGACCGCGATCGACGCCGGGTGCTCGAGCAGCTCCTCCACCACGCGCCGGACGGCGGGAAGCGCCGCTCCCAGCAGCCCCCGGGTCTCAGCCTTCTTCTTCGTGCCAGCAGCAAGTGCGCCCAGGATCTTCTCCTCGCTTCGCTGGCCCATGCCGGAGAGCTCGCGCAACCGCCCTTCCTCGGCCGCTACACGCAGCCCGTCGAGCGTCGTGATTCCGAGCTGCGTCCAGATGCGTGCTGCCGTCTTGGGGCCGACGCCGGGGAGACGCAGGAACTCGACTACGCCCGCTGGAACACGCTCCCGCCGCCTCGCGAGCGCCTGGATCTCTCCCTCGTTGACGACCTCGACCACCTTCTGCTGGATCGTCCTGCCGACCCCGGGCAGCTCCTTCGCCTTCCCGTCGAGCGCGAGCTCGGCGACGGGCGCGGGCGTCTCTCGGATACGCGTCGCGGCGCGCCGATAGGCGATCACCCGAAACGAGTCCTCGCCCAGGATCTCGGAGAGATCGGCGAGCAGGTCGAGCTGGTCGGCGAGCTCCGCGTTTCGGGGGAGACGCTGCGGCATGTCGCGATGATATGGACGTCACCGTGGGGGAACCCCGCGTTCTCTCACGAATCCCCCCGACACATGGCGAGCCTGCCGATGACCCCCCGCAAAGGACCTCGCGCTCTCGTCTGCCTTCCGACGTACAACGAGCGCGACAACCTCGGGCCGATGGTACGAGCGCTCGGCAGCGTGCTCGACACCGAGCGCGACGTCGTCCTCGTGATCGACGACTCGTCGCCCGACGGCACGGGCGAGATCGCGGACGGACTGGCGCGGGAGCTGCCGTGGGTCGAGGTGCTCCACCGCGAGACGAAGCAAGGGCTCGGGCCGGCATACATCGCAGGGTTCCGGCACATGGTCGCCGCGACCGCGGAGCTCGTCCTCGAGATGGACTGCGACTTCTCCCACGACCCGCGCGATGTCCCCCGACTGATCTCGGCCGCAGAAGACGCCGACCTCGTCCTCGGCTCACGCTACGCGCGTGGCGGGTCGACGCGGAACTGGGGGCTCGGCCGGCGCATCGTCTCCCGCGGCGGCTGCCTGTACGCGCAGATCGTGCTGGGCGTGCGAGTCCGCGATCTGACCGGAGGGTTCAAGTGCTTCCGGCGCGAGACGCTGGAGGCGATCGACCTCGACGCGCTCTCCGCGCGCGGCTACGCCTTCCAGATCGAGACGACGTACCGTGTCATCCGGGCGGGGCTGCGGGTGAAGGAAGTGCCGATCCGGTTCACCGACCGCCGGGTCGGCGAGTCCAAGATGACGCGTGCGATCGTCGCGGAGGCGATGTGGAAGGTGCCCGTACTGCGGATGCGCGCGCTCACCCGACGGCTCTGATGGACGATGTGACCGACGAGAGCTTTGCGCGCGACGTGCTCGCCTCGCCGCTGCCCGTGATCGTCGACTTCTGGGCTCCCTGGTGCAAGCCGTGTGGCGCGATCGAGCCGCACCTGCGCGGGATCGTCGAGGCGCACCCGGAGCGCGTCCGGCTGGTGCGCGTGAACGTCGACGAGCAGCTCGGCGTGCCGGGCCGCTACGGCGTCCTCGCCCTGCCCACGGTGCTGCTCTTCGCCGACGGAGAGCCACGTGTCCGAATCGTCGGCGCACACTCCCGCGCGCGCTATGAGCGTGCGTTCGAGTCGCATCTCGGGAGCTGAGCGCCTAGGGCGGCGTCCAAGATCCGTCCGATCACGACTGGTGGCTCGGGACGCCGCTCGAGAGCGCCGGACCGCCGGGTCCCAGGAGTCCCGGCCGAGATGAGGGTTACCCTCGCGAACGAGTGCACAGGCTCCGCGAGATCCTCGCGCACGACGGAATAGCAGTTCTCGCCGTCATCTTCGCCCTCGGCGCCGCCGTGCTCTCGCTCGCGAACGCGCTGTCACAAGAGGCTGTGTCGGCGATCGAGCAACACGCCCGCGAGGACGACCTGCATTTCAACGTCCTCCACACACGCTTCGACTACGCGTACGTGCTGCAAGCGCTCCTAGCAGCCATGATCGTCGCTGCGGCACTACTCGGCGGTTGGCGCCTGACCCGCGGGCAGCTCAAGACGTGCCCGGAGTGCCTGTCCGAGATCCCGCACGACGCTTCCATCTGCCGCTACTGCACCTCGGAGCTCCTTGAGATTCCTCGATGACGCGGGCGTGGATGGCATGGGTGACGCGACTGCGCCTCGCCCACATCGCAGTTGCCCTCGCTCTCGGGTCCGCGGGAGCGTCGTTTGCCGATCGTCTCTCTGACGTCGTCATCCAGATGCTTGCACAGCACATCGGACGCAATCCATTCGGCGGCGAGAGCGGCTCGGAAGTGGGCCTCGCGGATGTCGTCTCGGCACCGTACTTCCTCAACTTTCGGATCGGGGGCACTCTGATCGTGTATGGGGAGACGCTGTCCGCCGCGCTCTCCCTCGCTCTCCTTTGCATCGCGGGCTTGCTCGTCCTTCGGCGCGCGGGCAAGGTGTTCATCGCCTGCCGCTTCTGTGCGGCCCGCATCCCTCGCCTCGCCATGCGCTGCGCGATCTGCGGATCGTCGCTCGAACCGGCCGAGTAGCGGCCTGCCACACTGGACGAGTGGCTGTCGAGATCGCCCGCTGGGAGAGCCTGCTCGCGGACGACGAGGTCGTCTATCGCGGGCTCGAGCCCCTCCGCGACCCCAGCAGCGAGCCGCTGCCCGACGGGCTCGAGCCCGGCCTCGCCTCTTCTCTCGTCGCAAACGGGATCAGCGGGCTCTTCGCGCACCAGGCGGAGGCCTGGGAAGCCGCGCACCGCGGCGAGAACGTCGTCGTCACGACCGGGACGGCTTCGGGCAAGTCGCTCGCCTTCAACCTCCCCGTGCTCGACGCGATCGCGCGTGAGCCGAAGACGAGGGCGCTCTACCTCTATCCGACGAAAGCCCTCGCACAGGACCAGGCGCGCGCACTCACCGAGCTCCGCGTCAAAGGAGTCAGGCCGGCGATCTACGACGGGGACACGCCGCCCGAGCGGCGCTGGCAGATCCGCAAGTGGTCGAACCTGATCCTCACGAACCCCGACATGCTGCACGTGGGCGTCCTCCCACACCACGACCGTTGGGGCGACGTTCTCCACAACCTGCGCTACGTCGTCGTCGACGAGGCACACGTGTACCGCGGCGTCTTCGGGTCACATGTGGGAAACGTGCTTCGGAGGCTGCGGCGCCTCGCACGGATCTACGATGCCGACCCACAGTTTCTCCTCGCCTCGGCGACGATCGCGAATGCCGGCGAGCTGGCAGGCGCGCTCATCGGCGAGCCGGCGACGGTGGTCGAGCACGACACCTCGCCGAGAGCGGAGCGCGAGGTCGTCATCTGGAACCCGCCGCTCGTCGACCCCGAGCTCGGCCAGCGCGCGAGCCCGCTCGGCGAGGCGGCGCGGCTGCTTTCCCAGCTCGCCTCGCAAGGGTTCCGGACGATCTGCTTCACGAAGAGCAGGAAGGCCGCCGAGCTCGTTCATCGCTTCGCGTCGCAGCGGGTCGAGATCGCCACCGCCGCGCGGTTGGCTCCGTACCGCGCCGGCTATACGCCGGAGCAACGGCGAGAGATCGAGCGCAGGCTGGTCGAAGGCGACCTGCTCGGCGTCACCGCGACGGACGCACTCGAGCTCGGGATCGACATCGGCTTGCTCGACTGCGCGATCTCAGTCGGCTTCCCGGGGACTGTCGCGTCCCTGCGACAGCAGTGGGGACGAGCGGGACGCCGCGGGCGCGGACTGGCGGTCCTGATCGCGAGCGAGGACGCGCTCGACCAGTTCTTCGCGAGAGAGCCGGACGCCTTGCTCTCCCGGCGTGTCGAGGCGGCGATCCTCGACCATGCGAACCCGCGGATCCTCGATCCGCACGTCCTCGCCGCGGCTTTCGAGGCACCGCTCGACCGGAGCGACGAGGGAACCCTCGGACCAGAGGCTCTGGAACGGGCGGCGGCGCTGCCCGAGCTCGAGGAGACGCCCGCCGGATACGTCTGGAGAGGTCGGGACTACCCGGCTGCGCGCATCTCGCTCCGTTCCGGCGACACGGATTCCTTCACGGTGGTCGACGCGACGAGCGGTGCGCTCCTGGGCCTCGTAGAGCGCGACCGCGCGTACTCGACGGTCCACGAGGGCGCCGTCTACCTCCACCTGGGCGAGCAGTACGTCGTCGAGGCGCTCGATCTCGAGACGAGAGTCGCGCTCGTCGCTCCCGCGAGCGTCGACTGGTATACGCAAGTGAAGAAGGACACGGAGACCGCGATCGAGGAGGTCGAACGGTCCGAATCCCGGCTCGGCCTCGAGCTCGACTTCGGGCGGGTGGTCGTCTCCGAACAGGTGGTCGCGTACGCACGCAAAGCGGTCCGGGACGGCTCGACGATCGACGTCGTGCCGATGCTCATGCCGGAGACGACCTTCGAGACGGAGGCTGTCTGGTTCTGTCCCGAACCACGCCACCTGGAGGAGCTCGAGCGGATGCCGGTCCTCCTGGGGACGCTCCACGCAGCCGAGCACGCCCTTATCGCGCTGCTCCCGCTCCGGGCGATGTGCGACCGCTGGGACATCGGCGGGCTCTCGACCAACGTCCACTTCCAGACCGGTCGACCGACGATCTTCGTCTACGACGGTCATGCGGGCGGTGTGGGGATCACCTCCCGTGGGTTTGACGGCTTCGAGGGCTGGGTCGAGGACACCGCTCGCCTGCTCGCGCGCTGCCCGTGCACGAGCGGGTGCCCGTCTTGCGTGCAGAGCCCCAAGTGCGGGAACCTCAACGAGCCGCTCGACAAGGCGGGGGCGCGGACGCTGCTCGAGCGCATGCTACGCGCGTAGTGTCGAGGTCGAGGCCTCCCGTTCGTCGTCCTGGTGGAATCCGAAGAAAGGAGGCTCTGTGAAGTACATGGCGCTCATCTACGCGGACGCGAGCCGGTGGGAGCACTTCTCCCCGGAGCAGCGAGAGGCGGCGTACGGCCGCTACCGCGCATTCGGTGAAGAGGCGACCCGGGCCAACGTGATGCTGGGCGGAGCCGAACTCGCGCCTACTCACGACGCGACGACCGTCCGCATCCAGGACGCGGAGACGCTCGTCACCGACGGCCCGTACGCGGAGGTGAAGGAGGCGCTCGGCGGCTACTACCTGCTCGAGTGCGCGTCTCTGGACGAAGCGCTCGACTGGGCGGCGAAGATCCCCGGCGCCGAGCACGGCGCGGTCGAGGTTCGCGCCCTGCACGTCGGCGATGCGGGGAGTGAGGCGGCATGAAGTACGCGTTCCTCATCTACGACGACCCCACGAGCTGGGAATCACTCCCAGAAGACGAGGCGCTGAAGTTCCGAGCGCAGGAGATGCCGCGCTGGGAAGCTGCGATGGGAGAGCTCGCGAGCGTCGATCCGAACTTCGAGGGATACGAGCTCGAGAGTCGGTCGACCGCGAAGGTCGTCCGCGTTCGAGACGGCGAACGGATGGTGACCGACGGTCCATTCGCGGAGACGAAGGAGGTCATCGGCGGGTTCTTCGTCGCCGATGTACCGGACCTCGACGACGCTATCCGGCTCGGTGCCCAGATTCCGAGCGCGGAGGGCGGCTCCATCGAGATTCGTCCGGTCCTCGGCTAGGAATGGTTGATTCGAAATCACAGACGCCGCAGCCGCCAGGGGGCTGCGCTCCGGGGATTTCCGCGCGACCGGAATCTGCGTGGGCGGATTCCGGTCGCGCAGGTTAGGTGTGCAGCCGACCGTCGAGCAGGTCTTCCGCGAGGAGTGGGGGAACGCAGTCGGCATCCTCACGCGCGCCATCGGGGACCTCGAGCTCGCCGAGGACGCCGTCCAGGATGCATTCGCGACGGCACTCGAGCGCTGGCCCCGCGACGGCAGCCCGCGGAATCCGGGCGCCTGGATCATCACCACCGCACGCAACCGCGCGATCGATCGCATCAGGCGCGAACGCGTCTACCGCCAGAAAACCGAGCTCCTGGCACGACTCGAGGGGCTTCCGGAGGACGGGGACGAGATGAGCGCGATCCCGGACGAGCGTCTCGCGCTCATCTTCACGTGCTGCCATCCGGCCCTCGCTCCCGAGGCTCGCGTCGCACTTACGCTGCGCGAGATCGGCGGCCTGACCACCGGCGAGATCGCGCGGGCGTTTCTCGTCTCCGAGACGACCATGGCGCAGCGGCTCGTCCGGGCGAAGCGGAGGATCCGAGGCGCCGGCATTCCCTTCCGCGTCCCGCCCGATCACCTGCTCCCCGAGCGGCTCCGGCCCGTGCTCGCCGTGCTCTACCTCGTCTTCAACGAGGGGTACGCGGCAACTGCCGGCCGGGACCACGTGCGCGAGGAGCTCTGCGACGAGGCGATCCGGCTCGCAAAGCTCCTCGCCGTGCTCATGCCCGACGAGTCGGAGACGCTCGGACTCCTCGCGCTGATGCTCCTCCAGGACTCGCGGCGGGCAGCCCGAGTGGGGCCGCGGGGCGAGCTCGTGCTGCTGGAGGAACAGGACCGCGCGCTCTGGAGCAGCGACCGGATCGACGAGGGGCTGCACGTGCTCGGGCGCGCGCTCTCCTTGCGGCGGGTGGGTCCGTACCAGCTGCAGGCCGCGATCGCCGCTGCGCACGCAGAGGAGCGCCCGTGGGACGAGATCGTGTCGTTGTACGACCGGCTCGCGGCGCTCGATCCGTCTCCGGTCGTGCAGCTCAATCGCGCCGTCGCCGTCGGCCTCTCCGGTCGCCTGGAGGAGGGGCTCGAGCTCGTGGACGGGCTGGACGGTCTCGCCGGGTACCACCCGTTCCACGTCGCGAGAGCCGACCTCCTCCGCCGCCTCGAGCGCCGAGGCGAGTCCGCCTCCGAGTACCGCACCGCGATCGAGTTGACGGCAAACGAGGCGGAGCGCGACTTTCTCGAGCGACGGCTCGCCGAAGTGTCCCCGTAGAGCTCGCTCAGCCGAGTCAGCTGGGCTTGCGCGCGACGAGGAACGGCGCCTCGCCGGCAAAGAGAGGCACGTACTCGTCCGGTATTCCCACCTCGCGGGCGGGCTCCTCCAGACTCCGCCGCTCGACGCGAGCGTCCGTCAGCGCTGTGTCGTGGGCAAGACGCACGAGATCCTCGTCCTCGTAGAACCGCAGCCGCGAGGCCATCGGCTCGGGCGCGGCCGGAGTCCCCCGCCAGGCGGGATCGCTCCCGAGCAGGACGAGCCGGCCGCCGTCCGCAAGCACACGGCGGATCTCTGCGAATGCTGCGACCGGATCGGGAAGGAACCCGAGCACGCCCGTCATCGTGGCGCAGGTGAACATCTCGTCAGGAAACGGGAGCCGTTGCGCGCTTGCCTCGAGAACCTCGAGCCGCCCCTCGGCGACTGCGGCAGCGTTCGCCTCACGAGCGAGCCGCACCATCTCCGGGCTGTGGTCGACGGCCGCGGCCGAGCAGCCGGTCGCAAGCGCCTCCTGCAGGAATGCTCCGCCGCCGCACCCGACCTCGAGCAGAACGTCATGCGGCTCGAGCGCGAGAAGCTCCAGAAGCACGGCGAAGTTCGGCCGGTGGAAGAGCGGATCGACGTACGTGGCACGGGCCACGCCTCCCGACGGACGGCGAGCGCGACGGTCGGTGAGCCAGTCACCGAAGACGGTCGGTGCCGTCGCCTGTAGGAGCGGAGCCGCCACCTGGCCCACGAACCAGCCTGCGATCTCGTCCGATCCACCGAGCAGCCGTCCCCACCCGTGCTGTTCGACCGTGATCCGGGTGGCGCTCTCGAGCGGCTCGAAGGCGAGGACGACCTCGGTGAGCTCGTCCGGCTCCCAGCTCGCCGGTCGCCACTCCAACGCAACCCGCGTCTCGGGCTCCCAGACCGTCACCCGGCCTATCTCCACGGCGCCCTCGCGCGCGGTGCCTCCTGCCCGCAGCTCGAGATCGATGCCACGGGCCACCAGCGCTGCCGTGAGCTCCTCGACGACGATCGCGAAAGCCTCCGCCGGCTCGAGCGCGACCTCGACCGAGACGTGTACGACGGCGGTTTGGGGCTCCGGCTCCATCTGCTACCCGCCGAGCAGCGCGAGCGCGCGTTCGACCGCCCGGGCGGGGCTTTCCGCACGCTCGATGCCTGGGACCTCCGGCGCCCCTTCGAGGGCCACGACCGGCCTGCCGAGTCGCTTCGCGAACGCCATCTCCGCGAGGGTGCCCCAACTCCCTCCGACGGCTATGACCGCCTCGCCGCTCGCCGCCACCGCGAGGTTGCGTGCATGGCCGATCCCGGTCACCACGACGTGGTCGGCCCAACGATTCGCGGCCCGGCGCTCCTCACCCGGCAGGATCGCGAGCGTCGTGCCGCCGGCGTCCTTCGCACCGCGGTGAGCCGCAGCCATCACCTCGCCGAGGCCACCCGTGACGACCGTGCAGCCGCGCTCGGCAAGCAGGCGGCCGACCTCTGCGGCAGCCGCCTCCCACTCGGCGCCGCTACCGATGACCGAGACCTGGCGCGCCACCGCGGCCATGCTATGCGTTCGCCGTCGACGGGCTCGGCCCAGCCGGCAGGCGGAGCAGACGGCGAAACGGTGATCTCGGAGGCGGCTTCGCCCGTGCGTGGTCGCCAGGCGCGTTGCCGCCGTAGCGCGCGTGCTCCGTCGCTCCTGCCGGAAGCCGCTTCCGGACGCCTCGAGCCACGCCAGTCGTCGTTCCCTGCGGTGAGGTCGGCGCTCGCGAGGCCGCTTCGCAGACCGTACAGATCAGGACCGACCCGACCTGGAAGCTGCCGCGCGAGAGCTCACGCTGCGGCGGGCGACAAGGTAGTCAGCGGAGCGAGCGCAGTGCCTTCGTCAGGGACTGCTTGCCCGACAGCACTCCGGCGAAGAGGTCGCCGTCACGGGCGATGCGGTCGAGAACAGTCCCCATCGTGAACGACGAGAGCTCGAGCTTCGGGGTGAGCTCGTTCCAGCGGAGCGGCGCCGAGACTGGAGCTCCCGCCCGCGGACGCACGGAGTAAACGCTCGCGTTCGTCTTTCCCGGGCCGTTCTGGTTCGCGTCCACGAGGACGCCCTTGCGCTTCTGCTTCGACCATTCGGTCGTCACGAGCCCGGGATGCGCCCGCGCCAGCGCTCCCGCGATGATCGAGGCGAACTCGCGGGCCTCCGCGAAGGTGTGCCGCCGGGCGATCGGGACGAGAATGTGGATCCCGCGAGAGCCGGACGTCTTCGGAAATGCATCGAGCTCGACCAGGTCGAGCGTCTCCTTGACGAGCTTGGCGACCTCGACGACGTCCTCGAAGGTCGCGCCCTCGGCCGGGTCGAGATCGAACATCACCCAGTCCGGGCGCTCCGGGCGGTCCTCTCGGGACGACCACGCGTGCATGTCGATGCAGCCCATGTTGACCATCCAGAGCAGGGCGAGCTCGTCGTCGACGATCGCGTACTCGATGGTCTTCTTCTCACCCTCGCGGGTCGACGCAGGGAACGGCACGCGCCTGATCCAATCGGGCATGTGCGAGGGCGCCTGCTTCTGGAAGAAGTGATTGCCCTGCCACCCGTCCGGGTAGCGCTTCATCGTGAACGGCCTGCCGCGGAGATGGGGCACGAGCACTTCGGCGACGTCGCGGTAATAGGTGAGCAGATCGCCTTTCGTGATGCCTTCCTCCGGCCAGAACGGCTTCTCCAGGTTCCGGAGATGCAGCTCGCGGCGCCCCTTCTTCACGACCGCGGGCAGCGAAGACTGTTCCCTACGCACGTCGTCCGCAGGTTTGTCCTCGCGGAGCCCCAGGTAAACCGGCGCGCGTAGTCGGCCCTCTCTCGTCCACTCCGCGAACTCGACCTCGGCGACGAGCTCGGGCTCGACCCAGACCACGTCCGATCGCCGCACCCGCGGCATCTTGGGCGGCTCCGCAAAGGGCGAATCCGAGGTCTCGAGAGGCTCGAGCAGTTTCCTGAGCCGAGCAATCTCGGCATCCGTGTAGCCCGTCCCGACGTTGCCCGCCCACCGCAGTCCGCCCGCCTCGTGCACGCCGACGACGAGGGCGCCGAAGCCACCCGTGCGCCTCCCCTTCCCCTTCGTGTATCCGGCGACGACGACCTCCTGGCGTCCGCGGACCTTGACCTTGCGCCACTCCGTGCCTCGTCTGCCCGGGAAGTAGGGAGAATCCTCGCGCTTCGCGACCACGCCTTCGAGGCCCTGGGCTCTCGCCGCACGCAGCAGCGCCTCCCCATCGTCGAACTGCGGGGAGACGACGACTCCGCCGGCCCGCGGGTCGACGAGCCGTTCAAGACGCGCTCGGCGCTCTGCAAGCGGCAGCTCCAGCAACGGCTCCCCCTCGACCTCGAGGACGTCGAACACGACGAGGGCTGGCGTGCCTCCGCCCTCCTGCAGCAGCGAGAAGCGCGAGCGTCCCTGCTCGTCGAGGGCGCAGATCTCACCGTCGACAACCGCGTCGGCGGTGCGGACGGCATGCTCGACCGAACGCGCGACGGCCGCGAAGCGGCCTGTCAGGTCGTTCCCGTTCCGGCTCGTGAGCTTCGCGCTGCCGCCTTCGAGGGTCACGATCGCGCGAAAACCGTCCCACTTCGGCTCGTAGATCCAACCCTCGCCGTGCGGAAGGGACTCGGACGACATCGCGAGCATGGGCGCGTACTCCACGGACGAGCCGGCGGCACCGTCCTTCCGCAAGAGGAGCCAGTTCTTCGGATCCCGGTCGAGGGCAGCCGGAACGAGTGACCAGACGCCGTCCAGCCGCTCGCCGCTCAGACGAACCGTCAGGCCCCCGTTGCGCTTCTCCTCCAGCAGCTCGTAGGTTCCCCGATCCCAGATCTCGACCGCTCCGGCCCCGTATTCGCCAGCGGGAATCGTGCCCTCGAAGTCACCGTACTCGAGCGGATGATCCTCCACGTGGACCGCGAGCCGGCGCTCACCGCGATGCAGCGGAATGCCCTTGGGAACCGCCCAGCTTGCGAGAGCGCCGTTCCGCTCGAGCCGAAAGTCGTAGTGGAGCCGCCGCGCGTCGTGGCGCTGGACCACGAAACGCGGGGCGGCGCCGCGCCGCTTGGATCCGCTCCCGAACGGCTCCGGCGTTCGTCTCCGGTGCCGCTTTCGCCGGTATTCGTCGAGGCTCACCTGTGGATTGTCGCCATGAACGCAACGCTTTCTTTACCAAGACGCCGAAAATCCGAAAACTTCCCTGCTCGGAGCCCTTCTCGAACGGGGGATAAGCCTGTGGAAGATGTGGATAGTGAGCGGAAAGGCTTCTACAGCCCTGCGAGAACGCCCATCCGGCGGTACTTCGCGCGGCGCTGCCGGCGTCGCTCTTCGGGATCCAGGTCGTCGATCTCGGAGAGTGCCGCCGCAAGCGAGTCCTTGAGCAGGCGGGCCGCATCGTCCGGGTTCTCGTGCGCGCCGCCCTCCGGCTCGGGGACGATCGCGTCGATCACGCCCAGCTCGAGGCTGTGCGCCGCGTCCGGCTTGAACGCTGCGGCCGCCTTGCGTGCCTCGCCCGCGTCGCGCCACAGAATCGCCGCGCACCCTTCGGGTGAAATCACCGAATAGATCGCGTTCTCCTGCATGAGCACGAGGTCTGCGACCGCGATCGCGACGGCGCCTCCCGAGCCGCCCTCACCGATGATGCAGGAGACAGTCGGAACCGAGAGCCGCACCATCGCGGCCTGCGAGCGTGCGATCGCGCCGCCCTGGCCATGCTGTTCGGCCGCGACGCCGGGATAGGCGCCGGGCGTGTCCACGAGGGTGATGAGCGGGAACCGGTGCCGGTCGGCGAGTGCCATCGCGCGCATTGCCTTCCGGTAGCCCTCGGGATACGCCATGCCGAAGTTCCGGGAAGTCCTTTCCTTCAGGTCGCGGCCCTTCTGGTGTCCGACGATGACGATCGTCCGGCCGTCGAGCTTGCCGAGCCCGGCCACGATCGCGTGGTCGTCCGCCCGGCCGCGATCGCCGTGCAGCTCGAAGAAGTCCTCGAGAATCCGCTCGACGTAGTCGAGCGTGTACGGCCGATCGGCATGCCTCGCCCGCTCGACCGAACGCCAGATCTCCTCCGCGCTCGGCTCTTCCCGGAGCCGCTCGAGCTGGTCCTGCAGCCGTCCGAGCTCGCCGCTCAGCTTCGTCCCGCGAAGGAGTTTCACGGCGCCGAGCTTACTCAGGCGCGCGCGGAGCCGCATCTCCGCTTCGCTCGCCACCGCCTACGCCTGCGCGAAGAGCCGGAGGAGCCTGGCGAGCGTCGGGCGGAGCTCGGAGCGCTGTACGATCGCGTCCAGGTGCCCGAACCTGTAGTTCGACTCGGCAAGGCCGAAGTCGTCCGGAAGCTTCTCTCGAGTGGTCTGCGCGACGACACGGGGTCCCGCGAAGGACATCAGCGCACCCGGCTCGGCGACAACGACGTCGCCGAGGCTCGCGAAGCTCGCGAGAACACCTCCTGTCGTGGGGTGTCCGAGAACGGAGAGGAGCGAACCGCCCGCCTCGTGCAACTCCTCGATCGCGCAGACGGTCTTCGGAAGCTGCATCAGGGCGAGGATTCCCTCCTGCATGCGCGCCCCGCCCGAGGCCGACACGGAGACGAGCGGCACGCCGGCTTCCGCTGCGCCGTCACACACCCGAACGAACTTCTCGCCCACCACGCTCCCCATCGAGCCGCCCATGAACGCGAAGTCCATGACCGCGAGCCGGCACGGCTCGCCTTCGATGGCGGCGGCACCCGTGACCATTGCATCGCCCAGGCCGGTCTCGATCTCGGCCTCCGCAAGCCGTTCCGTGTACGGCCTCAGATCGAAGAACTCGAGGGCGTCCGCGGAGCGGAGCTCCGCGTCTTCCTCGACGAACGACTCGCGGTCGGCGAGCTGCTCGATTCGCTCTCGCGCCCGGACCGGAAAGTGATGCCCGCACTGGGGGCAGACGCGCAGGTTGCGCTGCAGCTCCTCGTCTCGATAGTGCGAGCCGCAGCTCGGGCACGTGTTCGGATGCGCCTTGTCCTGAGACGAGTCCGCGGCGCGCTTGTCTTCGACCGAGACGTCGACCTTTCCGGTGTCCGGCATGGACATGGGCTGGATCTTAGAGGCGGCGGCTCAGAAGCCCGCTGCGGCCAGGAGACGCACCACGATCGGCACGTTCTCGGCCTTCGGGAGCATGCCCGTGACCCCGAGCCCGGCGAGGCTCGTCCTCGCTGCGACGTCTCGGAGGATCGTCTCGAGCTCGCCGGCACCTGGGCCGTTCGGCTCGGGCATGAACATCTCGGCCGCGAAAGGATCGAGGACGTCGAGATCGAGTGCAACGTACGCCCGGTCCACGCCCGCGAGCGCCCGCTCGAGCGAGTCGTCGATCCCCATGGCCGCGATGTAGTCGTATTCGGGCGGGTCGAGATTGCGTGCGCCTACGAGGGCGACGTCCTCCGGAGCGACCACCGCGTCGTCGAGGAGCATCCGCAGCGGCATTCCCCACTCGTTGCCCGAGGGGGAGGTGTCCGGAGTGTTCAGGTCGCCGTGCGCATCGAGCCATACCACTGCGAGTCGACCGCCTCGGGCGGCCAGCCCGCGAACGGCGCCGACGTGCACACAGCAGCATCCGCCGGCGACGAGCGGCCGCACGGGAAGCCGCTCGGCGAGGGCAGCGGTTTGCTCCACGAGCGAGCTCTGCAGAACGATCGCCGTCTCCGGGTACGGAAGAGGCAGAAACGCGGCCTCGGCCATCGCCTCTCCGCCCTTCCCCCAGGCACGCGGAACGCGCACGAGCCCGGCGGCGTACTCGCGACCGCAGCTATGGCACTGGTATCCGGAGTCGACTGCGACCGCCGTGAGCGTGCGGCAGTCGGGGCACCGCGCTCGCAGCGCGCTCATGGTGGGACCAGGCCGTCGAGCGTCTCGGGAAGCCGGGTCAGGTCGGGAATGGTCCTCGCCGGCAGCCCGTCGTCGGGCTCTCCGAGCCGATTGACCCAGATGCAGCGGATACCGAGCGCGCTCGCCGGCTCGATGTCGTGGTACAGGCTCTGGGCGACGTGGACGTGGTTCGCTTGATCCGCCCCGGTGGCCTCGCGGAACGCGTCCCAGTGGCGGCGGCCGGGCTTGTAGGAGCCGATCTCGGAGGCGACCACGACCGGGTGGAACGCGATCCCGATCGCCACCATCGACGCGTCGATCAGGTCGCGATCCGTGTTCGAGAGAATCGCGAGACTCCAGCCGCGACGCCTCGCCTCCGCGAGGGCCGGAGGAACGTCCGGAAAGACCGGCCAGCGCGGGAGCGAGCGGGCGAGGGCGCTCGCCTCCCCCTCCGGCATCGCCATTCCGCGCTCGTCGGCGAGACGCTCGAGCCCCACCGTCAACACCTCCCGGTAGGACATCCCAGGTGACCCGGCCTGGATCTCGGGCTCGAGCTCGTGGTAGCGGGCGAGGAGATCGTCCGCGTGCTCGACGCCGAAGAGCCGCTCGAGCTCCTCCTGGATCCCGGAGAGCCAGTCGACGAGCGTCCCGTAGCAGTCGAACGTCGCCCAGCGCTCAGCCACGCGTGCAGCCTAGTCTTCGGCAGCAAGGTGGTCGCGATACGCAGGATGGAAGCCTCGGACTGGCCGGCCGTCGAGCGGATCTACGCAGAGGGCATCGCGACCGGCGACGCGACGTTCGAGACCGAGCCGCCCACCTGGAGCGAGTTCGACGTCGAGCGACTCGCGGATCATCGCCTGGTCGCGGTCGAGGAGGGCACGGTCGTCGGCTGGGCCGCGCTCTCGCCGACGTCGAGCCGCGCCTGTTACCGCGGAGTCGTCGAGCACTCCGTCTATGTGACAGAACGCGCGCGCGGTCGTGGTGTGGGGCGGGCCCTGATGGAGGCGCTCGTCGCAGGAGCGGACGCGGCGGGTCTCTGGACCATCCAGACGAGCGTCTTTCCCGAGAACGAGGCGAGCGTCGCGCTGCACCACGCTCTCGGCTTTCGGGTTGTCGGACGCAGGGAACGGATTGCGCAGCTCGACGGCGTCTGGCGCGACACGATCCTGCTCGAGCGCCGGAGCTCGGGCTAGTCGACCGCTACGCCGCTTCGTCCCAGCGGCGGACGACGACGCACGCGTTGTGCCCGCCGAAGCCGAACGAATTCGACGCGCCGATTTCGATCTCCGCCGGCCGCGACTCGTTCGGGATGTAGTCGAGGTCGCACTCGGGATCCGTCGTCTCGTAGTTGATCGTCGGCGGCAGCGTGCCGCGCTGGACGGCGAAGATCGTGAAGATCGCCTCCACGGCCCCGGCCGCGCCAAGCGTGTGGCCCGTCGCACCTTTCGTCGACGACACGGGGGTCCGGTACGCGTTGTCCTCGCCGAGTGCGATCTTCAGGACCCGCGTCTCGGCTGCGTCACCGACCGGAGTCGACGTCCCATGCGCGTTGATGTACCCGACCTGGCTCGGCTCGATCCCGGCGTCAGCGAACGCCATGGTCATCGCGCGGGCGGGGCTCAAGCCGCTCGGATCGGGCTCGGTCACGTGCTGGGCGTCCGACGAGACGCCGTAGCCGAGGAGCTCGGCGTAGATCCTCGCCCCCCGGGCTCGGGCATGCTCGAGCTCCTCGAGCACGAGCACGGCGCCGGCTTCTCCCATCACGAAGCCGTCCCGGTCGGCGTCGAAGGGCCTCGAGCCGCGTTTCGGATCGTCGTTTCGCTGCGACAGAGCGCGCATGGCGCTGAAACCGGCGATGCTGACGCGCGTGATCGGCGCCTCCGTTCCGCCGCAGAGCATCACCTCCGCGCGGCCGAGCCGTATGGCGTCGAGACCGTCGCCGATGGCCATGTTCGAGGCGGCGCACGCAGTCGTCTCCGTCGCGAGCGGCCCCTTCGTCCCGAGCTCCATCGAGACCCACGCAGCCGCCATGTTCGGAATGATCTGGATGATCGAGAAGGGGCTCGTGCGGTCGGGGCCCCGTTCGAGCAGCTGCTGGAAGCAGTCCTCGAACGCGTACAGGCCGCCGATGCCGGTCGCAACCGCAGCGCCGACACGGTCGGGCTCCGAGGCGATGTCGATGCCGCTGTCCGCCTCGGCCATCCGCGCGGCGGAGAGCGCCATCTGCGAGAACTTGTCCATACGGCGAGCCTGCTTTCGTTCCATCCAGGTCGTCGGCTCGAAGTCCTTGAGCTCGCAGGCAAAGCGCACGGAGTAGTCGGCCGCGTCGAAGTGCGTGATGGGGCCCGCGCCGGATTCTCCCGCCACGAGGTTCTGCCAGCTCGTCTCGGGGTCGTTCCCCAGGGGGCTGACCATGCCGACGCCCGTGATGACGACGCGGCGTCTTCCGTTCTGCGACATCTGGCTCATGCGCACTACATCCCGAGTCCGCCGTCGACCAGCAGCACTGCGCCCGTGATGAACGAGGCGTCCTCCGAGCAGAGGAACCGTACCGCGCCGGCGACGTCCTCCGGGTCGCCGAGCCGGCCGAGCGGCGTGTTCTCGAGCATGGCGCCCGTCGCCTCCGCGGGAAGAACGTCGGTGAGCCGCGTCTTCACGTACCCGGGCACGACGACGTTCGCGCGCACGTTCCGGCTCCCGAGCTCCCGGGCGAGCGCCTTCGTGAAGCCGATGATTCCGGCCTTCGAGGCCGCGTAGTTCGTCTGGCCCCAGTTTCCATGCAGCCCGACGATCGACGAGATGTTCACGATCGCCCCGGCACGACGCTTCATCATCCCGCGCACCGCGGCGCGGGAGGTGTAGAAGACCGAGGCGAGGTTCGTGTCGATGACGGTCTCCCAGTCGTCGTCGGACATGCGCACGAGAAGACCGTCCCGCGTGACCCCGGCGTTGTTGACGAGCACGTCGAGATCGCCCGCATCCTCGACGAGCGCCTGAGCAGACTTCGAGTCGGAGACGTCCGCGCGAACAGCCCGGCCGCCGATCTCGGACGCGAGCTCTTCGGCCTCCTCGGCAGCGCTCTGGTAGGAGAGGACGACCTCCGCCCCGGCCTGCGCGAGCTCAGCCGCGATCGCTCGTCCGATCCCGCGCGACGCACCGGTGACGAGTGCCTTCTTCCCCTCGAGCGAGCAGAAAGCAGCCGAGGCCTCGGTCACCGAGAAAGTGCTTCCTGCGCCCGCTCGAGACTCTCGACGGTGTTCACCGAGATGGTCTTGACCCCCCGGTCGATCCGCTTCACGAGCCCCGAGAGCACGTTCCCGGGACCGACTTCGACGAACGTGGAGGCACCGCTCCTGATGAGCTCTGTCGCAGCCTGCGTAAAGCGGACCGGAGCCGTGAGCTGGTCGACGAGTAGCGTCGCCAGACGCTGTGCAGGCTCGACCTTCGCAGTGACCGTCGACATGAACGGGGAGAGAGGCTCCACGAACTTGACCCTGTCGATCGCCGGTCGGAGCCGATCGGCGGCGCGGGCGACGAGCGGGCTGTGGAAAGCCCCGGAGACCTTGAGCCTCACTGCTCGTCGGGCGCCGAGGCTCTCGGCCTCGGCGCAGCACTCCTCGACTGCCTCGTGCTCCCCCGAGACGACGATCTGCCCCGGACAGTTGTAGTTCGCCGGCCACACGCCGATGATCTTCCGGCAGAGCTTCTCGACCTCCTCATCGGCGAGGCCGAGGATCGCCGCCATCGTGCCGGGCCGCTGTCTCGCGGCCTCGGCCATCGCGAGCCCGCGTTCCCGCACGAGCCCGATCGCGTCGCCGGTGCCGATCGACCCGGCTGCGGCGAGTGCGGCGAACTCCCCGACCGAATGCCCGACGACGACGTCCGGCTCGAGGCCGCGCTCTCGCAGGGCGGCCAGGATGGCGAGGCTCGTGGCCACGAGGGCAGGCTGTTGCACCTCGGTATGCACGAGGTCGTCGATTGGCGCGTCGAAGCAGAGGCGCTCGAGATCGAGACCCGAGGCCTCCGAGCCGATTCGGTACACCTCCCGGGCGGAGGGGAACGCCTCCGCGATCTCGCGTCCCATGCCAGGCTCGAGCGAGCCCTGGCCGGGGAAGCAAAAGGCAATCTTGCTCACGTCGCCCTCCCGTTCGTGGTCCATTCGATCAGCGACGAGCCCCATGTAAGGCCCGCCCCCATCCCGGTCATCAATACGAGCGCACCGTCGCGCAGCCGCCCTTCCGCCCGCGCGTCGGTGAGCGCGAGCGGGATCGACCCTGACGAAGTGTTTCCGTAACGGTCCACGTTGACGACGGTCTTTCCCAGCGGGATCCCGAGCTTATCGGCCGCGTAGTCGATGATCCGCTTGTTCGCCTGGTGAGGGATGTAAACATCGACGTCGGCGACGGTCTTTCCGCATTCCGACAGGATCTGCTCGGCCGAGTACACCATGATTCGAGTCGCGAACTTGAACACCTCGCGCCCGTTCATCTTGACGTAGCCGTTCGGGTTCTCGAACCTCCTCGACCCTGACCCTGGAAGCCACAGGTGCTCGCCGCCGCCGCCGTCCGCGCCGAGCTCGAAGCCGAGGAATCCACCGTGGTCGACCGCCTCCATCACCACCGCGCCGGCGCCGTCTCCGAAGAGGACGAGCGTCGAGCGGTCGTCCCAGTCGAGGATCTTCGAGAGCACGTCACCGCCGACGACCAGCGCGCAGCGCGAGAGCCCGGACGCGAGCATTCCGTAGGCCTGCGCCAGCGCGTATACGAAGCCGGTGCAGCCCGCGAGCAGGTCGTAGGCCGCGGCCTTCGGCATACCCAGCGCGTCGGCGAGAAGCGCCGAAGAGGTCGGAAACATCATGTCCGGAGTCACCGTGGCGCAGATCAGCAGGTCGATCTCGGCGGCCGGGACACCTGCGTCCGCGAGCGCGGCGCGGGCTGCCGGAAGCGCGATGTCCGTGAGCGCCTCCTCCTCGGCGGCGACGCGCCGCTCCCGGATCCCAGTCCGCTCCCGGATCCACTCGTCCGAGGTGTCCACGATGCGCGCCAGCTCGTCGTTCGTCAGCACCCGTTCCGGGACGTGCGTCCCCAGCCCGGTGATGCCGATACGAGGTCCAGTTGCCGAGCCGAGCATGTCCTATCGCTCCACGGCGAAAGTGAGCGTCCCGCGGGCCGCGAGCTCGTCCCCGACGTGCGCGGTCGCCTTGCCCCTCCCGATCGGGCCGCGAACCGCGGCGATCTCGCAGGTCAAGGTCAGGATGTCGCCCGGCTCGACTACGCGCTTGAAGCGGCAGTCGTCGATTCCGGCGAAGAACGCGATCTTGCCCCGGTTCTCCTCCTCGGCGAGCACGGCCACTGCCCCTGTTTGCGCCATCGCCTCCACGATGAGCACGCCCGGCATCACCGGCCGCTCCGGGAAGTGACCAGGGAACCACCAGTCGTCCTCCCGTACCTCTCTCCGCGCGACCACGCGCTTTCCGGTCTCGAGCTCGGAGACCTCGTCGATCAGCAAAAAAGGCGCTCTGTGCGGCAGGATCGTCTCGATCACGTCCCGACCGAACGGAGCGGTTGGGGCCGAGCCGGACACGAGCGCGAGTCTACTGGCAGAGCCCTCAGGGGCTGGCTCGAGATCGCCCCACGACGGCGCGGCTCACGTTCCCGGCCTCGTCCCAGGCCACGGCGCGTACGCGCTTCACCCTCCCCGCGCCTGGGATACGGATGGTCCCGGCATGCTTGACGTCCCGCCGCGTCGATACCCCGTCCAGCATCACCTTCAGCGTCGCGGGCTCGCTCACCGAGATCGCCAGAGGCCTCATCGACACGATCCGCAGTCGGCGCGGCACCGTGTCGACGGCGAACGGGACGGCGGAGGTCGTGGTTCCGAGCTCGCCCGTGGCGTCGACCGCCGCTTCGTAGGACCCGTCTCGGAGCGTTCCGGCGCTCCGAGCGCCGTCCCAGACGAAGTGTTGCGGGCCTGCCTGCAGGCTCGCGGCGAACGGCGTCGCCACCCAGCGGTCGTTCCGGAGGATGCGCACCTGAACGTTCGCGGGTGCCATAAGCTCGAAGCCGACGGTGAGCCGGTCGAGGCGACCGTCCCCATTTGGTGAGAAGACGGACGGGGTCGCCGTGACGAGGCCGAGCACCCGGCTCACCGTGAGTGGCACGACGCTCTCGACGTCCGAGCCGTCGTCCCCGACCGCGTCGACGACGATCGTGTAGCTCCCGTCGGCGAGCGAGCTCGGGTCGACCGTCACCGACTGGCTACCCGCGAGCAGGCGCTGCTCGCTGAGCACGGGTAGGACGTCTTTCTCGGTCGCGTCGTAGACGTCGACTGACACGGTTGCGGGCGCGGTGAGTGTGAACGTGAGGAGCGAGACGTCGGCCTGGCCGTCTCCATTGGGGCTGACGGCGCTCGGGGTCGCGGCCAGTCCCTGGACGGCGAGAGGCGACGTCGCGACCCCCGTGCCCGCGTGCATCGCACCCGTCGCCGGCCGTGCTGTTGCGGCCGAGATCGACCAGCGATACGTCGCGCGCGGAGCCGAGCCGTTCCAGGTCCAGTCGACGGTTGCCCCTGTGCCAGAGCCATCCGCGACCGCCACTCCGTCGGCATCGGAGATCGAGACATGCCACGGAAGCGCGCTCGAGAGACGCGCGTGGAACCGCACTGGGCCGGTCCTGCTCACGTCCAGTCGGGGATCGAAGATCTTGGGCCCTCCGATCTTGTACGCCTCTGCTGCGATCGCTCCGAGCCTGCCGTAGAGCGCGTCTCCGGGGCACTCCGTCAACCCCGTGTCGCGATGCCCCGAGACCGCGCGGAGCGTCACCGGCACACCCGACGCGTACCGCTCGCTTCCTCCAGAGACGGCGGTGAGCATCGAGAGAGGGTCGACGTGCGCGAGGTCGAGCCGCCAGGCGAGAAGCTTCGCGAGAGCATCCTGCGCGGCTCGTGGCGGCGCGGCGTTCGTATAGGTGCCGAGAACGGCGATTCCCGTCGAGCCCGTGTTGAACCCGAGCGCATGAGCGCCGACGACATTTCGCGTGATCCCCCCGTACCGGCCCTCGTAGATCGTCCCGAAGCGATCGACGAGAAAGTTGTAGCCGATGTCGTTCCAGCCGTTCCCCTGCACGTGGTAGAGCTCGATCGCCTTGACGATCGCAGGGGCCTCCGCCTGCGTGTAGTCGTTCCGGCCGGCCGTGTGGTGGACGATCGCGAAGCGAAGCCGCGGCGCATACGTGGGAGGGGCGCGGCGAATCGACTCGTTCGCTCCCCAGGACAGACGCGGGACGATCGCCGGAGACCGGGTCGCAGCGGGGACTCGGAACGGAACGTCGACCACAGGGCTCCAGACGAGGTAGGCGCGAACCCGCACCACGCGGCCGGCGGTTCGCGTCTCGATCCGATCCGAGGGACCGACCCACCAGGGGCTTCCGACGCGCCAGCCGGGTCGTGCACGCGCTTCTACCGAGCCTGGGTCGGGGGCGTCCTCGCGCTCCGGGGCCGCCGGCCGCCACGGACTCCAGCGGCCGCCTACCGACCGCGTGCGAAAGGAGACCGCACCCGGCCCGCGCCAGTGGATGCCGACGAGAGTGAACCGCGTCCTCAGTTCACCCGCTGCAATCGTTCGTTCCGCCTTCACCGGTACGTCGACCGCCGTAATGCTCGCGCCGGCTCCCAGCGCTGCCGGAGCTCCGACGAAGGCTGCGGCGAAGGCGAGGAGGAGGACGAGCGCGCGGCGCATACGGCGGAGCGTGGCTGTCACGGCTTTCGCGCGCAAGGGCGTGATCCCTGCGTTGATAGCATCCTTACAGTCGTGCGGATCCGCTTTTTGCGGGCATTTCTTCTCGCATCTGCGGTCCTCTTGCTCTTCGCGACGACCGCCTCCGCTGCGAGCACGACCCCGCCGCCGCACGTGCTGGCAGTCCATCTCGCAAGCGACATCAATCCCGTCACGCAGGAGTACCTCGACGGCCAGATCAGCCGTGCCGAGAAGGATCACGACGCCGCCGTCGTGATCGTGCTCGACACGCCGGGCGGGTTGAGCTCGTCCATGCGCGGCATGGTCAAGAGGTTCCTCTCGGCGACCGTCCCGGTCATCATGTACGTCTCGCCGCCAGGATCAAGCGCTGATTCTGCGGGCGCGGTGATCACCATGGCCTCGGACCTGGCGGCCATGGCGCCGCAGACGAACATCGGCTCGTCGACCCCGATCTCGCTCGGAGGAGGGAACATCAACAGCGACCTGCGCCGCAAGGTCATCAACGACGCGGCCGCGTATGTCGGGGAGCTCGCCCGCGAGCACAACCGCAATGTCCTGGCGGCGCGGCGGATGGTCACGAAGGCATCGAACTACGGCGCGCGCGAGGCGAAGCGCATCGGGCTGGTGGAGGCAATCGCCCCGACCTTGCCCGCGCTCCTCGATCAGATCAACGGCCGGCGGACCCCGCCCAAGACGTCCGCGCCGCACGGGCTCGTCCTCCACACAGCCGGGGCGGAGATCGAGGACGTCCACATGTCCTTCTGGCAGCGTGCGCGGAATCTGCTGATCGACCCGAACCTGATCGAGCTCATGCTCTCCATCGGGCTCATCGGGATCGTGGTCGAGCTCTGGAACCCAGGACTGATCCTCCCGGGCACGGTCGGCGCGATCTCGCTCATCCTCGGCCTGTACGGGCTGCAGGTGCTGCCCGTGTCCCTCGCGGGGCTCCTCCTGATGCTCCTCGCGGCCGGGTTCTTCGTCGCGGATGCCTTCTTCCCGACGCATGGAGCCCTGACCCTCGCCGGTGCGGTCACCTTCGTCCTGGGGTCGCTCATCCTCTTCGACCCGGCCGGCCCTGCGTACCACGTCTCCCTGCCCGTCGCGCTCTCGATCGCCGGGACGATCGCCGTCTTACTCGGCTTCGCCGTCACCCGGGTCGTACGCGTCGCACGAAATCCTGTCGCGGTCGGCGCAAGCCAGCTCGTCGGAATCGAAGCCGTCGTACGCCGCGACGGCATCGTCGCCCTGAACGGCGAGCTCTGGCGGGCGCATACGCCCGACGACTCACCGCTCGTTCCGGGCGAGCACGTTCGCGTCGAGGAGGTGCAGGACGACCTCCAGCTCGTCGTAGCATCCGTACCTCGAGACAACGGGGAGGAGCCGAGCTAATGGCATATCTGATCGCGGTCATCGCAATCTTGGTCATCGTCTTGATCATCGTGTTCGCGGCGGTCAAGGTTGCCCGCGAGTACGAGCGCGGGGTGGTCTTCCGGCTCGGGCGGCTTCTGCCCCAGCCGAAGGGACCGGGTCTCTACTTCATCATCCCAGTCGTCGACCGTGTCCAGAAGGTCGACCTCCGGACGGTGACGCTCAACGTCCCGCCGCAAGAGGTGATCACGAAGGACAACGTTCCCGTGCGCGTCAACGCGGTCGCCTACTTCCGCATCGTGGACGCGAACGCGTCCCAGGTCCAGGTCGAGAACTTCATGGTCGCGACGTCCCAGATCGCGCAGACCACGCTCCGCTCAGTGCTCGGACAACACGTCCTCGACGAGCTGCTCTCCGAGCGGGACAAGATCAACGCGATCCTGCAGGGGATCATCGACGAGGCGACGTCGCCCTGGGGGATCAAGGTCTCGATCGTCGAGGTCAAGGACGTCGAGATCCCCTCCGACATGCAGCGCGCGATGGCGCGACAGGCGGAGGCCGAGCGCGAGCGCCGGGCAAAGGTCATCTCCGCCGAGGGCGAGTACCAGGCCTCCGAGCGCCTGAAGGACGCGGCCGCAGTCATGTCCCAGGAACCGATCACTGTGCAGCTCCGTTACCTGCAGACGCTGCTCGAGATCGGCTCCGCGAACAACTCGACGATCGTCTTCCCGATTCCGATCGACATTCTCACTGCGCTTTCGAACATCGCCGAGGCAGGTCGCCAGGGCTCGTGAGGGTCGAGGCGCGGCTGAGGCTCGCGGGCGCGGGCACGCGATCGCGCTTCCGTTCAAAGGGGGTCGAGATGCTGCACGCCGGCGTCCCCGCGCCCGGCTGAGCCGACGCTATTCGGTCTCGTCTTCGGCCAGCGCGTCTGGCTCGGGCGTGTCGGGCTCGCGAGAGACCTCGCCGTCGAGCGGAACGCCCGCCACCGTCTCGTCGTCCTCCGACCCGACGACCGGAGCGAGCGCCGAGACCTGCTCGTCGTCGCCGCGGAGACGCATCACGATGACGCCCTGCGTCGCCCGGCCGGCCCGCCTGATCCCCTCGACCGGCATTCGAATGACCGTTCCACCCGTCGAGATCAGCATCACCTGGTAGCCCTCGTGAACGAGCCGGGCGCCCGCAAGTTGCCCCCTGGCCTCGGTCAGCCGGACCGTCTTGACTCCCAAGCCGCCGCGGCCCTTGCGCGGGTATTCGCGAATGGCCGTCCGCTTCCCGTACCCCTGCTCGGTGACGACGAGAAGGTCGGCGTCGTCCTGCGCGACCATGGCCGCGATCACCTCGTCGCCCGCGCGCAGGGACATCCCTCGCACGCCGCCGGTCGCGCGGCCCATGGGGCGGGCCTCCTTCTCTGTAAAGCGGATCGCCTGCCCCTTCCGCGAGACGAGCAGGAGGTCGTCGGAACCGGAGGAGAGAAACGCCTCGACAAGCTCGTCGTCGTCGCGGAGGTTGATCGCGATGATCCCCTCCGACTTCAGAGGCGTGTTGTAGTCCGTGAACTTCGTCTTCTTCACGATCCCACGCCGAGTCGCGAGGACCAGATACTCCATCTCCGAGAAGTCGCGGGTACGGATGATCGCGCGGACCTTCTCGTCCTGCTGGAACGGCAGCAGGTTGACGATCGCGCGGCCCTTCGCCTGACGCGAGCCGAGCGGTAGCTCGTGCACCTTGAGCCGGTAGGCCTTGCCTCTCGAGCTGAAGAAGAGGATGTAGTCGTGGGTCGAGGCGACGAAGAGGTGCTCGATGTAGTCCTCGTCCTTCAGGTCCATACCCATGACGCCGATTCCTCCGCGCCGCTGCTCGCGGTACGCGGTCACCGGGAGCCGCTTGATGTATCCGGAGTGCGTGATCGCGATGACCATGTCCTCCTCGGCGATCATGTCCTCGAGCTCGAGCTCGGACTCGCCCGCGACGATCTCGGTTCGGCGGTCGTCGCGCTTCCCGTAGATCTCCTTGATCTCCAGGAGCTCCTCGCGCACGACTCCGTCGACCCGGGCAGGGTCGCCCAGAATCGTCCGGAGCTCGGAGATCCGTTCCTGCAGGTCCGCGTACTCGTCCTCGATCTCCTTGCGTGCGAGACCGGTGAGCCGCGCGAGCCGAAGGTCGAGAATCGCCTGCGCCTGGACCTCCGAGAGCTCGAACTGCTCCATCAGGCCCGCGCGTGCGGTGTCCGTGTCCGTGGAGGCTCGGATGAGTGAGATCACCGCGTCGAGGTTGTCGAGAGCGACGAGGTAGCCCTCGAGCACGTGAGCGCGCTCGACGGCCTTGCGGAGCTCGAACTGCGAGCGTCGCGTGACCACCTCGCGCTGGAAGTCCAGGTAGTGCCGGACGAGCTCGAGCAGGGACAGCGTCCGCGGAACGCCGTCGACGAGCGCGACGGCGTTGTAGCCGAACGTCGTCTGCAGCGCCGTGTGCTTGAAAAGCTTGTTGAGCGCGACCTGCGGGATGGCCTCGCGCTTGAGCTCGATCTGAATGCGCATGCCCGACCGGTCCGAGTAGTCCTGAAGGTCGGACACCTCGGTGATCACCTTCTCACGGACGAGGCCCGCGATCTTGGAGATGACCCCGCCGTCGCCCCCCTTCTTCACGCCGTACGGGAGCTCGGTGACGATGATCGCGTTCTTGCCGCCCCGGAGCTCCTCGATGTGTGCGCGAGCGCGCACGACGATGCGCCCCCGGCCGGTTCGGTACGCGTCGCGGACCCCCGAGCGGCCAACAATGATGCTGCCGGTCGGGAAGTCCGGCCCCTTGACGTGTTTCATGAGATCGTCGACGCTCGTCGTCGGCTTGTCGATCATCGCGACCGCAGCGTCGATCGTCTCGGAGAGGCGGTGCGGCGGCATGTTCGTCGCCATCCCCACTGCGATGCCCGTCGAGCCGTTGACGAGGAGATTCGGGAACCGAGACGGAAGGACGCTCGGCTCCGGCCGCGACTCGTCGTAGTTCGGACCGAAGTCGACCGTGTCCGAGTCGATGTCTCGCAGCATCTCGGTCGCCAGGCGCGCGAGGCGGCACTCGGTGTAGCGCTCTGCGGCGGGCGGGTCGTCGTCGATCGAGCCGAAGTTTCCCTGCGGATCGACGAGCGGGTAGCGGAGCGAGAACGGTTGCGCGAGCCGCACGAGAGCGTCGTAGATCGAGCTCGAGTCGTGCGGGTGGTACTTGCCCATCACGTCGCCCGTCACGCGCGCGCACTTCACGTACGGCCGGTTCGGTTGATGGCCGGCGTCGTGCATGCCCCAGAGCACGCGGCGATGCACGGGCTTCAGGCCATCGCGGGCGTCCGGGAGGGCGCGCCCGACGATGACGCTCATCGCGTAGTCGATGTAGCTCGAGCGCATCTCCTGCTCGAGCTCACGCGGCTCGATGCGGCCGGCTCCGAGCGGCTCGCCGATCACGTCGGACACAGTCCGTAACCCCCGCTCAGTCCGTTCGACGTTCCCTGCACCCTGCGCCCGCGGGCAAAGGTCAGCTGTGCCGGCCGAGAGGCCCGTGCCGGTTCCTCCACTGCCCCGCGAAGATGGAGGGGGCTCGCGGGAGAACCATGGGTTCCCTCATGCCTAGACATCGAGGAACCTCACGTCCTTCGCGTTCTGCTCGATGAACAGACGGCGCGGCTCGACCTGGTCGCCCATCAGCGTCGAGAAGACGCTGTCGGCCGCGGCTGCATCCTCGACGCCGACCCGGATGAGCAGGCGCTTCGCAGGGTCCATCGTCGTCTCCCAGAGCTGCTCGGGGTTCATCTCCCCGAGGCCCTTGAAGCGGCTGATCTGCATGCCCTCCTTGGCGAGGTCGAGCGAGTTGAGCTTGAGCTGCGAGAACGTCTCGGCGTGCGAGGACTTCTTGCCGAAGGCGATGCGAAACGGGGGAAGCCCCGCTATCTCCGCCACCCGAGCATAGGCCCGGCGGACCGCTTCGTAGGTCGGCGACAGCAGCATCGCGCTCGGCAGCTCGATCCGTTGCGCGGTGCTCGTCTCGGTCTCGACCACCTTTACCTGGAGCACCCCGTCCTGGCGATCCTCGACCGTCAGCACGTAGCCGTTCGGCTCGAGCGACGCGATCAGCGCATCGGCGTCCGGGGTCTCCTCGCCCTCGGACTCGACGAGTCGGTGGTCGATCGCGAAGTGGGCCGCCGCTCCGTACTCGGCCTCGAGCTTCGCCGACCAGGCGTCGAGGTGGGCAAGCGCGTGCGCGAACCGCCTCCACCGCGCCTCGGTGCGCATCGTTTCCTGCTCGTCGCGCGCGACGAGCGTCATCTCCTTGCCCCGCTCGCGCACGAGCAGCTCATC
>WNGD01001987.1_pt1 | contig 29645 bp, 37 predicted proteins | sample 5400671 | NCBI WGS metagenome assembly WNGD01 (sample SAMN13153369, study PRJNA577476) | soil metagenome | isolation source: 40 cm soil or saprolite under grassland replicate 2 | place: USA:California | collected 2016-06-15
TCTTCTTCTGCGACTTTGCCTCTCCCGGCACCGCTCAAGCCCAGCTGGCCGCCTATCGCCGCTACCTCGTTCGTCGACTCGAGCGCTACGAACAACTTCGCGGAAGCGACCTCCGGTTCGAGAGCGACCTTCCCGGCCATGTGCTGGGACACGGGATCGTCCGTGTCAAGGCGACGCTTGGCTGGATCGAGGAGACCGCCGCTGCGCTCGAAGCGGTGACAGCTACCCGCAACGCCTGAACCGCCGACAAACCGAGCACACGCGAGTACGACGAGGTGCTCCACCTTCCATGCACCGACCGCTACGCCGCCGTTCCCGATGATCCCGAGCGCGTCATCCCGCCTAAAGGCCGAGAGTATGCATCCCGATTAGCCACATGTGGACGTAAGCGTTGGCCGAGAGGTGGTTTCCGAGGTTCCCCTGAGCGAGCGTGGGCGGCTCGCATACGTGGATGGGTTGCGGGCGCTCGCTGCCCTCTACGTGGTTGTCACTCATGCGGTTCTGATCGCGGCGCCGGCGCACCATGGCACGCGGACGGAGGGAGCTCGTCCCAGCTGGCTTCCGCCGGGCCATTTCGCAGTCGCGGTCTTCATCGTCGTCTCGGGCTTCTGTTTGACGCTTCCGATCGTCCGGGCCGACGGCCGCCTCGTCGGCGGGGCGCGTCACTTTTACCGGAAGCGGGCGCGGCGGATCCTGCCGGCGTACTACGCAGCGCTTGCCCTGACACTCCTTCTTGTCTGGACGGTCATCGGCGAGGAGACCGGTACGTTTTGGGACTACAGCGTTCCCGTCTCGCTTGCCGGATACATAGGAAACGCTCTGCTGGTCCAGGATCTCGTCGGGTATTGGCAGGTGAGCGTCCCGTTCTGGTCGATCGCGGTCGAGATGCAGATCTATCTCCTCTTTCCGCTGCTTCTGCTCTGCTGGCGTAAGTTCGGGGCGCGGCGGGCCGTCTTCTATGCGGTCGTGCTCAGCTACGTGGCGATGATCGCCAGCTACTTCGCAGGCACGGTGGGTCCGGCATTCTTCCCCGGCCTGACGCTGTACTTCGTGGGGCTGTTCTCGCTGGGCATGGCGGGCGCGTGGATGGCGACAAGCAACGCCGCGGGCTGGGTCCGGGCGCGGAGTCGGGTTCCTTGGAGTGTGTTGGCCGTCGGTTTCGCCGTCTGCGCGGCACTGCTCGGCTACATCGCCGGCGAGAGTGTCGACGCCCTGACGCCGTTCATCGAGTTGCCGCTCGCTCTGTTCGTCGTTTGCTTGCTGGTCGCTGCATCACGTCGCGGGCAAAGCGCGCGCCTCCGCGCGTGCCTCGGCTTTCGTCCACTCGCCTTTGTCGGGATGTTCTCGTACAGCCTGTATCTCATTCACGCGCCGCTTCTCCAAGCGGAATGGCAGTACGCTCTGCGCCCTCTCCATCTCGGCTCAAGCCTCACGTTCACACTGCTCGCCGCGATCGGAGTACCACTGGTCCTTGCGGCGGCCTATCTCTTCTACCGCGCCTGCGAGCGACCGTTCATGAACCGCCGCGCGCGCCCGGAGGAGACAGAGGCCTTCGGAGAGGTGCTGCCGTTGCCGGTTCCTCGCATCAATGACGCGCTCCCCGTTGCCGTCGCGGAAGTCCGGAGCATGCCGACCCCGTAAGAATGAACGGTGCCGGAACGCGCGTGTCGGGTCGTGCATTCTGTCGGGTTGGGCGGGTCATGCGGCTTCGGCATTGTTTGCACGCCGAGGACGAAGAGCCAAAGTCCGTGATCACGCTCGACGACGACGAGGCGCGCCAACACTAGCCAACGAACGAGGCCTGATGCCTGGCGAAGTCGGGCCCCCAATCGGCGAGGATACGCGCATGCCATCTACAGCGGTCGGGCTGCGAAACGTCGAGGTACTCCTACGTGAGTTGGCAGCTCTGCCGACGAGTTCTCGGGCGTCGTCGGGGTCAAGCGGGGCGACAAGGAGCTGTTGTTGGACGCCTTCGGCTACGCCAGCCGCACCTGGAACATCCCGACCACGGCCGAGACTCGTTTCGATACGGCCTCGATCACCAAGCTGTTCACGGCGGTGGCCACGCTGCAGCTTGTCGAGCAGGGTGCATTCGCGCTCGACACCTCGGTGATCGGATACCTGGGAGCCGAGAGAACCGGGATCTCGCCGGCCGTGACGCCCTACCACCTGCTGACCCACACTTCGGGCATTGCGGACGACGCCGACGAGGAGGCGGGTGAGCGCTACGAGGACCTCTTCCGAGGGCGGCCGAACTACTCAGTCATCGAGACGGTTGACTACCTTCCTCAGTTCGTGGGCAAGCCGCCCAACTTCGCTCCCGGCGAAGGCTGCCGCTACTGCAACGTCGGCTACGTGCTGCTCGGTCTGATGATCGAGCGGGCAACCGGATCGACCTATCGCTCCTACATTGCCGAGCGGGTTTTCGCCCCTGCCGGGATGAATCGATCGGGGTTCTTTCGCATGGACGTCGTCGAACCGGATATCGCCGGGGGCGTCGAGCCGATCGAGGGGGGAGAGGGTTCCATCGTTGGGTGGCGCCGCAACATCTACTCCTACTCGCCGGTCGGTGGGCCAGACGGAGGCGCTCATGTCACCGTCGGCGATCTCTTGCGCTTCCACCGGGCTGTGATCGACGGTCGCCTTCTCGGTCCCGCGATGACCGCCGCGATCCTCTCACCCAAGGCGCGGCACAGCGCACTCGGAGCGGGGAGTCACCTGATGGGCTTCGGCTTCGAGTTCGAGACCGATGCGGATGACGTCGTGCGGTGCTACTGGAAGGAAGGCGTGAACGTCGGAGTCAGCGGCATGCTCCGCCACTATCCAATGGAGGACATCACCTTCGCTGTCCTGGCCGTCGGCGAGAAGGCGGCGTGGAAGCCCATCAAGGGGATCGACGAAGCGGTCACCCGAGTCCAAGAAGAGTCACTTTGAGACCCTGGTCGGTCGAGCGTGGAGTACGGGTACCCGTACTCCACTACGCCGGTTAGGCCCACTGCCGAGTCCCTCGCCCAGAGGCAACCTTCACTCTCTTCGCCCATCGTCAGCGAGGCGCGTGTGCCGCAACTGGAGTCAGCCGTATGAGCAGGGAGCGCGATTTCGACCTCTGGGTTCGCGAACGCCTGGCTGATTGGCCGACCCAGCAGATTCTCGAGTTCGAGCGCTGGCTTCTCGAGGACTGTCTCTTTGAGTTCGTTCCCGCAGTGCACGAGCCGTTGAGACATAGGAGCATCGACGGCGCCCGAGGTGGGCTCCCGACGCCGAAACTCGTCGCCGACCTCGTCCTCCGCCTCAAGGGACTCGTACATGTTCGGGCACTCCTCGAAGATCGCGGCGCGTCTGTGATCGAGCTTGCGGAGCACACAGCCGAGATCGATCGACTGCGCGCGCAACTTGCAGCGCTGGTCAAGGAGGCCGCAGCTTGACCTGATCGACCCTGGCTAGTTCGGTTCGACGAGCGTCCCGCCCCAGGACTCAGGCGCGACGTCCGCCAGCGTCTCCGAAAATGTCCAGCGGTGACCCGCCGGGTCTTCGGCGGCGTACTGGCGCTCGCCGTACTCGAACTCTGTGGGCTCCATCAGGATCTGAGCGCCGTGGGACCTGGCGCGCTCGCAGTGGGCGCGAGCGTCGTCGACGCGCACCAGCACCGAGTGGGTCACTTCACCTGATCGTGGAGGCCGCTGGTACCCGCCCAGGTCGGCAACGATGACAACGCCGCCGCCGAAGCTGAGCTGCGAGCGGTGGCTCTCGCCGGTCTGCAGGCGCTCCTCGAATCCAAACGCGGAGCCGAGCCAAGCGACGGCTTCGCGGACATCCGGATAGACAAGCCGCCGCTTACCCCCTTTGGGCACCCGACGATGTGAGAGGCTCGTAGCCCCAACCCACGGAGGATTTCAATGGCCGGAATCGAGGTCAAGAACGTCAACGCACCTGACGAGGTCAGAGCGTTCGCCGGTAAAGGGCATACGAATGTTCTGAATCTCGGTGGCCACCCGGTTCTTTACGGGACGTTCGAGCCCGGCTGGCGCTGGTCGGAGAACGTGAAGCCGATCGCCGGCACTGACGCCTGCGAGGCGACACATCTGATCTATTGCGTGTCGGGACGGATGAAGGTCGTGATGAACGACGGCGCCGAGGGAGAGATCGGTCCCGGCGACGTCATGGCGATCGATCCGGGCCACGACGCCTGGGTTGTCGGCGACGAGGCCTGCGTCGCCGTCGATTTCGGCGGCTACGCGCAGTACGCCAAGCCGAGTTGAGCCTGAGCCCGAACTGACAACCGGGCTCGGCTCGGCCGAGCCCGGTTCGGTCTCCGTTAGGACACATCGGCCTCGGGGAGCTTCTGCGCGATCTCCCAGATATGGCCGTCGGGATCGGTGAAGCTGGCAGTGCGCACTCCCCATTCCCGGTTCATCGGGCCGTTGAGGAGCTCCACGCCGTGCGTTGCCAGCTCCGCGCTCACCGCATCCGCGTCATCCACCCAGATTGTGAGCTGGAACCGCGATCCGGCCTCAGCGCTGCCGACCGTTCCGGGCTCGATCAGCTCGCGTGCCGCTGGAACCCTGAGCAAGTTGACGAGGGTGTTCTCGAACTGGAACACCGCGGAGTCCTCGTCTTCCCAGATCACCGGGAGCTCGAAGACCTTTTCGTAGAACGACTGAGATCGGCGGGGGTCTTCGACGAACAGGGTGATGGCACCAACATTCTTCAGCGACGCACTCACGTTTCGCACCTCTTTCCGTTGGCTTGGGCGGCAGTTTTGGCTAAGACTGTCGTGAGACTGCGAAGTCATCGCTTGCGACGATCGATCTAATCTCCGAGGGTGCTGTTCGATCCTGAGGTGCATGAGCGGCTGACCGAGGACGTGTGGGAACCAGGTCGCGTCCGCGCCGCGATCCGGGAGATCGCTGAGGATGCCGAGGGAGCTTTCGAGGACGGCTGGCCGACCCACCCGCAGGACATTGAGGAAAAGATCGACGAAACACGCCGCTTCCGCACCGTCTACATGGGCGGCGCTGGCGTTGTCCAGGCGCTCGAGTCGTTGCAACGTCGAGGATTGGTGGAGCTCCGCCGCGACTACATCTCGTACCTCGAGCGCGCCTACGACCCTGACTTTCCCGACTTCGACCATGAGCGGAGTCTCTGGATGGGCGAGACGGGCATCCGGCTCGTGTTGCATCGACTCTCCCCATCCAAGGAGAACGCCGACCGGCTGGGCCGAGCTGATCGCCGGGAATGCGAAAGACGAGCGCCGTGAGGTGATGTGGGGCAGTCCCGGAACCATGCTCGCTGCCGCCGCGATGTACGAGCTGACCGGCGAGGCGAGGTGGGACGCTCTCTGGCGCGAAAGCGCGGAGTGGCTACGCAGCGAATGGGATCCCCAGACCGGCCTCTGGACACAAGAACTCTACGGGCGGGCGGATCAGATCATCGGTCCTGCGCACGGGTTCGCGGGCTGCATGCTCGCCTTGTCTCGTGGCGCGGACGACAAGGTTCATCGCCGCGCGGCGGAGACCACCGCCCGATACGCGATCGAGGAAGAAGGGCTCGCCAACTGGCTGTCGTGGGCCTCGATGCAGAATCTCCGAGCCAATCGAGACGGGTCGATCCGAATGCAGTGGTGCCACGGCGCGCCCGGTGTGGTTGCATCGCTCGCTCGCTTTGCGCCCGGTGACGACGAGCACGGGCGCTTGCTGCGCGCGGGTGGTGAGCTCACCTGGCGGGCCGGCCCGTTGCGGAAAGGAGCAAACCTCTGCCACGGCACTGCAGGCAACGGTTATGCGTTCCTGGCGCTCTTCGAGCGCACGGGAGACGAGCTGTGGCTCGAGCGTGCCCGCTCCTTCGCGATGCATGCGGTCGCCCAGTTGGCGCGTGCCCGCTCTGAATTCGGCCGCGGTCGCTACACCCTGTGGACCGGCGATCCAGGAACGGCGCTCTACCTCGCGGATTGCTTGACGGGCGCCGGAGCCGTTCCGTTGCCCTGACACCCCACTGTTTCGTGCCTCATTGACGAAGCGTGCCCAGCGACAACTCCCAGAGGCGCTCGGCGTTGGTCGGATCGACCGCGTACGCGGCGACGCCCGACCCGGCGTTCTGCGCTGAGCTCGCATCGATGACCGCGGACTCGTTGCAGTCTTCGAAGTAGCGGCCTCCGACTCGAATTGCGGCGAGGTGGCGACGAGGACGCTTGTCGCGGCGCCTTGCTCGGGTGTCTTGTAGCGATACACGCCGGATACGCGTAACCCTTCGAGATACTCGGGATCGAGGTAGCGCGAGAGGTTCGTCGTCGCGATTGCGCCTGGGTGGACGGCGTTGGCCGTGATGTCCTCGTCACCCCAGCGGCGGTTCGCCTCGACGGCGAAGAGCACGTTCGCCGTCTTGGACTGACCGTAGGCGAGCATGGGGTCCCACCACCCGTGCGGGTGCTGCGAAGAACCGTGAGACTCCGTTCCGAGAAGAGCGATGGCAGACCTCCTATTCTGGATCTTCGGCGGTGCGCACACGCGCATCTTCCGGCTGACAGGCGGCAAGCTCGGCGGTCAACTCGGCAAGCTGCCGATTCTGCTGCTGACAACGATCGGACGCAGGAGCGGACAACCACGTACACAGCCACTCGCTTACACGCGCGCCGGCGACGGTTACGCGGTCATCGCGTCGAAAGGGGGCGCAGCCCAACACCCGCTCTGGTATCTGAACCTGCGCGCGAACCCGTTTGCGGAGGTGACCGTCGGGCGCGAGACGCGGAAGGTGCGCGCACGCGATGCACAGGGTGAGGAGCGCGAGCGACTGTGGCGCGCGCTCGCGGATCTCTACCCCGGCTACGACCGGTATGCGGAGAAGACGAGCCGGCAGATCCCGGTCGTCGTGCTCGAGCTGGTTCCGAGCCGGTCGCAAGAGGGCTAGGCTCAACAGCTCGTGGCGCAGGCTTTGATCTTCGACCTCGACGGGACTCTCGTCGACACCGTGTATGCGCACGTCTTCGCCTGGCAGCGCGCGCTCGCCGCAGAGGGGATGCCAATCGACGGCTGGCGAATCCACCGCCGAATCGGGATGAGCGGTGGCCTCTTCACGCGCGGGGTCGCGCGCGAGGTCGGGCGTGAGCTCTCCGTCGATGAGATCGAGGACATCCAGCTCCGCCACGGCGCGATCTTTCGGGAGTTGCTTCCCGAACGGCAGCCACTGCCCGGGGCCAGGGAGCTGCTCGAGCATCTCCGTCGCCGGGGCATCCTGCACGGGATCGCAACTTCTGGCCGTAGGCCCGAGATCGATCTCTCGCTCGACGCGATCGGAGTCGGTGACGAAACCGTCGTGATCGACCGTGGCGGCGTCGCCCGGGCCAAGCCCGAGCCCGATCTCTTCCTCGCCTGCCAGGCCGCTCTCGGCGTCGAACCGGAGGACTGCTACGTGGTGGGCGATGCGGTCTGGGACCTGCTGGCGGCGCGCCGTGCGGGCATGCTCAGCGTTGGGCTGCTGAGCGGCGGCTACGGCTCGGACGAGCTACTCGACGCCGGCGCATTTCGCGTCTACGACGACGCGGCGGAGCTGCTCGAATCTCTTGACGAGCTCGGCTTCGACGCCTGAGACAGGTTGAGTCAGGACGCGCCTAGGTGCCAGGCACGGGTACGAAACTGTGACGTCCCGGTTGCAAGTCGCTGCTCCTCAGGGGAAATGACCGGTGCCAGGCACGGGTACGTCTTCGTGACGCGGGCGTGTCTTAGCTGCGCAGCAAGGAGGACAGCTCGAGTTCTAGGGACCCGAGCAGGTGCGACGGTCGTACTAAGAGAGTCAGCACCGGCGATGGAGGTTACGGCGATGAGACCCAGCATTCTCTTGCTACCCGTCTTTCTGGTTGCGTTGGTCGCAGTCTTCCTTCCGGCGGCGGCACATGCGGATGGCCTACCGGTCCTCGGCATCGACGTTGGTAGCAGCGGCGTCGCATCGAATTCGGACGGAGTCCGCTATGTCACGATCCCCGCCGGGAAAACTACGATCGTCGAGCGAGTCGCACAGTCCGGGGGTCAGGTCCTCCAGTGGCGTTCGCTGCCAGGGACGTTCACGATTCCGGCGGTCGCCTACGACGGTTCCGCGGGCGGCCTTTCCGCCGACGGCACGACCCTGGTCCTGATCGAGCCGCGGGTCTCATTTCCCCGTGACGTTGAAGGGGGACTTCAGCTTCGACGCGATTTCGCCGGCCGGGTCGTGGCTGTACTTCATCCACTACCTGTCGCCGACCGACCCGACGAGGTACCTCGTCCAGGCGTTCGACGTGCAGCGCGGACGCCTCTTGGCGAAGCCGATCATCGATCCGAAGGAGCCCGGCGAGAAGATGCGCGGCAACCCGCTGAGTCGGACGATGAGCGCCGATGGCCGCTGGGCGTACACGCTCTACGACGGTGCAGGAGCAACGCCCTTTGTCCACGCCCTCGACACGGTCGCCCGGTCGGCGCATTGCATCGATCTCGACGCGATCGCCGGAGGTACCGACTTGTGGCGGCTGCGCCTCGGGATCGATCGCGATGGCAACCGCTTGGTCGTGGGCGATCGCGCTGCTCCCTTGCTGGCGGTGGACCTCGGCACCTTCCGCGTCGTCCGCGTAACGGCCGTTGCGACACGGCCGGGCGAGACTTGGCATTTCCCGGCCTCTTTCGTCGCGGGCGCAGCCGGCCTGCTCGTCGCGCTTTCCTCGGGAGTCATCTGGAGGAGACGGAAGCATCGGCGGATCCCGGCGCCGTCGACGCCTTAGTACTCGTCATGCCGACGAAGTGGAAAATCGGTCTCGCGTCCCGCGGGGATCTGGTCGAGCAATTGGGAGTAGTAGGGCGCGAGTAGGAAGCGGTCCGGGGCTGTCCGTGAATACGTGTGGTAGACGCGCCCGTCCTCTAGTGCGAAGACATTCCAGCCCGGAGACTCGGCCATCCCGGAGGCAAGATCCGTCCCGACGTTCTCCGCCCAGTCGTCGAGCCACTCGGGCGCTTCTGCGACCATCTTCGCGAGCTCTCCGGTCGCCATCTGCTCCGGTGTGAACGCAAAGTCGAAGTCGAAGTTGAAGTCGCTCCCGAACGACGACACGTAGGGGAACTTCCAGTCCATTCGCTGCTTGTAGGCCTGCAGCTTCTCGATCGGCGCGCGCGAGATGCAGATCAGCGTCGCGTCCCGGTTGTTCAGGTGGACGAGAGTCGCATCGAAGTGATCGGCCAGGCCCGTGCAACCGGGACAAGCCGCTTCGTACGTCGGACCGAACATCAGGTGGTAGATGAGAAGCTGCGACCGGCCGTCGAACAATTCGGCGAGGGTCTTCTTTCCTTCCTCCGTGTCGAAGGTGTACTCCTTCTCGACCGGGACCCAGGGAAGCTCCTGTCGCTGCTTCGCCAGCTCCTCGTCGGCGTTGCCCAGCTCCTGCTCTCGCTCGAGCAGCGCCTTGCGTGCTGCCGACCATTCCTCCTGTGTTCCGATCTTGTGGCTCGACATTGCGTTTGCCTCCTTTCACGGTGTGTCAGATATAGACGGTTGGGACACTTGAAAGTCATCGGTGTCTGACGGCGTTGGAAAACGAAGGGAGTCGGTGAGATGAACATCGCCACCATCGGCAGGGGAACGATCGGCGGGGGGCTCGCCCGCCTTTGGGAAGGGAAAGGACACAAGGTCACCGGGTTCGGGCAGGATGGTGGCGACGCCACGGACGCGGACGTCGTCCTCGTCGCCGTTCCGTCAGGTTCGATCTCCGAAGCGCTCACCAAGGTCACTGGTCTCCAAGGCAAGATTGCGATCGACGCCACGAACGCGTACCCAGGACGCGATGAGCGGTACGAGTCGCTCGCGCACGAGGTGAAGGCCCACACGAACGGTCCTGTCGCGAAGGCCTTCAACGCGAACTCCGGGAGGTTGCTCGACCAGGTCGCCGAGCAGCGCGTACCGCCGGGCTGCCTTTACGCGGCCGACGACGAGGCGCGCGAGGTCACGGAGCAGCTGATCCGGGACGCCGGCTATGAGCCGGTGAATCTCGGCGGGCTCGAGAGCGCACGCCCGCTCGAGGACTTCGTGATGGGGATGTTCCTGAAGATCTCCCCGATCTTCTACCGGTTCGCTGGTCCCGGCGAGCTGTAGATCTACGTGCGGCGGAGATAGGCATCCGATCCGTCGAGCCAGTCCTGTCTCGGCGGACAGAAGACGTCGACGTCGAGCGTCGTCTCGAGCGCCTCTGCCTTGTGCGGCAGGTGTGAAGGAAGATGGAGGACCTGACCTGCGGCGACGTCGACGACCTCTGACTCGTCGTCACCGAGCGTGAACCGGAGGAGACCCTCGAGGATGTACGTCAGCTGCTCGTTCTCGTGCGAGTGCATCGGGACGACGCAGCCCTTCTCGAGGTACACGTGGGCCAGCATCAGTCGTTCCGTGGAGATGAGCCGACGTTGCAAGTCCGGCTTGAGTTGCTCCTTCGGCAGATCCTCCCAGCGGTAAAGGGTTGCCCTGGCACTGTTCACGAATGACTCCTCTCGTCTGCTGAAGGGTGGTCGAGCCACTCTCTATATTGGGTCACATGGCAATAGCGCGCGAGACGCCTAGCTGGGATCGGCTCTTTGCGGAACGAACGCGTGGGGACGTCGGCGAGGGGATCGCAGCCGTCCTCGGGCTCCTGGGCCGGCCGGACTTGATCTCGTTCGCGGGTGGTTTCCCCGACCCGTTGACGTTCCCGCGTGAGCGCGCGTCTGAGCTACTCGGCGAGTTTGCCGCCGCGGGCGAATCGACTGCTTTTCAGTATGCGCCCACGCGAGGGCTCGCCGGCCCGCTTGACGCGCTTGCCGCCAGGCTCCACGCTCTGCAGGGGCGCCGTCCGGCGGACGACGAGCTGCTGATCACCAGTGGAGCAATCGAGGCGCTCGAGCTCGTCGGCAAGTCGTTCCTGGACCGCGGCGACCTGGTGGTCGTCGAGGGACCGACCTACCTGGGGGCGATCATGGCATTCCGCAGCTTCGAGGCCGAGATCCTCGCCGTCCCGATGGACGACCATGGGCTCGAGGTCGACGAGCTGGAACGGCGCCTCGTCGACGGGCTGCGCCCGAAGCTCGTCTACACCGTCCCCGACCACCAGAACCCGGCAGGAGTCAGCCTCTCTCGCGAGCGGCGTGAGCTGCTGGTCGAGCTCGCGCGGCGTCACGGCTTCCTGATCGTCGAGGACGTCGCCTACCGCGAGCTCGGCTTCGACGACGATGTCGAGCCCAGTCTCTGGAGCCTTGCCCCCGACGTCGTCTTGCAGGCAGGTACGACATCGAAGACGTTGTTCCCCGGTGTGCGGCTCGGCTGGGCGGTAGGTCCTGCCGACGTCTCGGCGCAGCTCGTTGCGGCGAAGCAGAACACCGACCAGTGCGCGGGTGCGCTCGGACAGCGGCTCTTCGAGGAGTACGTCCGTCGCGGCTGGATCGACGAGCAGCTCGTGCAGTCGCGATCGCTGTACCGGCGCAAGTGCGAGCGGATGCTCGCCGCGCTGGACCGTTACATGCCGGCGGGCACGCGCTGGACATCTCCGAAGGGCGGCTTCTTCTCCTGGCTGACGTTGCCGGACGGCGTCGATGCCGGCGATCTTGCGAGGCGGGCCGTCGAGCGTGGCGTCGCCGTTGTTCCGGGGTCGCTGTTCTTCCCGGACGACCGCGGGGACAACAACGTGCGGTTGTCGTTCAGCCTCGTCGACGAAGCCGTGATCGACGACGGCATCGAGCGGCTAGCGTCGCTCGCGACGTCCTAGCAACCCTCCCGCGCGTCCAGGTCTGGTTCCAGGCGCTGACCGCTGGGTAACGGTTGCGGTCGGCGCCGGCACGCAAACAAACTTTTCTCCGTCTCCGCCGGCCCACTTGACGCGACGATGCGGCCGCCTAGGCTGAGTGAGTCGTCGAGGCCTTGCCGGGGGCGAATCCGGGATCAGATGAAGCTTGGTGAGGCATTGACGCAGCGAAGCCTGCTGCTGACTCGCGTCGCGCAGATTCGGGAGCGATTGAAGGCGAGCGCGCTCGTGCAAGAGGGGGAGACTCCGCCCGAGGATCCGGAGGCGCTTCTGCTCGAGTTCGACTCGATGGCGCAAGAGCTCCAGGATCTGATTGCAAGCATCAACCGAACCAACCTGTCTACGCAGCTCGCGTCGGGAGAGACGTTGACGGCGGCGCTTGCCCGTCGAGACGTTCTCGCGCTTCGACAAGGCGTTGTGCGCCAGGTGGCCGACGTCGCAGGCGAGCGGCAGCAGCGATACGGGCGCGCCGAGATCCGGACGTTGCCGACGGTCGACGTCGGGGCGCTTCGCAGACAGGCCGACGAACTTGCTCGCGAACGCCGCGAGCTCGACACTGCGATCCAGGAGACGAACTGGACGACGGAGCTAGCGGACTGAGAGCGAGTCGGTAGCCGCAGAGAGCCGAACGAGTGGCGTGCGCGAGGCGGCAACTGCCCAAGTTGCACCTCCCGGCGTGCGTCACGGGCGGACGCACGGGGTTCGAATCCCCAACCTCACCGAGCAGCGCCCAAACCGGGTACCGCTCACGGGGCACGGGGCACCGTCACTACCACGTGCAGAACTCGTTCGGGCGGTGAGGGTGGGTACGGGGATATCGCTCAGTACGACGGGGTGGTGAAAGCACTCGCTGCTTCTGAGGCTTTATCTCCGCTTAACGGCGTGATAGGTAGCGTGCCGAGCCTTGATCGAGGCCCAGAATCTCACCAAGGACTACGGCGACAAGCGCGCGGTCGATGGATTGACCTTCCGCGTGGAGCCGGGGCTGGTGACCGGATTTCTCGGCCCGAATGGCTCCGGGAAGTCGACGACGATGCGGCTCATTCTCGGTCTCGACCGCCCTACGGCCGGCACCGTGACTGTGAACGGAAAGCGTTATCGCGAGCATGCGGCACCGCTCCACGAGGTCGGTGCCTTGCTCGAAGCGCAGTCGGTGCACACGGGTCGTTCGGCGTACAACCACTTGCTCGCGCTGGCCCAGACGCACGGGATTCCGAAGCGCCGGATCGGCGAGCTGATCGACCTGGTCGGCTTGCAGGACGTTGCGAAGAAACGGGCCGGAACGTTCTCGTTGGGAATGAGCCAGCGGCTGGGGATTGCAACTGCGTTGCTCGGAGATCCGCACACACTGACACTGGACGAACCGGTGAACGGCCTCGACCCCGAAGGCATTCACTGGATTCGAAACCTCTTGAAGGCCCTTGCCGCCGAAGGGCGGACGGTGTTCGTCTCGTCGCATCTGATGAGCGAGATGGCATTGACCGCGGACCACTTGATCGTCATCGGCCGCGGCCGCTTGATTGCGGACCTGAGCGTCGATGAGTTCGTCCGCAAGGCGTCGAAGAACCTCGTGCGAGTGCGTTCGCCGCAGGCGTCCGATCTTCGCGACCTCGTCGTCGGACCGGACGTCACCGTCGAAACGATCGAACCGGGTGTGCTGGCGATCGTCGGGTTGACAGCGGAGCAGATCGGCGACGCCGCCGCCGAGCACGGCTTTGCCATTCACGAGCTGACGGCGCAGCACGCCTCGCTCGAGGAGGCGTTCATGGACCTCACGCGCGAGGACGTCGAATACAGGGCGGGACAGGCGGCCTCCGAGCCGGAGGTGGTCGCGTGAGCAGCGTCGCGCAGGTTCCGTCGGTCCCGCACCTGGAGCATCGAGGCCGTGTGACGCAGCCGCGCGTGGCTCTGTCGGAGTGGACGAAGCTGCGATCCGTTCGCTCGACTCGCTATTCGCTCTTGGCGGCGGTCTTGTTCACGATCGGTCTCGCGGCGCTCGCCTGTGCCGTTGTGTCGCACCACTACCCGAGCATGAGTCCTAGGGACAAGGCGGACTTTCATCCGCTGGAGGTCAACCTGGTCGGCGTTCAGCTTGCGCAGCTCGCGATCGGGATCCTCGGCATCCTCGTGATCACCGCCGAGTACTCCACGGGAATGATCCGCGCGTCGATGACTGCGGTGCCGAAGCGGCTGCCGGTCCTGTGGGGAAAGGCTCTCGTCTACGGGCTCGTCACAGCCGCGTTGATGATCCCTGCCGTCTTGATCGCGTTCTTCGTCGGTCAGTCGATCCTGTCCAGGCACCACATCAACGCGGCTTTCACCGACCCAGGCGTCGCACGTGCGCTGTTCGGCGCGGCGCTCTACTTGACGGTTGTGGGGTTGTTCGGACTCGGACTCGGCGCGATCGTTCGCAATACGGCCGGCGGGATCGCGACCTTCGTCGCGATCATGTTCGTCCTTCCTCCGTTGATGAACGTCCTGCCGACCAGCTGGAACGATGCGGCCTCTCCGTACCTCCCCCTGGCCGCGGGCGAAGCGGTCATGTCGGTTACTTCAGGCAATCATCTCTCGCCGTGGGTGGGGCTCGCGCTCTTTGCCGGCTACGCGGCGGCTGCACTCGCCGTTGCCGCCGTTCTGCTCCTCCGCCGCGACACCTGAGCCCGTACCAAGGTTCGCTGACCTCTGGATTCCGGCGGGCGCCTGACCGCTTCCGTAGGCTTCCACCAACTGTGGAACCGCAGAGCGAGAAGTCGTTTGCTGGGCCGCTCAGGGCCGGCGCGCTCGCGGTTCTCATCGTCGGCCTTCTGGTCCTGGTCACGCTCGGCGCCAGCGGGGGCCGCCCGACACAACACGGCCATGTGGCTGCGCGTCCGGTGCCCGCCTCCGTTCAGGACAGTTGGATCACCCTTCTGACAATCGCCTACGCGATCGCGATCGTCGGGGTGCTGGTCACGATGTTCCGGCGGCGGCATCGCTGGCAGGACCCTGACTCACACTGGTTGCGGAACTACTGCGCTGTGCTCGTGTTCATGACCCTGCTCACCGGAATCGGCTCCTGGGCGATCACGCACGGGCACCTTCGCGAGCGGAGTCAGAAGCTGTTTGCTCAGCAGGCGCAGCAAGGCCAGGGACGGGGACCCGGATCCGCTGCCGCACGGCCGGTGCCCGCGCGGCCGGCGCATTTCCAGTGGCCGCTGGTGCTCGCGGTTGGCGGCTTCTTCGTGCTCGGCGGTGCGTGGATCTTGATCAGACGCAGCGCCCGGCCTACACGGGAGCTCCCCGAGGCAGAAGGTGTCGAGGAAGAACTGGCGCGAGCGATCGGGAGCTCGATCGACGACCTCCGCAGCGAGCGAGATCCGCGTCGAGCCGTCATCGCGGCGTACGCGAACCTGGAACGAGTGCTCGCCTCTCATGGGTTCCCGCGCCGTCGCGAGGAGGTTCCCTATGAGTATCTGGCGCGCGTCCTGACCGAGTTGCAGGTTCGTGAGAGCGCCGTCCGAGCGCTGACGGAGCTCTTCGAGTACGCGAAATTCAGCCCGCACGAGATCGATCCCGGCATGAAGGAGACTGCGATCGAGTCTCTCGTCGCCGTCAGCGACGATCTCCAGGCGACGAGGGACCTAGCCGCATGAATTGGATCGCACGCCGCGCGTTCAAGGTCGGCATCGTCTTCAGTCTCGCGGTCGGATTCACCGCGCTCGCGGTTTCAGGAGCTAGGACGCTTCTGCTCGACGTCTATCTCCTCGGCGTCGGCGGGGTCTTGCTACTGGCGCTCGTCCGTGTGACGCGGGAGGGAGGACCGTCCACCGGTGCGTCAGACTTCGATCGAGCTCTTGCGAAGATGAGCCGGCGCCCTGCCGATTCCGGCGAGCTGACCCTCGTTCGCGATGTCAAGCACTCGACGAGAAGCGCCCTCCACCTCCACGTTCGCCTACGTCCGCTCCTGCGGGAGATCGCCGCCCATCGCCTGTGGATGCGTTTCGGTGTCGACCTGGATCGAGAGCAGGGGCGTGCGCGTGAGCTGATCGGGGCCAACGCCTGGGAGCTGGTCCGCCCGGAACGTCCTCCACCCACCGACCGCCTCGCAACGGGCCCGCGATTGGCAGATCTACGTGTCGTCGTCGACGAGCTCGAGAGGCTCTAACGGGATGCTGGCCGTAGGAGAGATTGCGACTCGCGGGGATCGGATCCTCGACGAGGTCGAACGTGCGGTCGTCGGAAAGCGTGAGGCGCTCGAGCTCGTTCTGCTCGGCTTCCTCGCCGACGGGCACGTTCTCGTCGAGGACTTCCCGGGCCTCGGGAAGACGCTGATGGCGAGGTCGTTCGCGCAGGTCTTCGCAATGGACTTCGGGCGCGTTCAGTTCACGCCCGACTTGATGCCCTCGGACGTGACTGGCTCGTCGGTCTTCAACCAGCGGACGGGTGACTTCGAGTTCCGTCCCGGACCGATCTTCACCAACCTGCTGCTCGGAGACGAGATCAACCGCGCGCCGCCGAAGACCCAAGCGGCTCTCTTGGAGGCGATGCAGGAGCGGCAGGTCACGATCGAGGGCAGCACGAACTCGCTCGAGCGGCCGTTTCTCGTGATCGCGACCCAGAACCCGATCGAGTACGAAGGCACCTATCCGCTGCCGGAGGCACAACTCGATCGATTCATCCTTCGCATCGGCATCGGGTACCCGAGTCGAGACGACGAGTGGGCGCTGCTCGAGCGAAGGCTGGAGCGTGGGGTCGACGAGGTCAGGCTCGATGCGGTGACCGACCGGCGCGGGCTGCTCGAGATGCAGGAGTCGATCGAGCAAGTACACGTGTCCGAGCCGGTTGGCACGTACATCGTGGACATCGTCTCCTCGACGCGAACCAGTCAGCGCGTGCAAGTGGGCGCGAGCCCGCGCGGTTCCCTCGCGATTCTCAAGCTCGCTCGCGTCAAGGCTGCCCTGGCCGGCCGGGACTTCGTGACTCCGGAGGACGTGAAGGCCGTTGCGGTTCCTGCACTCTCGCACCGTCTCATGCTGAAGCCTGAGCTCTGGGTTCAGAGAGTGCGTCCCGAGGACGTGGTGCGTGAATCGCTCGAGGCCGTGCCGGCGCCCGCAGCAGAGGATTTGCCCTCGCGGGTGGAATGACGCGCTCGGCAACGCCCAAGTTAGGCGCTTACGCCGGACTTGCCGCGCTGGGATTATTGGCCGCGCTCGCACTCGGGTTGCCCGAGCTCGTTCTCTTCGCGGCACCGTTTGCGGTCATCGCAGCACTCGGCGCGCTGCAAGTGCGCGCGCCGCGCATCGGGGTAGGGGTCGAACTCGACCGCGAGCGGGCTCTCGAAGGCGAGCTGCTCGACGTGTCGATTCGGTTCGGCCCGAGCGACGGGACCGAGCAGATCGACGTATTGCTCGAGCTCCCGCCGGGCCTCGAGGTCGAAGGCAGAACCAATCCGACCACTCTGCGCCTCAACGAGGGAGATGAGCGGGTCCTGCAATTGCGCCTCCGTTGTGTGCGGTGGGGCGCGTTCCGAGTGGGTCGGATTCACCTCCGCACCCACGATCGGTTCGGCATGTTCCAGCAGGAGGTCGTCGCCGACCGTCGTCAGCCTCTCAAGGTGTACCCGACGCAGGAAGCGGTGCGCAGCTTGCTGCGACCCACGGAGACACAGGTCTTCTCGGGAAACCACGTTGCGCGCCAGAAGGCCGAGGGGATCGAGTTCGCCGACATCCGTCAGTTCGTAGCGGGAGACCGCATCAGGCACGTGAACTGGCGGGCAACCGCTCGTCGCGGTGAGCTCTGGGTCAACGAGCATCACGCGGAACGAAACGCTGACGTAGTGATCTTCCTGGACGTTTTCGCGGAAGCGCGCCTTGGTGGACGAAGCACGCTCGACCCCGCGTTGCGCGCGGCCGCGAGCCTGGCGGCGCGGTATCTCCGCCAGCGCGACAGGGTCGGGTTCGTGAGCTTCGGCGGGACGCTCAACTGGCTGCTCCCGTCGACCGGGGTGCGCCAGCTCTACAGCATCGTCGACGCGATGCTCGACACGCAGATCGTCCTCAGCTACGCCTGGCGGGATCTCGTCGTCATTCCGCGCCGCACTCTGCCTCCGCAGGCGCTCGTGCTCGCGCTCACTCCGCTCCTGGACGACCGGGCGGCAACCGCGCTCCTCGACCTGCGGGCGCGCGGCTTCGATCTCGTCGTGATCGAGATTTCGCCGGTCGAGCTCGTCGCGCAGAGGCGAGGAGGCGCACACGAGATCGCCCTCCGACTCTGGCGGCTGCGGCGCGACGCGGTCCGTGGCCGTTTCGAGCGGGCGGGCGTACCCGTGGCGGTCTGGGACGACGAGTCGTCTCTCGCAGTCGCCCTCGAGGAGGTGGACGCATTTCGCCGGCACGGGAGAACCTCACGCGTGTAACAACCGGACTGGGCGGTCTCGGGCTGCTCGGTGTCGTCGTCGCCTACTCGGCGCTCGTCGGCGACCGTCTCGTCGCGGTCGTGACGTCGATCGGCTGCGCCGGCCTCGTCCTTACCGCTCTTGCCCTCGTCGGGCGGTGGGCGACCATTCTTCCCTGGGGGTTCGCGGGAGTGGGGGCAGGTTATGCCGTCTTCCTGAGCCTGCGGGCAGGGACGGTCGACGCGCGTGCTCCGCTGCTTGCGGCAGCGTTCTTCCTCGGAGCGGAGCTGTCGTTCTGGTCGATCGAGCGACGGGCCTGGCGCAGTGAGCGTCAAGTCGTGCTCCGTCGGCTTGTCCTTCTCCTCTCGGCCGGACTGGCGACGGCGATCGTGGGAGGACTGTTGCTCCTGGTCACGTCGGGGCGAGATGTCGGAATCGGATACGAAGCGGCGGGCGTAGCGGCCGCAGTGCTTACCCTCGCAGTCGTTGCCTTCCTTGTCCGGCGATCGCGGGACTTCCGCCGCGACGAGCTCACGTGACCGGCCCGTCCATCCGCCGCGTCGTGGATCGTAGTGGCCGTGGGGATCTCCCTGGAAGAGCGCTTCGGCGTCGAGAAGCCCGTCGTCGCAATGGCGCACCTACCGCCACTGCCTGGCACCCCGCTGTACGACGAGGTCGGAGGGGCGAACGCGATCGTCGAGTCGGTGGCCCGCGACGTGGAGGTCCTCACGCAGTCCGGGTTCGATGCGATCCTCTTCTGCAACGAGGGTGACCGTCCGTACCAGTTGAAGGCGACCTTCGAAGGGGTCGCGATGATGGCGCGGGTCGTCGCAGAAGTCGCACCGCCTGACAGACCGTTCGGAGTCGACTACCTCTGGGATGGCGAGGCAGCGTTGGCGGTCGCGGCTGTGTCGGGCGCCTCGTTCATACGCGAGGTGACGACGGGCGCCTACGAATCCGACATGGGGCTCTGGTCACCGGACGCAGGCAGTCTACTGCGCTACCGGCGAGAGCTGAACGCCCAGGACGTCGCCGTGTTCATGAACATCACACCCGAGTTCGCATCGAGTCTGGGGTCGCGCGATATCGCGACGACCGCGCGCTCCGTCCGCGTGTCGAGTCTTGCCGACGCGATCCTCGTTTCGGGTCCCATGGCCGGTGCCGAGCCCTCCGTAGAGGCTGTGCGCGAGGCCAAGCGAGGGTGCGGGGACGAGACCCCGGTCTTCGCAAACACCGGGGTCAAGTCCACCAACGTGCGAGATTTCCTCGCAGTTGCGGACGGGGCGATCGTGGGCTCTGATCTCAAGGTGGACGGCGGCACCTGGAATCCCGTCGACCCCGACCGGGCCGCGAGATTCATGACCGAGGTGCGCGCGGCGAGAGCGGCGTAGAGCAAACCATCGATGAGTTTTGGGAACCGTTGCCTCGTGAAATCGCTCGCCGCGAGTTCTGGCGAACGAGCTGTCACCTCGAGCAGTTGACAGGCGATCGGACCGGGCCGACATTGCGAACATGCGCCGCGGGTTGATCGCTGCAGTAACGCTCCTGTTGCCTACGACCGCCGTCGGCACTTCCGCCGATCGTGGACAGGGCGCCATCCCCTGGCTCCCGACACGACCGACACGCGCGACTGAGCCGCCGTTGTCGCCTCCGTGCGAGACATCGGACCTGCGCACGCAGCTGCAGGTTCAAGGCGCGACCGGCAACCTGATCGGAGGAGTTCTCATGCGCAACGTTGGCGCTGAGGCCTGCTCGCTCAGAGGACGTCCCTCCGCCCGCTTCGAAGGTGGGCCGGCAGCGGCGACTGCGTTTCGGGTCGTCACCGTTGCTGCCGACCCGCTTGACAACAGCCTCATCTACGACCGTGCCTCGTCACTTCGAGCGCTGCGCCCGGGACGCTCAGCTTACGTCCCAATCTTCTGGAGCAACTGGTGTCCCCCAGATGTGGTCGTTACTTCGACGGGAACGCCGCCCTCCAGTCTTGTGCTCGTTTTGCCCAATGGCGGCGAACTGAGGGTTGCGGTCGATCAAGCGCCACGCTGCGACAGCCCTTCTGCACCGTCGACACTGGCAATCAAACCGTTTGCACGCCGTGGGCGTCAGCCACCGCCCTCGTCACATCTGCCGCTCAGGGGCGTGATCGTTGGTGCTTCGACGGACAAGACACGGCCGTCGCTCCGTGTCAGGACAGGCGCACTGCTGAGATACGAGGTGGCCTTGACCAATGTCGGGCGCCGACCGTTCAGCTTTCGTCGCTGTCCGACGTATGTGGAGCTTCTGGGCGGCGGCAGGGAGGAGTGGTATCTGCTCAACTGCAGGCCGGTGGGGATCCTGCAACCGCGTCAGTCGGTACGGTTCGCGATGCGCCTGCGCGTCCCCAAAAATGCGCGGCTCGGCGGTAGCGGCCTCTTATGGCTGCTCGGACCGAAGACCGATCTCCCGCCGACGGCCGTTGCGCCGGTCCTCGTCACGCGCTAAGAAGCGAGACCGCGGTCATCAAGGATGTGTCCGGCGGCGGCGCTCCGGGGTGCCCGGCCTGAGTCGACAGGAACACGCGCTCGGCACCCAGCCGATCGGCAGAGCGATCTGCCGCTGTTTCGACGGGTTGGGCGGACCGCGTACGATGGCCTGCAATGCAGGATTCGTCGCTCGCCGTCAGCGCTGACGCCGGCAGGTTCGCGGACCAGTTCGAGCAGCATCGAGCAGAGCTGCGCGCCTACTGCTACCGGATGCTCGGCTCCCCGTTCGAGGCCGAGGACGCGGTGCAGGAGACGTTCATCCGAGCGTGGCGCGGGCTCGAGAAGTTCGAGGGGCGGGCGGCGCTGCGATCGTGGCTCTACCGCATCGCAACGAACGTCTCGCTGGACATGCTGAGCGGGCGGGAACGGCGCGCCCGCCCGATGGATCTCGGCCCGGCGCGGGAACCCGTCGAGTCGAATCTCAACACGCTGCCCGAGGTGACGTGGATCGAGCCCATTCCGCAGGACTCACTCTCCGTCCCGGCGGAGGGAGACCCGGCGGAGGTGGCCGCCTCGCGCGAGACGATCCGCCTCGCGTTCGTCGCGGCACTACAACACTTGCCGCCGCGGCAGCGCGCCGTCTTGATCCTCTGCGAAGTTCTGCGCTGGAAGGCGAGCGAAGTCGCCGAGCTCCTCGATACGAGTGTCGCCTCCGTCAACAGCGCGCTCCAACGCGCTCGGGCCACGCTCGAGGAGACCAACCTCACCGCCGCGGACACTTCGCCCTCGGTCGACGAGGCGGACGCCGAGCTACTCGCGCGGTACGTGCGGGCGTTCGAGCAGTACGACATGGACGCGCTCACCTCGCTGATCCAGGAGGACGCGACACAGTCGATGCCGCCGTATGACCTCTGGCTGAGCGGCCGTGACGACATTCTGCGCTGGTGGGTCGGCCCAGGCGCCGGCTGTCGCGGCTCGCGCGTGATCCCGACCGTGGCTGCGAACGGCTCACCTGCGTTCGCGCAGTACAAGCCGAGCGATTCCGGAGAGGGCTACGACCCGTGGGCGCTACAGGTGCTCGAGATCTCCGACGGGCGCATCGTCGAGTTCACGTTCTTCCTCGATGCGGAAAGGGTCTTTCCGCTGTTCGGACTGCCGCTACGGCTCGAAGACTAGGGCCCGTCCGGCAGAACGTCACCAAGGCCGATGAAGGCGAGCAGCTCGAGGAGCTCGTTCGACGCGCCACGCAGGCGCGCCTGGCAGCCGCGCCGTCGAGCGATGAGCTGGAGCCGTGCAAGAGCGTCGACGGACACGGCATCGGGCTCGACCGCGCTCACGTCGCAGAGGGCCACCTCGGCGCCGGTCTTCTCGAGAAGCGCGCCGATCCGCTCACAGAGCCGCGGTAGGTCGGTTCGGGCGATCGGATCGTCGATTGCGAACACGACCGTATGCGGCGCTGGGGCTGCCATCCCGAGATTGGACCTGAGGAGTGCGGAAAACTCATCGGTCGGCAGGCCGATGAGTTCTGCATCGCGGAGCCGTCTAACCCCCAAGAGAGACCACGACACGCCGAAAGGAGAACCCACATGACCCTCGATAGCCGCACCCGCTGGCTCGCGCTCTACGTCCTGTGCCTCGGGGACCTGATGATCGTCCTCGATACGACGATCGTGAACGTCGCGCTCCCGTCGATCAGGCAGGACCTCGGCTTCTCGCAGACCTCGCTCGCGTGGGTCGTCAACGCCTACCTGTTGACCTTCGGCGGCTTCCTCCTGCTCAGCGGCCGGTTGGGCGACCTCTTCGGCCACCGGCGGCTGTTCCTGATCGGGATCTCGCTCTTCACGGTCGCTTCGATCGTGTGCGGCATCTCCACGACGCAAGGACTTCTCGTCGGGGCGCGCGCGGTTCAGGGCCTCGGCGGTGCGGTCGTCTCCGCAGTCGCGCTGTCGCTGATGATGAACCTCTTCACGGAACAGGCGGAGCGCGCGAAGGCGATGGGCATCTTCGGTTTCGTGATGGCGGGAGGTGGCAGCCTCGGCGTCCTCCTCGGCGGGATCCTCACGGACACCATCAACTGGCACTGGATCTTCCTGGTCAACGTTCCGATCGGCGTCGCGGTGGTCATCCTCACCCTGAGGCTGCTGCCGGCCGCGCCTGGCTCGGCCGCCGGCGGCAGGCTCGACGTCGCCGGCGCCCTAACCGTGACGGCGTCCCTGATGCTGGCGGTCTACGCGATCGTCAACGGCAACAGCACCGGCTGGGCAACCGGCCAGACGCTCGGGCTGCTTGCGGGGGCGGTCGTGCTGCTTGCGCTCTTCATCGGCATCGAAGCGCGCGTTCCTTCGCCGCTGATGCCGCTCGGGCTCTTCCGGCTGCGCAACGTCGTCACCGCGAATGTCGTCGGGATCCTCTGGGCGGCTGCCATGTTCGCGTGGTTCTTCGTCTCGGCGCTCTACCTGCAGTTGGTGCTCGGCTACAGCCCCCTCAAGGTCGGCCTGGCTTTCCTTCCCGCCAACCTGATCATGGGCGCGTTCTCGATCGGGCTGTCCGCGAAGCTCGTCATGCGATTCGGCTTCAGGATCCCTCTTGCCGCGGGACTGTCGATGGCCGCGCTTGGTCTCGTGCTTTTCGCCCGCGCTCCCGTCGGCGGAAGTTTCATCGTCGACGTGCTCCCGAGCATGATCCTGCTCGGAGTTGGAGCGGGCATGGCGTTCAACCCGGTGTTGCTCGCCGCGATGAGCGACGTCGAACCGAGCGAGTCCGGTCTTGCCTCGGGCGTCGTCAATACCGCATTCATGATGGGCGGTGCGCTCGGCCTCGCGATCCTCGTCAGCCTCGCAGCCTCCCGGACCGACAGCCTTCGCGCGTCAGGCGACGGACCGCTTGAGGCGCTCAACGGCGGTTACCACGTCGCGTTTCTCGCCGGCGCGCTGTTCGCCGCGTTGTCCGCGGCGGTCGGCGCCGTGTTCCTCCGCACCCGAGAACAGGTGGGTAGTGGAGTCCCTGCCGACGCGGCCGCGACCTCGTAGCCCGGAGCGAGTGGCCTAAGCTTCGTGCCATGCATACCGGTGAGGAGATCGTCCTGGCGGTCGTCGCCGTCGTGACCATCCTCCTGGTCCTCGGCCTCTTCGTGTGGGCCGCGGTCAAGGATGGGCAGGAGGACAAGGCGCTGCAGAAGCGCCTCCGGATTCGCCGGCGCACGCGGCTCGGGCGCTAGCCGGTTGACACCGTCGCTTCCCCGACCTACAAGGAGCGGGGAGAGCTCGCAATCGATCGAGGGGGTCGAGGTGTACGAGCCGGGGGATGGAACCAAGCCCGCTCTGCGGGCCGATAACGAGCGGGATTACGTGGAGTTCTGGCCGGCAGGAGCAGCCACCAGCGGGTGGTTCCTCTGCGCCGCCTGCGGCAACACGGTGATCGTCCGCAACGTTCTGCCGCGCTGCATGCTCTGCGGCGAACGACTGTGGGAGCGGGCGCCGGTCACAGGGGCGCCCGCTTCGAGAACCGTTTGAGGCGGCCGCCGCTGCCACTACGCCGCGATCTGCGCAGGAGCCTCCGGATCCCAAAGGCGGAAGCCTCCGGTGAAAGCGTCCTTGTTGTTGCCGAGCCGGGCATTCGGCGGCAACTCATCGAGCTTCTTGACGTTACCGCCGCCGAGCACGACATATTCCGGCTCCAACGCCGCGCTCAGCTTGGCGACGGCGTCCGCGACATCGAGGCGCCAACGCTTCTTGCCTCGCTTCTCGAGACCGGCGTTGCCGAGGTAATCCTCGAACGTGGCCTTCTTGTAGGGGAGGTGCCCGAGCTCCATGGGCTGGACGAACCCATTCGCGATTAGCGCGGAGCCGAATCCGGTTCCGAGACCGAGAAAGAGCATCCTGCCGCCCTCGTAGCTACCGAGTGCCTGCATGGCGGAGTCGTTCACAACCTTGGTGGGCTTGCCGAATGCGGCCGCGTAGTCGAAGCCGACCCAGCCTGTGCCGAGGTTGACGGGCTCTGCCACGACGCGCCCGCCGTGGACTGGGCTGGGTACGCCGACCGAGACGTTTTCCCATGCCCAGTCGGCGGCAAGGTTCTTCGCGGCCTCGACCATCTGCGCGGCCGTGAAGTCCGGCCCCGATTCGGCGCGTCGCGACTCCTGTTCGCCGTCGGCGAGCACCTTGACGTGAGAGCCGCCCACGTCGACGACGAGCACCGAGCTCACGACCGAGCCCGAACTAACTCGAGCCGAAACCCTTCTTCGCCGCGGCGCGCTTGTCCTGGCGCTTTTCCTTCAGGGACTTCTGGGCTACTTTCTTGCCCAGCTTCTTGGGCTTCGAGGCGCCTTTCATCGTGACCTCCAGGTCGATCTTCGCTTTCCGCGCCTAAGCTTACGCCTTCTATCCGCTGTAGTTCGTCGGCGCCAGGGGTTGTGCGTAGACCGTCGGGTTGCTCGGCATTCCGGCCGGCACGGTGATGATCGTCGGAAACGAGGTGTTCACGGACTGCCCGAGCTTGACGGTGCTGCCGACGATCGGACCGTCGATCGTCGAAGTCGTCTGGATCTCGACGTCGTTCGTCGCGAAGACGGCGCCCTGGAAGTACGCGCTCGTCAGCTGGACCCCGTCCCCGGCGCTGACTTGAGAGTCCTGGGCCAGCGACCCGTTGCCGTTGCTCACGATGCAGAGCAGTCGCTGGTTCGGGTTCCAGTTGAGGGTGTCATAGGCGGTCCTCGCGACGTTCAGTTGGGCGCAGAGTGTCGAGTTCTTCAACAGGACGCTGCCGGACGCGTAGAGGGTCGCCTGACCCGTATAGGTGTTGATTGCGCCGTTGTTCACGTAGACGCTGCCGTCGATGAAGATCGTGCCGCTGACCGTCAGCGTCTTCGTGGTTGCGTTCCAGGACAGCTCTCCGCCCGCGGTTTTGACAGGTGTATGACGTGGACGGGGTCAGGTTGAACGTGCCGGCACTGTCGTTGCGATACGCGAGCTTCGCCGCGTCCGAAGCGGTGGGGAGCGCGACGATGTTGTCGAACGTCGGCGGCGTGCCGCTGCTGGTCGCAAAGGGGTAGTACGGACCGGGGCTCGCGTTCAGGTACCAGCTGTCCCAGTAGACGACAGGCGGTGTGATGGGGGAAGGCGTCGAGTCGAGCACGTTCGCCCAGACGTTGTCCGCGAGCCCGCCCTGGCAGGGCAGGTGGAAGGCGTTGTTGGTGTACTCGCAACCGCCGGCGATGTGCGCGTCGCTGATCTTGGTCAGCGCCGTGCCGACGGTGTTCTGAGCCTGCGCGAGCGTCAGGCTGCCACGTACTAGACGTAGTTTCAGGCGCGGTTGTTGAGTGGCTGAGTCAACGTCGCAATGACGGGGATCTGGGCCGTCATCGTCTTCGTGAGGTCGCCGGTGTTCAGGCCGTTCTTGTTCGCCAGTGTCGCGGTGGAGGTGATCGTCCACGTCGTGCCCGTGAGATACCCGGAGAACGTGACGGTGCCGCCGCCGAGTGAGACGGTCTGCGAGCAGGGCGGAGTCTGAAGGGAGGCAGAAGACGCTCGGATTGAGAGCGTTCTTGCTCGGGAGGCTGAGCAGCGCGGCAGCGTCGTTGATGCCGGCAAGTGCGAGCTCCTCCACGGCGTTGTGCGCGACGTGTGTGCTTGCCGCGCGCGTGTTCGAGGTCGCCGAGGAGATGACGGTGACGGCAGACAGCGCGAGGACCACCGAGATGCCGAGTGAGAGCACGAGCGCCATGCCGCGTTCATCCCTGAGGGGATTTCGTCGAGTTCGGTTCGGTGCCGCTGCTTCCGGATGATGCGTGTTTTGCGTGGCTGCCTCTGAGCCGCAGGTGCTCGATGCGCCGAAGTTGCCAACCGCAGGGATGGGTAGGAACGCTGTCTTCCGCAACCCTCGAACGAGGGAGCGGCGCGCCAGGGGTAAGCGCCTCCGTTGCCGAGGAACATGCTCAGCCGGCCGGGACGGTCCTTGCCTCTTCTCGGCGCGCGACCTCAGCGCGAACGACGGGGGCGACCTCGGTCCCGAAGAGCTCGATGGCGCGCATGACCTTGTCGTGGGGCATCGTGCCGACGCTGATCTGTCCGAGGAAGCGGTCGTGACCGAAGATCTCGTACTGGAAGAGAATCTTCTCGATCACCTCCTGCGGGTTGCCGACGACGAGAGCGCCGCGTCGCGTCCGCAGGGCGTCGAAGTCCGGGCGCCGGATCCCCGACCAGCCCCGTTCGCGGCCGATCGCGTTCATCATCTCGGCGTACGACGGGAAGAACTCCTCCGCCGCCTGCTGTGACGTGTCGGCGACGTAAGTGTGCGAGTTGATGCTGAGTGGGAGGCGGCCGTGTCCCGCCTTCTCGGCCGCCTCCCGGTGCAGTCGGGCGAACGGCTCGAACCGTTCCGGCTGCCCGCCGATGATCGCGAGCGCCATCGGCAGCCCGAGGATCCCCGCACGGACGGCCGATTCTGGATTCCCACCGACGGCGACCCAGATCGGCAGCGGATCCTGGACCGGCCGCGGATAGACCCCGACGTCGTCGAGCGGCGCGCGGTGCTTTCCCGACCACGTCACACGGACCGACTCGCGTAGCTGGAGCAGCAGCTCGAGCTTCTCGGCGAAGAGCTCGTCGTAGTCGGCCAGGTCGTAGCCGAAGAGCGGGAAGGACTCGATGAACGAGCCGCGGCCGGCCATGATCTCCGCGCGGCCGCCCGAGAGCAGGTCGAGCGTGGCGAACTCCTGGAAGACCCGCACGGGGTCGTCGGAGCTCAGCACGGTGACCGCGCTGGTCAGCCGGATTCGCTCGGTGCGCACCGCCGCGGCGCCGAGCACGACCGCGGGCGCCGACACGACGAAGTCCGGACGGTGGTGCTCACCGACGCCGAACACGTCGAGACCGACCTGCTCTGCGAGGTCGATCTCTTCCAGTAGGTTGCGCACCCGCTGCTCGGGGCTGATCGTCTCGCCGGTCTGCGGATCGGCGCGCAGCTCCGCGAACGTGTAGACGCCGAGCTCCATGCGACCAGTTTGCCAGTGGCTCAGAGGCGTAGGTGGATGACCGACGCGCCGTATTTGGCCTCGAGACGGTCGGCGATCAGTGAGCGGTGGCACGCCTCAGGATCACGCTCGACGCACAGCAACGCCGCGAGACCGTCGGCGGGCAACTCGCGGACCAGGCCGCCGAGATCGACCCGGCTGAGGATACCCCGGATGTAACGCTCGCGATACTCGGGAGCCAGTTCCGTCCGGGAGCGCTTACCGACGCCGTGCTTCGCGTCCTCGTCGTACTGCAGGTGACGTAGCTCGGTGGTCGGTGCCAGCTCTTTGTGGTGGCGGTACTCGATGCCGGCTTGCTCGAGCGCGGCCTGGAGCCGGAGCGAGTTGGCCCAGGCGTAGTCGGGCCCGCGCACCCCGCGGCGCTGGCGCACGTCGAGGACGACTCGCACGTCCGTAGCGCGCAGAGCGGCCAGGAACGCTTCGAGTGTCCAGCCGTACACGCCGATCGTGGCGATGGTCTTGTCGCTCAATCGCCGCGGAACCGAAGCGCGCCGAGCTCGAGGAGCTCGCGTATGACGTCGAGCGATTCCTCGCGGAGCGTTCCCACCTCGTCGTCCAGCAGGCCGAGCCGGTCGGCGGTCGTGTCGATCACCTCGTTCAGGCGCATGCGGCTGTCGAGCGAGGCGACCACCTCCTGTACATCGGCCGAGGCATCGACCGCGTGCTTCGTCCCCTCCATGAGCTCGACGCGACCGTCCACGTCGACGGCCCGCCCGCCGGAGGGCTCGAGCTCGCGGTCCAGTCGCAGGGTCGAAGCCACGCCGACGCGCGTCTCCAGCAACTCTCTGTCGCCGTCGAGCTTCGTGAGCTTCGCCCGCGCCTCGAAGGCGCGCAGGATCTGCTCGCCCGCGTCGTCCAACTCTTCCTCGTCGAGCTCGTCCACTCGAGCGGTGTGCCCGCCGTCGCGGCGCTTGTGCAGGACGACCGCACCCTCACTGATGAGCTGCACCCCGAGCGAGTCGAAGTACTGCGACCACTCGTCGAGGGCTTCGCCGAGTGCTTCGCCGGCGAGGTGTGAGTTCCATTCCGCGGCGTGCGTGAGCGGATCTGAGCTCAGCGTGGAGAGGATCCAGCTATCGCAACCGCTCGCCTCGGCCCACGCGAGGACACGCTCGTCAGGATTGTTCTCGTCGAACGCGAGCCAGCTCACGAGCATCGCGGCGTATCCGCCTTCCGTAAGATGGTCGGCCGCAGCGCGGATCACCCGCTCGGACACCTCGTCCTCGGAGAACTCGCTGTCTCGGTAGACCCAGCGACGCTCCGGCGAGACCACGTAGGGCGCATTGCACGTGATCAGGTCGAACGTCTCGCCCGCCACGGGTTCGAAGAGGCTGCCCTGACGGCACTCGACGTTACGAAGCCCGTTCAGCGCCGCGTTGAGCTCCGTGTATGCGATCGCGCGCGGATTGACGTCGGTCGCGATCACGTGCCGGGCATGTTGCGCCGCGAGCAGGGCATGGATGCCGCTGCCCGTACCGACGTCGACCGCCCGGTCGACACGGGGCCGGGGCGTCAGGGAGTCGAGGACGCGAGCCGTCGGGGTGTAGGTCGCAACGTAGTCGGCAGGGTCGTCGCCATCACGGGAGAAGCCGTCCGAGGCGAGGAGGACCTTGCCGATGGGGAGGATCCGGGCACGTGGAGCGACCCGGTCGCCGACCTGTGCCAGTCCTGTCACCTCCAGTGCCTCCACGCCGTCTCGGCCGAGTGCGGCTTCGGCGTCCTCCGCCGAAACCGGTAGCTGGAGGAAGAGGAGGCGCACGAGCGTCGCGAGCGGGGTGTCGGGCAGGCGGCGTTCCTCGGCGGGCGTATCGGCGCGTTCGCTCGAGTACGCGTCCTCGCCGAGCAGACCTTGGATTGCTTCCTCTGAGTAGCCGGCACGGCGGAGAGTCGTTCCGAGTCGTTGGGCCGCGACGATGTCGGCCACGAGATCTTTGTCCATCACCAAAGCGGAATCATCATGCCCGAATCGAACAGACTGCACTCGCGGTTCCAGCTTGATCGACTTCT
>WNGD01001086.1_pt1 | contig 29637 bp, 26 predicted proteins | sample 5400671 | NCBI WGS metagenome assembly WNGD01 (sample SAMN13153369, study PRJNA577476) | soil metagenome | isolation source: 40 cm soil or saprolite under grassland replicate 2 | place: USA:California | collected 2016-06-15
TATTTCTTCCACGCCAATCCGCGCCACCACTCGATCGCCTTCATCGAGACCGGCCGCAGCTTGCCCTGGCATGCGGCGGCCGCTCCGCCGCGATCGCCCAGGGCGCTTCACTGCTTCCAGTCATCACCCGGTATGATCCTTCTCATAAACTCATCGAACAACGGCACGGTGAATGCTGTGTCTCCGTGACTCGGACTCCAAATCATTCCCTTCGCGATCAATTGACTTCGCGTTGGGCCGAGCGATGTGACCTCTCTGTTCAGTTGATCCGAAATGTCGCCTGAGCGATGCGGACCCGAGCCAAGCTCCGCCATGGCGCGGAGGTATTTCTTTTCCAGCGGCGTCAAACGATCGAAACGAACTCGAAAGAAGCTTTCGTCCAACGCTGCTATGGCAGTTTGAGATGCTAATTCAACGGCGCGCAATGTGATTGGAGACGCTTCGGCCGCATCCCATGCATGTTTGCCCCATTCCTGCAAAAAGTATGGGTAGCCACGCGTCTCCTGGATAATTCGTTGCAATGCGTCAGCATTCACGTGCACGCCTTGATCCCTTGCAGGCTTGGCAATCGCGATCGTCGCTGCCTCGGGTGAAAGTGCGCCAACTTGGGGAAAGTCGAACAGGCGTTCGGCGTAAGACTTGGCCCGGCCCATTCGTCCTGGCAATTGAGGTAGACCAGCGCCCACGAGTACGACAGGCAACTTTCGTTGAGCGGTTCGATGCAAAGCGGTGATCAACGCGGCGAGTTCCTCCTCCTCTACATATTGGAGCTCGTCAACAAACACGGCGAGAGCCGCACTGGCGCTCTGCGCTGCCACGCCCGTCGCCTCGAGCAACGCCTGCAAGTCGTGTTCAAGATCGCCGTTGTCCGCCAGTCCAGGCTCTGGCTCAAAGTCAAACCCCACTTCGATGTCGTGATATTTCACTTTGAGCGCTTTGGCGAAGCCGGCCAGCCCGCGTAGAGCGCGCTGAGCAAGCTCCTTTGCTTGAGCGTTCCGCGAGAGCCGCAGTAGGGCTTGGCGCAGCTGAGGCGCCAAAATTGAGGGTAGAGAGCGGTTCTCGGGAGCCTCCACCCGCATGGTTTGAATGTCGGAGCCCTCCGCATCCTCGCGCATTCGGTCGAGCAAGACTGTCTTGCCCACTCCGCGCAGTCCAACCATGAGAATGCTCTTGGTAGGGCGGCCGGCCCGAACTCGCTCCAGAGCGACTCGGATGGTCTCCCGTAGTTCATCACGTCCCGCCAATTCCGGCGGGGGGGTGCCTGCTCCAGGCGCATACGGATTTCTGATTGGATCCATGGATGATGATTTATATCGATCTTATCCAGTTTACAAGGAAGGACTAAATTCAATAAACTCCTTCAAAATCGGAGGGAGAGCCCCGTCAAAGCCCAGCATAATGCCGTAGGTAGCGCCCCGCTTGAGCAAAAAATCCGAGAAAAATCAATGCAGGTGAGAAGAAGGATGTGATGGTGTCGCTCGCCCGGCGCTTCCACAAGTTGTTGATCGCCAATCGCGGCGAGATCGCGTGTCGGGTCATGCGTACGGCCAAACGCATGGGATTGCGCACCGTGGCGGTCTATTCCGACGCCGATCGCAACGCCATGCACGTTGCGCTCGCCGACGAGGCGGTGCTCATCGGCCCGGCGCCGGCGAAGGACAGCTACCTTCACATCGACGCCATCATCGACGCCGCGCAGGCGACGGGCGCCGAGGCGATCCATCCCGGCTACGGCTTTCTCTCCGAGAACGCCGATTTCGCGCAAGCCTGCGCGGACGCCGGCTTGGTTTTCGTCGGCCCTTCTGCCGCCACCATCCGCCTGATGGGCTCGAAATCGGCGGCCAAGGCGCTGATGGAGTCGTCGGGTGTGCCGGTCGTGCCCGGCTATCACGGCGAGGATCAGAGCATGGCGACGCTGCAAGCCGCCGCCGATCGCATCGGATATCCGGTTCTGGTCAAGGCATCGGCGGGCGGCGGCGGCCGAGGAATGCGCCTGGTCGCCAACGCCGATGCGCTCGCCGAAGCGATCGCGAGCGCCAAGCGCGAAGCGGCGTCGTCGTTTGGGAATGACCAAATCCTGATCGAGAAATACCTGGACAGGCCGCGGCATATCGAAGTGCAGGTGTTCGGCGAGAGCGAGGGCAACGTGGTGTCGTTGTTCGAGCGCGAATGCACGCTCCAGCGCCGTCATCAGAAGGTGGTGGAGGAGGCGCTTGCGGCCGCCATAACCGCCGAACGGCGCGCGGCCATGTCGGCGGCGGCGCGCGCCGCCGCCCAGGCTGCGGGCTATCTCGGCGCCGGCACCGTCGAGTTCATCGCGGATGCGGCCGGTTTTCATTTCATCGAGATGAACACGCGGCTGCAGGTCGAGCATCCCGTGACGGAGATGGTCACGGGCATCGACCTCGTGGAGTGGCAATTGCGCGTCGCCCTGGGAGAAACGCTACCGCTGCAGCAGGACGAGATCGCAGCCAACGGCCATGCGATCGAGGCGCGCATTTATGCCGAGGACGCCGACAAGGGATTTCTGCCCGCGGCCGGAACCATCCGTGCATGGCGCGAGCCGGCTGGGGACGGAATCAGAATCGATACCGGCTTTCGCGCGGGCGATACGATCACGCCGTACTACGATGCGTTGCTGGCGAAGCTGATCGCCTGGGGAGCCGATCGGCCGCAGGCGCTCGGCCGTCTGGTCGAGGCGCTCGATGCGTTCGAGATCGCAGGCGTCACCACCAATCTTGCTTTCCTCAAGGCGCTGCTGCGCCACCCGCAAGTCGTCCGCGACGAGATCGACACCGGCTTCATCGAGCGGGAAATCTCCACGCTGACGAGGAGCGCGCCCTCGCTCGGGGCGCTCGACCTTGCCGCGGCTTGCGCGGCGGTGCTGCTGCGCGAACAGCGCGAGCAGGTTTCGGAGGATTCGCCCTGGGATCGGACCGACGGCTGGACGCTCGCCGGGCGCCGCAGTCGCCGCTTGAGCTTTCGAGGCGGCGGCGAGCGATACGACGCGGTGCTGTGGTACGGCCGCGATGGCTTGAGCATGGAATTCGGCGGCACGAACGATCGCTTGCAATTTGTCCCGCGCGAGGGCGCCGTGTTCGACATGTGTCTCGGCAACGCGCTCGAGCGGGTGTCCGTGGCATGGTCCGGCCGTGATCTCGATCTGAGCACGCTGCGCGGCCGTCGCAAGCTGCATTGGATCGACCCGTTCGTGGCGGATATTTCCGAAGCTGCGGCAACCGCGCGCATCGTCGCGCCGATGCCCGGTACGGTGACGCGGATCCTCGCCGAGCCGGGCGTCGGTTTGCAGCGCGGCGCGCCCCTCATCGTGCTGGAGGCGATGAAGATGGAGCACACGCTGCGCGCGCCAGCCGACGGCCGCTTGAAGGCACTCAAATGCGCCGTCGGCGACTTCGTGCAGGAAGGAACGGAGCTCGCCGATTTCGAAGCGGCGGGAGAAATGGAAACAGCGAAATGACCGCAACCCGGCCGATTGGTTCGGCGACACACTGTCCGCTGTCGTCCCCGCGAAAGCGGGGACCCATATTCCAGAGGCGGTGGTTATGGGTCCCCGCTTTCGCGGGGACGACAGGATACTAGCTGATGAGTCGGATTCGTTCGCCTCGGTGAGGTCAGTCAAAATCTATGGACGCACAGGTTCTCATCGTCGGAGCGGGCCCCACCGGCTTGACGCTCGCCATCGACCTCGGGCGGCGCGGCGTGCGCGCGCTGGTGATCGAGCAGAAGGATGCTCCGCAATTCCTCCCGAAGATGGAGCGCTGCAACGCCCGCACCATGGAGATCTACCGGCGCATGGGCATCGTGGAGGAGGTTCGCGCCGCTGGGCTCCCCGCGCATTGCCCCATGGACATCTTCGTCGTGTTGTCGCTGGTCGAGCCGGCGCTGGTGCACCACGTGCATCCGTCCGTGGCCGAGGCAAAGGCGCAGATCGCCAAATCCGAGGACGGCAGCCAGCCGCTCGAGCCCTATCAGCTCATCTCGCAATATACGCTCGAGCCGCTGCTGAAATCGATCGCGGAGACGTTGCCGAGCGTCACCGTGCGCTACGGATGCGAGCTCGTGTCATTCGAGCAGGATGGCAGTTCGGTCACTGCGCAGGTCAAGAGCAGCGACGGCGCTTTGTCCACGCTGCGCGCCGCCTATATGGTCGGCTGCGACGGCGGCGGCAGCCTGGTGCGCCGGCAGCTCGGCATCAACCTCAGCGGTGAGGCCAACATCCAGCAGCTGCGGCAGGCGCTCTATTATTGCAAGGATCTCTACGAGCGCATCCCGATCGGCAAGGGGCGGCACTATCACGTCGCCGACGCCGAAGGGAGTTTCCTGATCGTCCAGGATTCAACCCGGCATTTCACCCTGCACTCCGTCGTCGAGACGGATGCGGAGATGGCCGGCATGTTCGAGCGCGTCGTTGTCATGCCGGTGAAATACGAGATGCTCTATGTCGGGCAGTGGAAGATGAATCTGCTGCTCGCCGACCGCTACGGCGAGGACCGGGTTTTTCTGGCCGGGGACGCCGTGCACCTCGTCATTCCGACCGGCGGGCTCGGGATGAATACCGGCGTCGGCGACGCCATCGATCTGTCGTGGAAGCTTGCGGCGACGCTCGAGGGATGGGGCGGGCCCAATCTGCTCTCCTCCTACGAGATCGAGCGCCGGCAAGTGGGCGAGCGCAACGTGGCAGCGTCCGGCTTTGCGACGCGCGGGCGCAGGAGATGGCGCGCCCTCTATCGGCCGGAAATTCGCGAGCCGACGGCCGCCGGCGCCGCGCTGTGCCAGGAGCTCGCGCGCGTCGCCGATGTCGAGCAGCACAAGGCGACTGAAATGATCGGCGCCGAACTCGGCTACCGCTATGTCGGCTCGCCGCTGATCGCCACGGAGGCGGGCGAGGGGCCCAAGCACGATTTCATGACCTACGTCGCGACCACATGGCCGGGAGCGCGACTGCCGCATGTGTGGCTCAACGACCGCAGCGCGATGCAGGACCGCATCGGCTACGGCCACGGCTACACGCTGCTGCGGCTCGGCGGGACGAAAGCCGATGCGAGCGCGTTGCAACGGGCGTTCGCCGTCATCGGCGCGCCGTTGCAGGTTCTCGATATTGCGGATGAGCGGCCGCGCGACGTCTACGGCTATGATCTCCTGCTGCTGCGGCCGGACATGCACGTGGTCTGGCGCGACAATGACGCCCCGGCAGAGCCGGCAAAATTGGCGGCGCTGGCGACCGGGCATTGAAACGCAAGAGTGCGGCGGTCTGCTCACCTGCGCGTCCAACCCCGTCACATCGCCAGGACGATCGACCCCGTGGTTTGGCGCGATTCGATGTCGGCGTGGGCGCGCGGCGCGTCTTGCAGGCGATAGGTCCTGCTGATCTCGATCTTGATCTTGCCGCTCTCGACCATCGCGAACAGATCATGCGCCGCGGTCAGCAATTCGGCGCGGGTGGCGGTGTAGTTCGAGACGCTCGGATGCGTGAGGTAGATCGAGCCGAGCGCGCCCAGCCGGCGCGGCGGTATCGGATCGGGGTCGCCCGAGGCCTCGCCGAAGGAGGCCATCAGCCCGCGGTGGCGAAGACATTTCAGCGAATCCTCGAACGTCGCCTTGCCGACCGAATCGTAGACCACGGGAACGCCTTCGCCGCCGGTAATCTCGCGCACGCGCTCGGCAAAATCCTCCCGCGTGTAGACGATGGGATGATCGCAGCCGTGCGCGTGGGCGATTGCGGCCTTCTCGTCGCTGCTCACGGTGCCGATCACGGTCGCGCCGAGATGCTTCGCCCATTGGCACATGATGAGGCCGACGCCGCCGGCGGCCGCGTGGACCAAGATCGTGTCGCCGGGCTGGACCTTGTACGCGTCGTGGAGCAGGCAGCGTGCCGTCATGCCGCGGATCATCATCGACGCGGCCGTGCGCTCGTCGATGCCGGCGGGCAAGGCGATGACGCGCGCCGCCGGGACGATACGGACTTCGGCATAAGAGCCTTCCGGCATGCCGGCACAGGCGACGCGCTCGCCGATCGAAAAGCCGCTCACGTCGGGCGCGACCGCGTCGATCACGCCGGCGCTTTCGAGGCCGATGCCGGAGGGGAGCGATTTCACCGCGTGCACGCCGCGTCGCATCAGCACGTCGCGATAGTTGACGGCGACCGCGACGTTGCGGATGCGTACCTGTCCGGGGCCAGGGGCGCCCACTTCGACGTCCTCGAAGCGCAGCACCTCGGGGCCGCCGTGCTGATGGAAACGAAACGCCTTGCTCACGACGCCAGCTCCTTCGACAGGCCTTCCATCATGTCGGCGAGATCGTCGAGTGCGTTGAAGCGCGGCTGCGCCGCGATATGCGGAGACAGGACCACGTTGTCGAATCCCAAGAGCTCGTCGTCGCTGCGGCCGGGCGCCTCGTAGAGCGGGTCGAGCGCAAAGCCGCCGAGCCGGCCCGATTTCAGCACTTCGATCAGGGCCGCGCGGTCGACGATGTCCGCACGCGCAACGTTCACTAGGACCGCGCCGGGCTTCATCTGCGCGAATTGCGCGCGGCCGATGAAGGCGCGCGTCGCCGGTCCGCCCGCCAATTGCGGCACCACCCAGTCGCTCTCCGCGAGCAGCGTTTCGAGCGGCACATAGGTTGCGTCAAGCTCGCGCTCTTCCACCGCCGGTAGCGGGGTGCGCTGGTAATAGAGAATTCGCATCCCAAACGCCGCCGCCCGGATCGCGATCTCCCGACCGATCTCGCCTAGACCGATGATGCCGAGGGTGGCGCCGTTGAGCGTGCGCAGGCCGGAAATGCGCGGCCAATTCGAGTTGGGCGTGTGGCGGCGGTCGAACGGCTTGTAGGGGTAGCCGGCTTCGCGCAGCCGCTCGACGCTGATGCGGCCGACGAGGCGATGAAGTTTCTTGGCGAGCGTGAGCATCAGCGCGATGGCGAGCTCGGCGCACGCGATATTGGCGCGGCGGCGGATGGTGAGCACCTTGATGCCTTTGGCGGCGCAGGCGGCGCCGTCGATATTGCGGGGGCTCAAGCCGAATTTCTGCACGACGCGCAGCTCGCTGCCGGCGGCAAGCTCCTCCTTGCCCACGCGCAACGATTCGACCACCAGGGCGGGACTGCCGGGCAAGGCCGCCCGCATCTCGTTTTGCGTCTCGACGAGGCGCACCTCGCGCGGGAAAAGCTTGCCCACGCGGGCGCGCACCCGCTTGCAATAGCCATCGAAATCGGGCTCGTCGTGGGCGAAGAAATCGGCGTAGGCGGCGGTGCGCTCGGGAGACGTGTTCGGGTCGAGCACGATGCCGACGACGCGCAGAAACCGGTCGTCTTCGACCACCAGGGCGCTGTTAGCCGGCACGGGGAGAAACTCCGAAAAAACTCAAGGCGCGGGCGGCTCGAGGTCGAGTTGAAGCGCCTGCAGCACGCGCGCGTTCATATTGTAGGTGCCAATGAGCACGGTCAATTCCACGATCTCCTGAGCGTTGAAATGGTGCTTGACCTCGGCGAAGACGGCGTCGGGCACCGCGATGTCGCGGGTCATGGTATCGGCATAGGCCAGCACGGCGCGCTCGCTCGCGCTGAAGAATTTCGAGGAACGCCAGTCCGCGAGCGCATCGCATTCCTCGAGCGAAAGCCCGTCGGCGAGCGCCAAGGACGGCACGTGCTGGCGCAAGACGTATTGCGAGTTGGCGAGATGGCCCATGCGGATGATCACGATCTCGCGCAGCCGGCCGGGAAGCGTCGTCTTCCACCGCACGGTGTTGGAATGATTGAACCAGCTCTCGGCCAGCGGGGGAGCATTGAGCAGCATGCGATAGATGTTGATCAGCTTCCCGCGCCGGCCGGCGCGGAATTTCTCGATCATTTCCGCAAATTCGGGATGGTCTTGCTCTTGGATCAGGGGAACGCGGGCCATGGGGATCCTTCTCTTTCACAAGGGGGAGGGGAGCCGACCGAGTACACGGCGCTAACGTGCTTCGGTCAGTGATCGCTACTCCATCTTGAAGCCGGTCGCCTTCATGATCGGCGTCCAGCGCGCAAGCTCCTCGCTGATGAATTGCCGCGTTGCGTCGGGGTCCGAGTCGAGGATCGGCTCGAAGCCGGACGCCACCAGGATGCGCTGAACGTCCGCATCCGCCATGACCTGGCGCGTGGCGTCGGCGATGCGGTCGACGATCGGCTTGGCCATGCCGGCGGGAGCGAAGAGCCCGTTGAGATTGCCGGCGATCATGCCCGGCAGTCCTGCTTCGATCGCGGTTGGAATGTCGGGCGCCGCCTGGATGCGCGTTGCCGCGTTGACCGCGAGGATGCGCACCTTGCCGGCGCGATGAAAGGCGAGGAGCGGCCCGCCCACGTTCGGCGTCATCATCGGAATGTGACCGCTGGCGAGGTCGGCGACGCCCGGTGCCGAGCCCTTGTAGGGAATGTGCACGATGTCGGGCGCGCCGATGAGCTGCTTGAACAACTCGCCTGCCAGATTGGTCAGCGTGCCAGCGCCAGCCGAGCCGTAGGACAGCTTGCCCGGATTGGCCCTGGCGTAGGCGATGAGCTCGGCGAGGCTGCGCGCGGGTACGGATTCGTGGACCACGATCGAGGTCGGCGCGTTGCAGAGAATATAGATCCCGACGAAATCCCTGAGCGGATCGTAAGGCGGGTTGTGCATGATCACGGGAATGAGCACCTGCGTGCTGGTATTGCCGAACAGGAAGGTATGCCCGTCCGGCTGCGCGCGCGCGACCTCGGTGGCGCCGGTCACGCCGCCTCCGCCGCCTCGGTTCTCCGTCACCACGGTGCCGAGGAACGGTTTCATCTTCTCCGCCCACAGCCGGCCGACGACATCGGTGGCCCCACCGGGCGAGAACGGAACGACGAGCCTGATGGCGCGATCGGGATAGGCAAGGGTGCGTGGCGCCGGCATCGCGGCCGACAGCATCGCCACGCCGCCGGCCAGCACGTCGCGTCGGTTCATGGGATTTCCTCACAGCCTTCGCGAGCGCGGGCGCGCCGTTGGACCGAAACGCAGGCACGATCGACGCTCACGTCGTCGCCTCGATCATGGCGCGCAACTCCGGCGTCACCTCGGGCATGATCCCGAACCAGGCCTGGAACGCCGGCCGCGCCTGATGCAGCAACATGCCGAGCCCATTCACCGTAGGGTTGCCGCGCTTGCGCGCGGCCGCGAGCAGCGCGGTCTCGCGCGGAATATAGATGATGTCGGACACGAGCGCGCTCACCGGTAAGCTATCGAGCGCAAGGTCGAGCGGCGGCTCGCCGACCATGCCTTGGTTGGTAGCGTTGACAAGCATCGCCGCGCCCTTGAGCGCGGCTTCGCGTTCTCCCCAGCCCAGCGCCGCGATGGGGCCGCCCAATTCGCCCGCCAGCGCCTTGCCCCGCGCCAGCGTGCGATTGACCAGACGAATTTCGCGGGCGCCCTGGTCGATCAGGCTCACCAGCACCGCCCGTGCGCCGCCGCCGGCGCCGATCACGACGATGGGGCCGGCATCGGCGCGCCACCTGGGCTGCGCTTCGCGCACGCTTTCGATATAGCCGAAGGCATCGTGGTTGTGCCCAGTGAGCGATCCATCGGCTGCGACGACGACGCAGTTCACCGCGCCGATGCGACCTGCCAGCGGATCGACCCTGTCGACGATCGCGAGCGCGGCCTCCTTGTGCGGGATGGTCAGGTTGCAGCCGGAGAAACCGAGCGCCGGCAGTGCCCGCAAGGCGGCGCGCAGATGTTCGGCCTTGATGGCGAGCGGCACATAGGTGCCCGTGAGGCCGTACTTGCCGAGCCAATAATTGTGCAGTTTCGGTGAGCGCGAATGCATCACCGGATCGCCCATCACGCCGGCCAGCAAGAAGCGATCAGGATGGGTCATGGCAGTCGGTGCAGTCATTATGAATCAGGCGAGTGATCTGTGCACCTACTGCACGCTGGGAACAAGCTTCCTGACGGTTTCAATCAAGGCCGGCGGCGTCTGGTAGAGCGCCGCGACCAGCCGCTCCAGGTGATCGGGCGGGCGATAGGTCATGTCCATCTTGATCCTCGCCGCCTCGGCCACTAGGTCTGGGTCCCGCAGAGCCGCGGCGAATGCCTCGCGCATGATCGCCACACGCTCGCTAGGAACGTCGGGCGGCAAGGCGTAGGGTCGGCCGAACTCGGTGCTCGAAAAGATAAACCGCATGAGCTGGCGCTGCTCGGCGGTCTTCGCGTAGTCGAAGATGGACGGCACCTCGGGGATTTCCGGGATCGGCGTCTCCTCCGCGCGCAAGAGAAAGACGAGCTTGCCGTCGCGGATGAGCTGCTCGTAGATGCGAAATTGTCCGTAGGAGGCGCAAGCCCCCTGCACCTCGCCGCGCTCCATGGCAAGGATCGCGTCGGTCGTGCCCTTGTAGCCCTGGATGACGCGGAACTTGGTGCCGAGCACGTGATTGAATACGGTCGGCAGGATGCTCAGTGAAGAGCCGGGTCCGGCGCCCCCGACGATGAACTCCTGGGTGAACAGATCCGCAGGAGTTCTGATCGGGGCCGTGACCCAACGCGCGCAAACGCGGGCAGGAAGCGATGTCGCGCCGAGCCAGTTGAAGCGCCGGGGATCGGCTTCGACGTTAGCCTGGCCCATGAGGGCTTGGCTCGGCATATTGCGCGAGAACGATGCGAACACCGTGCCGTCGCGCGGCGCCTGCGCGTAGAGAAAATTGGCGGCGGCGATGCTGGCCGCCGGCGGCATGTTTTGGACGATGATCGTCGGCTCCCCGGGGATGTGCTTGGCGAGATATCGCGCGAGAAAGCGCCCGGCAAGATCGTAGTCGTTGCCGACGGGATATCCGATGATCATTCGGATCTGCTTGTTCTTGTAGAAATCCTGCGACGGTTGGCTCGCAGCTTGGCACCACGCCGCCCCATGGGCGCCGAACGAGACACCGAAGATGAGACAAATCGCGGCGATCGACGTGTGCGACAGCATTGAACGCGGGTTGCCTATTCGGCCGCGCGCTTGCGCACCAGCGCCTCTGCCGCCTGGTCGTAGCTCTCCTCGCGCGCCAACAACGGCTTCAATCCCACGAGCTCGTAGTAGTCGTCGAGCGGAATGAGATGCTCCTGGCAGGGCGCGAGCGAGTTGCCGCGCTTGAGCAGGCGCAGCACGTTGCGCACCGCCTGCGCCGCCGCGAACAGCGCGACCGACGGGAAGGTCGCGGCGCAAACGCCGGCCGCTTCCATATGTCGGCGCCGGCTTCCATGAACAGCTGGCAGCGTGCGATCGCCGATTCGAGACCCTCGACGCCCGCGGCATCGGTGCGCGCCGCGATGAACAGGTCGTCGTCGCGCCGCGCGTCGAGCGCGGCCTTGATCTTGGCGAGCATCTGCTCGACCGGCACGATTTGCTTGCCCGGCAGATAGCCGCAGCGATTTGGAAAGACCTGATCGCTGATGAACAGTCCGGCGACGCCCGCGGCCTCGAACGCGCGCACCATCTGCCGCACATTGTTGACGCCGCCGAAGCCGGTGTCGGCGTCGACATAGACCGGCAGCTCGACCGCGGCGCAAATGCGCGCATAGTGGTCGGCATAGTCGCGCATGTTGGACTGGCCCATGTCGGCCTGCGCCAACATGCTGCCGATGCCGGCGTAGCCGCCCGCCACCAGCGCCTCGAAGCCTTCGCTCTCGATGATGCGGGCCGACAACGCGTCATAGGCGCCCGGCATCAGCACGAGGCGCTTGCCCGCCATGATCGCTCTGAGCTTCTTCCTCGCGCTCATGTCTTTGCTCCAAAGTCAAAGCCTGCGGTCCACCGCGGCCTGCAACCACGGCTGGTCGGCGGCCATGCGCTGTTCCCAGCTCGCGATCTCGCCGGCATGCTTGAGGGTGAGCCCGATGTCGTCGAGGCCTTCGAGCAGGCGCATGCGGTCGGCGGCCGGGATATCGAAGCTGATATCGGCCCCGCCGGGACCGGTGATGCGCTGGGTCCGAAGATCGACCGTGAACGGCGCCGCGCCGTTGACCGCCGCGACGCGGTCCGCAAACGCCGCTGCGTCGCGCGGTTCGAGCACGATCGGGAGCAACCCGTTCTGCAGGCAGTTCTCGCGATAGATGTCGGCAAAGCTCCTCGCGACGATGACGCGGATGTTGTTCGCCAGCATTCCCCACACCGCCGCCTCGCGCGAGGAGCCGGCGCCGAAATTGTGTCCGGTCACGAGAATGCCGGGGTCGCGGAACTGCGGCTGGTTGAGCACGAAGTCGGGGTCCTCGCTGCCGTCATCGCGCCGGCGCGCGCGCATGAACAACAGCGCCTTGTAGTCGGGCTTGAGGCTCCGCATCGATTGCACCGGCGCGATCTGGTCGGTGTTGATGTCGTCCTTGATGAGCGGGACGGCGATGCCGGTATGGGTCGTGAACGGCTGCATCAGGGCTGCCCCGACATGAGCTGCCGCACGTCGGCGATGCGCCCGGCGACGGCGGTTGCCGCGGCGGTCGCCGGGCTGACCAGATGCGTGCGCACTTTCGGGCCCTGGCGGTGTTCGAAGTTGCGGTTGGTGGTCGAGACGCAGCGCTCGCCGGGCTCGCCGCGATCGCCATTGCCGCCGGCGCACATGGAGCAGCCGGACTCGCCCCACAGGAACCCGGCTTCGCGGAAGATGCGATCGAGCCCGGCTGCCTCCGCCGCGCGCTTCACCGTGGTCGACCCAGGCACGACCATCGCGAGGACGCCGGCGGCGACGTGGCGCCCGCGCACCACGTCCGCGGCGGCTTTGAGGTCCGGCAGGCGGCTGTTGGTGCACGAGCCGATGAAGACGCGGTCTACCGGCAGGCCGGCGAGCGCCATGCCCGGCTGCAATCCCATATATGCGAGCGCGCTTTCGATTGCGGCGCGCCGGCTTTGATCGGCGGCGGCGGGATCGGGCACGCGGCCGGAAATTCCGAGTACCTGGCTCGGGTCGGTGCCCCAGGTGATCTGCGGTTCGAGCGCGCTGCAGTCGATCACGTGTTCGCGGTCGAACTCGGCGCCATCGTCGCTCGTGAGCATGCGCCAATGCGCGAGCGCGCGATCCCACATCGCGCCTTTCGGAGCAAAGGGGCGTCCTTCGATCCACGAAAAGACACTGTCGTCCGGGGCCACGAAGCCCGAGCGGCCGCCCATCTCGATATTGAGGTTGCAAAGCGTCATGCGGCTTTCGATCGTCATCGCGCGCACGGCCGCGCCGGCATATTCCACGACGTGACCGCGTGCGCCTGCGACGCCGAGCTCGGCGATGATGCGCAGCGCCACGTCCTTGGCGGTCACGTGCGCGGCGAGCTTGCCCTCGAGGCGAATCAACATGGACTTCGGCCGCCGCAGCGCCATCACCTGCGTCGCCAGGATGTGCGCGAGCTCGCTCGTGCCGCAACCGAAGGCAAGCGCGCCGAGGCCTCCCACCGTGCTGGCGTGGCTGTCGGGAACCGCGTGCGTCGCGCCCGGCAGCACCATGCCCAGCTCCGGCGCGACCACGTGCGAAATGCCTTGCTCCGGGTCGTCGATGTCGAAAAGCCTGATGCCGTTGCGCCGGCTGCCTTCGCGCATCGCCTTGAGAAAGGCCGCGCCCGAAGGGTTGGTGGTGTCGTCGCGGCCGGGCTTGGTGGCGACGGTGTGGTCCTGCATGGAGAAGGTCAGATCCGGCCTGCGCACGCGCCGGTGCTGCTTCTCCAGCTGCTCGAAGGCGTGGGGAGCGTGCAGCTCGTGCAGCACGTGCCGGTCGATATAGACGAGATCGCGGCCATCGGCGCGCCGCCCCACCAGGTGCGCCTGCCAGATCTTGTCGAACAGGGTTTGGGGCATGGCCTCGCCGCTTGCAGCTTGAACTTTGTGGCGGATCGTTCGGGCGCTGCTATTTGGAGGCATCTTGGGCGCGCCGACCATCCAACGCAAGCGGTTCAGACCTGCCGCCGCCGTCGCCTCCGACCTCTGTTCCGCGTTACGCGACGCGACTTTAATGATGTGAAAAAACCCCGGGGTTTTGCCCCCGGGGATACGTGCGCGCACGGCTGCGTGGCCGCTCTAAACCAGCCTGACGTTCTTCAGCGGCAGCTGGCGCACCGGCTTGCCGGTCGCGGCATGGATGGCGTTGAGCACCGCGGGCGCCACCACGGAGATGGTCGGCTCGCCCACGCCGCCCCAGAAATCGTGGCTCGGCACGATGACCGTTTCCACCTTCGGCATTTCGGGAAGCCGCATGATCTGGTAGCTGTCGAAGTTCAAATCCACCATCCGCCCATCCTTGACCTTGCATTCGCCGTAGAGCGTGGCGGTCAGGCCATATGCCACCGAGCCTTCGACCTGGGCGGCGATCTGGCCCGGATTGACGGCATGGCCGCAATCGAGCGCCAGCACCATGCGATGAACCTTGAGCTCTCCGCGCTCGCTGACCGAGACCTCGGCGACGGCGGCCGAGTAGCTGCCGTAGCCCATGAATTGCGCGATGCCGCGATGAACGCCGGGAGGCAGCGGCTTGCCCCAATCGGCTTTCTCCGCCGCGGCGTTGAGCACAGCGAGATGTTTGGGATGCTGGCTCATGAGCGCGCGGCGGAACTCGAGCGGGTCCTTGCCGGCCGCCCGCGCCGCCTCGTCCATGAAACATTCCATGTAGACGCCGTTCTGATTGGTATTGACGCCGCGCCAGGGACCGACCAGTACATGGGTGTTGCGCATGACATATTCGATGAGCAGGTTCGGCACGGTGTAGCCGAGCTGGGCATCGCCGGGCTGCTCTGAGAATCCCTGCAGCTGGCGCATGTCCTTGCCGTTGACGATGCCGGCCGGATTCAGGGTGGCGTTGATCGATTGCCCCGACACGCGGACGTGCAGGGCGAGCAAGTTGCCGCTCGCATCAAGCCCGGCGGCGAGCCGGCACTGCGAGATCGGCCGGAAGAAATCGTGCGCCTGGTCTTCCTCGCGGCTCCAGATCAGCTTGATCGGGACTCCGGGGAACTCCTTCGCAATCGCCACCGCCTGGTGGACGTAATCCTGCGTGCCGCCGCGCCGGCCGAAACCGCCGCCGAGGTCCATCTTGTAGACCTCGCACTTGGCGAGCGGCACACCGGAGGCTTCCGACAGGGCGGCGAGCGATGCTTCCGCGTTCTGAGTCGGCACCCACACCTCGGCTTTGTCGGCCGAGAGCCTCACCGTGGCGTTCATGGGCTCCATGGTCGCGTGGGCGAGGAAGGGCGTGCTGTAGACCGCCTCGACCTTTTTGGCCGCGGTCTCGATCGCTTTGAGCGCGTCGCCGTTCCGCCGTTCGCCATTGGTAGCGCTCGCGGCGAGCCCCTGCTTGAGGTGCTCGGCGATCGTGGCGCTCGACACGGATGCGCTTGGGCCCTCGTCCCAAACGATCGGAAGGGCATCGAGCGCAGTTTTCGCGCGCCACCACGTATCGGCAACGACCGCGACGGCGGTGTCCTTGACCTTGACGACCTTGCGCACGCCGGGCCGGCCCGCGATCTTCGCTTCGTCGTAGCTCGTCACCTTGCCGCCGAACACCGGGCAATCCTTGATCGCGGCGCACAGCATGTCCGGCAGCTTGACGTCGATAGCAAAAACCTTGCTGCCGTCGAGCTTGTCGGCGGTATCGAGCCGTTTCATCGGCTTGCCGGCGATCTTCCAGTTTTTCGGATCTTTGAGCTTGATGGCCTTGGGATCCGGCGCCTCGAGCTTGGCGGCGGCGGCTGCGACCTTGCCATAGCTGAGCGAACGCCGGGACGCGGCGTGGGTGATGACACCGTCAGCGACCGCCAGCTCGCCGGCCGGCACCTTCCACTCCTCGGCTGCGGCCTGCAGCAGCATCATGCGCGCGGCGGCGCCACCGCGGCGGACATAGTCCTGCGAGATGCGGATACCGCGGCTTCCGCCGGTCGACATCTCACCCCAGACGCGTTTGCGAGCGAGGTTTTGCCCCGCCGTGATCTGTTCCGCCCTCACCTTGTTCCAATCGCACTCGAGCTCTTCGGCGACGAGCTGGACGAGGCCCGTAATCGTGCCTTGTCCCATCTCCGAGCGCGCGACGCGGATCACGCAGGTGTCGTCGGGTTTGATGAGGACCCAGGCATTGACCTCGGCACCGTCATTGGCGCTCTGCGCCACGGCGGAATCGAAGCCCGTCGGCAAATTGAATCCGAGGGCGAGCCCGCCGCCCGCGGCGGCGGAGCCGACAATGAACGTGCGGCGCGAAAGCTTCGCGGCTTTGCCGCGGATCATTTTTTTCACGGCGGGCCTCCCTAAATTCTGGATGTGTCGTTGGCCGCCATGTGCACGGCAGCTCGGATGCGCTGATAGGTTCCGCACCGACAGATGTTGGTCATGGCCTCGTCGATGTCCCTGTCGGTGGGCTTCGGGGTTCTTTTGAGCAAGGCCGCGGCAGCCATGATCTGTCCCGACTGGCAATAGCCGCATTGGGGCACGTCAATGGCCGCCCAGGCCTTCTGCACCGGATGCGAGCGGGTGGCGGAGAGCCCCTCGATGGTGACGATCCGGTCGCTCGCCTTCACGTCTGCGACGCGGATGGAGCAGGAGCGCTGCACCTCGTCATTGATGTGCACGGAGCAGGCGCCGCATTGGGCGATCCCGCAGCCGTATTTCGTGCCGGTGAGGCCGACCTGTTCGCGGATGACCCACAGGAGCGGGGTGTCTGCCTCGACCTCCACGTCGCGGATACTGCCGTTGATGTTGAGCTTTGCCATGAGCGTCCTCTCGCGAGTTGGTTCGACGCGATGTTGTCGCAGCTTTGCCGGCGGCGAATGAAAAAGATTGAAAGTGCGTACTAGGCTGTTGTTGAAGCATAGCGCATTCGGCGCCAGCCTGCCTACGGCCAGTGCGGGCCTGTGACGCGCCTGGTGGATCTACGCCTTCGATGGTCGGCAGTGCCTGCATGCCCAACGCCGGACGAGATAATTGAAGACGTTGATGTGCAGATCGGTGCGATTGGCCCGCTTGCTCTTCTTCGTCAGGTCCTCTCCGTCGGCGAGCAACTTCGCTCCGCCCGCCGCCTCGGCCATAAGCTGCACGCGGCAGGCGCGTTCAAGCTTCAGCGCGAGCCACACCGCCTCCTCGATGCTGCGGCCGGCGGTGACGATGCCGTGGTTGCGCAGAATGAGTGCCTGATGATCGCCGAGGCAGCGCGCAACCGCCCGGCCGCGCGCTTGGTCGATGATGAGGTCGGTCGTCTCCGAGAACACCGGCACGCCGGCGCAGAAGATCGCGCCGTCGTTTCCCACCGGCAGCAGCGGCCGGCCGAGCGACGAGAACGCCACCGCGTGCGGCGGATGGGTGTGGACGACGGCGGCAATGTCGGATCGCACCCGCAAGATTTCGGAATGGATGAAGACCTCGCTATGGCGCGGCATGGTTCCGGCGACCCGTTCGCCCTCGCGATCGACGATAATGATATTGTCGGGCGTCATCTCCTCGAGACCGATGCCGGCGGGCTTCATCAAAAAGCGCCCGTCGCCGTCAGGCAGACGCAATCACGTGTCCGGCGACGTAATCACCTTGGTCCTCGCTCACGAGTACGCGGCCCGCTTGGACGAGTTTTTCGCGCAAAGCATCGGTCATGTTGCAACGCTCTTTCGAGCTCTCCCGTTGTGGCGGCCTGCCGCCATCCCTACATTGCATCCGAAAAGGGCACCAGCGCGAGGCGGCCATGAACCAGCGACCCGGACCAGGGACCGAGCAACCCCGTGTCGAGCCGGAGATCATCCCGCCCAGCGACGTGCGTTCGCGCCGAGCCGACGAGCGGATGTCATTCGATGGCACGCAGCGGGTTTATGTCGCGAGGGTCGGGCCGTTCGGTTTCGCGATGGTCGCGCTCGCGATCGCAGCGCTGGCGATGCTTCTTTTCCTGTTGGTGCTGGGCGCGTTCGTGATCTTGATACCGCTGGCGGGCTTGCTGCTCGCGGTCATCATCGCTGTCGGCCTGTTCCGGGTGTTGATTTGGCGGCGGCTCTGAGCCGGCCGTGCCGGTAGCGTTGGCCCCGAGCGGAATATGTTTGGCGGCCCGTAGCCCAAAAATTATCGGCGGGCTGACACCTGAGGCGCCAGCCCGCCGGGCCTGATCATGGACATTAAGCGGTGAGGGCGATCGTCCGAGGGACAGCGGACGCCGCGATCAGAATGCGTGCACCCCCGACTGCTTGAGAAGGTCGGCCATCTTACTCCGCGCATAGAACATGCGGGTCTTCACTGTCGCGGCGGGCACCCCGACGATCCGCGCGACTTCATCCACCGACTTCTCGTGATAGTAGACGAGGTCGATGACTTCGCGGTGCGCCGGCGAGAGCTGCGTCAGGCACTTCTGGACGATGGTGCTGCGGTCTTTGTTGTGCACCACGGTCTCGGGATCATCGGCGGGGTCCTCGATGGTCGCCGCCATATGATCGTCCAATTGCTCGTCGGTGCGGCGGCGCAGCGCGGACAGCGCCTTGTAGCGCGCGATCGCGAGCAACCAGGTCGACACCTGGGATTTCGATTCGAACGCCTCGGCCTGCCGCCACACGTCGAGGAACACCTCACTCACGAGATCCTCGGCCAGCGACTGGTTGCCCGTCAGGCGGAGGATGAAGCGGTAGACCCGAACATTATGCCGGGCGTAGAGCACTTGCATGGCGCGCTTGTCGCCGTCGGCGATGAGGTCGATCAGCGCCTCATCCGACGTCTCTTGCGCTGGAGCCTTGAAGTGCGGCGACGCGACGTCGCGCAGCACATACTGATTTTGCATGACGATCCCCTGTTAATCAGCCCTTAACTGAGTTGACTAGCAAAGGCCTGTTGCTTCGATGTTACGTGAAAGGGGAAAAATGGTTTCGTCGCAGACTCAATTATTTCGTGGGCGGTGCAGCGACGAAATAAAGGTAATTTACTACCGTCAATTGTTTCGTCCGGTGAGACAATTTTGTCTCAGTCCAGCGCCGGTGCCTCGCCGGTTGGAGAGAACAAATATCCGCCGCCCCGGACGGTCCGGATCACCGAAGGCCGGGCGGGATCGGGCTCGATTTTCCGGCGGATTCGCATGATTCGCAGGTCGATCGCCCGATCGAAGGCCTCCGCATCGCGGGCATTGGCCAATTCCAGCAGGCGATCGCGCGAGAGCACCCGCTTGGGGTTGGCGGCGAAGACCTTGAGCAAGCCGTACTCCGACGCCGTCAGCGGATGTTCGTTGCCCTCATCGTCGCGCAGCGCTTGCGCGTCGTGGTCGAGCCATTTGGTTCCAAACCGCACCCGCGCGCGCTCGGGCGCCGCCGGCGCGCCCGCCGCGGGTTGCGCCGCCGGCTGAACGGTACTGCTCCGGCGCAGCACCGAGCGGACGCGGGCCAAGAGCTCGCGCAGCTCGCACGGCTTGGCGAGATAATCGTCCGCGCCGAGCTCGAGGCCGACCACGCGATCGATCGCGCTCGCCGTTGCGGTGAGCATGATGATCGGCACGCTGGTGCGCCGTTTGAGATCGCGGATGATCGAAAGACCGTCCTCTTCCGGCATATTGAGATCGAGGACGATCAGGTCCGGCAGCTGCTGCGCGATGGTCTTGCGCAGGCTGGCGCCGCCGTCGCACAAGCTGACGCTGAAGCCGTGCATGCGCAAATAGTCCCCGACCATTTCGCGCGCGGGCTGCTCGTCATCCACCACGATGATGTGCTGCGCTTGGGTCATGTCACCGGCAATACCATCTTGAACGTCGCGCCCTTTCCGGGGCCCGCGCTTTCAACCGTGATCTGCCCACCATGCAGATCGACGATACGCTTGACGATCGAAAGGCCGAGGCCGGTCGAGGTTTCGCCTGCGGTCGGCTTCGCCGAAAGCCGTTGGAAACGGCCGAACAATCGGGAAATGTCCTCCGGCGACAGGCCCGCCCCCTGGTCGCTGACTTGCACGAGTATACCGCCTTCCTCCTGCGTCACCAAGAGGTCGATGGCTCCGCCGATCGGGCTGTATTTGACGGCGTTGCTCACGAGGTTGTCGATCGCCTCGCGGATGCGGTCGGCGTCGCATATGGCGGCGTGATTGGGGGGCGCGGTGACCGTGATGGTCTGTTCCTTGCGCGCAGCGAGCGGCCGGTTCGCCTCCGCCACTTCCTCGACCAGCAGCGAGATATCGACGGGCTCGCGCCGGATGGTGATGTCGAGGGCATCGGCCATCGCGTCCGCCACGAGATCGTCGACCATTTCGGTGAGCCGATTGGCCGCGTCGCGGACATAGGCGAGCTGCACCTTCACGTTCTCGTCGAGCGCGCCGGCCCCGGCGATCATCTCCCGCAATATTTCGGTTCGGCCGAGGATCACGCCGAGCGGGTTTTTCAAGTCGTGGGCGACGGTGCCGAGGATCTCGCTCTTGAAGGTGTTGGCCTGCCGCAGCCGCGCCCATTGCGCGGCCAGCCGGCGGTTGGCGGTAGTCAGATCTTGCGTGCGCGCGGCGACGCGTTCCTCGAGCCGCGTGTTGGCGCGCTGCAGTTGCTCGTACAGAATGACGTTGTCGAAGGCGATGGACAGCCGGCTGCAGAAGATCTCGACCAGCGTGCGGTCGGTGCTGGAGAGACGGCGCGCCGCCTCGAGCACGACGACGACTTCGCGGCCGCTCACCGTCCTGATGTAGAGAACCGACCGGCGCGGCGAGAACTCGTGATGGCGGCGGGCGAATGCCTCGTGGACCAGCTGGCGTAGGTCGTGCTCGAGGATTTGCGAGACGTCGCTGCCGATGAAACGGCTGTAGCAGCCCGAACCGGCGAGCACCGAGAACGTCTCACGGGCGTTTTGCGCTTCGCGCAAAACCAGAATTCCGGCGCACTCGACATTGAGCAACGACCCGATCTGGGTGAGAACGCCTTCGGCCAGCCGCTGCATCGACTTGAAGTCGAACAAAGTCGATGCCGCCTCGATGATGATTTCGAGCCCGCGGCGCGTTTCCACCATGCGCTGGAGCTGCTGGTAGCTGCGCAGCGCGGCGGTCAACGACGTGAACAGCTTGTCGGCCGTGAGCTCGGTCTTCGCTTTGTAGTCGTTGATGTCGTAGTCGACGATGACGCGCCGTTCCGGCGCTTGTCCCGGTTGACCGGTGCGCAGGATGATGCGCACGGTCTCGTTCTTGAGATCGTTGCGAATGAATTCGACCAAGCCCAGTCCGGCGGTGTCGCTCTCCATGATGACGTCGAGCAGCACGACGGCGATGTCGGCATGGCGGCGCATGAGCTCGCGGCCCTCGGCCGCCGAATAGGCGGAGAGGATTTCAAGGCCTTGTCCGTTCAGACGATAATCACTGAGCGCGAAACGCGTGCCGTCGTGCACGGCCGGCTCGTCGTCGATCACCGCGATCTTCCAACGCGGGCCTTGTTCCGGAGGCCTGCCGCCCGGATCGTCGATCAGATGGACGATGTCGTCCTCAGCCATGCGCCTTGTCCGTCATTGTGCAGCCTGCGCCGGCTGAGCTTCGCCGGGCGCAACGCGGGGGAGGGTGATGCGAAACCGTGTACCCCAGCCGAGCCGGGATTCGAAGGCCAGTCGGCCGCCGAGCTGCTGGGTCACGAGATTGAAGATGATGTGCAGGCCGAGGCCCGTTCCGCCCTCGTTGCGGCGAGTGGTGAAGAAAGGGTCGAACGCGCGACGTTGGATCTCCTCGCTCATGCCCACGCCGTCGTCGGACACGAAGATATCCACGTCGTCGCGGACCTGCCGCGCCTCGACGATGACGCTGCCGGCGCGGCCGTCGGGAAAGGCATGGACGACGCTGTTGAGAAAGAGGTTGGTCAAGACCTGGCCATAGGAGCCCGGGTAGCTGTCCATGATGATGCCGGCCGGCACGTCCACGGTCAGCGTGATCTGGGACTTTTTGAGCACGGGGCGCAAGCTGGCGACGATTTGATCGGTCGATTCCCGCAGATCGAACGGACGCCGATCCGCGTGGCTGCGGTCGACGGCGACCTGCTTGAACGATTGCACCAGCTCGCCCGCCCGCTGGAGATTGGCGACGAGCTGGTTGGCGGCGTCTCGCCCGCCCTCGAGAAATTCGTCGAGCCGCGAGCGCCGCAGCGGGCCTGCATCGACCTCCTTTGCGAACTCGTCGCATCTGCGGGCGAAACTTGACGCTACCGTGAGGCTGATGCCGATGGGATTGTTCACTTCGTGCGCCACCCCGGCGACAAGGCCGCCCAGCGCCGCGAGCTTTTCCGCGGCGATGAGACTTTGCTGCGCCTCGCGCAGGTCGTCGAGCGCCTTCTCCGCGCGATCCTTGGCCGCCCGCAACTCGTCCTCGGCCTTGCGCTTAGCAATGGCATTTTCGCGAAAGACCGCGACCGCGCGCGCCATCTCGCCGATTTCATCGCGGGCATGCGTTCCTTGAATGGGCTCGTCGTATTTCTCGGAGACGACGGCGTGCATCGCGGCCATGATCTCTTTGAGCGGGAGGATGATGCTGCGGGCGATCAGCGCCCCGATGACCACGATCAATGTCAAGAAAATCACCGCGACGAGGGCCACGTTTTGATAGATATTGGCAAGCGTGTGGTCGAAGCTTCCTTGCGCCTGCAATTCGCGCAGCGTCATCTGGGCGGAGAGCTTGTTGATCACCGCGATCATGGCAGCCTGGTTGTCGTCGATCGCGGTTTTCAGCAGATTCGTCCGCATCGCGAATTGCTCGGCCAGCGTCTTCAAGCCGTCGCCGAACGCGGCGGCGCGCTGTGCCAGCGCGCTCAGGGCGGCGCGCTGCAGGCTGTTCTCCGCGAGATCGATCATCACCGGGATGGTCTGCTCGACGGTCGTGATGTTCCTGCGGGCCTCGTCGGCGGCGTCCGAAGCCAGCGATAGATAGAAGGCATTGGCGGCGACGAGGCTCGCGGTGAACGCCTCGCGCGACTTTCCGAGCGAAGGCAACAACAAGGCGTCGCGCGCGCCGATGGCGCCCTCGATGATGGCATAAAGCCCCGCCATCTCCCGTGCCGGCTTGAGCACATCGTTCTCGTAGGTGTGCGTGATCGTGGTCTGCAGCGCGCGCACCTCTCCAAAGCCCTGAAGGAACCGCTCGGTCACGGTGCGCAGCTCGTCGGCCGAGCCCGATAGGATGGGATCCACCGCGCCGCGGTTGCGCAGGGTGCTGAGAACCTCGCCATGCAATCCCAGAATTTCGGTAAGGACCTCTTGGCTCGGCTGATTGATGTAGCGATGGATCAGGTTCTGCAGGCGGCTGGCCTCGCTTTCCAGCAAAACCAGAAGCTTGTCGGATTCGCGCACCGTTCGCACGTCGTCCCAGGCGCGGCTGAGAACATTGGCGCCGTTCCAGATAAACGCGGCCAGAATGAAGGCGACCGACGCATTGAGCGCGGCGATCAAGAACAGGCGCCACCTGATCGGCAGCACCCGCACAACGCTTTCGGTCTCCAGATCAAGGCTTCGCCGCGGCCGCGCGTTTCGCGTGGCCGATTGTTCATCCTTGAGGGCGACCAAATCGAGGCTCATTGAACCTTGCGAATACGCTCGATCAATTGGCGCAGGCCCGGATCCGACACCGTCTTTTCATAGATTGTATTCATCGCATGCTCGAACGGCTTGCGGTCGAAATCCGCGATGATCGTGTTGCCGGCCGCGCGCGCCTGCTGACGCGAGCGCTCCTCCAACCCACTCCACAGCTCGCGCATGAACATGCTCGACTTTCGCGCCGCGTCGCGAAAGATCTGCTGGTCCTCGGCCGATAGGCTTTCCCACGCGCGCGGCGACATCACAAGTACTTCGGGGCCCATCGTGTGTTCGGTCAAGGTATAGTAGGGAGCGAGCTTGTAATGGCCGGTCGTGACGTAGGAAGGCCAATTGTTTTCCGCGCCGTCGATCAATTTGGTGGAGAGGCCCGTCGACACCTGTCCGTAAGGCAGTTCGATCGGTTCGGCGCCAAGCGCCTTGATCATGTCGACCATCAGCTCGGATTGCTGGACCCGAATTCGCAAGCCCTTCATGTCCGCCAGCGTGCGAACCGGCCGCATGACGTTGTAAATCGACCGCGATCCGGAGTCGTAGAAGGTCAAGCCGACAAAACCGTGGCGCTGGGAACTCGCCAGAATCTCCTCGCCGTTGGCTTGATCGAGCACCTTGTGAAGATGATCGAGCGAGCGGAACAGAAACGGCAGCGCGAGCACGTTGGCCGCGGGGATCAATGCGCCGATCGGCGCGACATTGGTGCGGTTGAGATCGATGGCGCCAACCCGCGTCTGTTCGATGGTGTCCTTCTCCTCGCCAAGCTGACGCGAATGGAATACGCGAATGTGGTGGCGTCCGCCGGTCCGCTCCTCGACCAGGCGGGCCATGAACATGAGCGCCTGCACGGTGGGATAGTCTTCCGACTGGGTATCGGCGACGCGGAACTCGCGCGCGCTGGCAAGCGGAAGCGCCGCCAAGGCTGCGACGCAGACGGCCACCGCTTTGCAAAAATTCGTTCGCGAAATGAAGGACATGACCCGTGCCGGTTGAAGCAGGCGGGCGGAGAGTATTCGCATCGGCCGAAGGCCGTCAATCGACTGTCGCCGTCGGTGGCGGGAGGTCGGAGCCGCATGAGGGTCGCAGAATAATTGATGTTGAGACGCTGGAACAAAGCGCGCCAAGATGGCTGCGCGCTGCGGGCGCGCGCTGCGGGGTCAAACGGCAGCGCCGCGCGCAGCGATTGCTCTTACAGGGTTGTCCGGCGGCCCGCCCCGGCCGGCAACATCCAACGCCACTTGCTCGTGCGCGACGTCCCGGCGCGGATGTCGGCTGCCAACTGATGGGCGACGATTTGGAGAACGACGATGGATGAAGCCTATGCACGCTTTTCTCGGCTGTTGATCGATCGGCCGCATCCGCGGGTGCTCCGCGTGGTCATGAACCGGCCGGACAAGCTCAATGCCACCGATGGCGAGATGCACTCCAACCTGACCGAGATTTGGCGCGTTATCGACGCCGATCCGAGCGTGAGCGCGGTCTTGCTGACCGGCGCCGGTAAGGCCTTTTCGGCGGGCGGCGACCTCGATTTGCTGGACGAGATGATTGCGGATGTCGACACCCGCATGCGCGTTTGGAAGGAAGCGCGCGACATGGTCTATAACCTGATCAACTGCAGCAAACCGGTTGTCGCGGCGATCAACGGCGCGGCGGTGGGCGCGGGACTGGCGTTGGCCATCCTCGCCGACATCTCCATTGCCGCCGCATCCGCGCGCCTCATCGACGGGCATACCAAGCTCGGCGTCGCCGCCGGCGATCACGCGGCAATCATCTGGCCGCTGCTGTGCGGCATGGCCAAGGCCAAATACCATCTGCTGCTGTGCGAGCCGGTCACTGGCGAGGAGGCCGCGCGCATCGGCCTCGTTTCGCTCGCGGTGCCCGACGAGGAGCTGCAGGCCCGCGCCATGGACGTGGCCGTGCGCCTGGCCGAGGGCGCGCCGACCGCGATACGCTGGACCAAGTACGCCCTCAACAATTGGCTGCGAGCGGCGGGGCCGATCTTCGACGCCTCGCTCGGCATGGAATTCCTCGGCTTCAGCGGGCACGAAGCGCCGGAAGGCGCGGCGGCTTTGCGCGAAAAGCGCGCGCCGAGATTTCCGCGCGACGCGGTGTGAACCGCGCCGCGGCAAGCGTTGCTCAATGCATCACGGTCCCGCCATCGACGGCGATCGTTTGTCCCGTGACCAGCTGACTTGAATCGGATACAAGCCAGTGCACGGCGCCGAGCAGATCCGACGGCGTCAGATTTCTCGCGATCGTCTGGCCCGTCCTGATGGTATCGAGCGCCTTGTCCGTTTTCTGGGCGAAGAATTCGCGCGTTCCCTCGGTCAAGACCACGCTCGGTGCGATGGCATTGACGCGTATGTTGTCGCGGCCGAGCTCGCGGGCAAGACCGCGAGTCAGCCCGATCACGGCGGCCTTGGACGTCGTATAGTGCAGGCCGTACGGCATCCCGTAGGTGGCTGCGAGCGAGGCCATGTTGACGATGCTGCCGCCGCCGGCCTGTCGAAGGGCCGGCACCACGGCCTTGCAGCAGTTCCAGATGCCTTTGACGTTCACCGCCATCGCAGCGTCCCAATCCGCTTCGGTGATCGCGTCGAATCGGCCGCCTGTCAGGCCGCCGTAAAGCGCGGCATTGTTGATGAGGGCGTCGATGCGTCCGAACGCGTCGAGCGCGGTGCGTGCCATATCCATCGCCGACGCGGCGCTCGCGACGTCGAGCTTGGTGCAGACCGCGGTGCCCTTTTCGCTCCGCACCAGCTCGAGCGTCTGCGCGCAGTCGTTGATGTCCGCGATCACGACACGCGCGCCGAGGCCGCCGAAATAGCGGGCGTATTCCTGCCCGATCCCGCGCGCGGCACCCGTGATCACAATGACCTTTCCTTCTACCTTCATGGCGACATCACTGCATCGGCTTGATGCCGAGATCCATGGCAATCGCCGCGATCTTCTCGCGTTGCTCCTCGGTCGCCTGCGCGAACTCGGCCGGCCCGCCAACGTTGAGGAGTTGGCCGGTGGCGGCGAGGCGGTCGCCGATCACCGGATCGGCAGCAACGACCGCCCGAATATCCGCGGCGATGCGCTCGCGCAGCTCTTTAGACATCTCCGGTGGGCCGAACAGGCCGGCCAGGCCATCGAATGTGAGCTCGGGATAACCGGCCTCCTTGACCGTGGGAACATCGGGCGCGGCCGGGGCGCGGACGCTGTTCGTGACCGCCAGCAGTTTGATTTTTCCGGTCTGAAGTTGCGGCCGCACGATCGCCAGCGCCGACATGTACATCTGCACGCGTCCCTCGGCGAGATCGTTGGCGGCCTCGACCAGGTTGCGATAGGGGACCTTGGTCATGGTCAGGTCGTTGCGCTTGAGAAAGCCGGCGAACAGAAAATCGAGCGCCCCGGTCACCCCTGCCCAATTGAGCTTGCCCGGCTGCGCGCGCGTCAGCGCGACCAGTTCCGCGAGCGATCCGATATTCAACGAAGCGGGCACCGAGATGGTTATGAGCGTATTGGACACTCTGGCGATGGGCAGGAGATCACTCGGTTTGTACGGCAGGTTCTCGTGCAGATAGGGGTGGGCGGTAAATGACGACGTGGGTGACGCCAGCAGGACGTGATCGTCGTGGGAGCCGACGAACGCGCTGATCGCGACGATCCCATCGCCGCCGGGCCGATTCTCCACCACGACCGGCTGGCCCCACCGCGTGCTCAGCCGATCCCCTAATAGTCGCGCACCGATGTCCACTCCGGAGCCGGGTCCGAGCGGCAGCAGGAATTTCACCGTCCGCTGCGGCCAAGTCTGCGCCGCCGACGGCGGCGCCCCCAGCATGAGCGGCGCGAGCAGGCCTAAGGCAAGCAACGAGCGCTGCACGTTGCGCATGGACTCCTCCGATCTCGCGTTTGAGAACCAACGCGACATTATCGCACGTTCCTGTGACGTGGAATCAGGGCGAAAACGAATGCGCGCCGCCAGTATGCATCGAGCACACGACGACGTGCTCGCCTGTCGACGCTCAATTCGCTTCGACCTTGATGTTGGCTGCCCGGATGATCGGCCACCACTTCTCGATCTCGGCCTTGTGGAAAGCGGCGAGCGCCGCCGGCGTCTGCTGCTCGCGCGTCGCGATCACTTGGCCGAGATCGGTGAAACGTTGCCGCACTGCCGGATCGGCCAAGGTGTCCAAGACCGCGCCGTTGAGCTTGATGATGACTTCCTTGGGCGTGCCCTTTGGGACCCAGAGGCCATGCCAGAACGAAATGTACATGCCCGGAGTACCGATCTCATCTGTGGTCGGAACATCGGGCAAAGCCGGCCAGCGGGTCTGCGCCATGACAGCAAAGGCCTTCATCTTGCCGCCGCGTATGTAGGTCAGCGTTTGCGACGCCTCGGCGCACATCAGGTCGATCTGCCCGCCGACCAAATCCTGCATCGCCGGCGCCCCGCCGCGATAAGGCACGAATTGGAAGCGGGTCTGCGTCTTGTCCTGGAAATAAAGCCCGCACACGTGCGCCGCGCTGCCAGCGCCGACGCTGGCGGCCGATGCCTTGTCCGGGTTTGCCCTGAGCCAGGCGATCAATTCCGTGGCGTTGTTCGCCGGCAAAGCATTTTTCCCCACGATCAGCATCGGCGCGAACGTGAGCAGCGAGATCGGCTCAAAATCTGTCAATAGGTCGTATGACGTACGGTAGAGCGCGCCGGCCCCGACAAAGCTGGTCCAATTGCCGAGGGTAAGCGTGTAACCGTCGGGCGCCGCCTGGGCGGCGCGGCCGACGCCGATGGTCGACCCGGCACCGGTCACATTCTCCACGATGATGGGCTGGCCGAGCGACATCCGCATGCCTTCGCTCAAAATCCGCCCGAGCGTGTCGGTCGGGCCGCCCGCAGGGAACGGCACGATCATCGTGATGGGATGCGTTGGGTATTCTTGCGCCCGCGCGCCAATGCCGCACACGAAGTTGGCGCAACCGAGCGCCGCCGCGAATGCGACGGCACGCGATATCGTCTTCATGGGTTCCCTCCTGGTCTTTTGCGGCGACGATGACACGCGCGCTGGCAACGCGAAAGTCAGAAGTGCTGTCATTTTGCCAAGATGACCCGCGACATTTTGCAGCCCGTTAAGCGCTGAAAGCCCGGCGTCCTATATCAACGCTTCCCGCCGCCTTCGCGCGCCAGCACCTTGTCCACCATCTCACCGGCGAGCCCGAGATAGGCGCCGGGGTCGCACATCTTCTCGAGTTGCGCGCGCGTGAGGTGCCGGGCGATATCGGCATTCTGCCCCAACAGATCGACCAGCGGCTCCCCGCTCGCCGCGGCCTTGCGGCAAATGTCGTAGACGAGGTCGTGCGCCCGTTGGCGGCCGAGATGCGGGGCGAGCCCCATCATGACGGCTTCGGAGACGATCATGCCGCGGGTGAGGTCGAGATTGGCGCGCATGCGATCGGCGTCGACCTCGAGTCCGGACAGCATGAGCTTGGTCTGCGCGAGCGCGCCCGAGGTCAGCAGAAAGATTTCAGGCAGCGAGATCCATTCGATCTCCCACGGGCCGGTCGAGCGCTCGTGGTCGGCGACGGCGGCTTCGAGCAGCGCCGCCACGTGTTGGCGCACGAGCGCGACGGTCGAATGGATGTAGAGGGAGGAGATCGGATTGCGCTTCTGCGGCATCGTGCTCGAGGAGCCGCGCCCCTCGTGGAACGGCTCGTGGACCTCTGCGACCTCGGTCTGCATCAGTAGTTTGACGTCCATGGAAATCTTGCCAAGCGTCCCGGTGAGGAGGCCGAGGAAGCAGCCGACCTCGCCGATGCGGTCGCGTACCGTGTGCCAGGCGATTTCCGGCTGACCGAGGCCGAGCTCCGCCATCAGCGCGGCCTGCACCTTGAGCCCGTCGGCGCCGAGCGAAGCCAACGTGCCGACCGCGCCGGCGAATTCGCCGACCAGAACGCGCGGGCGCAGCTGCGCCATCCGCTCACGGTGGCGCTGCATGGCGGCGAGCAGGGCGGCCATCTTGAAGCCGAAGGTGAGCGGCACCGCCTGCTGCAGATTGCTGCGCCCGGCCATCGGTGTGTCGCGGTAGCGCCGCGACAGATCGGCGAGCGCGCCGGCGATGGCCTCCATGTCCTTCTCGACGAGCTCGAGCGCGGCGCGGATTTGCAAAATGGTCGCGGTATCGGTG